>Ga0163152_10000382_pt1 | contig 78937 bp, 67 predicted proteins | sample OliLakLV19MP8IB2_FD_148635 | JGI IMG/M metagenome (GOLD analysis project Ga0163152, IMG submission 148635) | Freshwater microbial mat bacterial communities from Lake Vanda, McMurdo Dry Valleys, Antarctica - Oligotrophic Lake LV.19.MP8.IB-2 | ecosystem: Environmental > Aquatic > Freshwater >... | reverse complement strand
AAGCGAATTCTCACCAACGCGAAAGCGGCCGAGCGCAACAAGGGCGTCAAGAGCGAGCTGAAGACCCGCGTGAAGAATGCGACGACTGCCGCTGGCACCGACCAGAGCGAGGAAGCACTGCGTCTAGCCGTCAAGCGCCTCGATATGGCTGCCGCCAAAAAGGTCATTCACAAGAATCAGGCCGCTCGTCGCAAGAGCCGCCTGATGAAGAAGCTCAACGCCGCTGGCTGACCAGGCGCGATAGTCGCGCCACGAGTACTTCCATCACCAACTCGTCGGGCCACTCCTTGGCGCCACGCAGGTCGAGGTCGGCCTGGGCCAACAGACCAATCGCTCGATTGACCGACGTTGCCCCCATCTTGCGATATTGGTCGAGCGCCTTCTTCGCTGGATAGCCGGGCCTGATTCCCATTGCCGCCGCTGCCGACGTCTCGTCGCGAGCGCCGCTGCCATCGAGCGCTAGCAACTTGACGTAGTGACCGTGCAAGATCGACATGACCTGCAGCGGATGGCGATCGCCGGCTCCGATCATGCGGTGCAGCGAACGCAGCGATTTAGTCGTGTCCCCCGCATCGATCGCATCCGTGAGATCCCACGGCGGGATACCACCAGCCTCACCGAGAAACGGCTCGATGTCGTTGCTGTGCAGCGTTGATTCGCCCCCGAAGGTCGCCAGCAGTGTTTCGATGACACCCTGCAATCGGCCGGCATCCTCGCCCAACCAACCCGCCAACAGCTGCACCGCTTGCGCATCAAGCCGCAGACCGGCGGCGGACAACTGGTCTTCGAACCACCCTGACCGCTCGCGAGCGCGCATCGGTGGCGCGGTGTCGATGGTTTTGACCTTCGCATGCTTGAGCGCGTCGGTGAGGGCCTTCGGCAGCCGACCGCCACCGCCGACCAACACGAGCGCAGTCGATGGCAACGGATCGGCGAGGTAGGCAACGAGCGGCGCCACCTCAGCGGCGCTGAAGCGACCGATCCCCCGCACAACAACGACTCGCTGATCAGTGAGGAACGGCGCCGTCTGTGCGGCGTCGACGACCGATCGCAGTTCAAACTCCTCGTTATCGAAGTCGTCGACCATTAACGAGCGATCGCCGTCGCCGACCAACTCCTTCACAAGATCGCTGATCGCCGTCAGCATCAGCGACTCGTCGTCGCCGGTGATCAGGTAGTTGGCCACATTGCCCTCGAGGTCATAGGTGTCTCAGATTGGCACACGCGCCTCGCCACCCCGCAAGCGCCACCATGTCAGCCACGCGAACAGCGTGATCAACCAGCACGCTGCGCTCCACAGCGGCGCCGGCTCAATGACGTAGCCGACCTGTGCGACAAGCGCGACCCAGTGCGTGCCCCACGCAGCAGGCAGCATCACCAGCTCCTGCAGAACCGCGGGCAAACCCGCTGCTGCGAGGCCAGCTGGCAACCCGTAGAGCATCACGAAACCGGCAACAGGTACCGCGAGCAGGTTTGCAGGTAGCGATACAAAAGGCAGGCGGTGAAAGACGAGCACGCTCGGAAGTGCAACCCCGAGCTGTGCGCCGAGCGTCACCGCCAACGGCAAGCGAAACCAATCCGGCCCAGGCAGGCGGACGCGCACCCACGGGCCGACGACACAAACACCAGCGGTCGCGCCGACCGACAACCAGAAACCGACCGACCACACCAGCAGTGGATCGATCGTGACCAGCACGATGACCGCCAGCGACAAGAGTCGCACGGGCGATGCTTGCGCTCCGCGAACGAACGCCGTTGCCGCGAGGATGGCCATTACGCCAGCGCGCAACACTGATGGTTCGAAACGGGTCAGAGCCATGAACCATGCGACCAATCCAACCGTTGCCGCCCATCGCCACCATGGTCGCAAGCGGCGTAGCAACGGCAACGCTGCCGCGAGCACAAAGGCAACGTTCTGTCCCGACACCGCGGTGAGGTGCGATAGGCCTGCACCGCGAAACGCCTCGATGGTTTCGACCCGCTGGCGGGCGTCGTCGCCAATCACGAGACCTGCAAACAACGCCGCGTCGTCGCTCGTCATAGTCGATTCGGCAACAGACCGCAGCGAGCGGCGAATCCGATTGCTCGCTCGATTCAACGCCGACCCATCGATGACGTCGCCGATCACCGACGGCGTGAAGCGACCGACGACGTGGCGGATGGCGGCTCGGTGGGCACCCGATGTCAGTGCCGCGCGCTGACCCTCGAGCCACACGTACTCGCCCGCCTGCGCATCGACCAGCTTGCGCCGCTGGCCGCCGTACAGCCAGGCGTCGAAGCCTTCGCCTTCGATCTCAAATGTCGCCCGCAGTCCCTGCCCGAGCGGCGCTGGATCGTCAATCAACTCTGCCCACCCGCGGTATTCGCCGACCTGCCGGGGATGGGCCGACTGCCAGGCCTGTGCCCCAAGCCAACCGCCCAACACTGCTAGCACAACGTAAAGCCCGACCATCGCAGCACTCGCTCGTAGCAGCAGGGCCGCTGGTACCCCGAGCAGCGCCCACCACAAACCCGACGAGATGCCCACAACCAACACCAGCGCGGCAAGAACGATGACGCTGTCGCGGCCCCGGTGACGCTGATGCGCGGTTGCCGGTGGCGTCAGCTCGTACGCTCGCATCATGGAAGCCAGCCCGCCACCACCGAGCGCTCCCTTGCCGTCGACCGCCTCCGCCGCGGGACCGGTGGGTTCCGTACCGCGGGGGCCGAAGGCCTATCGCCGCCACGTTCGCCAACGCGGTCCACTGGCGGGATTGCTGGTGCCCGCGCTGATCGGGCTGCTTTCGATGCAGTTACTGCGCGACAACACGCAGGCGTGGCGTGGAATCGGCGGCTTTCTGCTGGCCATCGTCGCGGCACCGGTGTTGCTTGTATCCGGCGCACCACTAACCACCGGACATTCCTACACACTCGCGCTGCTCGCCAGTGCGATGTTGTGGGTACTGCTGGGCACCATCGCCGCGCGCATCGCGACACGCACTCCCGTCGCCACGTGGCGCGACTACTGGCGCGAGTTTTTCTGGCTGGCTGGCGGTGTCTGGATAGGAGTCGTGATGGCGATAGTGGCAGCCAACCTGATCCTTGGCGGCGCGTTCTTGTAGCTGCCGCGGTCATACGGTCACGAGTGAGCGAATGGCGTCGAGCTTGGCTGGGCCAATGCCGCGCACATCTGCCAACTGATCCACAGTCGCGAACGGGCCGCGCTCGTCGCGATGGGCAATGATCGCGGCCGCCGTCGCCGGCCCAACACCCGGCAGGTCGTCCAGACGAACCGCGTTGGCGGAGTTGATGTTGATCGGCCAGACCTCGACAACGGATCCGCCGGTCGCGATCACCGCCGGAGTCACCGCTTCGCCCAGCGCAGGTACGTAGACCCGCTCGCTGTCGACAACGAGTGCTGCAAGATTCACGGCATCAGGATTGGCATCCGCCGCAAACCCGCCAGCCGCCGCGACTGCGTCGATCACCCGCGAGCCAGCGGCAACTTGATAGACCCCCGGAGCGGTGACCGCGCCAGCGACGTGCACCACGAGCAGTGCAGTCGCAGCGGTGGTGGCGCTCGCGACTGTGGAGGTCGTCGAGGCGAAGACAGTTGTCGCTGTGCCGGCGTAGGGCAACTTCGACTCGGTCGTTGCCGCTGGAGGCTTCACCAGCCAGTAGCCGCCAGCTAGCACGATCAACACCGCTGCGGTCGAAGCTGCGATACGCCCGACGCCGATCCACAGCACCCACGCGCGCACGCGGTCGACTAGTGAATGTGCTGGCGCGGGACGATCCGGTAGCTCCAACACCGGCGGCTCCCTTCGCTACCGGGCGCACGCCCGATGCAATCGATTGGAGGAAGCCGAGGCCGAACATACCGGCCGCGCCGAGAGCTACAACGCGGCGTGCTCGGAAAGTTCGTCGCGAACGGCGGTGGCCAGCTGTCGGCGCGCTACCCAGTCGGCTTCGATCTCGAGCGGAACCCGCAACATCGCACCATGGTGGCCCTTACGTCGCACACGCCACACCACGTAACTGCCCAGGTAGCGCGTCGCGAAGCCAGCTCTGCCGTAGCGGCGCCACTGTCGGACGTGCACCAGTTCACGACGAAGTCGATACGACGACGCCTTGCCAGGACGGACGATGACGAGCGAACCGATGGTGATGCCGTCGACCCCTTTCGGGACCGGTCCGCCCTCCCAAAGGCGGTAACCATCGCGTTGCTCTAGCGGCATGACTGGCAAGCCTACCCCGGCCCCGAGAGCCCTCCGACAGGACGGTCAGTAACCCGGGTCGCTTGGCCAGTTTGGCTGGAACATGTGCCACTGCTCGGGCGCACGTCGGATCAAGAACTCAAGTTCGTAGGCGAGCAACTGCGTCACGCGCGAAATATCCTCGCGTAGCGCCCCGAGGCGGTGTGTTGGCAATGGCGGCCGCACGATGGCGTGGTGCCCCTGATACGCCGTCGTGAAATAGGCCGCGGTCGGCATGAGTGGCGCGCCGGCACGAAGCGCCAACATCGCCGGACCGGCGGGCAGCGTCGTTCGTTCACCGAAGAACTCAACATCGACGCCCTTGCGGTCTAGATCGCGGTCGCACAGCAGGCACACAACCTCGTTTGCCTTCAGCGCGCGCAACACCGCCACACCCGCCTGAGGACCCGTTGACACAACTGTCATTCCAAGGTTCTTGCGTAGATCTGCGAACCAATCGAAAAGTTCCTTGGGCTCGAGCGCTTCGACGACGACCGTCATCGGCAAGCCTTGGTCGGTGATCCACCGGCCCGCCCATTCCCAACCGCCGAGGTGCGGAAGCGCCAAGATGCACCCGTTGCCTTGCGTAAGCGCGTTGGTGATGTGTTCGTAGCCGTCGATCGTGAAACCGCGCTCGACCGTGCGCTTGCTGAGCGTCGGCAATCGAAAACTCTCCATGTAATAGCGCGCATAGCTGTCGAATGCCTGTTGCGCAGCCACCCGCAACGAAGCAGTACGCAGCTTCGGGTTGACGCGCTTCAAGTGCCGTTCGATCATCGTGCGCTTGGCCGGACTCGAAAAGCTGGCACCGAAGCCGAGCGAGGCAGCGGCTGCCGATGCAACCGGACCAGGCATCATCCGCGCAGCCAGCGAGCCGAGTTTGTAGCCACCGACCGTCGCAGCATCTGCGATGCGCCGGCGCGGCGCCTCCGGTTCAGTCACGGCGAGTCGAGATGCGACCGGTGGTGCGACTGATGCGCATACGCCGGCGCTCGGTGCGCACGACTCGCCGACTCTGCCGACGGCTACGGCGCAATTCGATTTTCTCGGCGGTGATCGGCGCGACTGCTGCTTGCTTCCAGACCTTGACGAATCGTTGCACCGCAGTCACCAAGGTGAGCGCGAGCATCGCCCACAGGATCCCGATGAGCAGGGGTTCGAACAGCAGGCCGAGGCAGAGCGCGATGATCCGCTCGGCGCGTTCCATCAGTCCGCCCTTGGCGCTAAGTCCGAGCGATTCCGCCTTCGCTCGCATGTAGCTGATGACCGAGCTGAGCGACATGATCGCAAACGGCAGCAGCGCCAAATAGGGCGATTCCGTGGCGGCGAAGTGCCATGCGACGCCGCCGAAGAGCAGGGCGTCGGTGAAACGATCAATGGTCGAGTCGAAGAAGGCACCGCGCTGGCTGGATGTATTGGATGCCTTTGCCAGCGCGCCGTCGAGCAGATCCGGCAACGCGGCGAGCACTACCAGCAACAGACCAAGCTTGAGATAACCCAAACCAATTGCAGTCGTTGCGCCCATTGCGACAACCACGCCGAGAATAGTCAGGTGGTCGGGTGTCAGCCCGGTGCGGCGTAACCCATTGCCGAGCGGTTTGACGGCCCTGTCGACCGGTACTCGAAACTTTCCGTCGAACATCGGATACCAGGCTACCTCAGATGTCCCAGTCTTCGACCGGGTTGTCTTGCACCAGATGCTCAATCACACGTCCGTCGACCGCGTCGACTAACACCAGACCGCGACGGCGGGGTGGTTCTTCGGGCGAATAGATGAGAACCCGCCACGTTGGTCGACTGCGCAGTCCGCGCCAGACCTGTTGTGCCGATGCGTGACCGACGGCGAACTCGACGGCGCCTTGCGCAGCAACCAACGCCTGCTTTTCGTCGACGTGCATGCGCCAACCTGAGGTCAGCGAATAGGTGCCGAAGACCGCAAGCAGCAGCGCGGCCCACAGAAAACCTTCGTTCACCAACGACGAATCGTCGCCCCAAGCAAACCACGCGCCAACGCACAGTGCAGCGGAACCTAGATACATCGCACCCGGTTTACGCCGACGACTGTTGTCGGGAAACAGGTACGGACCGACGTACGCCGAGACATTCAGATCGTCGGGCAACTCGTCGCGCACCTCATTATCAGTCATGCGCGCCTGAGGCTACTGGTCAGCGCCGTCAATCGAACAGTGCGGGCGGCCGCGCCGTGGTAGGGACGGACATGCCGATGTGCGTGTAGGCGGCGGGCATCGCGATGCGTCCCCGTGGCGTGCGGGCCAACATCCCCTGCTGGATGAGGAAGGGCTCGTACATGTCTTCCACCGTCTCGGGTTGCTCGCCAACACTGATCGCCAGCGTGCTGAGCCCCACCGGCCCGCCAGCGAATTGCTGGCAGATTGCCTTCAGAATGGAGCGGTCGACCTTGTCGAGGCCGATTTCGTCGACACCGAAGACGCGTAAACCCTCGCGGGCTGTTTCTTCCGCGATCGTGCCGTCGCCACGCACTTCCGAGAAGTCTCGAACGCGGCGTAGCAGACGGTTAGCGATACGCGGGGTACCTCGCGAGCGACGAGCGATCTCCCACGCACCCTCGGGCGAAATCTGCACCTGCAAAATCCCCGCGGCGCGACGCACGATCGCCTCTAGCTCGTCGGCTGCGTAGTAATCGAGGCGGGCCACCAAACCGAATCGGTCGCGCAGTGGCCCGGTGATCATTCCAGTACGCGTCGTGGCGCCGACCAACGTGAACGGCGGCAGCGTCAGGCGGATGCTCGATGCGGCAGGGCCTTTGCCGACGACGATGTCGAGCTGAAAATCCTCCATCGCGGGATAGAGAATTTCCTCGACCGCTCGCGAGAGTCGGTGGATCTCGTCGATGAAGAGCACGTCGCCCTCTTCGAGCTTCGTGAGAATCGCCGCCAGGTCGCCAGCGCGTTCCAGTGCTGGACCCGACGTGATGTGGAGGTGCACGCCCATTTCGACGGCGACGATGCCGGCCATTGAGGTCTTGCCAAGCCCGGGTGGACCTGCCATCAGCAGGTGGTCGGCTGGTTGTCCGCGCTTCTTCGCGGCCTCGAGCACAATCGATAGGTGCTCTTTCAGTTCACTCTGCCCGACGAATTCGCTGAGGCGTCGCGGGCGGAGGCCGACCTCGTCGATCTCGTCGTCGGCGACGGGGCTCGGTTCCAAGAACTCGTCACGCACGTTTGGCACCCAGCACCTTCAAAGCATCGCGCAGCAGCCCGCTGGCATCGCCGTCGGCCGGCAACTCGCGAAGTGCTTCGCGAATTTCTTCCGGCGCATAGCCAAGCCCAGTCAGCGCTTCGCGCACATCGCCGACAACAGTGTTCTTAGCTCCCCCGGCCGCGACCGAGATTGGGTCGAGCATCGGAAGGTTGAGACGATTGCGCAGCTCGATGAGCAAACGCTCGGCGGTCTTCTTCCCAACACCGGGGACGAGAGTTAACGCGCCAACATCGCTCGACGCAACAATGTCGACGAGCACTGTCGGCGAATGGGTGCCGAGGATCGCCAGTGCCAGCGCGGGGCCAATGCCGTGTGTGGCGATCAGCACTTGAAATGTTGTGCGCTCGTCGCGGTGCAAGAAACCGAAGAGCGTCTGCGCGTCTTCACGAATGTGGTGATGCACGTACAGGAACGCGGCGGAACCCGGCTCGAGTTCCGCGAGCGTTCGTGGCGTGACCGAGACTAAGTAGCCGACACCGCCCACTTCGATGAGCACGCACGATTCGTCGCGGGTCAGGTTTGGAGCACGTTCCAACACCGTGCCGCGTAGCGACCCGATCATCGCCGCATCGCCGCCTGCACACTGCGGCGCATCGGAGCGACCGCGAGGTAGCACAGCGCGAGGGCTGCCGCGTCGGCTGCGTCGGCTGGCTGCGGCACGGTCGCCAAGCCCAAACGCGCCTGCACCATGCGTTGCACCTGCTTCTTGTCGGCACCACCCCATCCGGCAACGCAATCCTTCACCTGGTTCGGCGTGAACTGCACGACCTCGCAACCGTGCGCGGACGCTTCCGCCAAGGCCAACCCGCTGGCTTGCCCGACGCTCATCGCCGTGCGCACGTTGGTTTGGAAGAAGACCTGTTCCACAGCCACCGCGAACGGGCGGAACTCGACCAGTAGCGACACCAGCTCGCGTTGCAATGCGGCCAGGCGCTGCGGCAACGGATCGGTCGCCGGCGTGCGAATGACCCCGAGTGCGACAGCACGCACGGCATGGCCGTTGGCCTGCAGCACGGCATAGCCGCAGCGCGTCAGCCCAGGGTCGATTCCCAGCACCATCTGGCCTGCTTCGTCGCGCACGAACACGTGTACGAGGCTAGCCGATCAGTTCCAACGAGCAGCGGACTGCCAGGTGTTGTGGCATCGTGGTCGGATGCGTCGCTCCCCCGCCACTTGGCTCGCTCTGCTCCTAGTCGCCGGCGTTACGGCATGCAGTTCCGACCCGTCCGACACGGATTCCACCGACAGCGCTAGCGCGACTACGACGACGTTCCCCGAGGACGCCGTTCTCGACGAAGCGCTGAACTGTGATCCGCTCGACGAGCGGGCGTGCTTGCTGCCGTGGCCCAATGACGGCTTCACTCGTCCCGACGCGACCACGCAAACCGGCCGCCGACTCGACCTCCAACCCGACAGCACGCCGATGAACACCGAGGGTGTGCCGATCGGCGTGACCGATCAGAACTGGGCCGACGGTTTCTCACCCGGCTCGGCGATTCTCTCCTTCGTGCCGGAACTCGACATCGCGAGCACAGGCATCGCGCCAAGCACCGACATCGGTGCCTCGTTGAAGCCCGATGCACCGGTCGTAGTGCTCGACACCACCACTGGCGAGCGCGTGGCCTATTGGGGCGAACTCGACGCACAAGCTCCAGTTGGCGAGCAGCTGCTGATGATTCATCCAGCGACCAGCCTTCCCGAGGGACACCACTTCGTCGTTGGCTTCCGCAACATGCGCGACAGCTCCAACAACCTGATTCCGCGCGGGACCGCATTTCAGGCAGCGCTGAACGGCAACCCAGAGCCGCTGGAGCGTGCACGCGCGTTCCGCGAAATTCTGCAGCACTTGACGAAGAACGATGTTGCGACCGACGACTTGTACTTGGCGTGGGATTTCACCGTCGCAACCAGCGACACACTCGCTGGCCGCCTGCTGCACATCCGGGAGCTGGCCTACAACACGCTCGACGACGACGGAGCACCCGCCTTCGCTATCACGTCGCAGACCGACGACGGCAACGTACGTCGCGTTGACGGCACATTCTTGGTGCCGAACTTCCTTACAGGTGATGGCGGTCCGGGCACTACCTTCTCTCTCGACGCCGAGGGCATGCCGCAGCGCAACACCGAGCAGCCAGACTTCGTCGCCGAGTTTCATTGCCTGCTGCCGCTCGCGGCCGCTGAGCCCGTTCCCGGGATCGTGTACGGGCACGGCTTACTCGGCACGAGAATGGAAGTCGACGGGCTTTCCTTCGCGGCAGAAACCGGCGTGCTCGCCGCGTGCGCCACCGACGAGATCGGTATGAGCACACCCGACGTGCCCAACCTCGTCAGCATTCTCGGCGACCTTTCCCACTTCAACCAGCAGGCTGATCGCCTGCAGCAGGGCCTGCTCAATCAGCAGTTCCTCGGCAGGTTGATGAACTCGTCTGCAGGTTTCACGCGCGCAAGCGCGTTCCAGAACTTCGCCGGGGTCCCGTTGTTGCTCAACGACGCGACGCAGTTCGTCGGCAACAGCCAGGGTGGCGTAATGGGTGGCGCCGCCAGTGCGGTTAGTAGCGAGTGGTCGCGAGTCGTGTTGGGCGTGCCTGGCATCAACTATTCGGTACTGCTGCACCGTTCGTCCCAATGGCCAACGTTCCAATCAATCTCCGACGTGGCCTACACCGACCCGATCGACCGAGTGTTGGGCCTTCAGCTCATCCAGTTGCTGTGGGATCGTGGCGAGAACGATGGGTACGCGCAACATCTCACAGGCGACCCGTACCCCGGGATCGAAGCGAAGCAGGTCTTGTTGATCGAGGCGTTCGGCGATCATCAGGTCGCCAACGTCAGCACGGAGGTGCTTGCCCGCACGATCGGCGCGACCGTACGCGAGCCAGCGTTGCTCGACGGCCGCAGCAACGACATCGACGCGCAATGGGGCATCGCGCCGTACGACTCGGCAAATGCCACCAACGCACTGCTGACAATTTGGGACTACGGCACGCCGGCACCACCGCCGAACAACCTGCCACCGCATCCGCCCGAGTACGGCGACGACCCGCACAACGGCGGCTCGCAAGAACAGTTAGTGCTACAGATGGCAGTCAGATTCCTACTCACCGGCGAGATCATCGATGTGTGTGCCGCAGCCGCGTGCACCAGCAACGCGCTGTAACCCGAGGTCAGCGCGGCAGACCCAGCAACACGTCCACCAATTCGCCCACCGGACGGAACGTCAGACCTGCGATCGCACGATGCACATAACGCACAATCCCCGCCTGGTCGATGACAAACACACTCCGCCGGGGAAACCCGAGCGGACCCAATGTGCCGTACGCGGCGGCGGCCGATTTGTCGACATCAGAAAGCAGCGGAAACTGGAACCCGTGCTTTTCCGAGAACCGCTCGTGGCTCTCGACGCTCTGCGCCGAGATTGCAAGCACTTGCGCGCTCATCGCTGAAAACTGCGAAAGGTCGTCGTTGTAGCTGTTCAGCTGCCGAGTGCACACTGGCGTGTCATCGCCCGGATAGAACACCAGCACCACGGGCTGACCGAGGTAGTCGCCGAGCGACACGTGCTTGCCGCCGGTGGCTGGCAACGTAAACGCCGGGGCGGCGTCGCCAATAGAAACGCTCATTCGCCGATCTCCTCCATCAACGATTCGCTGATATCGAAGTTGCTGTACACGTCCTGTACATCGTCGAGTTCTTCCAACCCGTCGATGATGCGCAATATCGCCCGTGCATCGGCAAGATCGGCGACCTCGATGTTCATGCTCGACACCATCGTGCTCTCCGTCGAGCCCACAGGAAACCCTGCTGCTTGCAACGCATCGCGCACGTCGAACACGATCGATGGCTCGCACGTAATGTGCCACGACTCGTCGCCGTCGGCGGTGACGTCGTCGGCGCCAGCCTCGAGCGCTGCCATCATCACCGCATCCTCGTCGCTGCTTTGCAACAGCAGGACTCCCCGACGGCTGAACTGCCAGCCCACCGCTCCGGGCTCGGCCATCGATCCACCAAGCTTGGAAAAAATGTTACGCACATCGGAGGCCGTGCGATTGCGGTTATCGGTCAGCACGTCGATGAGCACCGCAACGCCTCCTGGCGCGTAGCCCTCGTACGTAAACGCCTCGTAGTTGCCGCCATCGGTCAACCCCGCCCCGCGTTTCACCGCTCGATCGATGGCGTCGTTGGTCATCTGGGCTGCCTTCGCCTTCAACACGACGTTGCGCAACGATGCGTTGGACGTGACATCTGCGCCGCCCTCGCGAGCAGCGACTTCCAGCTGTCGGGCAATCTTGTTGAATACCTTGGCGCGCGCCTTGTCGGCGGCACCCTTCTTGTGCTTGATCGTTGCCCATTTGGAATGGCCGGACATTGGTCCTTAACTCCTCATCAGTTCGTTGGTCTTGAGAAAGAGGGCATGCAGTCGATCGTCAGCGGTGAGTTCAGGGTGAAACGACGCCACCATCACATGGTCTTGCAGTGCGAGCACTGGCACACCATCGTGACGGGCAACGACGTTGACTCCGGTGCCGACGGCGACCACTTTAGGCGCACGAATGAAGACGGCATGAAACGGCGTCGCAAATCCTTCGACTTCAATGTCGGATTCAAAGCTGTCGATCTGGCGGCCGTAGCCGTTGCGCTGCACTGTGAGATCAATCGCGCCGAAACTGCGCTGGTCAGGTCGGCCATCCTGCACGTCGGTGGCCAGCAGAATCATTCCGGCGCAGGTGCCGAATACCGGCAGACCGTCGCTGAGCCGAGCCTTCAGCTCATCGAAAAGTCCTGATGTTTCGAGCAATCGCGACATCGTTGTGCTCTCGCCGCCGGGCATCACCAATGCGTCGACGCGGGCGAGATCGCTTGGCGTACGCACCTGAGCGGTGTCGACACCAAGACCTTTCAGCGCGTGTTCATGCGCCGCGAACGCGCCTTGCAGCGCGAGGACGCCGATACAAACAGCCACCCGGGGGCTCCAATCACGTCACCAGCCGCGTTCGGCGTAGCGCTGATTGATCTCGTCCATCGCGATGCCAGTCATCGGGGCGCCAAGACCTCGGCTGACTTTGGCCAAAATGTCGGCGTCGCGGAAATGGGCCGTCGCCTCAACGATGGCCTTGGCCCGCGGTGACGGATCGTCGCTCTTGAAGATGCCCGAACCGACAAATACGGCTTCAGCACCGAGTTGCATCGCGAGCGCCGCGTCGGCCGGGGTGGCGATGCCACCCGCGCAGAACAGCGGGACCTGCAACGAACCAGTTTCGGCGATCTCTTGCACCAACGACAGCGGTGCTTGCAGCTGCTTGGCCCACTGAAATAGCTCGGCTGCATCGGCCTGCGTGATTTTGCGAATGTCGCCGAGGATATTGCGCAGGTGTCGCACGGCCTCAACGATGTTGCCGGTGCCGGCCTCGCCCTTGCTGCGAATCAGGCAGGCGCCTTCGCTGATGCGACGCAATGCCTCGCCCAGGTTGGTTGCACCGCACACGAACGGCACCGTGAAGGCGTATTTGTCGATGTGGTGCGACTCGTCGGCGGGAGTCAGCACTTCGCTTTCGTCGACGTAGTCAACACCGAGAGCTTGCAGAATCTGCGCCTCGACGAAGTGACCGATGCGAACCTTGGCCATCACCGGAATGGTGACCATCGCCTTGATGCCTTCGATCATTTCCGGATCACTCATACGCGCTACGCCGCCATCGCGCCGGATATCGGCTGGAACCCGCTCGAGCGCCATCACCGCACAAGCGCCGGCATCTTCCGCGATCTTGGCTTGCTCGGGTGTGACGACATCCATGATGACCCCACCCTTGAGCATCTCGGCCAGCCCACGCTTGACCTGCACTGTTCCCTTCGCGTCCGCGTTAGAACTCATGGAAACAGCGTATCGCTTCGACCCATTTGGTGCTGCTGTCAATGCTGGTAGCGCCGCTACCCGTCCGATCGGTTATGCGGCGAGCGTGAACGTGTCGGCCTTAGCCAATTCGATCCACGTGCGACCCGGAGTCAATGCAATGACCTGACCGTCCGCGTCGGTCAGGACAGTCGGCAACAGACGATCGGCGCGTGTCCAGGTGCCGCGAATCGCCACACCCCCCGTGAAGACCAGCACTTCACCAGCACCGATCGTTTGTGCTTCGGGGCTATTCCGATCGACCGGGCTTGGTTGATAGGTGACCACCATCACGATCACATTGCTGCTGTTCACCTGACCGCTCACAGCGTCGTCGTGTGGCTTGGTGCCAGCCATTCGCAGATACAACCCCGTAGCGGGGTCATACCGCCATCCGACCGCCGAGCCATCCATTTTGAGATCGACTCCGGACGCAGCCTCCCCAGCAGCCACTTCACCGGCGGCCAAGTAGAGAAACTGCTGCGCAGGCGGACCGGCATCGGGCGGCGCCAAGGTCCAGAGCATCGACGTCTGCGCGTACAGGTTGTGCGGCGCACTGTGCACCTTGTTACGGAAGAATCCACCGCCCGAATAGACCGCATTGTGCTGAGCACTTAGATCGACGAGATCGCTGGCAGCGACCGCCTTGGTGACGCCGTTGTTACCACCGCTCCAAACGAACAGCGGCCTGTTGAACGACCCAAGCAGATCAATGTCTTGCGTACGACCGGACCGGATTGGGCCGACTGGATCTGAACCTTGGCTGTGAAAGACCGCGGCGAAGCGAGTTCCGGACTCGACAATCTCTTCGAATACGATGTCGGCAGAGTTGAGTCCGCTTTGTGGTCGAGCGCCTGAGTTGTTGTCGATCTTCACGACCATCGCCGGTCGCGCGGCGACGGCTTCGTCGGTGACAGGCAATCCGGTGAGCGGATACACCGGTGCTGGCGCGGCAGTCGTCGGCGGGGCTGTCTCGGCGACCGTCGTTGAAGGAATCGTGGTCGTGCGTGCAACCGAAGATTCGGTCGTTGTTGAAGAGTCAGATGAAGAGCCGCCGCTGCTACAGCCAACAGTGGCGGTAGCAAGCGCGACGAGCATCCCAATGTTGCGTGTCGTTCTCATCGCTTACGGCACCGCCGAGAAGGTTCCGACGCGCGCAAGTTCGACCCAGGTGCGACCGGGCGCCAGGGTGATGCGGCCATTCGGCCCAGTGAGTTCAATCGGTGATAGCCGATCTGCGCGAGTCCAGACACCACGTACCCACATACCGCCGCTGAACACCCAGGCCTCGCCGTATCCGATCGTGTCCGCCTCCGGGCTACGCGAATCGGCAGCGCTTGGGTAGTAATCAACTGTCATCACAACGACGTTGCGGGTGCTGATCTGCTCGGTCGACACGTCGAGATGTGTAACGGAGTCGTGGGTGCGCAGGTAATTACCGGAGGTTCCGTCGTAACGCCATCCGACGAGCAGGCCTTCGAGATAGACATCGACGCCACCGGATGGGTCACCAACCATCGTGTCGTCATCACGGTGGTACTGAAACTGCGGCGGCGGCGGACCGGCACCCTCGGGCGCAAGGGTCCACAACTGCGACGTCGACGCGTATTCGTTAAACGGCTCGGCACGCGACTCGTCGCGGAAGAATCCACCGTCGGTGTAGACGCTGTTGTTGAGGGCGCTGAGGTCGACGAGGTCGCTGGCGGCGATGGCTTCTGCGACGGCGGGGTTAGCACCGCTGTAGGCAAACAGCGGTTGGTTCAGCGAGCCGAGCAAATAGATGTCTTGCTGGCGGCCAGAGCGGATCGGCCCGACCGGGTCCGAACCCTGGCTGTGAAACACCGCCACCAAACGAGTCTGCACCTCGATGATTTGCTCGAACACGATGTCGGCTGCGTTCAGGCCTGCCTGCGGGCGCGCATTCGCGTCGTTATCGATCTTGACGACCAGTGCCGGTCGCGCTGCCGCTGCAGGGTCAGTGATCGGTAGACCGGTGAGTGGATACACCGTCGACGGATCGACAGGAATCGTCACGGCAGTTGTGTCGGCGCCCGCGGGGGCTGTATCGCCAGACTTGTCGTCGGGCTTGTCGTCGCCGCCGCTATCGCAGCCGACGGCGGTCACCGCCAGCGCTGCGACCAGCGCGAATCGAGTTGTGAATTTCATAGCTCCCTCAACAGTGCAATTCGCTCTTGGAGCGGCGGGTGGGTATCGAACATCTTGTTCCAGCGGCTGAGATGACCACCGTCGCCAACACCTGCCATGGGCTGCTCGATCCACATGTGAGCGGTCGCGGTCGATGCCGCGTGTGTAACGGTGACGTCGTCGCGCAGCTTTTCGAGCGCCGAGATCAATCCCGGCGGGTAGCGCGTCATCTGGCACGCCGACACATCGGCGAGCGTCTCGCGCTTGCGACTGATCGTTGCCTGCATCGCCTTTGCAATAATGGGCGCGAAGATCAGCAGCACAAGGCCGAGAATCGCCAACGGGTTGCCGCCGTCGCGATCTCCCTCGCGGTTGACCCGGCCGCCGTTCCACCACATCATCCGGACCGCAATGTTGGTCAGCAATGCAACAGCGCCCACCAGCGTGACGGCCAGCGTGCTGATCAGGATGTCGTAGTTACGGATGTGCGACAGCTCGTGAGCAAGCACGCCTTCCAACTCGACTCGGTTCAACTTCTCCAGTAATCCGGTCGTCACTGCGATGGCCGCGTGCTTCGGATCGCGTCCGGTAGCGAACGCGTTCGGCGCCGGATCGTCGACGAGATACACGCGCGGCTTGGGCAATCCGCTCGCGATACACAAACCCTCAACGAGGTTATGCAGGCGCTGGTACTGCACCGGATCGGCGGGGTAGGCGCGGCTGACCGCCAGTGCGATCTTGTCGGCCTTCCAGTACGAGACAGCTGCCATCCCGCCAGAAAAGACCAGCGCGACGATCGTGCCCAGTAGCCCGTTGCCGATGTACAGCCCGAACGCTGCGCCCACTAAACCGAGCACAACGCAGAAGCCCGCAATGAGCGCAATGCTGCGCCGTTTGTTAGCTCTGATCAGTTCGAACATCGTTGGTTCAGAACTGAACCTTGGGCACCTCGCGGGCGGCCTCGTCGGTCTCGAAGTACTCGCGGTTCTCGAACTTCAGCATGCTCGCGAAGATCACGGCCGGGAATGCCTGGCGCTTGTTGTTGTAGCTGAGCACGCTGTCGTTGTAGAACTGGCGCGAGTAGGCGACGCGGCCTTCGGTGGCGGTCAGTTCTTCCTGCAGAGCAAGGAAGTTCTGGTTGGCCTTCAGATCGGGGTATGCCTCGCTGAGTGCGAACAGTTGCTTCAGTGCACCGGTCAGCATGTTGTCGGCGATGGCCTGGCCGGCGGGAGTTGCAGGTGCGGCGATCGCGGCGTTGCGCGCGTTGATGACGGCTTCCAGCGTGCTCTTCTCGTGTGCCGCGTAACCCTTGACGGTTTCGATCAGGTTCGGAATGAGGTCGATGCGACGCTTCAGCTGAACGTCGATCTGCGACCAGGCGTTGTCGACCTGGTTGCGGCTGCGAATGAGGCCGTTGTAAACGACGATGACATACAGCACAACGACGGCTGCGATCGCCAGGATGATCCAAAGTGTCATTTCAAACTCCAGAAGGTCTCGGGGCGCCGCGAACGAGGCGCCGTTATGGGGTCAGCATACGGCCGAGGCGACGGCGGCGCGGTGTCACCTGCCGACGCGCCATAAATGGCCACGCCGAAACCGATCGAGTGACGGCCGTGTGCGGCAGTGCCACGCTGCGATAGATCTCGGCATAGCGCTGGGCAAGCGTTGTCATCGAGAAGTCGTCGGCGCGGACGGCGCCGGCCTTCACCAGGCGGGCGGCCAGAGCGTCGTCGGTAAGGGCTTCTTGCAACGCCGCGGCCAGCGCGTGGACGTCACCCGGCGGCACAAGTAGTGAGTCCACCTCGTCGGTGGCGACGTTGCGATAACCATCGAGCGCGCTCGCCACGATGCAGGTCTCGGCCGCCATTGCCTCGATCAGCACGACGCCGAACGACTCGCCGTGTAGCGATGGCGCGCAGAAGACGTCGGCACCCTTCAACCGAGCGATCTTCTCTTCGTCGGAGAGCCGACCCAACCACTCAATGCGGGGGTCGTTCGCTGACTGAGCGCGCAGTCGATCGGTGTCGGGACCATTGCTTGCGATCCACAGGCGGACGTCTTGACCGTCGATTTGGCCCACCTCGGCCATCGCCGCGAGTAGTACGTCGAGCCCCTTGCGTTCTTCGTGGCGACCGCAAAAGAATATCGTCGGTCCGTCGGTGGGGTACGGCTGTGCCTGCCGGTAGTCGTCGAGCTCGACGCCGTTGAACAGGATCTCGTAGTCGCCGGGTATGTACGGGCTGACCAACGCCGCCGCGTCCTTCGAGACGGCGACGCGATGAACGAGGTTGGCGGCCGCTGGCTTGATGTAGTTCTTGAGGTGCCTGTAGCTCGCACTTTCACCCGCCGCGTGGAATGTGCCAACGACCGGTGCGGGGTGCAGCAGGATCGCCGTCATCGATGGGCCGGGCGTGAACGGTTCGTGCAGGTGCAGCACATCGAACTGTTCTTCGAACATGACGCGAACCGTTCGCAGCGCACACGACGGGTCCGGTGCCAGCGGCGCAACCGAGCCGTTGGCCGAAGTCGGCAGGCTGTTGCCGAGCGGCGTCACGAACGTGGCTGGCGGCGGACCGTCGCAAGGGCCGAGCACTCTTACCTCTATACCCATGCGTCGTAGCTCGCGAGCAAGGCCCATCACCTGCGCCTGGACTCCCCCAGGCACGGACAGGCTGTACGGGCACACCATGCCAACACGCAACACGCGTTCGCCGGAGGCCATCCGGGCACGCTACCGGCCGCTTTCATGCGGTCCGACCAGTAGGTCGCGCAATGGCCTGCGAGACTCGGGAACCGGGATGAGCGGACGTGCGTCTATTTATTGCCTGCCGGGCTGAACTTGTGGAGCCACTGTTGACCGAATTCCCCAAATCGATCGTGCGCCGCCGACTCTTGCTACCACTTGCGCTCGTTGCTGCGTTCGGCTCGCTGGGCGCTCCCGCCCCGGCGCGAGCCGCTGGCACCGCAACCATGTCGGCGACTGCCGGTGTCGGCGATGGTTGGCACGACGTCGGCGATCACGTCGTCGTGACAGCAACCGTTGCGACAGATGAACTGTTGAACGGGCGCATCGACGTGGTGACCACTTCTGGCGCCATCGTCAGCCGCGACATTCAAGTCGCTGGCGGAACGACGAAGTCGTTCATGCTCGTCACCCCCACCGGTTACGACGTTGGGCAGATCGTCGTCAACCTGTATCGGGGCAACGAATTGGTCGTGAAAAAGACTATTCCGATGACGCCCGCCGAAGCAGTGGAGTTGGTTGGCGTGCTACCGGCGCTCGTCACTCGAGCAGGCGAACTGCCCGAGCAGATCAACCTCGCTACTGGCGCTGGCACGGCAATCATTCGCGAATTGTCGTTGGAACAAATGTCGCTCGGATCGGCGGCACTGGAAGCGTTCGATTCCATCGCCGCGACGACTGCCGACTTGCGCTCTCTGCAACCGGATCAACTGACTGCGCTGCTCGGTTGGCTGAACCGCGGCGGCAGACTGCTGCTCGACGATGCCGGCGATGTCTCGGCGCTGCCCGCAGAGTGGCAACCGGGCAAGGCCGGTTACGCACTTGCCGGTCGCGGCGAGGTGCGGCTGATCAACGGTCGCGCCAGCAACAACCAGTGGGCTTCGGTGATCGAGCCAAGCGGGTCGCCCAACGGTGAGGCCACGTGGTGGTTCGGCAGCAACGAGCAACTCGGCTTCACGCAGCAAGACCTGGCGTTGCGCGCGGGTGTGAAGCAACCGTCGCTGATGCCGCTGCTGGTGCCGCTGCTCGCGTACACGGTCATCGTGTCGATAGGTCTCTACTTTGTACTGCGCGCCACCCGCCGCCTCACCCTCGCATGGATCGCGATTCCGGTGTTGGCAGCGGTGACCGCGCTCGGTGTATTCGTGTACGGACAGCAGTGGCGGTCGGTCGGTAAGCCCGCGGCAGCAACCTTCGTCGAGTCGTACCCCGGCGGCGCCGACGCGATCACCAGCGTGCTGACATTCAGCCGCGATGGCGGGACGAGCACGATTCAACTTCCAGTGGGCTGGCAGAGCGACAGCGAACTCAGCCTCTATTTCGGGGGCCCCACGGGCGTCGTGCCGCGGCTCATTCCTTCGGCGACGGGCAGCGAGGTCGAGTTACGGCTCGAGCCTGGCCAGGTGACAACCGCAAACATCGTCGGTCCAACTTCTGAGAGCGGCCTGGTTGTGACCGCATCGGTTCGCGACGACGAAGTTGTCGGCACCGTCACCAACCGCGGCACCGTGACACTGCATCAAGTCGCCGTCTTTGGCCCCGGTGGCGTCGACGCCGTCGGCATGCTTGCTCCAGGCGCAGACGCAGACTTCGCTATCGATGCCACGCCCTTGCCGATCGGTTTCACTCGCGCCGACCGTGTGTGGAAGAACACAACCGATCCGCGCAGAACCGACGACGAGATCGCTGAACTCGGCATCTGGACCAACGCGGGCGTCGGACGAACCATGTACCCATCCGCTTTGGTGCGCGCTGCTGGTTGGACCACCGAGTTACTCAACGGCCTCGAGGTGTCCGGCGGAGCGACAAGCACCACCGTCGTGACCACCCTTGCTCCCATTCAGGCCACGATTGCACCACTCTCCTCGGCGTGTGTCCGCTCCGTGACGGTGCGTACTCCAAACACGATGTTCGGCAACGGCCTTGCCGACACCATCTATCGCTACGTGCTGCCACCGGACGCACCAATCGGGCAGGGCATCGTGTTCGAGATGCCGTCGGGTCTCGGTGCCATCGACCTCTGGAACGGCAGCGCGTGGGTTAACCAGGTTGCCGAGCATGGAGTTGTTGTCGTGCCACCTGCCATGCGCAGCAATGGCGTGATCATGGCGCGCATCGACAACAACGGCCAGTTCTTCCCTGGCGACACGATCCCCGAAATACGCGGAGCGACGGCAAGGGATCTCGCATGAGTGCGACGATCGAAGCACCTGCCGACGAAGTTACCGCGACCCCAGACGCCCCAGTCGCTGTGCGCGCCGATCACGTCAGTAAGCGCTACGGAAATCTGCTGGCCGTCAACCAACTCGATCTCACGGTTCCGCGTGGCTCGATCTTTGGTCTCATCGGCCCAAACGGTGCCGGCAAGAGCACGACGTTCGCGATGATTTCCAGCCTGCTCTTACCCACTAGCGGGCGCATCACCGTGATGGGTGCCGACCCGTCGCGCAAACCGCGCACCGTTCGCCGCCGCATGGGTTACATGCCCGACAACCTCGGCGTCTACGACAACCTGCGCGTCGACGAATACCTCGAGTTCTTTGCCGCGTCGTATGGCATCGCCCGCACGGAATGGACCGATCTTGTCGATGGTTTGTTGGAACTCGTCGACCTGTCGGTGAAACGCACGGCGATGGTGAACTCGCTCTCGCGCGGCATGAAGCAGCGCCTCAGCCTCGCCCGTGCACTGGTGCACGATCCGGAGTTGCTGGTGCTCGACGAGCCCGCCAGTGGACTAGACCCGCGCGCCCGCGTCGAGTTGCGCGAACTGTTGAAGACCCTCAACGGTATGGGTAAGACGATCATCATTTCGTCACACATTCTCTCCGAGTTGGAAGAAATGTGCACCGACGTCGCGATCATGGAAGCTGGCAAACTGCTCGCCGCTGGCCCGCCGCGTCAGATCCTCGAACGACTCGGTGGTTCACGCAACGTGCGTGTTCGATTCGCCAGCGGCACCAGCGAATCGTTCACCGTTGCTGGCGACGTCGAACAGGCCGAACTCCTGCGCCGTCTCGTGGTCGATGAAGGCCGCGATGTCGTCGAGTTCATTGAAGAGTCCGGCGGACTCGAGCAACTGTTCATGTCGTTGACAGAAGGAATCGTTCAATGATGATGAACCCCGTACTCAGTCGCGAGCTACGCGAACGCATGCGCACCGGTAGAGCGTTCGCCGTTGTCGGCATCTTCCTGCTGCTACTGACGCTGACCGCGTACCTCGTCTATCAAGGCTCCACCACGACCGGCGACATCTCCTCAGACCTCGCCCGCCAGACTCGTCTCGGTCGCGACCTTTACGAATGGGTGCTGTTCGTCATGCTCACCCTCGTGCTGTTCTTCGTGCCCGCGCTTACCGCAGGGGCGATCGCTGGCGAGCGCGAACGCCAGACGCTGCATCCGTTGCAGGTCACCCTGCTGCGTCCGCGCGGCATTCTGGTCGGCAAGGTTCTGGCCGGTACCAGCTTCATGTTGTTGCTGCTGTTCGCTGCGCTGCCGGTGATGATGGTGGCCTACCTGCTCGGTGGCATCCGACCACTCGACGGGTTGAAGGGCGTCGGCATCATCTGCGTGATCGCGATCCTTTTGACGCTGATGGTGACCGCGTTGAGCGCGCTCACGCGGCGAGTGCAGACCGCCACTCTGCTTGCCTATGGATTCACCGCTCTGCTCGTGTTGCTGGGGCCGCTGCTCTACTTCACCATGCGCGTCGCCGATGGCAGTCAGGGCAACGACGTCGAGAATCCCCCAGCACTGCTGCTGGCACTCAACCCGATCACAATCGTGGCCGATGCGACCGCTGGCGAGAACTCGTCCACTGTTGGCGTCGGCAGCGGTAATCCGCTCAACTGGGCCCGCGAAGAGGTCGTCAAGGCCAAGTCATTGAACGACGATTCCTGGTTCGCATGGTTCCCGGAAGACTCGTTCCGAGCGCAATTCCGCATCGATCGCCGCGATGGCTTTCCAGCATGGGCCGTCGGCACGCTTGGCCTTACGGTGATCGCCGCGCTCCTATCCACCCTCGCAGTCCGTCGACTGCGCACCCCTGCGGAGACCGAACGATGAACAAAACTGTCACTCCCCTGCTCAATGCCATTCGCCGCCGACTGCGTGTGGCGTGGGCGGTTGCCACACTGCAAGTTGTGGCGCCGATCGTCGCGATCGTCGCGCTGGCGATGGTCGTCGCCGGCCGGATGTTCGATTTGCCAGCGAGCGATGTCGCGGCGTTGTGGCTGGTGGCAGCTGTTGTTGTGCTGATTGGCGGCTACGCGGTGTTGTGCAAGGTGCCCGAGATGTTGGTGGCACGAGCCGCTGATCGCGGCCTCAACACTCGCGATGCGTTCGCGACGTCGCTGGAACTCGGAGATCACGAAGGCGACGACTTCTCACAGCGCGTGCAAGTGCGCGCAAACGAACTCGCCGCCGTGGCCACGCCGAAGGATGCAGTCCCGTTGCGTTGGCGGCGGCGACCAACGGGTGTGGCCATGCTCGTCGCGCCAGCGGCGATCGTGCTGGCGTTGATGGCCAATCCGCAGGATGCAATCCGAGAGGAACACGCCCGCGACGAAGCTGCAATCGAAGCAACCGCCGACGTTCTGCGCAGCGAGGCCGACCGCATCGCACAACAGCCCGAAGGAGCCGAAGCTGCAGCGCGTCTTGAACAGCTTGCTGCCGATCTAGAGAAGACCAATTCGCTCGACAAGGCACAAGAGTTGCTCGATCAAGCCGCGGCCGAACTACGCGAACAGGTCGGCGACGACCTGCTCGCGAAGAAGGCCGCAACCGAAGGGCTGCAACACAGTCTCGAGAACTCGCCGCTACCAGGCTCGAGCACCGACGACACCGACCAAACCGTTCAACAGCAACTCGATGCACTCGCGGCAGAACTGCCCAGCATGACGGCGGCCGAGCGTGCGGCAGTTGCCGAGCGCCTCGACGACCTCGCCGCTACGCAAGAAGCCGGAGACCCTGCGACCGCCGACGCGTTGCGACAAGCCGCGCAAGCGCTACGCGAAGACGATGTCGCCGGTGCGCAAGCTCGCCTGGGTGAAGCTGGGCAAGCAAACGCGCAGGCATCCAGCGACGCTGCCCAACAGACCGCCGCCAGCGACGCCGCTGCATCGGCGGCGAACGCCGGTGAGCAACTGGGCAACAACGGCAACGGCCAGTCCGCGGGACAGGGTGCCGGTCAAGGAGACGGTCAAGGAGACGGCCAGGGTTCCGGCCAAGGTTCCGGCCAAGGTTCCGGCCAAGGTTCCGGCCAGGGCCAAGGCTCAGGTGGCACCGGCGGCAATCCTTCGGGTCCTGTGGGCGGAGGCAGTGGTTCACCGGGCGACGGCGGCCAAGGTGGCCAGGGAACCGGTGCTGGCCATACCGATGGCAGCGGCGGCCCCGACCTCGACACGATTTACGATCCGACGAATGGGACCGGCGGCGATACAGGGTCCGTCGGTGGTGGCACCGGAACGGGCCAGGGCGGAACCGTCGGAACCACCAACGGGCAGACCAACAGCGGATCGTCGCGGGTGCCCGTCAGCGATGTGTTGGATAGCTACTCCCGGCAGGCAACCGATGCGATGAACAACCCGTCGGTCCCGCCAGCCATCCGAGCACTCGTGCTCGCCTACTTCAACCAACTTCAAGGAGCCAAGTGATGGCGAAACTACCCACGATCCCACCCGAGCGTTACGCGGAGTTGGCCGAACAGATCGAGCGCGAGGTTGGCAAGGTCATCGTCGGCCAAGACCAACTCGTGCGAACGGTCATCACCTGTCTGCTTGCTGAAGGGCACGCGCTGTTGGAGGGTGTGCCCGGCCTTGGCAAGACCATGTTGCTGAAGGCGCTCTCGCAAGCCGTCGACCTGCCCTTCAGCCGCGTGCAATTCACTCCCGACCTCATGCCAGCCGACATCGTCGGCACGCAGGTGCTGGAGGAAGACGACCGCGGCCACAAAACATTCCAGTTTCGCGAAGGGCCGGTGTTCGCGAGTTTCGTGCTCGCCGACGAAGTGAACCGCGCAACTCCCAAGACGCAGTCGGCTCTCCTTGAAGCGATGCAAGAGCGCGCAGTCACCACCGGCGGGCTCACGCGCCCGTTGCCGCGACCGTTCCTGGTGATGGCTACACAAAACCCGTTAGAGATGGAAGGCACGTATCCGTTGCCGGAAGCACAACTCGACCGCTTCCTGTTGAAGGCGCAAGTTCCATTTCCGAGCGCCGAGGACTTAGTGACGGTGCTCGAGCGCACCACTGGCACCCAATCCGTGACGCTGCACTCGGTCGCCGATGCGCCGACCTTGTTGGCGATGATCGAACTCACTCGCCAAGTCCCGATTGCTAGCCATGTGTTGCGCCACGCTGTCGACCTCGTCGTCGCGACGCACCCCGACGCACCGACCGCGCCGGATCTTGTGCGGCGCTATGTCCGCTTCGGCGCCTCGCCACGCGGCGCGCAAGCGATGGTGCTTGCTGGCAAGGTGACAGCTCTGCTCGATGGGCGACCGAATGTCTCCATCGCCGATATTCGTCAGGTCGCGGTCGCTGCGCTGCGCCATCGCATGGTCGTTGGCTACGAGGCCACCGCCGACAACGTCGATGCCGCCCAACTTGTCGCCGCGTTGCTCGACACTGTCGCAGAGCCGACAGCAGGGATGCGCGGCGCGCCGTGAGCGAACTGCTCGATCCGCAACTGCTGACGCAACTCGAACGACTGCAGTTACATACGCGCCGTCGCCTCGCGGGCCGCTTCGCCGGCGAGCACCGCAGCACGCGCTTCGGCAACTCGCTCGATTTCGCCGACCAGCGCGAGTACCACCCGGGCGATGATTACCGCCGGATTGACTACGCCCTCTACGCGCGCACTAACCAATTGTTCGTCAAGTTGTTCGAGGCGGAAGACGACCTCAACGTTCGCATCCTTCTCGATGTGTCGGCCTCCATGGGGCATGAAGGCAAGCTCGATCAGGCCAAGCGGCTGGCGGCGGCCGTGGGCTTCCTCGCGCTGACGCGCCGCGACGTAGTAACACTGCATCTCGAACCCGCAGTCCGACCGCCACAAAGGTTCACTGGCCGTCACGCCGTCACGGCACTGTTTCGTGTGCTCGAGTCGCTGACACCCGCTGGCGAAACTGACTTGCGGTCTGCGGCCGGCGACCTGCTGGCACGGCCAGGACCGGCAGGCGTCACCGTTGTCATCAGCGATCTACTCACCGCCTCGTGGGAACCGGCCATCGATCGCCTGCCAGCGCGCGGCGGCGAGGTAACCGTCCTGCACGTGCTCGCGAAGGAGGAGATCTCGCCGACGATCATCGGCGATCTCGACGTCATCGATGCCGAGTCCGGCGAGCGGGTGCCCGTCAGCCTTAGCCACGACAGCATCAAGAGCTACCGAGATGTCGTCGATCGTTGGTTGCTAGAGGCCGCCGCCCGTTGCCGGCGACGCGGCGCCAACTATCAGCAGGTGCTCGCCGACGAGCCAATTGCAGACGCGGTACTGAAGGGCTGGCGTTTGCAAGGTGTCGTTAGATGAAAGGTGTCGTTAGATGAAAGGTGTCGTGAGATGAACAGTGTCGTGAGATGACGTTCGCGAGTCCGCTTGGGCTGGTGTTGCTAGGGCTCGCCATTCCGGTTGTGCTGTTGCACATCCTGCGACCGCGCCGACAGTCCGTCACGGTCAGCAGCACCTTTCTCTGGCGTGCGCTCGAACGGCCAGTGAGCAGTGCGTCCCCGTGGCAGAAGTTGCGGTGGAGCGCGCTGCTGATCGCACAGCTACTCGCGGTCGTGCTACTTGCGCTTGCCGTCGCTCGGCCCGTGCGTTTGGAAGCGGCCGAACTCAGCGAACACACAGTGTTCATCATCGACGCCTCCGGCTCGATGGGTGCGCTTGACGGCAGCCCCGACCGACTCCATGCATCGACTGATCGCGCGATCTCACTGCGCGACGAGCTACCGAGCGGTGGCATCGCATCCATTGTCATCGCGACTGATCACCCGCGGGTTGTGCTGACCGCTAGCGACGACGAGGACGAGTTCGCCGATGCCTTGCGTACCGTTGAAACGACCGCCGGTCACCCCGACTTCGCCGGCGCGTTCAGTCTGGCTGAGAGCCTCGACACCAGCAGCGACGAGATCGGCTTCGTGTTGATCAGTGACGGCGGCATTAACGACGACGAAGAGAAGCTGCTGCCGCCGAACACGCGTTACGAACGAATTGGCGACGCGAATACGAACCGCGCCATCGTCCGTGTCGACGTCGAGCCTCGCGGCAGCGGGCTGCATGCTCGCGTCACTGTGCGCAACTACGGAGACAGCACCGTCACCCAGACCGTACGCATCGACGTCGATGGTGCCACCGCCAGTGAACAGGTCGTCAACATCGGACCGCGTAGCAGCACCATCGTTGAGGCCGATCTCCCACCGGGCCAACGCGTCGAGGCATACCTCAACGCTGGCGTCGCGGCCACCGACCTGTTACCTGCCGACGATGTCGGAGTCGCAGTTGGTGCATCGCGACCAGACCTCAAAGTTCTGATTGCTGGTGACTCCCGGTTCTGGCAGGAACTTTTCACATCGATGGCAGGCGTCCAGACCAGTGTGATCGAGGTTGCCGCCGGCGTCGCTGGCCCCGACGGCGACGGCTACGACATCGTGGTCTATGCGGGCGTGGCGGTACCCGCGGAACCTAAGGCGGCGTTTATCGCAGTCGCTTCACCGGGCGGCGTCGAAGGCGTCGTTCCCACGGGAGTCGTCGAGACACCAGTCGTGACGCTGCTACGTACCGACGATCCACTCCTTGCCGGCGTCGATCTCACGCAAGTCGCGATCTCACAGGCATTGCGCGTTCAGCCGGGCGCCGGCGTGGAAATACTGGTCGCGGGCGAGAATGCCCCGCTCTTGTTGCGCGGAGAGCTCAACGGGCAACGCTTCGCCTTCCTGACGTTCGCACTCGGTGATAGCAACCTTCCGTTGCAAGTGGCGTTTCCGGTGTTGGGCGACCGGTTGCTGACCGAGTTGAGCAACACCGCGCTGTCCACTGCGGCACTGGAGGTCGGCGCCGCGCTGCCGATCGACCCCTCGACCGCTGGCGAGGCCGTCGGCCCGGACGGGCTGTCCCGTTCGTTTCTTGTTGGTGATCCGCCACTGCGTGCGAGCAAGCCCGGATTCTGGGTGATCCAAGTCGCAGGCGAGAACGATCGCTTAGTCGCGGTCAATCCTTCGGCCAGTGAAAGCGACATCTCCCCGCGCGACACGCTCGTGCCGCCGGTCGACGATGCCGCGCGCGAGGTCACTCCCGAGCGGACCGAGCACTCGCTGTTGCCGTGGCTGTTGCCGCCACTGCTCGCGCTACTGGCACTGGAGACATGGCTCGCCTGGCGTCGATTGGGAGTCAGTCGCCGACAGTGGTCCTTCGCCGTTGCTGCACGACTCGCGGTTGCTGCGTTGCTGCTCGGGGCACTGTTTGCGCCAACGATCCGTCGCAGTAGCGACCGCGTAGCCACTGTTTTTGTGCTCGACGGGTCGGCGTCGCTCGGTCCGGGCGGCGAGGCGGCGGCGCTGCTCTGGTTGCAACAGGCATTGCAGGCTCGGCCCGACAGTGCGTTGAGTGCCGTCGTCGTGTTCGGTGGCGATGCTCGCCTGGACCGCGTGTTGGAACAGTCGTCGACATTCGAGGGCGCGGCAGTGGTCATCGACGACACTGCTACCGACATCGCAACGGCGCTTCGACTCGGTGGCGCTGTGCTGCCGTCGGATGCGAAGCGACGTGTCGTGATCATCAGCGACGGCCGCGTGACCGACGGCGACGCGTTGGAGGAAGCACGGCGACTTGCTGGCGATGATGTGCAGATTGATGTCCACACCATCGATTCCAACTCCGGTTCCGACGCTGCCGTGTTGAGCATCGACGTACCGCGACTCGCCCGTGTGGGCGACGACATCACGGTCAAGGTCAACGTCGTCGCAACCCAGGACGGTCGCGCCACCGTCGTCCTGCGTCGCGATGGCACTGAGGTTGGTACGCAGACGGTCAACCTGGTCGCGGGAACCAACGTCGTGACATTTGGAGACAACGCCGGAAGTACTCCCGCAGCGGTGCTTCGCTATCAGGCGATCGTCACTAGTGCCAACGATGCACAGCCGAAGAACGATGCCGCGTTTGCTGCCGTACCGGTCGACGGCCCCGCACAGGTGTTGATCGTGGAGGGCACCGGCGGCGAGGGAGCAACATTGAGTGCAGCGTTGAACGCCGGTGGAGTCGCGACAGTCGTTGTCGGCCCCGCCGAGCTACCGGCCGTGCAGCAGCTCGCCAGTTATGCAGGTGTCGTGCTCGTCGACGTTCCGGCGAGTTCGTTCACCGGCGAACAGATTGAGGCGTTGACGATCGCGGTCCGCGACCTCGGTCGCGGACTGGTCACCATCGGCGGCACGCGTAGCTATGGCGTAGGCGGCTATCGCGATTCGCCGTTGTCGGACTTGCTGCCGGTCGACAGCGAGATCCTCGACCCCAAGCGACGCAAGACCGTCGCCGAGGTGTTGTCGATCGACACATCGGGGTCGATGGCCAACTGCCACTGCGACGATGGTTTCACCAACCCGGCGGGCCCAGCTGGTGGTGTTAACAAGACCGATATCTCGCGTGCCGCGGCCGAGCGTACGATCGAGGCACTCACGCAAAACGATCAAATCGGCGTGATGGCCTGGACAGCGGGAACCGAGTGGGTCATCGACCTACAAACGCTTCCGTCGCAGAGCGTGATCGACGAAGGTTTGGGGCGCCTGCATGCAAACGGCAACACCAACCTGCTGGTCGCGCTCGATGAGCCGGCCGCGGCTCTATTGGCGAGCAATGCCGAGCTGAAGCACATCATTGTGTTCACCGATGGTTTCACGGATGTGGCGTTGATTGAACGACTCGCCGATCGCGCCAGCGAGCTGTACAACGAAAGCGGCATCACGGTGAGCGTGCTTGCTACTGGTGAGGGCGCGGCGCCGTCGCTGGAAGCGATCGCTGTCTCCGGCCATGGCCGCTACTACCCCGGCACCAACCTGGCCGACGTGCCGCAGATCATGGCTGAAGAAGCCGTCATCGCCAGCCGCGACTTCATCAACGAGGGTTCGTTCCTGCCGGAAGTGACGTCCAACGATCCCGTGGTGGCGCCCCTCACCGCGTCGCCGGAACTGCTCGGTTATGTGGCCACTACCGCCAAGCCCGAGGCCAGCACGCTGTTGCGCATCGGCCCCGACCGTGACCCGCTGTTGGCGACTTGGCAGGCCGGACTTGGTCGGGCGACGAGTTGGACCAGCGATGCCAGCGACGTGTGGTCGCAGCAATGGGCGGGCTGGGATGGCTACGTCGACTTCTGGAGCCGCGTCGTCAAGAGCACGTTCCAGCAGGGCGATACCGCCGGCGCCGCGCAAGCGCAGGTCGCTGGCGGGCGCATGACGATCAGCGTCGAGAGTGGCAGCAATTTCCCCGATGGTGCGGTGGCGATCGCGACCGTCGCCGGCCCCGATGGTCAGCGTTACGAAGTGCCGCTGAACCGAGTCGGAGCCGACCGCTTCGAAGCACAGTTGCCCGCACTTCGTGCTGGTACTTACGCCGTTGGTGTCAACGTAACCAACGACGGCGAAACGATCTTGGCCGCGAGCACGCTCGCCAATGAGAGCTACCCCGCGGAATACGCGGTCGGCGAATCGGATGCAGCGCTGCTCGCCGGATTATCGACGACAACTGAAGGGCGCGGCGAGATCGAGCCCGAACGAGCGTGGGACACTGCTGGGCTCACCGCAGGCTTCCGCAACGTCGCGCTGGCGGGGCCGTTCTTGTTGCTCGCCGCGCTGTTATGGCCGATCGCGGTTGCGCTGTCACGGTTATCGCTGCGTGGGGCAACGCTGGCGGGAGCGGCCGCGGGTCTCGCGACAGCGCGCCAGCGAGTGCGCGCTTCGATCCCGCGTCTGGCCAGCGATCCGAACAATGCACCGGCGGGGCCAGCTAGTCGACCACGACGAACCGCAGCCCAGCCCAGGAAGTCGGCCAAGCCGGCGGGCAAACAGACAGCCTCGGTCAACGAGCTGTTGGCAAAGAAGCGGGCTCGGCAGAGCGGCGACGAGCAGACCACTTCGGAGTGAGCGCACCGAGCGCGGTGAGTAGCGCGCCGAGCCAAACCAGCCACATCAATGGTCGCTGACGCACGATGATTCGGACAATCCCCAAATCATTGGCGTCGACCAATGTGACCTGCACATCGCGCCAGGGACGCGAGACCATCGCGGTTTCGGCCAGCACCCCCCCACGCTCTGGGTAGGCAACGAGTGCCGGGCGCATCACCCAACCGTTCACGGTCAGCGTGGCGACGACGGCCGAAACATCTGCCCGCGGTCCCGGTTCAACGTCGACGCCATCGTTCGTGATCTGCAAGCCGGCCGCTTCGATCGAGTCCCCGACAGCAAGCGTGACCGTCGCCTGCTGGTCGAACGTGCTCGCCGCGATTCCAAGCAGCAGGACGAGTGCGCCGGCGTGAACGAGTCGTGAGTGGCGCAACCGCAAGCGCCAACCGAGGAATGCGACACCAATCAGCGCGAGCGGGCCGACGGTGCGCGAGAAGAACACACCGCGCACCGCTGCCGGCCGCGACTGAACGATGTCGATCAGCACGGGTGCGAACGTCCCGACGGCAACGAGCGCGAACACCGCCGCGCCGATCAACGCTGGCACCCGATCCCCCACCGCGTTTGCACGCTGTGGCGCGCTATCCACGCCGGAGCGTGCAAACGCAACGAGTGCGAGCACGGATGCGACGCTCAACACCAGCAACGCCCAGCCGACGCTTGCCTGTTCCGCGAAACTGTGCACGGAGGGCACCGAGCCCGAGCGCACGAGTGGCGCGCCGAACAGCACCGCTCCCCACGCGAGCAGCGCGAGCCGAGGACGTCCGGGAACGTGGATAGCGACGAGCACGGCTAGCCAGACAAGCAGCGAGGTGTTCTCGACCGGATCCCACGCCCAGTATCCGCCCCAGCCCTGCTCGACGTAGCTCCACAATCCGCCGAGTGCCATCGCGAGCGTGACGATCGCCAGCGTCCGTCGCAACCACGCCATCGCATCGCGGCCATCGAGAGCAACCAGTGCCGCCGCGAACGCACATCCGAGGCCTGCGTAGAGAAGTGGAGGGTGGACCGCCATCGCCGGATGTTCCAGGATCGGCGTCAATCCGAAGCCGCGTACGGCGGGTGTGTCGAGTCGCCCAAAGGGGCTGGCAAAAATCAGGTCGATGAGCACCAGCGCGGCGATCGTGGCTGCGGCGTACCAAACCACTGGGGCGCGACGCGGTCGGCGGAGCGCGATGCAGGCCACCAGCCCAACGACCGCGGCAAACAGCAGCAGCGATCCTTCGCTACCACCCCATACCCCTGCGAGTCGGTAGTACCACGGGGCGTCACGACGACTTTGCTCCGCGACGTACCGCCACTGCAGTTCGTTGCCCAAAAACGCAGCAGCCAGTCGAGCGACCGCCAACCACAGGACCGCAGTGACCGCCCATAAGGCATTACGGGCGACGATGGTTGAGCGCACGCACTCAGTCTTGTACTGGCACACCCAATTCGGTGAGCAGGTCGACTACTCGTTGCATGAGCTCGTCGATGGCTAGGCCCGCCCGCGGAAGATCAGGACTGACTGAGCGATCTGCCAGACGCTGAGTCGAACAACGATATCCAGCCAAGTTCGACGGCTGTTCACCTACGCGCCACCTACAAACTAGTCAACTGTGGTTGACTCATTATATGAAGAGTGAAACTCAGACACGGGCTGGGTCGATCGCCCACGAGTTCCCAGCACCGCACACCGAGCCAGCACTGCTGGCGCGGGCGGCGATGCACTCCGCGCTCGCTGAGCCTGCGCGGCTCGCGATCGTGGATGACCTCGCCTCGAGCGACAGGTCGCCCAAAGAGCTCGGCGAACGCCTCGGACTCCCGTCGAACTTGCTGACCCACCACTTGGATGTGCTCGAGCAGGTCGGCGTGATTGTTCGGTTTTCCTCGGCAGGCGACGGGCGGCGCAAGTACGTGCGGCTCGTGCGCGAACCCCTCGCATCATTGCAAATCACCGGACGTCAGCCCCAGGGCGACCTGCTCTTCCTGTGCAGCCACAACTCGGCACGCTCCCAACTGGCGGCCGCACTTTGGACCGCCCGCACCGACCGGCCGGCTTCCTCGGCAGGCACTCACCCTGCGCCGAGGGTCCATCGCGGCGCGATCGCCGCGGCCCGGCGCGCCGGGCTACGCCTCGACGACGCGACCCCGAACCTCGTCGACACGGTCCCGGTTGACACACAGGTGGTGACCGTGTGCGACCGCGCTCACGAAGAGCTCGACCCCGGCCCGGACTGGTGGCATTGGTCGATACCCGACCCAGTCGAGGCCGGAACCGCTTCCGCATTCGACGACGTCGTTGCCGACCTCGATGCTCGGATCGGCACGCTCGTGACCGAACAGTGACCACTCGCATCGGCATCAACGGCTTCGGTCGCATGGGCCGCCTCGCTGTCCGCGCGCTTCGCGATCACCCCGACCTTCAGCTGGTACACGTCAACGAACACAAGGGTGGCGTCGCGACCGCGGCCCATCTGCTGGAGTTCGACACGGTGCACGGCCGCTACCAAGGTCAGGTCGGCGTCGATGGTGGCCAGCTCGTGATCGATGGCCTGCCAGTCGCGTTTACCGAACATGGCATCCCCGGTGCGGTGCCGTGGGACGAGCACGGCGTCGAGGTGGTGATCGAATCGACGGGCAAGTTCAAGACAGCGACGGACATCGAGCCGCACTTCAGCCGTGGCGTTCGCAAGGTGGTCGTCGCCTGCCCAGTGAAAAGCGAGGGGGTGCTCAACGTGGTGATGGGCTGCAACGACCATCTGTACGACGCTGCGATCCATCGCATCGTGACCGCCGCGTCGTGCACCACGAACTGCCTGGCGCCTGTGGTGAAGGTGCTCCACGAGTCGATCGGTATCGAACGTGGTGCGATCACGACGATGCATGACGTCACCAACACACAGGTGGTGGTCGACGCGCCGCACAAGGACCTCCGCCGAGCACGTTCGGCGCTGAACTCGCTGATCCCGACGTCCACCGGTTCGGCTACTGCAATCACCCTCATCTACCCGGAGCTGACGGGGAAGCTGAACGGCATCGCCGTGCGTGTCCCGCTGCTCAACGCGTCGCTCACCGACTGCGTATTCACGATGGCGCGCAACGTAACTGTGGAAGAGATCAACACCTTGTTGCGCGATGCAGCGGCCGGGTCGCTCGCCGGGATCCTCGGGTTCGAGGACCGACCGCTCGTGTCCGCTGACTACACCAACGACCCCCGTTCCGGCATTGTCGATGGCCCGTCGACAATGGTGATCGATGGTCAGATGGTGAAGGTTCTCGTCTGGTACGACAATGAGTACGGCTACGCGCACCGCCTGGTCGAACTCGCAGCCACGGTCGCCGCATCCCTCGAGCACGCGTGACATGAAGCTGCGCAACTACGTCCTGGTCACAGCTGGCTATTGGGTGTTCACCCTCACCGATGGTGCGCTGCGGATGCTCGTGCTGCTGCACTTCAACGAGCTCGGCTACTCGCCGGTGGCCATCGCCTTCTTGTTCCTCGCCTACGAGTTCATGGGCATCGTCACCAACCTGCTCGGAGGTTGGGTCGGTGCCCGCACCGGCCTCAACCGCACCTTAGTGGCAGGCCTCGGGTTGCAGATCGTTGCGCTGGCTGCGCTCACCCTGGAACAGCCGTCTTGGCAACGTTGGGCGTCGGTGGCGTTCGTGATGGCGATGCAGGCGCTGTCCGGCATCGCCAAGGACCTCACCAAGATGAGTTCGAAGAGCGCTGTCAAGACTGTCGCCGGCGACGGGTCACTGTTCCGTCTCGTGGCGATCCTCACCGGATCAAAGAACGCGCTCAAGGGCGTCGGGTTCTTCCTCGGCGCTGCCCTACTCTCGTCGATCGGCTATCACGGCGCTCTGTGGTCGATGGTCGGTGCGCTGGCAGTCGCGGTCGTGATGCTGCTCGTGTTCCTGAACGAGGAGATCGGTAAATCGAAGAAGAAGCCACCGCTGCGTTCCGTGCTCTCGAAGTCATCGGCGATCAACCGACTCTCCGCCGCCCGGTTCTTCCTGTTCGGTGCGCGCGACATCTGGTTCGTCGTCGCGCTGCCGGTGTTCCTCGCCGACCAACTCAGCTGGTCACACCAAGGAGTCGGCGGGTTCCTCGCAGCCTGGGTAATCGGCTACGGCATTGTGCAATCGTTCGCGCCGCGGATCCTCGCTCGTGGTGGCCGAGCGGTCGACGAGGTGAAGGCTGCTCAGCGCTGGGCGCTGATCCTCGCGGTGGTCTCCGCAACGATCGCAGTCTTCGTCGCCGTCGACCTCGTCAAGACCGCCGCCATCGTCGGCGGACTTATCGCGTTCGGCATCGTGTTCGCAATGAACTCGTCGCTGCACTCGTATCTCGTTCTTGCATTCTCAGACGACGATGAGGTCGCTCTCGACGTCGGCTTCTATTACTCCGCCAACGCCGCAGGGCGCCTGATCGGCACCCTGCTGTCCGGCCTGCTCTATTTGTGGGGTGGGCTGCCGGTCGCGTTGTGGGGTTCGACGGCATTCGTGGTACTCACGTGGCTGCTCGCGCTCCGCCTGCCACCAGTGCCGGAGAACATCAGCATCTCGCTCGCGACGGTGGATGTCAGCGACTGAGCGTTAGCAACAACGGCCAGCAGCTGCGGGCTCGAGCACCGGTGAATCCGATGAGTCGGTCGTGCAACACGCGCCCGCTTTCGACTCGTGCATCACATCCGCTGGGGCCAGCACGGTGTAGATCTCGAAGTCATGCAGGCTGCCATCGACCCAGAACTTGTCCTGCAGCGCGAAGCAACACGTGGTCTCGCCCTCGGCGCTCGTCGTCAGCCCGGCGGCATGAACGCGTGCGAGTTCAGTGGCGACTTCATCGGTCGACTCGACTTCCACGCCCAAGTGGTTGATCGAACCGGCTTCAGCCGCTGAGTTCTCGATCAACACCAGCTTCAGTGGCGGGTTGGCGATCGCGAAGTTGGCGTAGCCCGGCTTCAACTTGGCGGGGGCAGTGCCGAACAGGCGGCTGTAGTGCTCGATCGCGGCTTCGAGGTCGGTGACGTTGAGGGCGAGTTGCAGGCGGGACATGAGTGACTCCTTGTCGTGTAACGGCGAGGTTGGGTCGACGTGGACTATATTGACGACTGTCGATACGATACACAACATATTGATGATTGTCAATGTGTTCGAATGAAATTCTTGGAGGACCCGTCATGGCACGAATCGCACGGCTACCCGTCGTCGCTGGCTGTTGCGGCGCGCCCGGCGATAAGGCGCTCACGACCAAGCAGGCCGACTCTCTGGCCAACTCGTTCGCCGCCCTCGCCGACCCGGTGCGACTACGACTGCTGTCGCTGATTGCCACCAGCGCGGAGGGCGAAGTGTGCGCGTGCAACATGGTCGAGCCGCTCGGCAAGAGCCAGCCGACCGTCAGTCATCACCTGAAGGTTTTGCGCGAGGCGGGGTTAGTGACGGCCGACAAGCGCGGCATCTGGATGTGGTACCGAGCCGTGCCCGAGCGAGTCGCCGAGTTGCGCGCCACGCTTGGCTAGAACAGCCGCTTCGTCAACTGCTTGCGATAGTCAGCGGTGCGCGGATCGTCGGGACCCATCAGCTCCAAGATGTCGACAAACTGTTGGCGGACGGTCTCGTCGGCCTTCACTCTGTCGAGCAGGCCGGTCAACGTCGCGTCGTGATCGTCGTCGGGGGCAAGGCGCGTGCGGGCTTTCGCCGCCACTTTGCGCGTGCGGTCGGTCTCGGCGATGCGCCCGAGGAACTGCAACGCCTGCTCGTTCTCGCCGCGTGCGACGAGCAACTCGGCGAGACCGACGATCGCGTCTTCATTGCCCACTTGCAGTTCGAGCACTGCGCGGTAAGCACCTTCGGTGCCCTCCGCGAGAAGCGATGCAATCGTCTGCTCACCTTCGCTGGGTAGCAGCGAGTCGACGAAGGCTTGCACCATGTGTTCGGGTTGCGCACCGACGAAACCGTTGACGACCTCGCCGTTGCGTAGCGCATAGACGGCCGGAATTGACTGCACCTGAAACGCTTGTGAGATCGCCGGGTTCTGATCGGTGTCGACCTTCGCCAACACCACCTTGCCCGCAGTCGCATCGGTGACCTTCTCGATGATCGGGCCGAGCGTGCGACATGGCCCGCACCACGGAGCCCACAGATCGACGACGACCGGGACGGTGAACGACCGGTCAATCACTTCCGCCTGGAACGTTGCATCGGTGACGTCAAGAGCCATAACCACACGATACCGGCGGACTGCGCACCGACCGATGGCGACACGGCGCAGATACCGTACGACGCAATGAGCTACGAGCTGCATCAAGACCTGCCCGTACTCGACCAGCCCGTGTTGGTGGTGCACCTCACCGGTTGGATCGATGCCAGTGGTGCTGGTGCAGCTGCGCTGACCGCGATCGACGACGAATGCCAGACGGAATTGCTGGCGACATTCGACGGCGACGCGTTCATCGACTACCGCGCCCGGCGACCAACGATGGAACTGCGCGATGGCGTCAACACAAAGATGGTGTGGGACGACATCCAGTTGCGCTTTGGGCACGATACGAACAAGCAGGCCGTAGTCACGCTGGTCGGGCCGGAACCGGATTCACGCTGGCGCGAATTCGCCGCCGTCGTCACCGAGCTTGCTGGGCAACTCGGCGTGCGTCAGATGGTTGCGCTTGGCGCGTATCCCTATGCGACACCGCACACTCGCCCACCGCGCCTGTCCAGCAGCTCGCCGTCGGCCGAGGTGCTGGCCAATCTTCCGTATCTAAAGAACTCCGTCGACGTCCCAGCGGGAGTGAGCTCGGTGCTCGAGCACGCCTTGTCCGACGCGGGTATCGCGTCGCTTGGCATGTGGGTGCAGGTGCCGCATTACGTCAGCGCAATGAGCTACCCGGCCGCGACGATTGCGTTGCTGCAAGGTCTGCACGAGGTCACGGGCCTTGTCGTCTCCGCTGACGAGGCCGTGCATGAGGCCGAGATCCAGCGCCATCGGATCGACAAGTTGGTCGCTGCCAACGACGAGCACGGCACGATGGTGACCAACCTTGAGTTGCTGTACGACCAGGCGGGCGAGCAAACAATGTCGCTCGGCGACGCCCAGCTGCCCAGCGGCGACGACCTAGCCGCCGAGTTCGAACGCTTCCTGCGCGAGCAAGACAGCTGACCGTTCAGAACTGCAACAGGTTCTCCTGCGTGAGGTAGATCTCGGTGGCAATACCCGGGTTCTTTGACGTGAGGGTGGCAAACATCTGCGATCCCTCCGCATGGATATCAGTGGCGGTCAGTACTTCCGACCAGGGCGTCGGGTTGAACAACGACACGCCCGTCTCGAGGTGAGCACGAAACGCGTCAACCGCAGCCGCTGCGGCCGCCTCGTCCGCGTAGTGGAGCGCGACGGTGAGCGTGGAGGTTTCGCCATGAAAACTCTCACCAAGACCTGCGACCGTCCACGACTCGCTGCCCCACGGCGGCAACAACAGGGCAGAGACAACGGCTGCCGCGTCAAGCGCGGCAGCAATTGAGGAATACCCCGCATCGTCGGCTAGGGACACGCGTGCTATCACTCGCTGCGCCAACGCACGCATCAACTACAGCGCGACTGCGACTCCAGAAAAGCGCCGGACCATCGACGGCAATCCGCAACGGCTCACCGAGTCTGCGGATTGCCGAGACGGCGGCGAAATCAATCTCGTCGTCGCGACCCAACGCGAAGTAGCTGACCTCGTCGATCGTCTCCTGCACGAGCTCGTCGCCTCCCGGTGATGAGCGCAGCCCGCTCTCGAGGTCGCCGGCATCAAAACTCCCCACGATTGCGGTCACCTGATCGGTTTGCGAACCGAAGTCCACGAACGCATCGATGTCACGGGTGTCGAAGCCGGTGAACTCGACGAATTCGGGCTTCAATATTCCGTTGCTCACAGTGCGGGGCAGACTGAACGAATTCGAGGACCTGTCCATCAGCAGTGTGACATCGTCCGCCAGCGAGCCGGCGTTGTCGCCATCGCGTAACCGGTTGAGGTTGCCATAGAAGATCGGCTGACCGCGGTTGCCTTCGGTGTCGGGCACAACGCCGAGCAAGCCCAACACGCTTGCTGTCGCTCCGTCCGCTGCGCCGTTGCCGTTGCCGTTGATCGCATCGCCGCACCCGACGCCGACGAACAGCAGGGCCGACACCACCAGTATTCGTCTCATCTTGCGAAGCTAGCGCGGGTCGGAGCTTGACCCGAGCACGTGACTACGCTCGCGACCATGAAAGTTGACGGTGGAATCAGTGGCAGCCTGCGCAACGCAGGCGCACAGGCAAAGGAACTCGAAGCAGCCGGCTATAGCGGCGCGTGGTCGTTCGAGACGGCGCACGATCCGTTCCTGCCGTTGCTGCTTGCGGCGGAACACACCGAGACACTCGAGATCGGCACATCGATCGCTGTTGCGTTCGCGCGCAACCCGATGACGCTCGCGCAGATTGCTTGGGACTTGCAGGCGTACTCGAAGGGCCGCTTCGTGCTCGGGCTGGGCAGTCAGATCAAGCCGCACATCACCAAGCGATTCAGCATGGAGTGGAGCCACCCGGCTGCGCGCATGCGCGAAATGATCCTTGCCATCCGCGCAATTTGGGATACCTGGGAGAACGGCACTCCGCTCGCCTTTCGCGGCGAGTTCTACACGCACACATTGATGACGCCGTTCTTCTCGCCTGACCCCGCTGATCTTGCCGGGTTCGGCGTGCCGAAGATCTTCCTAGCTGGCGTCGGCGAGCTGATGACCGAGACTGCGGGCGAGGTGTGCGACGGGTTCATCTGTCACGGCTTCACTACCGAGCGCTATCTACGCGAGGTCACGCTTCCCGCACTTGCTCGCGGTCGCGCGAAGGCGGGCAAGACGATGGAGGGGTTCGAGATCGCCGGTCCGAGCTTCGTCGTCACCGGCAACGATGCGAAGGAGAAGGCCGCCGCCGACAGCGGAACGCGCCAGCAGATCGCGTTCTACGGCTCGACACCGTCATATAAGGGTGTGCTCGAGCTGCACGGCTGGAACGGCTTGCACGAAGAGCTGAATGCGCTGTCCAAGAAAGGTGGTTGGGCCGAAATGGGCACGCTGATCACCGACGAGATCCTGAACACGTTCGCCGTCGTCGGCGAGCCCGAGGAAATCGCACCCGAGTTGCACCGCCGCTATGGCGACGTCATCAACCGGATCAGCTTCTACGCACCGTACAAAGCCGACCCGGCCCGCTGGTCCAAGGTTCTCGAAGCCCTCAAATCCGTCTGACGCCGGCGACGCCCTCGACGGATGTGAGAACGTTTGTTCGGTATGGTGACTGGATGAGCGGCTCGGCGAACAGTCCGGCGACAACCCGACTTGGGCGGGGGCCGGCCAGTTTGGGGCGCAATACGATCGTCTCCCCCGGCCAGCCGTCGCCACCGGAGTGGACCGATGCGCCGCGCATCGTTGTCGAGGTTCCGGCCGCTACCCAGGCCGAGCAGCTACGGGAAGCCGCGCAACATCGACGTGGGATGGTGTTCGAAGTTGCAGTCGAGCACGACCGCGCGATCCAGGAACCGTTTCGTAGCGAGCTGGCGTTACACAGCGTCGGACCCCGTGTTCGCTTCAACCGCGAACTCTTGCAGCACATGGTCTACGCGAACTCAATCGATCTTCGCGACGGCGCAGAGCCGTGGCCGACGCTGCTGCGTGCGATCACGCTCGGTGCACGAGCCGTCAGCGACGGCGTCGGCGACGTCGAGTTGCGCGACGGCACGCGCGCGTGGCTCGACGGCGGCCCGGTGCGTTTCACTCCGGCGATCGCTGGTGTCGCGGTGTTGCATCGCGTTGCGGTCGAGCACGGCTCGTTGCGACCGTCGATCAGCAACGATTCGTCCGCCGACCTGGCGGCCGACCAACTCGCGGCCGTCACGCATGAAGGTGGCGCGGCACGGATCATCGCCCCAGCTGGTTCAGGCAAGACGCGCGTGCTCACCGAACGTGCCCGACACCTTGTGCAGCAATGGCAACTGCCGACGTCCGCGATCACGCTCATCGCGTTCAACAAACGCGCCCAGGAAGAAATCGCCGCCCGCACCACCGACATCCCCGGTCTCCAAGTACGCACACTGAACGCAATCGCGCTCGCGATCATCAACGGCTCATCACCGTTCGCCAAGCAACCGCAGCGCCTTGCCACGATCGACGAGCCGGAGGTGCGGCGGCTGATCGGCAAGCTCGTCAAGTTTCCACGCGTGCGCAACGCCGACCCTGTCGCCACCTGGATCGAAGCGTTGTCGCTCGCCCGCCTCGGTCTCGTCGATCCGGCAAAGGTCGAGACGCGCTACGACGGCGAGGTCGATGGTTTCGCGGATGCGTTCGCTCGCTACCGCGAGATCCTCGCCCGCCAAAGCCAAGTCGACTTTGACGAGCAGATCTTTCGGGCCATCGAGTTGCTGCTGCGCGATCCCGAGGCTCGTGCAGCAGCACAGCGCTCCTGTCGGCTGTTGCTCGTTGACGAGTTCCAAGACCTGACTCCCGCACATCTACTACTCGTGCGCCTGCTTGCCGGTGCCGACGCCGCCGTGTTCGGAGTTGGCGACGACGACCAGACCATCTACGGCTACAACGGCGCCGATCCGGCCTGGCTGATCGACTTCGGCACCCACTTTCCCGGCGCAGGCGCGCACCCGCTTGAAGTGAACTATCGCTGCCCCGCTGGTGTCGTGCGTGCCGCGGATACGTTGCTGCGGCACAACCGTCGCCGGGTTCCAAAGTCCATCCGCGCTAGCCACACAGGGACCGACGGGTTCATGGTTGCGCCATCCACCGGCAACTCCGTCGCCATCACAGTGCAGGCAGTTCAGACCGCGATCGGTGCCGGGTTGGCGCCGCGCGACATAGCCGTGCTGACAAGGGTGAACTCGTTACAGGCACCCGTGCAGGTGGCGCTGCTCGCTGCTGGCATCCCGACCAACGGTGGCGTCGGCAGCGAGTTTCTCGAGCGCACCGCTGTGCGCGCAACGCTCGCGTGGCTACGGCTTGCCCGCGCGACGGGCGAGTTCTCTGCGGCAGATGTCGGCGAGGCACTGCGCCGGCCATCGCGGCCGCTGCATCCACGTATTGCAGGGTGGGTCGGTGAGCAAACGTCGCTCGTTGGCCTGCGCCGACTGGCCACGCGCATCACGACTGAGAAAGACTCGATCACCGTTGATCAGTTTGCGGCCGACATCGACAAGCTGCAGAAGCTGGTGAGAAGCGGCGGCACAACCGAGCAACTGCTGACGACGGTGCGCGATTCCTTCGGTCTTGCCTCCAGCATCTCCAAACTCGATGCCCATCGCCACGGGATGAACCGCACTGCGCAAGGCGACGACCTCACCGCGTTGGCGCAACTGGCCGTCTTGCAACCGGATCCGCTCGCCTTCGAACAATGGTTGCGGTCATCGCTCACCTCGCGGTCGACTGCCGACGGCGTCACGCTGGCCACGGTCCACAGGGTGAAAGGTCAGGAGTGGCCATTCGTCATCGTGCACCACGCCGATGCCGATCAGTATCCGCACCGTCTCGCAGACGACATCGAAGAGGAACGTCGACTGTTTCACGTTGCGATCACTCGCGCGTCGCGCGATGTGCTGGTCGTTCCGTCGGACAAGCCATCACCTTTCATCAGCAACTGCAGCACAGAGCCGAGCGCCAAGCCCGAGCCGGTCGCGGTAGTCACCTCCACGGCGGCGACCAAATCGACTCCACGGCCACCAACCATCGACTCCCCACTTTTCGACGAACTACGCGCACTCCGCATACAACTTGCCGCAGGCAAACCCGCGTTCATCGTGTTCGCCGATTCGGTGCTGCGCGATATCGCCGCTGCCCGGCCAACGTCGCTCGATCAATTGGCGGCGATCAAAGGCATTGGCCCCGAGAAGCTGAAGCAATACGGCGCCGCCTTCCTCACCGCCATCGCCGATACCGCGAACTAGGCGCCGAGGCCGACTAGCCAGGCTTGCACGTTGGCTCCTAGCGCGGCGACGTCGTAGCCGCCTTCTTGCAGCACGACTGTCGGCAGGCCGAGCTGCCGCACTACCTCGCCGCAACGGCGCATGCCCGGCGTCGTGACCGCCAGATCGGAAATCGGGTCAGTGATATAGGTGTCGAGGCCCAGCGAAACGACCAGCACTGCGGGACCGAAGGCGGCGATTTGTTCACAAGCGGTGCTCAGTGCGCTGACGAATAGATCGTCGTCGGCGCGCGCCGGCATCGGATGGTTGATGTTGAAACCAAGCCCGCGCCCACTGCCGGTCTCGTCGGCGAAACCCACCGAGTACGGATACGCCCGCGCTGGGTCGCCGTGCAGCGAGACGTATTGCACATCGTCGCGGTCGTAGAAGATCTGCTGCGTTCCATTGCCGTGGTGATAGTCGACATCGAGGATGGTTACCTTGCTGCCAGTCGTGCTCGCGATGTGATGCGCCGCAATCGCCGCGTTGTTGAAGAAGCAGTAACCGCCGTACAGATCGGCCGTCGCATGATGGCCGGGTGGGCGACACAGTCCGTAGGCGCTGCTCTCGCCATCGAGTACAAGGCGAGTCGCCGACAACGCGGTGTTCACCGCGCCACGCGCCGCGGTGTAGGTGCCCTCGGTGAGCGGCGTCGTTGTTTCGAAGCACCAGTAACCGACTCGCCCGAGGATCGATTGCGGTTCGCGACCTGCGCTCATCTTGTCGCGCAGCGCGGCGCGGTAGAACACGTCGGCCACTACTTCGCGCACGCCAGGCTGCGCCGCGTTGTACAGCTGCCAGCCCTCGCTCATGAATTTCACCAGGCCGGGATTGTGGACCGCCTCAATCGGCGCGGTTCCCCACTCGCTTGGGTCCACGAACGCGAAGCGCGCATCGGCCTGCAGCGTTTCGCGAATTGCTTCTGCGCGACCAATGTGCTCCCAGGGGCTGTGCGTGCGCGACGTTTCGAACTCGACGTGCGGGTCGTGTAGCAGGTGGGCGGCGTTGTAGACGACCTTCATCGTGGCCCTTTCATGGAAACGTCAGATGAGTTCGAGTTCCTCGGCGAGGTACAGCTCGCGACATTTGGCACGTTGCAGCTTTCCCGACGATGTTTTCGGCAGCGTTCCAGCCTTCACCAGCATGACGTCGCGAGGCGGCAGACCACACACGTCGATCGTTCGCTGGTGAACGTCGTGACGCAGCGCGACGAGTTCAGCGCTGTCGGCACCGTTGCTGGCGACGTTCGGTCGCACCTCGGCAACAACGACGACGCTCTCCTTGCCCTTATAACCCTCGACGCCGAACGAGATCACGTTGCCGGCGCGCACGCCTTCAATTTGTGCAACTGTCCGTTCGATGTCTTCAGGGAACACATTGCGACCACCGACGATGATCACGTCTTTGATACGACCACACAAGACCAGCTCGCCATCGACGATGTACGCCAGGTCGCCGGTGCACAGCCAGCCATCGCGGAACAAGGCGGCGGTCGCATCCGGTCGCTTGTAGTAGCCCGGGGTGACCGACGTGCCGCGCAACAGCAACTCGCCGACGTGTCGCTCGGGCAGCTCTTCGTAACTGTCGGGGTGCACGACCTTCAGTTCGAGGCCCGGCACGGCTTTGCCCAGCAGTGGTAGCCGGCGGACGTCGAGGTCCTCCGTCGCGTCCGAGAGCTGCAACGGCTTGGCGACCCGCTCACGCTCGAGAAATTCGCGGTCGACGGAGTCGGTGACCATGCCGCGATGACGCTTCGGGAAGGCGCCGCCGATCGCGACCTCCGCCATACCGAACGCGGGGAAGACACTGCCAGCCTTGAAGCCGAATGGTTCAGCGGCGCGCACGAATGCTTCGACCGCGTTCGGGTCGACAGGTTCGGCACCACTGAGCGCCATCGTGAGTCGCGAGAGGTCGAGGCCTTCCATCCGACCCAACGCCCGCGTCGCGAGCACCCACGCGAAGTTCGGACCCGCGGTCGCGGTGCCACCCCAATCACTGATCCACTGCATCCAGTGGCCGGGCTTGGCGAGGAAGTCCTGCGGTGCCGCCTGCACCAACTGCACACCACGCGTCATCGGCAGCGCAAGAAATCCGACCAGCCCCATGTCGTGATACAGCGGTAACCAGCTGACCATCACCTCGTCGAGCGTCAATTCCGCGGCCGCGCAGCTGGCATCCAGATTGGCGCGCAGCACTCGGTCGGGAATCATCACGCCCTTGGGCTCGCTGGTGGAACCGCTGGTGTATTGCAGGATCACCAGACGCTCGGCGTCGATGTCGGGGCGCACCCAACGGTCCGGGCTGGGAACGCCGGCACCGCCGGGCATCACCGCGGCCATTGGTTCGATGGGCGGATCGTTAGGCCCCGCCTCGTACAACGCGGCGAGCATCTCGTCGATCAAGATCAACTTCGCGTCGCCGTGATCAATGCGAGCGCGAGTGCTCTCGACGAACGCATCGAGCGAACCCATCCGCATTGGCAGCGGCAGCACCATGCTGGCCATTCCGGCCAGCCAACAGCCCTGCACGATCGTCATCAGTGAACGAGACGTCGGCCCAAGGATGGCGACGTGATCACCCGGCACCAAGCCGCGCGCCTGTAGTGCGGCGGCGACGCCGCGCGCCTCTTCGTGGATCTGCGCCCACGACACAAACGAGTCCCCCGGTCCTTTAACGTCAGCGGCTTGCACGCTGTGACCCACAAACCGAACACCAGTCGGACGATCAGCGGCCGCGATCAGCCGGTCAATGATCGAATCAGTTCCCGCACCACTCACCGATGACATGACGCAACGGTAATACCCCACCCCCGAGCCGCCCTCACCCGTAGAATCTGCAAACCATGGAAGCCACCGGACGACACGAACCCGACAGCGACACTCCCCCGCATCGGTATTCGGGCGTGCTCGCGCAGGCGATCGAAGCCCGCTGGCACGATCGTTGGGACGAACAGGGCACGTTCAACACCCCTAATCCGGTCGGGCCATTGGCCGACAAGTCGGGTTTCGCCACCCGCCCGAAGAAGTTCATCCTCGACATGTTCCCGTACCCGAGCGGAGAAGGCCTGCACGTCGGCCACCCGCTGGGCTTCATCGGCACCGATATGTATGCGCGCTACATGCGCATGACCGGCCACAACGTGCTCTACACGATGGGCTTCGATGCATTCGGGCTGCCCGCTGAACAATTCGCGGTGCAAAGCGGGCAGCACCCGGCACTGACGACGGCGAAGAATGTCGAGACCTATCGCCGGCAACTGCGTCGCCTGGGCCTCAGCCACGATCGTCGCCGCAGTATCGCCACCACCGATCCGGGCTATTACCGCTGGACGCAATGGATCTTCCTACAGATCTTCAACTCTTGGTTCGATCCGGAGCGCAAGGTCGCACGTCGCATCGACGAACTGATCGCAGAACTCGATAGCGGTGCGCGCAGCGCGACGACCGGCGATTGGTCGGCGATGTCGGCAAGCGAGCGCCGCTCCGAACTCGACAAATGGCGCCTGGCATACGTCAGCGACGCGCCAGTGAACTGGTGCCCTGGACTGGGCACGGTCGTCGCCAACGAGGAAGTCACTGCCGATGGCCGTAGCGACCGCGGCAACTTTCCGGTGTTCAAGCGCAACATGCGCCAGTGGATGATGCGCATCACCACCTACGCCGATCGCCTGATCGACGATCTCGACCTGCTCGAGTGGTCCGATGCCATCAAGGCGATGCAACGCAACTGGATCGGCCGCAGCGAAGGCGCGACCGTGCACTTTGCGATTGCCGACAAGCCAACCGAACGCATCACCGTCTTCACGACGCGTCCCGACACACTGTTCGGCGCGACGTTCATGGTGCTGGCTCCCGAGCACACGCTCGTCGAGGAACTGACGACATCGGCGCAGTCAGAAGCCGTCGCCAACTACCGACGCGATACCGCCGCCACTAAGGACTTCGATCGGCAAGACGCCGGTCGCGAGAAGACCGGCGTGTTCACCGGTTCGTACGCGCTCAACCCTTTGACCGGCGAGCCGATTCCGGTGTGGATCGCCGACTACGTGTTGATGGGCTATGGCACCGGCGCAATCATGGCCGTACCGTGCGGCGACCAGCGCGACTTCGAGTTCGCGCGCAAGTACGACTTGCCCATCACAGCGATCCAGCAGCCAGCCGATCGAACACTCGACACCGCTGTGTGGACTGACGCATTTGTCGGCGATGCGCCATACGTCAACAGTTCGAACAGCTCGCTGAATCTCAACACAGTTGCCAGCATCGCCGAGGGCGTGCGGCTGACGAACGAGTGGTTGTCGAGCAACGGCCACGGCGAAGCCACCATCACCTACAAGCTGCGCGATTGGCTGTTTAGCCGTCAGCGCTACTGGGGCGAGCCATTCCCGATCGTGTACGACGCCGACGGCAACCCGCACGGCTTGCCTGATTCAATGTTGCCGGTCGAACTGCCCGAGACCGATCAGTTCTCACCGCGTTTGTTCGATCCCGAAGATGCGATGAGCAACCCCGAGAGTCCGCTCGATCGGTTGCCCGAGTGGGTGAACGTCGAACTGGACCTCGGCGATGGTCGGCAGCCGTACCGCCGCGACACCAACGTCATGCCGCAGTGGGCAGGCAGTTGCTGGTACGAGCTGCGCTACATCGACCCGACCAACGAGAACGACTTCGTCGATCCTGCCAACGAGCACTACTGGATGGGAACAAGCGGCGTCGATCTCTACGTGGGCGGCGTTGAGCACGCAGTGCTGCATCTGCTGTATGCGCGCTTCTGGCACAAGGTGCTATTCGATCTCGGCCACGTGGGTTCGATCGAGCCCTATCACCGCCTGTTCAACCAGGGCTACATCCTGGCTGCTGCCTATCAGGATGATCGCGGCATGTACGTCGACGCGCTCGGCGTTGAGGACCGCGGTGGCACGCAGTACTACGACGGCAAGCCCGTCAAACGCGAGTACGGCAAGATGGGCAAGAGCCTGAAGAACGCTGTTGCCCCCGACGACATGTGCGCGCAGTACGGCGCCGACACCTTGCGCCTGTACCTGATGAGCATGGGTCCGTTGGATGCATCGCGTCCGTGGGAGAGCAAAGACGTCGTGGGTGTCCACCGCTTTCTGCAGCGACTGTGGCGCAACATGATCGACGAAGACACTGGCGCGCTGCGAGTTCTGAGCGAACCGGCCGACGACGAAACGAACCGCGTCGTGCACCGCACGATTGCGGCGGTGCGCGAGGAACTCGACCATCTGCGCTTCAACACCGCGATCGCCAAGCTGATCGAATGCAACAACCATCTGACCAAGCTGGGCGGCTGCCCGGCCGACACTGCCGACACCATCGTGAAGCTGGTCGCTCCTCTAGCACCACACATCGCCGAAGAGTTGTGGGCAACACTCGGCCACAACGACTCGATCACCTACGAATCGTTCCCCGTCGCGGATCCAGCGATGTTGACCAGCGACACCGTCGAATACCCGGTGCAGGTAAACGGCAAGGTGCGCGCACGCATCACGATCGCTTCCGATGCCGACTCGGCCAAGGTTGAAGCGGCAGCGCTGGCCGACGAGAAGGTGCAAGCCGCATTGACCGGCGCCAAGCCCAGCAAGGTGCTCGTCATCCCAGGCCGCATGGTCAACATTGTCGTCTAGCTATTGAGGGTGGCGCTCAGGGCCGCGCCTCCGCGATCGCGCGGTCGAGTCGCTTCAAGAAGTCGTCCATCGCTTTCGTGAGCCGCTGGCGGTCGCCGGTCGCAAACAAGTCCATCACCAGACCGGTGAAGGTCGCCTTCGCCAACGAAGCCTCGGCCACTGCACGGGCGCGGGGCATCCCCTCGCGCTCCATGCGTTGCTCGACATCGTGACGCCACACGCCGATCTGATCGGCGCGTACGTCGCCCGCGAGACCGGTGACGCTGGCATCGAGCGTTGCAGCTTCGTAGTTCAGTCGCACAAGCGCCAGATTCTCGGCGCACTCGTTCATCCACCGCCACCATCGGCGGTACAACGCAACCTGCGTGATGCGCGGCGCGCGCGCCAACCACGCCTCTTGCACTGCGATCTGCTGCTCGATGCCCCGGGCGACGGCCGCGGTCAGCAACTCTTCCTTCGAGCCGAAATGATGCACCAGTCGGTTGATGCTGACATCGAGCGTTGCCGCCATTGGCCGCAGCGTCGCTTGCGCGAGACCGTTCTGCGCCAGGTACTGGACTATGCGATCGAGTAACTCCTGGCGGCGCTCAAGATCCGGTGTCCTCGCCACGTGCGCACGCTAACTGCTGGTCAGTTGCTCGGAGCGACGACGGTGACGCCCGCCTCAATTACCTGATGAATGAGCGGAACTCCCGGCCGATACACGAGATGCGTATACGACGGCGCGTCCAACACAACGAGGTTGGCGCTCTTGCCGGGTGCAAGCCGGCCGACATCGTCGCGCTGCAACGCCTGCGCGCCGCCGAGGGTCGCCGCCATCAATGCCTCGTCAGCAGTCATTCGCATATCGCGCACCGCGAGCGCGATGCAGAACGACATAGAAGTGGTGTAGCTACTTCCCGGGTTGCAATTCGTTGCCAATGCGACGCTCACTCCCGCGTCGATCGCACGACGAGCATCGGGGTACGGCTGGCGCGTACTGAAGTCTGTGGCGGGCAGAAATGTTGCCACCGTCGTGCTCGCGGCCAGCGCCGCAATGTCGTCGTCGCTGAGGTACGTGCAATGGTCCGCCGAAGCACATCCCATCTCGACCGCCAACTGGACACCCGGACCATGTCCGAGCTGGTTCGCATGCAGCCGACAGCCCAGGCCAGCGGCGCGGCCGGCAGTCAGCACCGCGCGGCATTGATCGGCATCGAAGGCGCCGACCTCGCAGAACGCATCGATCCAGCGCGCGTGCGGCGCAGCGGCAAGCAACATGGCGCCGCATACCTCGTGCACGTAGTCGTCGGTACGGCCGGCGAACTCGGCGGGCACAATATGGGCGCCGAGAAACGTTGTGTCGTTACTGAAGTGCTCGGCGACCTGCAGACACCGCTTCTCGTTCACCGCGTCGAGTCCGTAGCCCGACTTGATCTCGACAGTAGTGATGCCGGCGCGACGCGCTTCTTCCCGGCGACTATTGGTAAGGCCCGCCAACTCGGGGGTCGAAGCAGCGCGCGTCGCGGCAACCGACGTTTGAATTCCGCCCGCGAGATAGGGGTGGCCGGCCATCCGCGCCGCGAACTCGTCGCTGCGATCGCCCGCGAACACGAGGTGCGTGTGGCTATCGACGAACCCAGGAATGACAGACCTTCCGGCGGCGTCGATGCGTTCGTCGGCGACCTGACCAGAAGGCCCGACGAACACAACCTTGCCGCGCTCAAACACCACCGAGGCGTCGCGGATGATTCCGAGCACCCCCTCCCCCAACGCCGGGTCGTTCGTGACCAACAGACCGATGCGATCGACGACAACGCTCATGTGTCCATCAACTCTGTGATCGTGGAGTGCAACTCGCGTGCGACAGCGAGCCGCACGTGGTGCCCATCCGAGACAACTACCTGGCCTGCGACGACCGAGTGATGCACGTCGGCCGCAGCCCCAGCGAACACGGCGGTCTCCAGGGCCGACGATGCTGGGCTGCCAGCAGTGCGCACCGTGTCGAGCCGCAGTGTGATGAAGTCGGCCAGCTTCCCGACTGCGAGTTCACCGGCCTCGTGCCACCCGAGCGCACGTTGCCCGTTGCCACAGGTCGCGGTGAGTAGCGATGCCGCGTTGTGGCTGCCGCGAACCTGAGTGGCCAATCGTTCGTGTAACTCGATACCGCGCGCTTCCACGAACAAGTCGATAACTGCCTGCGAATCGCTACCAACGGCAAGCCGCGCGCCATCGTTGCGCAGCGCCAGTGCGGCGCCGATTCCGTCGGCGAGGTCGCGCTCGGTCGTCGGGCAGAGGCACACCGTGCACTCCGCGCGCCCAAGTCGACCAACGTCCGCGCCGGCGAGGTGGGTGGCGTGCACGGCAGTGAACGACGCGCCAATGGCCCCGTGATCATCAAGCAGCGCCGTCGGCGTCAATCCGTAAGCGGCGATGCACTGCTCGTTCTCCACCTGCTGCTCGGAGACGTGAGCGTGTAACGGCAGAGCGCGCGCTGCGGCCCACGCGGCAATCTTCTCGATACTGGCGGCGTCGACGGCGCGAACGGAATGCACCGCTGCTCCGAGACGGCAAGTCGCGGACTTCAACGAGTCCGCACCCTCCGCACGTTTCGCCCATGCATCAACGCTGCGATCACTGAAACGTCGTTGCGCCGCGTTCAAAGGGGTGTGCCCTCCAGCACCGACGCCACCGTGCAGGTAACAGCAATCGAGCAACGTGATGCGGATTCCGGCCTCAGCCGCCGCCGCGGCCAGCGCGGCACCCATCGCATTCGGGTTGGAGTAGGTCTTGCCACCGACATCGTGATGGAGGTAATGGAACTCGCCGACGGAAGTGATCCCTGCCAGTGCCATCTCGCCGTACACGGCACGAGCGAGTCGAAAGTACGTGTCGGGCTGCAATCGACTGGAGGCGGCGTAGACCTGATCGCGCCAGGTCCAGAATGAGCCACTACCAACCTGCGTGCGCCCGCGCAGTGCTCGATGGAACGCATGGCTGTGCGTGTTCGCAAGGCCGGGCAACGTCAGACCAGAAAGTCGGGTCGCGTCATCCGGGCAGTCGATTCCGGAGGTGAGCGCCGTAATACGATCCCCCGCCACGTCGATGAGGACGTTGGCCGTTGCGAACTCGCCCTCAATCCAGGCGAGCTCGCACCAAAATCGTCCCATCTACGAGCCGACTCGTTCGACGAACGCCGTAATCCGTTCGACAAAAGCGGCGCGATGAAAGCGCTCAAACTGATCCCAAGTCGTGAGGCTCGTGGTGTCGTGCACCCTGTCGAGGAACAGCAAGCCGTCAAGATGGTCGCATTCGTGCTGGAACGTTCCTGCGCTGAGACCTCGCCACACTTCGTCGCGTTCAGAACCGTCGCGATTCCAAAACTGAACGCGCACGTTGACGAACCGCATCACATTGCCGCGCATATTCGGCACTGACAAACAGCCTTCGTTGATCTCGACTAGCTCCTCGTTGATGGGCTCGATCGCCGGGTTGACGACGATGGTCAGCGGGATCGGTGGCTTGTAGGGGTAACGCGGGTTCTTCGTCACTTCGATCGTGGCGATGCGCACGAGTTCGCCGATCTGCGGCGCTGCGATTCCGGCGCCGTTAGCAGCATGCATGGTGTCGACGAGATCGTCGATCAGTTGCTGCATCTCTGCCGATGCCAACTCTTCGCGGGAAATCTCACGCGACCGCTCGCGTAGCAGCGGGTTGCCAACGTGCAGGATCTCTCGAACGGCCACAGGTCAACTCTCGCGCATCGGAAGCCGAACGCCCCGTTCCTCGGCGACCTCGATCGCCCGCTCGTAGCCGGCGTCGGCGTGGCGGATGACGCCCATTCCCGGGTCGGTGGTCAGCACTCGCTCGAGCTTTTGCGCCGCCAAGTCTGTGCCATCCGCGAGGCACACCATGCCGGCGTGGATACTGCGGCCGATGCCAACACCACCACCATGGTGAATGCTGACCCAGGTTGCACCGCTCGACGTGTTGACCAATGCGTTCAATAGTGGCCAGTCGGCGATGGCATCCGATCCGTCGAGCATGGATTCGGTCTCGCGGTACGGCGACGCCACCGAGCCGGAGTCGAGATGATCGCGACCGATCACAATCGGCGCCTTCAACTCGCCACGGCGCACCATCTCGTTGAAGCGCAGACCAAGACGCTGGCGTTCCCCGTAACCAAGCCAACAAATGCGCGCCGGTAGCCCCTGGAAGGCAACGCGCTGACTGGCCATCGCGATCCACTTATGCAGTGGCGCATCATCTGGAAATTCCTCCAGCGCCGCTTGATCCGTCGCCGCGATATCTGCCGGGTCGCCACTGAGTGCCACCCAGCGGAACGGCCCCTTGCCTTCGCAGAACAGCGGCCGAATGTACGCTGGCAGGAACCCGGGATAGTCGAAGGCGCGCTCGAAGCCCCCCAACTTGGCCTCCGTGCGCAGGCTGTTGCCGTAGTCGAACACCTCGCTGCCCTTATCGAGGAACCCAACCATCGCCCGGCAATGTTCCGCCATGCTCTCTCGACTACGGCGAATCAATTCCTGCGGATTCACTCGCGCCATCTCGGCGGTCGCCTCAGGTGTCAGGTCCGCGGGCACATAGCTCAGCGGATCGTGCGCGCTCGTCTGGTCGGTGACAATGTCGGCCGGAAAGTCCATCTCCAGTAGCCGCGGAAACAACAGCGCCGCATTGCCGACCACACCAACCGACAGCGGTCGTTTCTCGTCGCGCGCCCGTATGCAGCGTGCCACCGCGTCGTCAAGCGAGTCGGCGATCTCGTCGAGATAACGGGTGTCGACTCGGCGCTGCACGCGCGACGCATCAACATCGATACACAACGCGACACCGTCGTTCATCGTGACCGACAATGGTTGCGCGCCGCCCATCCCACCCAAGCCGGCGGTGAGCGTGATCGTGCCCGCGAGCGTGCCGTTATGACCGGGCTTGTTGAACTTGCGACGAGCGATCTCGGCGAAGCACTCGTAGGTGCCTTGCAGAATCCCCTGGGTTCCGATGTAGATCCACGAGCCAGCCGTCATCTGGCCGTACATCGTCAGACCCATTGCCTCAAGGCGGCGGAACTCGTCCCAGTTCCCCCACTCGGGCACCAGGTTGCTGTTGGCCAGCAACACGCGCGGCGCCCACTCGTGAGTGCGAAACACCCCCACCGGTTTGCCGGACTGCACCAACATCGTCTCGTCGGCTTTCAACGTGGTCAGCGTGCGTGCCATTGCATCGAACGCGTCCCAACTGCGCGCTGCTCGCCCCGTGCCGCCGTACACGACAAGGTCGTCGGGTCGTTCCGCCACCTCCGGATCGAGGTTGTTGTGCATCATTCGGTAGGCAGCCTCCTGCGGCCAGCCGAGGCAATTCAGTTCGGTGCCGCGCGCGGCGCGAACTGGTCGAGGGCCAGACATCTAAAGAACCTCCAGTGGACCGATTGCGGATTCGACGGCATCCAGCACGATGCCATCGGCGAGTAGGTGTTCGGCAGCGCGTAGATCGGGCGACAGCCAACGATCGGTATTCGGGCCAGCAACACGCGTGCGAAGCGCGTGCACCGCAGCCGAGGTCGCTGGCGCCGGCGGCAGTGGCCCGCGCAAATCGAGCGCAGCGCCAGCACACACCAACTCGACAGCGAGCACACGCCGAAGGTTGTCGACCGATCGCCGAAGCTTGCGAGCCGCCGCCCATCCGTTGGAGACATGGTCCTCCTGCATCGCGCTGGTCGGCATGCTCTGCACACTGGCCGGCACCGCCAACCGTTGGTTCTCCAACGCCATCGCGACCTGCGTGTAGTGAGCGATCATCATCCCGCTGTTGACACCGGGATCCGGCGACAGGAACGCCGGCAACCCAAACGAGCGGGCAACGTCGAGCATGCGATCGGTACGGCGCTCAGCGATCGCCGAGACTTCGCTCGCCGCAATTGCGAGAAAGTCGCACACCATCGCCAGCGGCGCGCCGTGAAAGTTGCCGCAACTCTCGACGCGACCATCAGGCAGGATCATGGGGTTATCAATGGCCGCGAGCAATTCGCGTTCGGCGATCGTACGTGCATGGGCAATTGTGTCGAGCGCGGCACCATGAACCTGCGGCGTACAACGAAGCGAGTACGCGTCTTGTACCCGCGTGTCGCCGTCACGATGACTCGCGACGATCGCGGAATCGGCAAGCAAGCGTGTGAGATTGCGTGCACTCACGGCTTGGCCGACCTGCGGGCGTAGCGCCTGCAAGTCAGCAGCGAAGGCCCGGTCGGTCCCCAGCAAACCTTCCACCGTCATCGCGGCGGTGACATCGGCAATTCGCAACAAGGCGTCGAGATCGTTCAGCGCGAGGCACAGCATTCCCAGAATGCCGTCGGTGCCGTTGATCAGCGCTAGCCCCTCCTTGGCACGGAGAACCACAGGCTGTAGCCCGGCATCCGCGAGTGCTCGCGCGGTCGGCTGCCGTTCACCATCGCGAGTCCACACTTCGCCCTCGCCGATCAAAGTCAGCGCGCAATGGCTGAGCGGTGCTAGATCGCCGCTCGCACCGAGCGATCCATGTTCATAGACCACGGGTGTGAGGCCAGCGTTCAGCAAGGCCGTCTGGCGGTCGACAAGCTCCGGCCGCACACCGGAGAAGGCCATCGCCAGGCTGCGTGCGCGCAACAGCAACATCGCGCGTACGACTTCCACTTCGACCGGATCGCCCATTCCGGTCGCATGCGAGCGCACGAGCGCAACCTGAAGCTCGGCGCTTCGGTGTGCGGGGATCGCGCGGTCAGCGAGCGAGCCGAACCCTGTGTTGACGCCGTACACCGGTGCATCACCGGCGACGAAACCATCCACGAGTGAGGCAGATGCCTGCATCGCCGTTCGTGCGCGTACCCCGAGATAGACGTTTACTCCGCTGCGGGCGACGGCGACGACCTGCGCCAGCGTCACTCCGTCGCGACTGAGCTCTACCGCAGACGGGGCAGACGTTGCACCGCGACCACCGGAACCGGATTCAGATGATTGATCCATGTCGCCATGAGCCTGCCATACGCCCCGGCTCAGCCGAGCAGGGTGAGCAGCGGTGTGTAGTCGGCGCGGTCGAGCGGGACGAAGCCGCGAATGCGTAGCGCGTTCCGTGCGTCGTCGAGGGCCGGATCGGCGACTGCAGCAGTAAATGCCGACCGCAAGTCGGGAATGCTACCTGCGTGCCGAATCGGCACAATGATCGGCAAGCACGGAACCCGTGGCCCTTGCCCGATGATACGCAGACCCGCCACGGCCGCCGGTTCGAACTCTTCGAACAACTTCCACGACACCGCGTCGATGCTCGCGACGTGTGCGCTGCCTGCAGCGACCGCACGCGCACTTGCCAAGTGACCGCCAGACACGATGGTGTTCAATGGCGTGCCGCGCCATGCGTGCTGCAAGCTGATCCATCCCGACAAGCTGGAGTGACCGTTCACCGCCGCGACGGACGCCGGATCTTGACGGAGTTCGGACAGCGAGCGATCGGTTGCGGTGACAATTACGGAGTGATAGCTGCCATCAACCGAATTCGGCACCGCATAGTCAAACGTACCGACCAGCGCCACCGACTCGGGAAGCTCGGTCACGAGCGGCCAACCACAGCACTGGGCAAGCAAGAGATCTGGCTCGTGCCACACGTCGGGCGTCAGCACCGACCACTCCAGCGAATTCGGACCCCAGCCGAGAGTGCGGCGCACCGCCGCCCAGAGGGCGTTGGTCGCATCACGCACTTGCGCGAGCGGATACATCGCAAGCGATGCGATCACCGCAAACCACGTGCTCCGATCGGCCGGGCGCCAACCGACAGCGGATGATCCGGTTGACAGAACGGGTGGAAGAAATACATGCGGCACACTTGCCAGTAGCCACCGCGGTACAACCCAGCACCCTGTTCAGCCATCGCATCACTGTCCGAGGCGCGGTGCAACGCCGGAATGCGATACCACGCCAAATCTGGCTCGCCGTGATGGGTGTGGTGCAGGTTGTTGTTCAAGTAGAGCAACGACATGACCGGGCCAGCCTTCACCACCGCCGACCGCGTGCCGAGGGGCACTGCGGCGTGTTCGAGAAAGGATCGCAATTGCGTGCACGCCGAACCGCCGAGGCAGAACCCGAGAATGAACGTCCACGGCGACACGTCGAGCACACCGAACAAAACCCAACCGAGCACCAGTGACCCGACGATGTGCACCAGCCAGGGCCGCGCGACTCCGCCGTCTCGAAAGAGCCTGACCTCTCGCCGCCAGAAGCGGATGATGCCGCGCGGAACGCCAAGCGTGAGTCGGCCGAGTATCGTACGCAGAAACAGAAAGTAGGTACGGCGAACAATGCCAGCGTTCTGCCAAAGTTCGGGTGCGACGTAGAACGATTCGGGATCGTCCTCCGGGAACGTCAGGTCGGAACGATGGTGCCTGATGTGCATCGTCTTGTACCGAAGGAACGGCACCCAGAAGGACAGCGGTATGAAACCGACTGCTGTGTTCACGGACGTCCACGGCGTTGGGTGCCCGTGCAGCAATTCGTGCCCTAGCGACATCCACAGCCCGCCGAGGTAGATGAATGCCAACGTCTCGAGCGGCCACGGAATGGATTCCTGCCAAGCGATCACAGCAGCAAGGGCGGCGAAGAACGCGACCAAAAGTGCGACCGTCGGCCATTCAATGTCAGTCACGCGACTGTCGTTCCGATGAGTCTTCGACCGGTCGATTGCCGGTGCAGCTCCGCTCCCCATTACCTGTTGCCTACCTGCCTGCCACGTAGGAACGCTTGCCCGTTCCTGGTACGAACGTTACAGGTATGCGACGGCGACGTGTGGAATCGGCTACTGAAATGTCGCCTGGCCGCTGGCCGAGCGTTGCAGTACTTTCTCGTCAAGAATTGCTCCGAGGCCTGGCTCGTCGCCGAGCGTGAACCAGCCGCGCTCGGCCGTCAGCGGCGCGACAAGCGGATAGTCACGGCGTTCGAGGGTCCACTCCGGCGGGTCGAAGGGCCACTCCACCCATTGCGAGCCCTCGTGGCCGACCGTGCCGGCGATCAGGTGCAGGTTCGCCAACACCCCGATGCCGTTGCCCCACGTATGCGGCGTGAACAACTTGCCCGCGGCGGCGACCTCGCGCCCAAACGGAGCCAGTCCGCTGAAACCCTGGCTACACACGACGTCGGGCTGAAACACATCCAGACAATCCCGGGTCAGTAGCTCGCGGAACTCGTAGGGCTCGCGGGTCAACTCACCGCCCGCGATACGCATGGTGCCGTTGGACCGCACCCGTGTACGTAGCTCGCACATTCCGTCGTAGTCGCCACGGTGTAGTGGCTCTTCCATCCAAAAGACGTCCTCGGCCATCAGGCGTTGCGCGACACCCCACGCCGTCTCCACGTCCCAGGGTTGCGCAACATCCCACGGCATGCGCCAGCCCTGGTTGCAGTCGACCATCAACGTGAGTTGATCGCCAACGGCGTCGCGAACTGCCGAAATCACAGCCAGATCGTCGGCGATCGCCGGCCGGCCGAAACGGACTTTCATCGCCTCGAAGCCCGCCTCGATCATTCGCTCGGCCGTTTGGACCATTGCCGGCACCGAGCGATGCACGGCCGACGAGGCGTACAGCCGCAGTCGCGGCAACGTTCCGCCCAACATTCGCCAGATCGACTCACCCTGGATCTTGCCAGCGAGGTCCCATAACGCGATATCGAGTGGCCATGGGCGACCAGCGTGGAACTCGATGTTTGCGAGCCGGGCGGCATGTTGCACGAGGTTGAGCGGATCTTCGCCGAGGAAGTAGCGGGCGTAGTCACTGAACCCGTACATCACGTCGCCCGAGCCGATGCCCTCGCGGCCTTCGCTGTCTCGGACGCGCACTATGGTCGCCGGAAACTTTGTACGTGGCTGCGGGTCCCACGATGCCGGAAACGGCGGGTCGAGTGGCAGCTGATGATGGGTGATATTGATCGCGACTATTTCACTCATTCTGGGAACGACTGTACAAGGAATTCCTGTTGCCGTGTAGTGTCCACAACCGTGACTGACGCAGGCCCGGAGGGCGCGCGACCCGAACGAAGCGGTGAACGACGCGGCGGTCGCTCGCGCTCCGAGCGTGGCCCGCGACTCCCCGACCAACTTCCCTGGAAGCAACCGCAGATGCGGCTCAACCACACCGAGGTGATCTCGGCCGACGAAGTCGAATCGATACACGAGGCGTCGCTCACCATTCTCGAGCGCATTGGCATGGAGTTCTTCTGCCCCGAGGCACGCAGCATCATGCACGAAGCCGGGGCCAATGTTGATGAGACCACGATGCGAGTGCGCTTTCCTCGCGAGCTCGTCCTCGAACGAATGAAGACGGTGCCTTCAGAGTTCACGTTGCATAGTTGGAATCCAGAACGGCATCTACGTATCGGCGGGCGCTGGATCGCCTATGGCACCGTCGGGAGTGCGCCGCACTACATCGGACGCGATGGCGTCCGTCGCACGGGCGACCGCGAGGGTTTTCGCGACTTGCTACGACTCGCACAATCGCTGAACACCATTCATGTGATCGCTGGCTATCCGGTCGAGCCGGTCGACATACACCACTCCGTTCGTCACTTGCACGCCGCGCACGACATCCTCACGCTCACCGACAAGCAGCTGCACTGCTACAGCCTCGGCAGGCAGCGCAACCTCGACCTGCTGGAAATGGCACGAATCGCGCGCGGCATTGACGAGGCGACGCTGCTACGCGAGCCGTCGGTGTTCTCGGTCGTCAACTCGAACTCGCCGTTGCGCCTCGACACGCCGATGGCGCAAGGAATGATCGAATTCGCGCGTCACAACCAGCCGATCATCATGACTCCGTTCACGCTTGCCGGCGCCATGGCACCAATCACGCTTGCCGGCGCGCTGGCACAGCAGAACGCGGAGGCATTGGCCGGCATCACGATGCTGCAATGCATCAACCCCGGAACCCCGGCCGTCTACGGCGGCTTCACCTCCAACGTCGACATGCAGTCCGGTGCGCCAGCGTTTGGCACTCCGGAGTACGTACGCACCGCGATGATCGGCGGGCAGTTAGCCCGTCGCTACAACGTTCCGTACCGCAGTTCGAACGTATGCGCCGCGAACGCGCTCGATGCGCAGGCCGCATACGAAAGCGTGTTCGCGCTGTGGGGTTGCGTGATGGGCGGTGTCAACCTGATGATGCACGGTGCCGGTTGGATGGAGGGCGGGTTGCACGCCAGCCTGGAGAAGATGGTGCTCGACGCCGACCTGTTGCAGATGGTCACGACCATCCTCGAACCGGTCGTTGTCAACGACGAGACGTTTGCAATTGACACCATCGAGAGCGTCGGGCCAGGGGGCCACTTCTTCGGAACCCAGCACACGCAGGATCGCTTCCGCAACGCCTTCTACAAACCAATGCTGTCCGACTGGCGCAACTACGAGGCGTGGCAGGAAGCTGGCAGTCCGCAGGTTCCCGACAAGGCCCGCCAGTTGGTCACCCAGTTCCTGCAGGCATACGAGCCGCCGACGATGGATGCCGCAATCCGCGAGGAACTCGATGCCTTTGTTGCTCGCAGAGTCGCCGAGGGCGGCGTCGCTACTGACTACTAGTTGCTACTGACTCTTAAGGGATCGCAATGAAGACTTCTGCACAAGTGGTGGTAGTCGGCGGCGGCGTCGTCGGCGCGAGCGTGCTCTATCACCTGACCAAGGCTGGCTGGACCGACGTGGTGCTGCTCGAGCGCAAGCAGCTCACTGCCGGCAGCACCTGGCACGCCGCTGGTGGCATGCACACGCTAAACGGCGACCCGAACGTCGCGCGTCTGCAGCAATACACGGTCAACTTGTACAAGGAGATCGAAGCGGAAAGCGGTCAGGACTGTGCCATCCACCTGCCCGGTGGCTTACAACTCGCCGACACGCCCGAGCGTCTCGATTGGTTACGCATGGCGCAGGCTCGCGGCCGCTACCTGGGCATGCACATGGAGATCATCTCTATGAAGGAAGCCAAGGAGCTCAACCCGCTGCTGGAGGAGAAGTACTTCGTTGGCGCTTTGTTCGATGAGGACGAAGGCAGTGTCGACCCCTATGGGGTGACGCACGCGTACGCAATCTGCGCCCGCAACCGTGGCGCCGAGGTCTACACCGACACCTGGGTCACCGGTCTGGCACAGCGCCAAGACGGAACGTGGGATGTCATCACCGACCAAGACCACACCATCCATGCCGAACACGTCGTCAACGCGGGCGGACTGTGGGCACGCGAGGTTGGGCGCATGGCTGGCATCGAGCTGCCGGTGCTGGCGATGGAGCACCACTATCTGATGACCGAGCCAATGCCGGAAGTCATCGAGTACAACGAGACACGCGGTCGCGAGTTGCCGCACATGATCGACTTCGCTGGCGAGATCTACGCGCGCCAAGAGGGTCAGAGCATCCTGCTCGGCACCTACGAGCAAAACAACCGCCCGTGGTCGACGCACGAGACGCCATGGGACTTCGTGTTCCAACTACTCCCCCACGATCTCGACCGCATTGCGCCAGAACTCGAACGTGGCTTCGCACACTTCCCCGCCGTTGGCCGTGCAGGAATCAAGAAGTTCGTCAACGGTCCGTTCACGTTTAGCCCGGACGGCAATCCATTGATCGGGCCGATCAAGGGTATGCGCGGAATGTGGAGCGCATGCGCCGTGATGGCTGGTCTCTCGCAAGGCGGAGGCGTTGGGCTGTCCCTCGCCAACTGGATGGTCAACGGCGACCCCGGCGCCGACATCTGGGGTATGGACGTGGCCCGCTACGGCGACTACGCCACGCTGGCCTACACAAACGCGAAGGTGCGCGAGAACTACTCGCGCCGCTTTCGCATCACCTTCCCGAACGAGGAACTACCCGCCGCCCGACCGCTGCACACCACCCCGATCTACGACCGACTCACCGACCACAACGCGGTATGGGGCGCGGGCTTTGGTCTCGAGCACCCGTTGTGGTTCCAACGCCCCGGCGAGGAGCCCAAGGAGAACGTCACCTTCTATCGCTCGAACGCATTCGATGTCGTCGCCGAGGAGTCGCGGGCGGTGCGCGAACGCGTTGGTTTCAGCGAGGCGTCGAACTTCGCCAAGTACAAGGTCAGCGGCGAGGGTGCTGCGGCGTGGCTGCAGGGTCTCTTTACCAACACGCTGCCGAAGATCGGCCGCACCAACCTCACTGCGATGTTGAACCCGCAAGGTCGCATCGAGGGCGAGTTCTCCGTCTCGCGTGTCGGGCCCGACGAGTTCTTCCTGTTCGGCTCACAAGCCGCGGAAGTTCACCACCCGCGCTGGTTCCTCGCGCACCTCTCCGAAGGCAGCCCCATCAAGTTCGAAGTGTTGGCGTTGTCGATGGTCGGCTTAACCGTGGCGGGACCGCGCGCGCGCGACGTATTACAAAAGCTGACGAACACGTCGCTGGCAACGAAGGAATTTCCGTTCATGTCGTTCCGCAAGGTCGATCTCGCGATGGCGCCGGTGTGGCTCTCACGAATGACGTACTCGGGCGACCTCGGCTACGAAATCTGGATGGCGCCGGAGAATCAGCGCTCGCTATTCGACAAGATCTGGGAAGCCGGGCGTGAGTTCGATATGCGACTGTTCGGCTTTCGTGCGCTGATCACCATGCGCCTGGAAAAGAACTTCGGCACCTGGTTCCGCGAGTTTCGCCCGATCTACACCCCGCTCGAAGCCGGTATGGACCGCGTACTGAAGTTCGACCACGATTTCATCGGCCGTGAAGCGGTCGAAGCCGAAATTGCGAGTGGCGGGCCAAAGCGCAAACTGGTCATGTTCACGGTTGACGTCGACCCCGACCAACCAGCCGATGTCCTTGGCGACGAGCCGGTGTGGCACACCGACGCCAACGGCAGCTCGGTTGTTGGCTGGATTACATCCGGCGGGTACGCCCATTACTCGGGCGTCTCACTGGCACTTGGCTATATACCTATAGCTCTCGCCGATGCCGACAGCGGTTTCGAGATCGAGATCATCGGCCGTCGTCGCCCGGCGAAGCTGCAGCACGAGCCTGTCCTGGACCCCGAAGGCCTCCGCATGCGTGCGTAGATCGCCGTGAGCCGAGGCACTGGGATTCCCGGCGCAGTTGTACAAGTTATATAGCCAATCGGTTGACCCTGTGGGCCGTCGGCAAGTAGGTTTCGGGCCGAACGGTCGCACTGGCCGGCAATCTACACAGGGGGATTTGATCGATGGGTCAATTGGACCACACCAAACTGCAGGGGCAGTTCACGCGGCGTCAGGTCATCGGCGCCACCGTGGCGATTCCTGTTGTTGGAGCAGTACTCGCTGCTTGCAGCGACGACGAAAAGAAGACTTCAGAGCCAACGACTGGCGGCACGTTCCGCATTGCGTCGACCAAGCCAGCCAGCCCGCTTGATCCGATCGCGATGGTCGACCTCGGCAGCTACAACGTTATCGCGCAGAGCTTCGAGTACTTGACCGGCCCAGACGGCGACGACATCGGTCCGATGCTCGCAACCGAGTGGACGCCGAACGACGACTCGACGGAGTGGGTCTTTAAGCTCCGCGAAGGCGTCAAGTGGCACGACGGCACCGACTTCACCGCCGACGACGTCGTTGCCACCCTCGATCGCATTGCGACCGTTGGCGATGGCCTCGGTGGCTCGATCGTCGCTGGCGATGCCGTCGCGACCGACGCACTTACCGTAACGGTGACGCTCGCCTCGCCGAACGCCAGCCTTCCTTACCTGGTATCGATGCTGAACCCGCAGTCGGCCATCACGCCGAAGGATTACGTCGCGGGCACGACGCTCGACGGGCAGCCCGCGGGCACCGGCCCGTGGAAGCTCGAGAGCTACGATCCGAACACCGGCATCAAGTGGGCTCGCAACGACGATTGGTGGGGTGGCACCCCGCCGCTCGAGTCGGTCGACATGCAGTTCTTCTCCGATCTCGCGGCGCAGGTCACCGCCATGGCGGGTGACTCGGTCGACGGCATCCAGCAGTTCTCGGTGGTCGGTGGCGACGTGCTCATCAACGACGACAACTTCAATGTCGTCGAAGTGAACGCAACGACTCACCGCCAGATCTGGATGGGCCTCGATGAGGGTCAGTTCACCGACAAGAAGGTCCGCCAGGCGTTCGCGTTGGGAATCGACCGTGAAGAGTTGGTCCAGACACTGTTCGGCGGCAAGGCGACGATCGCTAACGATCACGTCATCTTCGACAACTACGCGTTCCACGATGCAGGCGCAGTCGAGCAACGCGTTCGCGACACCGATGCCGCCAAGGCGTTGCTGGCTGAAGCTGGCTTCCCCGATGGCATCGAGGCCACGCTCAACGCAGTCGACCTGCAGGAGATCCCGCAGCTTGCCGAGTTGCTGAAGATTCAGCTCGCTGACGCAGGCTTCAACCTGACGCTCAACGTGGAATCCGACGCCACGTTCTACGGAACACAGTGGTGCGTCACCTATCCGTGCGCCGGTTCCGCCGAGCTCGGCATCGTTGACTACGGTCACCGCCCGACGCCCGACGTGTTCCTGCTGAAGGCATTCAAGGGTGGCGGCGACTGGAACTCGTCGCAGTACGCCTCGGCCGACCTCGATGCGGCGATCCTTGAGTACCAGTCGTCTGGCGAGCTCGATGCTCGCACGGCTGCGTGCACGAAGATCGAGCAGATCATGTGGGAAGACGTACCGGCGGCAATCGCTTACCGGTACAACTACCTGGGTGGTTACTCGAAGTCGTTCACCGGCGTCGAGTACACCGCCCTCGGGCACACGCTGATCGGCAAGGCCTCCAAGGCCTAAGAGCGTTCTGCGAAGGGGCTGGCTGCCAAGCAGCCAGCCCCTTTTCGCTATCGTGTGCCAAATCTAGGCAGCCGACTCCACAACTCAGACCCCAGAAAAGGGACCATCAATGTGGCGCTACATCGTCAAACGAGTGCTGCTGTCAATCGTCACGCTGTGGCTACTGGCGACGATCGTCTTCCTCATGACGTGGGCCCTGCCCAGCGACTCCGCTCGTCTGATTCTGGGCGCCCAAGCCCCCGAGGCCTCGGTCGCCGCGTTCCGCGAGAGGGTCGGCCTCAATGACTCGGTTTTTGTGCAGTACGGGCGGTTGATGAAGGGCCTGATCACGTTCGACTTCGGACATTCCTGGAAGTACGAAACCCAGAAAGTGTTCGACTACCTGCGTACGCCGCTCGGCAAGACGGCCAAGCTCGCAATGGTCGCGATGATCATCACCGCCCCGGTTGCGATTGGCGCCGGGCTGATCGCCGCCAAGTTCCGCGACCGCAAGCTTGACCGCGGCATCGTGCTAGTCGGCCTGGCTGCCTCGTCCATTCCTGAGTTCGTCACCGGCGCGCTGCTTGCCGTCGGCCTAGGGCTAAAACTCGACTTGTTCGAGCCCGTGTACAGCAGCAACGCCGACAACCTGTCGCTGTTCGGCCAGTTGCGCTACCTGATGCTGCCGGCACTGGCGCTGGCGTTGGCCTACTTCGGCTACATCGCCCGCATGATGCGAGCGGGGACGATTCGAGCATTGGATTCCGATTATGTGCGGACAGCGTCGATGAAAGGCCTGTCCTCGAGCCAGGTCATGCGCCGTCATGTGCTGCGCAATGCTGCCGCGCCGACAATCACCGTCATGTCGGTGCAAATCGGGTATCTCGTCAGCGGCATCATCGGCGTTGAACTTGTTTTCAACTACCCCGGGTTCTCACGCGTGCTGCTCGACGCCGCCATCGCCGGCGACCTACCGGTATTGCAAGTCGCTGTCATCATCTCAGCACTCATCTATATGGTGGCCACTCTCGCCGCCGACCTGCTCATCGCAGGGCTCAATCCACGCGCCCGACTTGATCTGACCGCGGCATGACCGACACCGGCATGACCGACACCGGAGCGGCGCAAGCGGCAGACGTCCTCGCACAGTCGTTGACGGAACGCAAGACCGCCCGTCGTGAGCGCTGGCGCCTGTTGTCGCGGCGGCCGGGCTTCATCGTCGGCGTCGTCATTGTCAGTTTCTGGGCCTTCTGCGCGATCGCGGGCGATCGCATTACTCCCTACGACCCTTTCAACGATCGCGACAGCAAGTTCTGCGGTCGGCCACCATGTCCGCCGAGCGGAGCGCATTGGTTCGGCACCGACAAAATCGGCCGCGACATTCTTTCGCGGGTAATGATGGGCGCCCGCGATCTGCTACTCGTTGCACCGGTGGCGGCAGTAGTCGCCATTGTCACCGGGTCAATTCTCGGCATGGTCATGGGTTACTACCGCGGTTGGGTCGACAACATTCTCAGCCGAGTGGTCGAGGCGTTCCTGGCCCTACCTGTCGTGATGGTCGGAATTCTGGTGCTGACCCTCAGTCGCTCGAGCTCACTGCTCAAGGCAATCACGTTCGACTCGCGCAACATCCTCATCATCTATGTCGTTGCGCTGCTGTTCACGCCGATCGTCGCTCGAACGGTCCGCGCCACAGTGCTCGGAGAACGCGACCTCGACTATGTGGTGTCGGCGAAGCTGCGCGGCGAGTCCAATCTGTTCATCATGACCCGCGAGATTTTGCCCAATATCACCGGGCCGATCGTCGTCGAACTGACGGTGCGCATCGGCTACTCGATCTTCACTGTCGCCACCCTCAGCTTCCTAGGTGTCGGCATTCAACGGCCGTCCCCCGATTGGGGATTGGCAATCTCGGAGGGCCGCGACCTGTTGCCCGCTGACCAGTGGTGGCCAGTAACTTTCCCGGCGCTGGCGATCGCGACGCTGGTCGTCGCGGTGAACCTCATTGCCGACTCGATTCAGGCGGTGTACGAACGATGAGCCCGACGTCCACCAGTACCAGCACCACAAGCACGGCAACCCTCGCGCTCGAAATCAAGGATCTTGAGCTTGCATACGTCGTACGCGGAATCGAGCGCCCTGTTTTGCGCGGCGTGACATTTTGCGTCAAGCCAGGCGAGGCATATGGCCTGGTCGGCGAATCCGGTTGCGGGAAGAGCACAACGGCATACGCCGCGCTGCGTTACATGCCACGCAATGGGGTCATCACCGGTGGCAGCATTTTGGTCGACGGCGACAACATCACGACGATGAACCGCAACGAGTTGCGCGAATTCCGGATGCACAAGGCATCGATGGTGTACCAAGATCCCGGCACCGCCTTGAACCCGACGCTCAAGATCGGCAAGCAGGTAATCGAGGCGTTTACGATCCTCGGCCAGCAGAAGAACGAAGCGCACGCGAGTGCACTGGCAGCATTGCAGCGAGTGCAGATCGCCGACCCCGAGCGAGTGATGGCGCGCTACCCGCATCAACTCTCCGGCGGCATGCTGCAGCGCGTCGTCATTGCGATGGCATTGGCATGCGACCCCAAGTTGCTGGTACTCGACGAACCCACAACCGGCCTGGATGCCACGGTCGAGGCAGAAGTGCTCGACCTGGTTCGCAGCCTTCGCAGCGAAACCGGCGCCGCGATCCTGCTGATCGCACACAACCTCGGCGTCATCCGCTCAATGTGCGATCGTGTCGGCGTGATGTACGCCGGCAAGATCGTGGAAGAAGGCGATGCCAGCGAGGTCTTCGACGGGCCAAAGCATCCCTACACGGTCGGGCTACTGCGCTCGCTCCCGCGCGCCGGCATGCACAAGAGCCACGCAGCGCTCGCAACAATTCCCGGTTCGCTGCCGGTCCTCGGCTCGATGCTTCCAACGTGCGTCTACGTCGACCGCTGTCCGATTGCCACCGACAAGTGCCGCGAGGTGGTTCCACCGATCGTGCAACTCGGTGGTGGGCACTTCACCCGCTGCCATTACCCCGAGCAGGTGGCCACGATCGACGAGCTCGTGCCTGCCAACCTGCGCGAAGCTGGCGACCAGACGGTGCTGGAGATTGAGGATGTCTCCAAGACGTTTCGTCAGGCCGGTCACGACATCCCGGCACTCGTCGGTGTCAACCTCACGCTCACCGACGGCGAGACACTCGGGTTGGTTGGCGAGTCGGGGTCCGGCAAGTCCACGTTGGCCAAGGCGATCCTCGGTGTGCACGCCGCCGATGCCGGCAGCCACCTGACGCTCGATCAGCACGAGTTGGCATCGAAGGTCAGCAAGCGTTCCACCGACGACAAGCGGGCAATGCAGATCATCTTCCAGAATCCCGATTCGGCGTTGAACGCGTCGTGGACGGTGCGCAACATTCTGCGTCGCTCTGTACGCAAGTTGACCGGGAAGAACAAAGTCGACACCGACGCTCGCGTCGCGATACTCGCCGAGCACCTACGGCTGTCGCCGCGCCATCTCGACATGAAGCCCAGCCAGCTCTCCGGTGGATTGAAGCAGCGCGTGGCGATTGCACGCGCATTCGCCGGTGATCCACGCATCGTCGTCTGCGACGAGCCAACGTCAGCGCTCGACGTCTCGGTGCAAGCCGCAATCCTCAACCTCCTTGCAGAACTGCAGAGCGAGCAACGAACCAGCTACGTCTTTATCAGCCATGATTTGGGCGTCGTGCGCTATTTGGCGGACCGCATCGCAGTGATGTACCTGGGGCGCATCATGGAAGTCGGCACGACGGATCAAATCTTCGGCGGTGTCAACCACCCATACACCGAAGCGCTGTTGTCAGCCGTGCCAAATCTCGACGGTGCGCCCAGCCGTCGAATCAGGTTGGCGGGCGAGATTCCAAGTCCGGCTAACCCGCCGAGCGGCTGTGTCTTTCACCCGCGGTGCCCACGGGTCATCGCCGGACTGTGCGAGAGCGTCGAACCACCCGTCGTCGAGGTCACCGTCGGGCACTCGTACCGGTGTCACATTCCGCCCGACGAACTGCGGGTACTGCAGTCCACCGACGCATGACGGCCGCAGAGGCCGCCCCGCCGCGATTGCGGACTGGTGGCCGCGCTGGGCGAGCCGCAACACGGGCCGCCAGCGCCAGTGCGCAAGGACAACCGTATATTCAGCGCCAGATCGCGCCTTACGAGTTACTCGAAGCCGACGCCGTTTCGTTGATGGAATCAAAGGCGGATCAGATCCTTGCCGAGGTCGGCATGGAGATCCGCGACGACGACGAAGCAGTGCAATTGTTCCGAGCTGCTGGGGCTTCGGTGGACGGCATCAACGTGCGGTTCCAGCCGGGTCAGGTGCGCGAACTCTGTGCCACTGCGCCGCGCGAATTCACACAGCACGCTCGCAACCCTTCGCGTTCGGTCCAAATTGGCGGCAACAACGTGGTCCTCGCACCGACCTACGGCTCGCCGTTCGTGCGCGACCTGTCCGGCGGCCGTCGTTACGGCACAATCGCCGACTTTCAGAACTTCGTGAAGCTGTCCTATGCCACACCGTGGTTGCATCACTCAGGCGGCACGGTGTGCGAACCCACCGATGTGGCAGTCAACAAGCGGCATCTCGACATGGTGTACGCACACCTGCGCTACGGCGACAAGGGTTTCATGGGCTCGGTGACCGCCCCCGAGCGGGCAGCCGACAGCATCGAAATGGCCCGCATAGTGTTCGGAGCGGATTTCGTCGACAGCAACTGCGTGATCCTCGGCAACGTCAACGTCAACTCGCCACTGGTGTGGGACGCAACAATGACTGGCGCGCTGAAGACGTACGCCCGCGCGAACCAGGGTGTTGTGGTGACGCCATTCATTCTCGGCGGCGCGATGGGCCCTGTCACTACTGCCGGGGCGGTGGCGCAGGCGCATGCCGAAACGTTGGTCGGTATCGCACTGACCCAACTCGTTCGTCCCGGATCGCCTGCTGTGTACGGCAACTTCCTGTCGTCAATGGCGCTGCGCAGTGGCAGTCCAACATTCGGCATGCCAGAACCCGCACTCGGCTCGTTGATCGTCGGGCAGTTGGCTCGGCGGGTCGGGCTGCCGTTGCGTTGTTCGGGCGCGTTCACTTCCTCCAAGGTTCCCGATGGCCAGGCAATGACCGAGTCGACGGTCAGCATGATGTCGGCGATGCTGTGTGGCGCCAACTTCATTCTCCACTCGGCCGGATGGCTGGAGGGTGGGCTGACGATGGGCTACGAGAAGTTCATGATGGACCTGGATCTGTGCGGTTCGGCACACACGTACCTGAAGGGCGTGTCGCTCGACGACGATCAGTTTGCGCTCGACGCGTTCAACGAAGTCGGGCCGGGCAGGCACTTCTTCGGCTCGCAACACACGCTGCGCCACTACGAGACAGCCTTCTACGAACCTCCCCTCAGCGATAACAGTTCGTTCGAACAGTGGCGCGACGCTGGTGAGACCACCAGCGAACAGCGGGCGGCAGTGCTCGTGCGCGACACGCTGGCGAGCTACGAGATGCCACCGATGGACGATGCCACCCACGAAGCACTGCTCGACTTCATGGGTCGGCGCAAGACGGAGATGACAGATCAGTGGTACTGAGCGGTCGCGGGCGGTGCAGATGAGCGACGATCCGCTGCTGCAGCCCTACCAGTTGAAACACCTGCGGTTGAAGAACCGAGTGATGAGCACGTCGCACGAACCGGCGTACAGCGAAGACGGCATGCCCAAGGATCGCTATCGGGCTTACCACGTGGAGAAGGCGAAGGGCGGGCTGGCGCTGACGATGACGGCTGGCACCTCGATCGTCAGCCCCGACAGTCCCCCGGCGTTCGGCAACCTTCATGCCTATGACGACGCGATCGTTCCTTGGATTCGCCGCATGACCGACGAGATTCACGCGCACGATTGCGCAGCGATGATCCAGATCAGTCATCTCGGTCGCCGAACGGGTTGGGGGCAGGACGATTGGCTGCCGGTGGTTGCGCCATCGAGACTGCGCGAGCCTGCGCACCGCACACACCCCAAGGAAGCCGAGCTATGGGACATACGCCGGATCGTTGGTCACTACGCCGACGCCGCCGAGCGGATGAAGGCCGGCGGCATGGACGGGGTAGAGGTAGAGGCGTACGGCCATCTCTTCGATCAGTTCTGGTCGCCCGCCACCAATCACCGCACCGACGAGTACGGCGGCAGCTTCGACAACAGGCTGCGGTTTCCACTTGAAGTGCTGCACGCCATTCGCGATCGCGTCGGCGGCGACTTCCTACTCGGCGTGCGCATGGCGCTCGATGAGACGCGGTCCGACGGAATCGATACACCTACCGGCCTGCGCATTCTCGAGCGACTGACCACCGACGGCCTCATCGACTTCGTCAATGTGATTCGCGGCAGCATTGTCACCGACGCCGTGCTCAGCGACGTCATTCCGATTCACGGAATGGCGTCGGCGCCGCACCTCGACTTTGCTGGCCGTGTTCGCGCGCAGACCGGAGTCGCCGTGTTCCACGCGGCGAAGATCGACGATGTCGCGACCGCCCGCCACGCGATTCGCGAGGGCAAGGTCGACATGATCGGCATGACCCGCGCGCACCTCGCCGACCCGCACCTCGTGCGCAAGATCGAACTCGGCCAGGAGTCAACGATTCGTCCATGCGTCGGCGCGACGTATTGCCTCGATCGCATCTACATGGCTGGTGAAGCGCTGTGCATTCACAATGCGGCGACCGGGCGCGAGTTGACGATGCCGCATGTGATTCCGAGGGCGGCGGTCGCGCGCCGAGTCGTTGTCATCGGCGCAGGGCCGGGCGGTCTCGAAGCAGCCCGCGTCAGCGCCGAGCGCGGTCATTCGGTCACGTTGCTGGAAGCGATGCCGTGGGCGGGCGGGCAGTTGCGGCTGGCCGCACGCAATCCGCGTCGGCGCGACCTGATGGGCATCGTCGACTGGCGCATCTCGGAATTGGCGCGACTCGGAGTCGACGTGTGCTACGACACCATCGCCGATGCACAAACGGTTGCCGCGCTCCAGCCCGATGTCGTCATCGTTGCCACCGGCGGGCTGCCCCAGAACCCCGATGTTGAATCAGGCGGCGAGTTGATGATCAGCGCATGGGACGTAGTCGGCGGCGACGCCAGCCCAACAGGCGACGTGATCTTATTTGATGACGACGGCACCCACTCGGCGATGACCACTGCCGAGATCCTTGCGCGTAGTGGTGCGCGACTCGAGTTAGTCACACCGGAGCGTACGGTCGGCGTCGACGTCGGTGGCCTGAACATGGTTCCGTACGCACGGGCACTCAACGAAACCGATACGCGCATCACGCTCAACCAACGGGTGCTCTCAATTCACCGAGACGAGGGTCGACTGCGAGTCGCACTGGGAAGCGACCACTCGACGATCCGCCACGAACGTATCGTCGACTCCGTGGTCGGCGATCACGGTGTTCTCGCCAACGACGACCTGTACCACGAACTGGTGCCATCGTCATCGAACCTGGGCGAACTTGACCACGGCGCGTTCATTGCTGGCACCCCTCAAACGGTGTGCACCAATCCCGCCGGCGCATTCCAACTGTTCCGTATCGGCGACGCCGTCGCCGGCCGCAATATCCACGCCGCGATCTACGACGCCCTGCGGTTGTGCAAGGACGTTTAGCGCAAGGGCTAAAACCCGGTCTTGCCGGCCTTCTTGGCCTGCTTGTCGGCGCGCTTTTCCTTCAGTGATTTGCCGACCTTCTTGGCGCCAGCTTTTTGCGGTGTCTTACCAGGCATGTTCTCTCCTCATTACGGCAGTGGATTTCGTCTGAACCTTAGTAGGGCGGCGAAGTTCCGCACGTGCAATATTGCGTTCCATATAGTGAGACTGTTCCGTATGGTGGATTCGTCGTTCTGTAGCGGTGCTACTCTTCGCGCCGCACACAAACAGATAGAGGTAGTCATGCCCTTTCCTTCCGATCTCGAAATCGCCCGCGCTGGCAAGCTCGCTCCTCTCAGCGAGATTGCCGCCAAGATGGGAATCGGGCCGCATCTGCTCGAACAGCACGGCGACGAACTTGCCAAGATCCGCCTCGAGGCGATCGACGAGCTGAAGGACCGACCGAAAGCGAAGTACGTCGTCGTCACCGCCATTACTCCTACGCCACTCGGTGAGGGCAAGACGACCACCACCGTCGGCCTTGGTCAAGCAATGCAGCACATCGGCAAGAACGCCGTCATCAGCTTGCGCCAACCGAGCATGGGTCCAACGTTCGGAATCAAGGGTGGCGCAGCCGGTGGCGGCTACAGCCAAGTCATCCCGATGGAGTTGCTTAACCTGCACCTGACCGGCGACTTTCATGCCGTCACCGCCGCCCACAACCTGCTTTCGGCCATGGTCGACAACCACTTACACCAGGGCAACGAGCTGGGCCTCGATCTCAACAACATCACATGGCGACGCGTGCTCGACGTCAACGATCGCTCGCTGCGCAACATCATCGTCGGGCTCGGCGGCAAGATGGACGGCGTCACGCGCCAGACTGGTTTCGACATCACCGCGGCCTCGGAAGTGATGGCGATCCTCGCGCTCTCGACTTCTGTCGCCGACATGCGTGCTCGATTTGGCCGCGTCGTCGTTGGCTACACGAAGGACGGCACTCCGGTCACCGCCGAGCAGTTGAAGGGTGCTGGCTCGATGGCAGTCATCATGCGGGAAGCGATCAAGCCGAACCTGCTGCAGACGCTCGAGCACACACCGGTGATCGTGCATGCCGGGCCGTTCGGCAACATCGCACACGGCAACAGTTCGATTGTCGGCGACCTGATCGGTATGCGCAGCGGCGAGTACCTGATTACCGAAGCGGGTTTCGGTGCCGACATGGGCGGCGAGCGTTTCTTCAACATCAAGTGCCGCACCTCGGGCATGGTCCCCGACGCAGCGGTGCTGGTCGCGACGGTCCGAGCGTTGAAGGCACACAGCGGCAAGTTCAAGATCGTTGCCGGCAAGCCGTTGCCGCCAGCACTACTAGCCGAAAACCCCGACGACGTTCGCGCCGGTGCAGCGAACCTGATCAAGCAGATCGAAAATGTGAAGGTCCACGGCGTCTCCCCCGTCGTCGCCATCAACGCTTTCCCCGACGACTTCGCATCCGAACACGATGCGATCCGCGAGATCGCGGAGTCGGTTGGCGCCCGAGTTGCTGTCTGCACCCACTTCAGCGACGGCGGTAAGGGCGCAACCGACCTGGCCCGGGCGGTCGTGGAGGCATGCGACGAGCCGAGCACATTCAAGTTCCTGTACGAGGACAGCGACACACTGAAGCAGAAGATCGAGACCGTCGCCACCAAGATTTACGGCGCGGCCAACGTCACGTATTCCGCTATCGCAAATACCCAGCTCGATCGCTACGAGAAGAACGGTTTCGGCAAGCTGCCGGTGTGCATCGCCAAGACTCATCTTTCGATTAGCGGCGATCCGACCTTGAAGGGCGCTCCGACCGGCCACACACTGAACGTGCGCGAGGTGCGCGCCAGTGTCGGCGCTGGCTTTGTGTATCCGATCTGTGGCGACATGACGACGATGCCTGGGCTCGGTTCTGCACCGGCCGCGAGCATCATCGACTTCGACGAGCACGGCGAGATCATCGGCCTGTCATGAGCATCACCCCAGTAGGCGCGTTCGAGCGCACACCGGGAGGCGCCATTTTGATGGACGGCAACCGGTTGCGCGACGAGACCGTCGCTGCCCTTCGTCGCACCATCGAGGCAGCTGGCTCGCCCCCGGTGTGTTTAGCGACGGTGCTCGTCGGCGACGATCGGCCGAGCCAGTTGTATGTGGCGAGCAAGCAGAAGAAGGCCGCCGAAGCAGGAATGAGTTCGCGCCACGTTGGCTTGCCCGCCGACGCAAGCCAGGCACAGGTCGAGGATGCCGTCGGCACGCTGGTCTCCGATGTCGGCGTGCACGGCATTCTGTGCCAGTTGCCACTGCCCGACGGTCTCGATCCCGAACCGGTGCTCGCACTGTTGACGCCGGAGAAGGATGTCGACGGTCTTACCGAGCGTTCGATGGGTCGTCTGGTTCGTGGTCTGCCCGGCCATGTCCCGTGCACACCACTCGGCGTCATTCGATTGATGGAGCGCTACGGCATCGCGACTGCCGGCAAGCGTGCTGTTGTCATCGGGCGCAGCACGCTGGTCGGCTTGCCGCAGGTTCTGTTGCTCGGTCGCAAGGGCGTGGACTGCACCGTGACGCTGGCACACTCGCGCACCAGCGACATGATCGACGTGTGTCGCGACGCCGACATCATCGTCGCTGCGGCCGGTTCGGCGCGGATGGTGACCGCCGCGCACGTGAAGCCGGGCGCCGCGGTGCTCGACGTCGGCGTCTCGCGCAGCGAGGCCAAGATCGTCGGCGATGTCGACTTCGATGCAGTGCAATCGATCGCCGGCGCCATCACGCCGATGCCGGGCGGCACTGGGCCGATGACCATTGCCTGCTTGCTCGAGAACACGCTCGCTGGCGCCCGCATGCAGGGCGCATTCCCGAGTTGAGATGACGACCACCTGATGACGACCACCTGATGACGACCACCCTGACGATCGCAGAAGTAGAGGCAATCAGCAGGCGAATGCTGCTCGCCAGTGGCGCGTCAGCTCTGCAGGCCGATGCAACGGCGCGCAGCATCGCCGACGCCGAGGCCGAGGGCATCCGTACGGTCGGTCTGAGCTACCTGCCCACATACTGCGACCACGTGGCGTGCGGCAAGGTCGCTGGCAACGCCATCCCTACGGTGAGTTCGCCGCGGCCGGGAACCATCGTTGTCGACGCGCACCTCGGGTTCTGCCACCCGGCGTACGAGGCTGGCGAGGAACCGCTGATCGCGGCGGCCCGATCGAATGGCATTGCGATGCTCGCCCTGGTGCACTCGTACTCGGCTGGGGTGCTCGGCTGGTTCGTCGATCGTCTCGCCCGCGAGGGACTGATTGCGATCATGTTCGCCAATTCGTCAGCACTGATGGCGCCACATGGTGGCAAGCGGCCGTTTTTTGGTACCAACCCGATCGCCTGGGCAGCGCCGCGCCGCTCGGGTCCGCCGGTCGTTGCCGACCTGTCGTCATCCACTGTTGCGTGGGTGAAGGTCAACGCCGCCGCACAGGCCGGCGAGGCGATTCCACTTGGGTGGGCCTTCGACAGCAACGGCGACCCGACCACGGATGCGGCCGCCGCGCTCGCCGGCTCGATGACACCAGCGGCCGGGCATAAGGGTTCGGCGCTCGCGTTGCTGGTCGACATCATGTCCGGCGCAGTGGCGGCTTCGAACTTCTCGTATGAGGCCAGCGGCTTTGGCGGTACCGCTGGTGGCCCACCCGATGTTGGGCAAGTGGTGATCGCGATCGACCCGACGTGCACAACGGGCGACGGCTTCCAGGACCGACTGGAGACAGAATTTGCTGCACTCGCCGCCGAGCCGGGGGTGCGGTTACCGGGCGACCGGCGCATCGACGAACGCAGCCGCGCACAGCTGGCAGGTGTCGATGTTCCCGACGACCTGATGTCGGTTCTCAACGACTACGCCGAGCATGGCTCACCAGCACGGACATCAGGTGTGGACTGATGTCGACGGTGCAATCGATTGAGCGCGCCTTCTCGGTATTGCGATCGCTGGCGGCTGGCCCAGCTGGCGTTAGTGAAATTGCCGAGCGCGTCACGTTGCCGAAGAGCACCGTTTCGCGTTTGTTGTCGACGCTCGAAGAACTCGGCGCCGTCGAGCAGGTAACGGCCGGCGGCGAGTACCGCATTGGTTGGACCATGCTCGAGCTATCGGCCGCGGCTCGACCCGGCCGGTCGTTGATTTCACTGGCGCGACCACACATCGCGGAGCTGAGCAGGATCACTGGTGAAGCCGCAGGTATCTCGATTCCCGACGGCACCGACATGTTGTACCTCGACCAACTGACGCCCGACAGTGAGTTGCAAGTTCGCGACTGGACCGGCCACCGCATTCCCATGCACGCGGTTCCATCGGGCCAGGTTGTCCTCGCCTTCGACCCAGCGATTGCTGAACGCGTGATGGCCTCGCCGTTGCAATCCTTCACGCCACACACACTCACAACGCCCGCCGCCCTGCGGAAGCGACTATCGAGTGTGCGCAAGGCCGGATACGCCTGGGCGCTGCGCGAGTTCGCACCGGAGATGAATTCGGTCGCAGCCGGTGTGCGAGCCACCGACGGCCGGGTGCTGGCTGTACTGCATGTGTATGGTCCTGCCTCGCGCTTCCCAGGCGACCACGATCAGGACCAGTTGGGCTCAATGGTAAAGGCCACCGCCGACAACATCAGGATCGATTGACCATGCCATCAAGTGTCGAGCGTTACGACTACATCATCGTCGGAGGCGGTTCCGCGGGCTCCGCGCTCGCCAATCGGTTGAGTGCCGACCCGACCAACAAAGTGCTGGTACTCGAGGCTGGCCGCCCGGACTACAAGTGGGACGTCTTCATCCACATGCCGGCGGCGCTGATGTTTCCGATCGGTAGTCGCTTCTACGATTGGAAGTACGAGAGCGAGCCCGAGCCGTTCATGAACGGCCGTCGGGTGTACCACGCACGCGGCAAGGTGCTGGGCGGCAGCAGCAGCATCAACGGGATGATCTTTCAGCGCGGCAACCCGCTGGACTACGAACGCTGGGCCGCCGACAAAGGCATGGCCACATGGGATTACGCACACTGCTTGCCGTACTTCAAGAAGATGGAGGATTGCCTGGCTGGCGGCGATGAGTATCGCGGTGATCGCGGTCCGCTAATTGTCGAGCGTGGCCCTTCGCAAAATCCGTTAATCGGCGCATTCCTGGATGCTTGCCAACAGGCGGGCTACCCGATCACCGACGACGTCAACGGATACCAGCAGGAGGGCTTCGCGCGCTTCGACCGCAACATTCACAATGGTCGCCGGCTCAGTGCCGCGCGCGCCTACCTGCACCCGGTGATGAAGCGGCCAAACCTGAAGGTCGTCACCCGTGCCCTAGTCCACCGCGTGAACTTCGACGGCACGCGTGCGACCGGCGTGCAATACGAGACCCACGGCAAAGTCCGCACTGTTGCGGGCGGTGAAGTAATTCTCTGTGGCGGTGCCTTCAACAGCCCGCAACTACTACAACTGAGCGGGGTAGGCAACGCAACCGACCTGACCGCGCTCGGCATCCCAGTCGTGCACGACCTTCCCGCCGTTGGTCAGCACATGCAGGATCACCTGGAGGTGTACGTCCAGCATTCGTGCACTCAGCCGGTGTCGCTGCAACCGAACATGCAGCTGTGGCGGCGGCCATTCATTGGTTTGCAATGGTTGTTCCGCAAGGGTCCCGGTGCCAGCAACCATTTCGAATCTGGTGGGTTCGCACGCAGCAACGACGATGTGGCGTATCCGAACCTGATGTTTCACTTCCTGCCGATCGCTGTGCGTTACGACGGTTCTGCTCCCGCTGGCGGCCACGGCTATCAGGTACACGTCGGGCCGATGTACTCCGATGCGCGCGGCTCGGTCAAGATCGTCTCCACCGACCCGAGGGTGCACCCGGCATTGCGCTTCAACTACGTCTCAACCGATCAGGATCGGCGCGAGTGGGTCGAGGCGATTCGCACTGCGCGCAAGATTCTCCGTCAGCCAGCGATGGATCAGTTCAACGGTGGCGAGATCTCTCCCGGCCCGGAGACTCTGACCGACGAGCAGATTCTCGATTGGGTACGCCGCGATGGCGAGACGGCATTGCACCCGTCGTGCACCTGTCGAATGGGTGCCGCCGACGACGACAGCGTGGTCGATCCAATGACGATGGGCGTGCACGGCACCGAGGGCCTGCGCGTGGTCGATGCGTCGGCGATGCGTTACGTCACCAATGGCAACATCTACGCGCCGGTGATGATGATGGCCGAGAAGGCCGCCGACCTGATTCTGGGCAACACTCCCCTCGCGCCCGAGCACGTTCCCTACTTCCGCGCCAAGTGACCACGATGAGGGCCGTTGTGCTGACCGGACATGGCGGCTACGAGTGCCTCTCCATTCGTGACGATGTGCCGGTCCCGGTGCCTGGCGCCGAAGACGTGCTGATTCGTGTCGCCGCCGCGGCAGTCAACAACACCGACATCAACACCAGGGTCGGGTGGTACACCGGAGGCGGGTGGACCGGCTCGTTCCACTTCCCGCGCATCCAGGGCATCGATGCGTGCGGACATGTCGTGTCGGTTGGCGACAGAGTTGCTGAGGCCCGAATCGGCGAGCGAGTCCTCGTCGAGCCGTGCTGGCGCGCCGTCGACCAACCGTTGGCCAGTGCGCGATTCTTTGGCTCAGAGGTTGACGGCGCGTTTGCTGAGTTCGCTGTTGTGCCCGCGCGGCATGCACACGCCATCGATTCACCACTCAGCGATGTCGAGCTGGCATCGTTCCCGTGTTCGTACTCCACCGCCGAAAACATGCTGACGCGGGCGAGCGTCGGCGCGCGTGAACGGGTTCTCGTGACCGGCGCCTCTGGCGGTGTCGGGTCAGCCGCAATCCAGCTAGCGGTTGCCCGCGGCGCGGAGGTCGCAGCCGTGGCCGCCGCCGCCAACCACGCCGCACTGCGCGCGATCGGCGCTGGCGAGGTCGTCGATCGCCACGCCGACGTGATCGCGACATTCGGTGCCGACGCATTTGATGCTGTGATCGACGTTGTCGGCGGGCCGCCCTGGCCCTCGCTACTGGAGGTACTCCGTCCGGGCGGTCGCTACGCATCAGCGGGAGCGATTGCTGGCCCGACCGTCACCCTTGACCTTCGCACGCTGTACCTGAAGGACCTCACTCTGTACGGGTGCACGGTTCTGGGCGACGGTGTCTTTGCCGCGCTGGTGAGGCATATCGAGCAGGTATCGATCAAACCGCTGATTGCGGCGGTCTGGCCACTGCACGAGATCGTCACTGCGCAGGAGCAGTTCCTCGCCAAGGAGCACTTCGGAAAGATCGTTCTCACCGTGTAGCACCCCTATGGGACACTGCATACATGAGTTCGCAAGTGCCCTCTGTCGCCGAGATCTCGGGCATGTCGGCGACCGATCTTGAGGTGCTGGCGCGCGGGCTTGAGGGCGAGCGGCGGCGGGTTGAGGCTGCGTTGGCGACGTTGGTGC
>Ga0163152_10000378_pt1 | contig 79484 bp, 74 predicted proteins | sample OliLakLV19MP8IB2_FD_148635 | JGI IMG/M metagenome (GOLD analysis project Ga0163152, IMG submission 148635) | Freshwater microbial mat bacterial communities from Lake Vanda, McMurdo Dry Valleys, Antarctica - Oligotrophic Lake LV.19.MP8.IB-2 | ecosystem: Environmental > Aquatic > Freshwater >... | reverse complement strand
AGCCCGCCGTACACCATGAACGGCACGGCGGTGACGACCTTCCTCGCGACGCTGAACTCCGGCGGCGGGTTCGCGGGTCAAACCGACTGGCGGCTGCCGAACCTCACCGAGCTGGAGAGCATCCGCAGTCTCCAGACGACCTTCCCGGCGACCTTCCCCGCGTTCAACACGGGCTGCGTCGCCACCTGCACGGTGCTGACGTGTAGCTGCACCGTCTCGTCGGTCTACTGGTCCTCGTCGTCCTACGCGTTCAATCCGCAGATCGCGTGGGTCGTCAACTTCGCCGACGGCCTCGTGAACGTCGTCAACAAGACGCTTGGTGGCTACGTTCGTGCCGTGCGTGCCGGCTCGTAGGCTTGATCATTCGGTCATTTGACCTTTGATCCTTTGATCTCCGGGGCGGCCTGCGGCCGCCCCGGAAAATCCAAAAATGGCGCACACCGAGCACCTGCCAATCTTCAAGCGGGCCTACGACCTGTGCCTGTACCTCGACCAGGTGGTGCGCGCGTTCCCGCGCTACCACAAGTACGCGCTGGGCGCGGACCTGCGCGACTGCTCGCGCAAGGTGCTGCGGCTGGTGGTGCGCGCCAACTCGCGCCGCGAGCGGGTCGAGACCCTGCTCGAGCTGCGCGAGACGGTCGAGGAGCTGAAGGTCCTGCTGCGCCTCGCCTGCGACGCGAAGGCGTTCGCGAAGGTCTCGTCGTTCGAGCACGCCGTCACGCTCGCGGTGGACATCGCAAGGCAGAACGAAGGCTGGCTCAGGAGCCAGCCGGAAGGGCCGCGGCGGCGATCCGCGGACCCCGCTGAGCCCGCGGCGAACACGCCGCACGGGAGCGCCCCCGGACCATGAGTCTCCCTCGGGCTCGGGAGGTGCGCGTCGAGGAGCGCAAGCTGACGGGCTACCTCCTCGACCCGGCGCACCCGAACGGCCGGCACAAGGCCGCGTGGTTCTCGGCGTTCGGGTTCAGGAAGGAGCGCTGGGCGTACCCGGTACGGAGGCGCAGCCGATGATGCGTGAGCTCGACAGCGTGGCCTTGACCGTCGACCGGTTCGATCGATCGGATCCGGCGAGATCCCGCACGCCCGGTCGGTTGCCGCGGCGTGACGCCGTGCAGGCGGCGAGCGAAGGAAGGAGGAACGAAGGAAGGAGGAACGAAGGAAGGCTGGCTGCGGAGCCAGCAAGCACAGGGGTATGGCCAGAGCCGGCCCGCGATCCCCGCCGGGGTAGCGGCGCCGGGCGTGCCATGATCACGAGGTCCCTCTCCCGCCGGAGATTCCGGTCCGAAGCCGTCGCCCTGGAAATGGGCGTGCGGCACAAGGGCGACCTTCCCGCGCCGCGGCGCGGCCAGGTGCCCGGGTCCGAGGACGGCCCACGCGTGCGTGGAAGCCACTCGGGAGCAAGCGGAGGGGGCGACGTCTCGTCGAACTACTGGTCCTCGTCGTCCTACGCGAACAATCCGCAGAACGCGTGGATCGTCAACTTCAACGACGGCAACGTGAACAACGACAACAAGACGAATGGTAACTACGTTCGTGCCGTGCGTGCCGGCTCGTGATCGCCCCTTCGCGTGACCGGGTCCGCGAGGACCCCTACTCGTTCGCGGCACTCCGGCGGCACTGGCTCCAGTGCCGCCGGAGCAAGCGCTGCACCCTGAACGCCCTGCGCTTCGAGTTCGACGCCGAGGCGAAGCTGCTCGACCTGCAGCGCGAGCTGCGCGAGCACACCTACGCTCCCGGGACCTCGATGTGCTTCGTCACCGACGGGCCGAAGCCGCGCGAGGTGTTCGCCGCCGACTTCCGCGACCGCATCGTGCACCACCTGCTGGTGGCGCAGGTCGAGCCGCTGTTCGAGCGCCGCTTCATCCACGACTCGTTCGCCTGCCGCAAGGGCAAGGGCACGCTCGCGGCGAGCGACCGTCTGACGGCCTTCCTGCGCAGCGCGACGCGCAACGGCCGCCGCCGCGCCTACTCGCTGAAGCTCGACGTGGCGAGCTTCTTCCCGTCGATCGACAAGCAGGTCCTGTGCGACATCCTCGAGCGCGCGGTGCGCGACCCCGAGCTGCGCTGGCTCACGCGCACGGTCCTCTTCCACGACCCGACGCGCGACTACCGCTTCCAGCCGCGCGGCCCGCGCGGGCTGCACCGCCGCGGCCGGCCCGGCCCGCACACCGAGCGCTACCCCGTGCCCGAGGTCAAGAGCCTGTTCGGCAAGGACAACCGCCTCGGCCTGCCGATCGGCAACCTGCCGAGCCAGTTCTGGGCCAACGTCTACCTGAACGAGCTCGACCAGTTCGTGAAGCGCACGCTCCGCGTGCGGCACTACGTGCGCTACGTCGACGACCTGGTGCTTCTCTCCGAAGACCCAGCTGAGCTCGAGCGCTGGCACGCGGAGATCGAGCGCTTCCTCGCCGAGCGCCTCAACCTCCGCCTGCGCGCCGACCGCGCGCGGCCGCGGCTGGTCTCCTGCGGCGTGGACTTCGCCGGCTGGCGCACCTGGTGGAGCCACCGCCTGCCGCGCCGCCGCACGCTCGCCGCGCTGCGCGCGCGCCTCGCGGCCTTCGAGCGTGCCGCGGTCACCACGCGACCCGGCGGCCGCGGTGCAGGCCGCGTCCGCGTCCGCGTGCGCGTCGATCTGCGCGCCGGAGCTCTCCGCGCCCGTCTGTCCGACGCCGGTCTCGGCCCCGCACCCGCCACCGCGGCGGGCGAGTTGCACGCGACCCTCGCATCGTACGCAGGCCACCTGCGGCACGGCGCCGCGTGGCACGCCTGGCGGCAGATGTGGCGCGAGCGCCCCTGGCTCGCCGCACTGTTCGCGCGCCGCGGCTTCGACGTGCGCGAGCGCTTTCCGCTCCGCCGCATCGAGCGTGCGCACGGCTTCCACCGCCGCTACTGGGAGACCGTGCGCCGCGCCGGCGGGCGCTGCCTGGTGTTCTTCCCAGTCGGCTGCTTCGTCGAGTTGCGCGGCCCGCAGCGCCTCCTTGCCGAGCGCGCGCTCGGCCTGCGCACAGCGCGCATCCGCCGCGGCGGCTTCGCCCTCGCCTGCGGCTTCCCGCGCCGGCTCGCGCCGCACTTCCGCGAGCGCGCGCTCGCGCGCGGTCTCGCGGTGGCGGACGTCGACGCGCGTGGCGTGCCGCGCACGCTGGCCGTCTAGCGCTGCGGCGACCACGCGAAGCCGCATGCGCAGCTGAGCGTAGCGTCATCGACCGCGACGCGGCGCGCGCGCGGGTCCCGCGTTACGACGGGTGCGCGACCCCCAGCTCGGTCGCGATGCCGTGGAGGCGGGCGTCCGCCGTCCACAGTCGGCCGCCCGCAACGATCGTCGAGGCGACCAGATGCGCGTCGATCCACCCGATGCCTCGCCCGCTCAACCTTCGACTCCGGACGAAGGCAACCACCTCTTGGTGCGCGATGCGGGGAACGCACAGCATGCGCTCGTAGTCAGCCAGCAGCCGTGCGCGGCCGTGACCATCGCCGATGAGCAGCTCGCCGTACACCAGCTCGTGACCGACCACCTCTTCGTCCTCGAGCAGCGTCCGCAGGTCGCGAACGAACGGGTGCCGCCCGGCGACGAACCGTACCCAGACCGAGGTGTCGACGAGCACCATCACGCCGCCCTCGTCCTTCGCCGCGTCGTGGCTCGCTCACGCCGTCGCGGCACGTCCCTCGCCTCGGGGTCCGTACCGGCGAGCTTGGCCAGGCGCAGGTACGCCGCGCGACGGATGAGCGCTTCGAGGCCGAGGCGCACCGTGTCGGTGTCCGTGCGCGCCGCGCACACCGCTCTCGCTTCCGCCAGCAGGCGGTCGTCGATGTGAAGCGTCTTCTTCATCTGGCCCAGACTGCCGTACCAGGATGGCATGAGCAACCATCCAGGTCGCTGAGCGCGCGCTCGGCCTGCGCACCACGCGCATCTGCCGCGGCGGCTTCGCGCTCGTCTGCGGCTTCCCGCGGCGGCTCGCGCCGCACTTCCGCGAGCGCGCGCTCGCGCGCGGTCTGGCGGTGGCGGACGCGGGGGCGACGACGCGAAGCCGTATCAGGAGAAGCAGGTGCGCAACGCCATTCGAAAGGCCAGCCAATGAAGGAGCAAGACCGCTACTTGAAGTTCGTCCGGTGGGAGGACGGGGACGGCCAGTACGTGGGCTACTGCCCTGACCTCTTTCCGTTCGGCGGAGTCTGCCACGGAGTGTCGGAGGAGGCGACCTACGGGCAGCTCTGTGCGCTCGTCGCGGAGGAGGTGGCAGACCTGGTGGCCGGCGGCGCGGAGCTACCCCCACCCACGACCCGGGCCATGCGCGAAGCCATCCCGGCCTGATCGACTTCTCGGCGCGAGCCATGAGAAGGTGGCGACCACCTGCGCCACGGCAACGCCGCGCGCCGCCGGGCGCACCTCTGGCGCACGCGCCCGCAGCTCGCGGCGCTGTACGCACGCCGCGGCTTCGACGTACGCGAGCGCTTCCCGCTGCGGCGGATCGAGCGCGCTTAGGGCTTCCGCCGCCGCTACTGGGAGACCGTGCGCCGCGCCGCGCCGGCCGGCGCGGCCCGGTCTTCTTCCCGGTCGGACGCTTCGTCGAGCTGCGTGGCCCGGCACGCCGGCGCGCTTCCCTGGTGCGCCGCCGGTGCTAATACGACCGAGAGTGAGCCTATGAGCGAGCTGCATCGCATCACGACGAGTCCCGACCGGTGTGGGGGCCGACCCTGCATCCGGGGCCTGCGTATTCGCGTGAAGGACATCGCTGCGCGACGATCCGCGCTTCCGCGACAACCTCGCGCGCGTGCGGAACGTTGACGCGCTGGACGCGCTGCTCGCGGAGTGGATCGCGGCGCGCAGGACCGGGGATGTGGTCGCGGCCTTCAACGGCGACGGCGGGACGCTCACGACCGCCGCGCCGCTCCCGCGTCGTGCCGCCGAGCCCGGCCGGATCGACCACCTCGGCGGCGCGCTCGGCGCGGATGACGAGGCCGTCTATCGCGAGTGGCTCGGCTGCGACGCCGGGCAGCTCGCGAGGTGGCGCAACGACGGCGTGATCCAGCGGGACATCTTCTTGCAGCGCGCCGCTGCCGCCTCGGCAGGCGGGCCGATCTGACGTACGCGATGTCGAGCATGACATTGCGCCGCGACGCGCACTGCGCCAAGGTCGGACGCATGAAGGCCGTGTCGTACCGCCCGCCAGGCCGCGGGCCGTTCCGGGCCGACCAGATCCATCCCGGCGATCCTTACGAGCTGTCGGACGGGCACGCGATCGTGAGCGAGCCGTCGGGACGTCGCCACGGGCGCCGGCACCTGATCGGCGGTGCGGCGCTTGCCACCGACCCCGCGGTCGAGGAGGCTGGCGTGGAGGTCGGCCACGTGCTCGACGAGGCGACCCTGCGCGCACCGGACGTGTCCGTCGGTGGCGTCGCCGACGAGCCCGGGTACGCGCACTCGGCGCCACGGCTCGCGGTCGAGTACGTCGAGCGAGGTGGCGAGGAGGCGGACCTCGCGCGCAAGGTGGCGGAGCTGCTCGGTGCGGGCACGGAGCTGGTGTGGGTGGTGCGGCTCGCGGGTGAGCGGCGGGTGGAGGTCCATCGCGCGGGCGAGCCGGCGATCGTCAAGCATCTCGGCGACGTGCTCGAGGCGCCGGGAATCCTCCGGAACCCGGTACCGGTCGCGGCGCTCTACGACGGCTCGGCGGCGCGCGCGGTGATGCTGCGCAACCTGCTGCAGCGCGCCGGCTTTGCCGACCTCGACGCGGTACGCGACGAAGGGCGGGTCGAGGGCCGGCTCGAGCACGCGCGCGACCTGCTGCGCCGCACGCTCGCCCGCCGCGGGCTCGTGCTCGATGCGGCGCAGGCAGTGGCCATCGAGCGCTGCACCGACCTCGCGACGCTCGACGACTGGCTCGAGCGCGGCCACACGGCCGCCAGCGCGGCCGAGGCGCTCCGCGCGGGTTGAGCCGTGCGCAGATCTTCAAGCGGGCCTACGACCTGTGCCTGTACCTCGACCAGGTGGTGCGCTCGTCGCGGAGGAGGTGGCCGACCGGGTGGCCGGCGGCGCGGAGCTACCCCCACCCACTACCCGGGCCATGCGCGAAGCCATCGCGGCCTGATCGAAGTCGTTCCTCGGGTGCGGGTTCGTCGTGGACGAGCTGGTCCGACCTGCGCGCTTGAATCGCGGACCTGCGCGGCGTAGCCGTGGCGCGTGCCGTTCTCGCGCCTGACGGTGATCGACCTCGCTCGCGCGCGCCGACCTGCTGGTGTGCAATCTGGGCCGCGAGCGGCTGGCGCGCTTCGGGCTCGAGCGCGCGCAGCTCGCACGCACGCATCCGCGTCTCGTGGTCGTCAATCTCACCGCCTACGGCACCGATGGGCCGTCGGAGTACGCGCGCGACGCACGCGGGCGGTGCGGATGGGCCGCCGGCGCGCGGCGAGACGCTCGACGTCGCGATGTACGAGCCGCTGCTCGGGCTGATGTGCTGCGGCTCGCGCAGACGTCGCGCGACGGCACGGAGCCCGGTCGCCACGGCGACCGCTTCCCCACCATACGCTGTGGTGATCGCGCGCTGAGCTGGCCCCGATTCGCGAGGCATGCCGCGAGGGCATCGTACGGTTGCCTGGACGTACATTTTACTGTACAGAGATCCGTACGATGGATCGCCATCTCACGGCCAGCCAAGCGCGCGCCGACCTGCTCGCTCTCGTCGACGCCGCACAGCGCGGCGAGCGCGTCATCCTGACCAAGCGCGGTGTGCCCGCGGCAGCCCTCATCGGTGTCGACGAGCTCGAGTCGCTGCGCGCGCTCGCCCGGCTCTGGCAGGATCCGGTCGCGCTGCGCGCCATGCGTCGGTCGTTCGAGGACCTTCGGAGCAATCGTGTGGCGAAGGTGAGCGGCGCGCCGTCGCTGAAGAAGCTCGGAGTCCTCGGCCGGCGACGCACCCGTGCCTGAGATCCGCTTCGCGCGCCACTGCCTCACCGAGATCGCCGAGATCGACGCCGGCTGCTCGCCGAGCGAGCGCGAGACCATCGAGAGCGCGCTCGCGGCCCTTGCCGCGAAGCCGGGGCGGCGGGGAAGCTACCCGTCCCACTACGACGCCGAGCACCCGTCCTACCTCTTTCGTGTGGCGCCCTTCGTGGTCCACTACCACGTGGCCGACGACGGGACGGTCGTGTTTCTGAACGTGTTCTGGCAGCGTCCGTAGACGAGGCGCCCGGATCCGGCACGTCGAGCGCCCTTGAATCGCACACCCGTGCGGCGTAGCCGTGGCGCGTGCCGTTCTCCGGTCTGACCGTCATCGACCTGGCGACGCTCGCCGCCGCACCGCAGATCGCCGCGTTCTTCGGCGACTTCGGCGCGCGCGTGATCAAGGTCGAGCAACCGCGCGGCGACTCGCTGCGCCAGCTCGTCGACGACGATGGCACGGCACTCACCTGGAAGGTCGTCAATCGCAACAAGCAGCACGTGACGCTCGACGTGACGCAGCCAGCCGGCCGCGCGCTGCTCGATCGCCTGCTCGCGAAGGCGGATCTGCTGGTGTCGAATCTCGGCAAGGCGCGGCTCGAGCGCTTCGGGCTCGCCCCGGAGCAGACCGCGAAGTCGCACCCGCACCTCGTCGTCGTGAACCTGACCGCGTACGGCACCGACGGACCGTGGGCCGAGCGCCCCGGATCGGGGACGCTGGCCGAAGCGATGAGTGGTCTCGCGGCGCTCACCGGTCCGGCCGATGCGCCGCCGACGTTGTCGCCGGTCGGGCTCGGTGACTACATGGGCGTGCTGCAGGGAATCGTCGCCGCGCTGCTCGGGCTCTACGCGCGTGACGCGGGAGCGCGCGGACGCGCTCCGGGGGCCCGCGGCGAGAGCTTCGACGTCGCGATGTACGAGCCGCTGCTCGGGCTGCTCTCGCTGCGGCTCGCGGCGGCCGCGCGCAGCGGCGACGAGCCCGGACGTCACGGCAACCGCTTCCCCACCATGGCGCCGCGCAACACGTATCGCACCGCGGACGGGTCGTGGGTCGCGATCACCGCCGGGACCGACGAGCTCGCCTACCGTGCGTTCACCGTCATCGGGCGCCCCGAGCTGCGCGACGATCCGCGCTTCCGTGACAACCGCGCGCGCGTGCGCAACGTCGACGAGCTCGATGCCTTGCTCGGTGACTGGATCGCGGCGCGGCCGAGCGCGGAGGTGGTGGCTGCGTTCAACGAGGCGGGGGTGTCGCTGGCGGCGGTAGACGGCCTCGGCGAGGTGCTGCGCAACCCGCACTTCCGCGCGCGCGGTAGCATCGTCGAGACCGCCGATCGCGAGGGCGGCACGCTGCAGACCGCGGCGCCGCTGCCACGCCGCGCCGCCGACCCGGGCCGCATCGAGCACCTCGGCGGTGCGCTCGGGGCGGACAACGACACCGTCTTCCGCGAGTGGCTCGGCTGCGACGCCGAGCAGCTCGCCGCGTGGAAGTCCGCCGGGGTGATCTGAACCCCGAGCGAGCTCGGGACTCACGGTGCACTCTGGGGTGTGGGGGATCCCCCCCGCGAACGGGGCAATTCCCCCAGCACCGCGGGCCGCCCCAGCGCGAATTCGCTGAACTTCCAGTGGCACGGAGGTTGCGCTTGCGACGAGTTGGCCCGGACAGGGCCACAATCGCAAGGAGGATCTCCATGAATCGACCGAGAACATCCGCCGCCGCAGCTGGACTGCTGCTGGCCATCGCTGCCCCGGCATTCGCCCAGCCGGACACCTCGCGCGAGACGATCCCGTTCCTGACCGGCGCGGCGGCCGAGATGGCGGCCAGGATGCTCGCCATCTGCGGCGGCGCGTCGGGCCAGAGCCGGGTGAACGTCACCGTGCGGAACGCGCCGGCCGCGACCGAGCTCACCTTGACCGTCGGTGCCATTCGCCGGGTCGCAGTGGTCACCACGAACAACGGCACCGCGAAGTTCGTCCTCAAGACCACTCCCACCGGCACCGCGCAGCTGCTCGACTTCGACCCACGCGACCGCGTCGTCGAGATCAAGGATCCGGACGGTATCACGCTCGCGACCACCGAGACGCCCGACGGCAGCAGCACCCCCGGCACGCTCATCAAGGAGCGCGCCGCGCTGAGCGCGACCGGGGTAGTCCCTGGCGCCAGCGGCACGGTCCGCCTGCGCGAGCGCAAGGGTGTACGCGACTTCGACGTCGAGATCGAGGATGTCCCCGCAGGCGCCTACACCCTGCTGGTCGACGGCATCGAGCGCGGGACCATCACGGTCGCGACCGTCGAGGGAAAGATCGAGTTCTCGAGCGGTGGTGATGATCCCGACGAGCTGCCGCTCACCTTCGACCCACGCGGCGCGCTGGTCCAGGTAGTTCAGGGCGGCGACATCATTCTCAGCGGTACGGCGCTCGCCGACGCCCCGGGCCTGAACGTCTGCACGCCGAGCGAGTCGCTCACGCCGCTCGCCGCGGTCGGCCCGGATCTCGACGCCGACGGCAAGGCGCGCTTCCGCGTCAAGGACGACTGCGATCGCGACTTCGAGGTCGAGGCGGAGGACGTGCCGGTCGGCACCTACGACGTCTACGTCGCCGGTGTGCTGCGTGGCACGCTCGACGTGGTCGACGACGGCTTCGGCAAGATCGAAGGGGAGGTCGAGTTCGACACCGACCCCGACGAGCCGGGCGAGCTGCTGCTCGACTTCGACCCGGTCGGCCAGACGGTCGAGGTCCGTCAGGGTGCGACGGTCTTCCTCGCCAGCACCGTAGGCGAGCCGGGTCCCGGTACCTGCGAGCTCATCGACACCGAGCCCGACATGATCAACACCGGCGCCGACCCGGACGCGGACGGCAAGGCGCGCTTCCGCCAGGAGACCGACTGCGATCGCGATCTGCGCGTACAGGCCGAGGACCTGCCTGTCGGCACCTACGAGTTGCTCGTGGGCGGCATGGTGCGTGGTACCATCGACGTTGCCGACATCGCCGGAGACATCGAAGGCGAGATCGAGTTCGACGGCGAGCCGGACGAGCCGGGCGAGCTGCTGCTCGACTTCGATCCGCGCGGTCAGCTGATCGAGGTCCGCCAGGGCGCGACGGTGTTCCTGACCGTCACCCTGCCCGACTGACCAGCGTCCGCCATGGCGTTGCGAGGCGCCGCCGACTCGACCGTCGGCGGCGCCTTTCGCGCTTCCGCGGGCCGTCCAGTAGGTACAACATCGACGAGGCGATCCGACATGAAGAACCCACACCGATCTGTCCGCTGCCCTGCACGCAGTGCGCGCGCCTGGCTGGCGCCGCTGCTCGGATGCGCCGTCGTCGTCGCGAGCGGGCTGGCGCAGGGCGCAGGCACCTCGCCCGTGCTCGCGCTCACCACAGCCGCCGTCGCCCCGAGCAGCGGCGGTGGGCGGCTGGTCACCGCGACCGGGGCCTTCCACTTCGACGACCTGGTCCAGAGCCCCTTCCCCGCAGCCGGCCTCATGGTGGTCAGCGGCAACCGTTTCGTGCGCTATGAAGTCGACGGTCAGGTGATCGAGGCCACCGCCGCTTCGGTGCAGAACGGCGTCACCCCCGACGAGCTGTCCGCACTGCTGCAGATGAGCGGTGCCCCGATCGGACCGGCGCGTCTGGTGCAGGTGCAGGCCGGCAACGTGTCGGTGGTTCTGCCGACCGACCTCGCGGCCGGTCCGGCGCTGGTGATGCTCTACGCGCACCACGAGGACGAGCACTTCGTCAGCAACGCGATCCCGGTGGTGCTGCCATGAGAGCCGCCCGACGTCTCTGCACCGCCCTGCTGCTGCTCTCGAGCTGGCTCGTGGCCGGCGACGCGCTCGCCGTGCCCGCGGTGTTCCAGGGCGATCCGGTCGACCCGCTGGGCAAGACCTACGTGATGCTGCCGGGCGTTCCGCTCGTGCAGCCCGGCGAAGACGAGCAGTGGGCGACCGACGACGACGTCATCGATCCAGGCACGATCGGCGACGTCGACGTGGTCCTGCGCACGGGAAACACCTACACGCCCGGTTCGGGCGTGATCCCGCCCGCGGCGACACTCGCGCTCGCGCCCGTGGTCGCCGCCGGCGGGACCACCCTGCAGGCGACCGGCAACGAGGCGGCCTATCAGCTGATCGTCTCCGATGGCGCTGCGAGCCCGGCGACCGGGAACCCACTGACGAACACCGACCTGAACGGGCGCGGTGCGCTGATCCTCGCCTACGCGGACCTCGACGGCGACGGCTTCCTCGGCGCGACGACGCTCGATCCGGAGGGCAGCGCGGACGACGCCGTCGAACTCCAGGAAGCACTCACCCCGATCGGGCAACGCCTCGGCGTGATGAGCGCAGGTCTTGCCGCGGGACCGCTCGCCATCGCGAGCGGTCTGCCCGCGAGCATGGGCGGGCTGGGCGTCGTGGTGGTGGGCGGAGCGATCACCGGTGCGAGCTCGCCGCTGTTCCTCGACGGTCAGTGGATCGCAACGCTGTTGCCCTGCATGTGGCCGATCGACGTGACGCGCGTGGTTGGTAACAACCCCGGCCTGCCCGACCCGCTCGGCCTCGTCGACGTCGAGTTCGAGCTCGAGGACTTCTATTGCCCGGCACCGAACGATCCGGTCCTCGGTACGCCCTACGCGATCCCGCTCGACGGCAGCAGCGTCACGACCGATCTGCTGCGCGCGGAGTCCGGTGCCGCCACCGCACCGGGGCTCGCCCGGCCCATCATCGCTGCTGGCTTCGTCGCGGCCTCGCTGCGGCGCTTGACGCCGGTGGTCTCGTCGCTGGGCGTGCGCGCCGTGGTCGAGCCGGCGCACGCGCTCGCGCTCGGCGACGACGGTCCGGGTGGCAGCCAGGCACAGCTCGTCGTCTTCCCGGCCGACAAGCTCGGCAACCAGGCGGACGTTCCGTTCGGCGGCAGCGAGCTCGCGCTCGAGGTATCGCCGAATCTGCGCATCGTCAGCCCCGACACCGACTCCGACCCGCAGCACGAGACCGTCGCCTTCTCCAGCACGGGCTTCGCCACGGTCACGCTCGACGACGCCGGTGTCGCGGGCGACGGCGGCGCGTCCGGACACGTCGTCGCGAGCCTCGACGGCAACCCGGGCGGCGCCGTGCGCGTGACGTTCGGTGGTGCGCCAACCAGCGCCGCGCTCACGTCGGCGAAGGCATTGCTCCGGCATGCGAAGCTCGAAGCGACCGACCGCTTCTCGCTGGTCGCATCGTTCGCCGGCACGCCGGCGCTCGGCTTCGCGGTGAGAGACCTGGTCGTGACCATCCTGGACAATGGCGCCCCCGTGCTCACGCGAACGATCCCCGCGGGAGCCTTGACCGCGAACGGCGCCGGCACCGCCTTTCGCTATCGCGATCCGAAGGGGGTCACCTCGACCAGGATCGGTTCGCTCAGCATTCGCCGGCAGGCCTCGACCGGCACCTATACGCTGCGCACGCTGGTGAAGGCGCTCGACCTGAGCGACGTCGACGCCGACGTCCGCGACATCACGGTGATCGTCACGGTCGGCAGCAGCTCCTTCGCCGACGACCTCGACTGCGGCAGCAACGCGAGCGGCAGCACCACGACCTGCGCCCGCTGACCGTTACCCTGGTGATCTGTTGTCGACCTTGTTGATCGTCGAGGACGAAGAGATCCTCGGCAAGAACATCCGCCGCGCGCTGGAGAAGGTGGGTCACAGCGCGACCGTCGCCACGAGCTGCGGAGAGGCGGAGCGCATCTTCACCGAGCTGCAGCCCGATCTCACCCTGCTCGACCTGCGCCTTCCCGACGGCAGCGGTCTCGACCTGCTGGCGCGGCTGCGCGCGCAGCAGCCGAACGCGAGCATCCTGATGATGACGGCGCACGCGACGGTCGAGGACGCGGTGCGCGCGATCAAGCTCGGCGCGCGCGACTACCTGCAGAAGCCGTTGCACATGGACGACCTCCGACACGCGGTCGCGCGCACTCTCGAAGAGGCACAGCTCCGCACCGAGGTCTCGTATTTTCGCAACCGCGAGTCGAGCGGTGCAGAGCTCGAAGCGTTGCTGGGAGGCTGTGCGGCGATCGAGGAGCTGCGCAGCAAGCTGCGACGGTTGTGCTCACTGCCGGTCGATGCGACGCCGCCGACCGTGCTCGTCACCGGCGAGACCGGAACCGGCAAGGGTCTGATCGCGCGTGTCCTGCACTACAACGGCGTACGCGCCGACAAGCCGTTCATCGAGATCAACTGCGCCGCGATCCCCGAGAATCTGGTCGAGTCGGAGCTGTTCGGCCACGAGCGCGGCGCCTTCACCGACGCGCGCACGGCGAAGGCCGGTCTCTTCCAGGCCGCGGATCGCGGCACGCTGTTCCTCGACGAGCTCGGCTGCTTGCCGAGCTCGATTCAGGTGAAGATCCTGAAGGTGATCGAGGAGAAGACGATCCGCCCGCTCGGCGGGCGCAGCGATCGCAAGGTCGACGTGCAGATCGTCGCCGCGACCAACAGCGACCTCGAGGACATGGTCCGGGCCGGGACGTTCCGCCAGGATCTCTTCTTCCGCCTGAGCGTCGCGCGGCTCCAGGTGCCGCCGCTGCGTGATCGCGGCGCCGACGTGCTGACCTTGGCGAAGCGCTTCCTCGCCGAGCTGACGCGGCGCTACCGCGTACCGGAGAGGCGCTTGACCGCCGACGCCGAAGCGGCGATCGGACTCTATGCCTGGCCCGGCAACGTGCGCGAGCTGCGCAACACGCTCGATCGCGCCGTGCTGTTCGGCGAAGGCGATGCGCTCGACGCGCGCACCCTGTCTCTGCCCGACGCAGGACCGTCGGGGGTCTCGGTGCGGGCGGACGGCGCGGGGCGCGTCGAGGTGGAGATCCCCGAGGGGGGAATGCAGTTCGAGGAGCTGGAGCGCGCGTTGCTGCTGCAAGCATTGCGCAAGAGCGGCGGCAGCCAGACGGCCGCTGCCCGCCTGCTCGGACTGAGCCGTGATACCTTGCGCTACCGGCTGGAGAAGTTCGGCATCGACGTCGCAGCGATGCGCGAAGGGTGATCGGCGGCCAGCGGCAGGCGCAGCGTGAATACCGTGCCGGCGCCCGGCGTGCTGCTGACCGCGATCGTTCCGCGCTGACGCTCGACCAGGCGCCGCGCCATTGCGAGACCGACGCCGGTTCCAGTCGGCTTCGTGGTGTAGAAGAGCTCGAAGACGCGCGCAATGCGTGTCGCCTCGATCCCGGGTCCGCTGTCCGCGACCGCCACCGCGACCATCACCGGCGCGTTTTCGGGGGTGTCGAGATACGAGCGCAGCACGAGTCGGCCTTCGCCGTGCATCGCTTCGACGGCATTGACGACCAGGATGTCGAGCACCTCTGCCACCTGCGTCGGGTCGATCGAGACCCGCGGCAGGCCGGGTGCAAGGTCGAGCGCGAGCATCACGCCGCGTGGCACGCGCGCGCCGAGCGTGGCGACGAAGTCGCGCAGCAGATCGTTGACGTCGCTGTTCACGGGCTCGGCCGCGCCGGGCCGCGTGAGATCGAGGATGCTGCGGATGCGCATCTCGAGCCGGTCGGACTCGGAGATGATGTCGTCGAGGCTCTCGCCGATCGTCGATCCGGGCTCGGTGTCCTCGCGCGCGACCTGCGCCGCGGCGCGAATGCCGGCGAGCGGATTGCGGATGCCGTGCGCGACCGTCGAGGCGAGCTCGCCGACCGCGGCGAGACGCTCCGCTTCGACGAGCTCCGCCTGCGTCTTGCGAATGATCTCGTAGGCGTACGCATTGGTGAGCGCGAGCGCGCTCTGGTTGCCGAGTGTGGCGAGGAGCTGCAGATCCTCGTCGGTATAAAATGCCCCAGACTTCTTCTCGCCGAGCAGCAGCGCGCCGACCGGGTCGGCCTCGAAGCGCAGCGGCAGGACCAGCGCAGCGCCGGTGCGATGAAAGACGGCGACGCCGTCGTCGCCCTGCTGTCCCACGCGTCGGTCGCTGCGCACCGTGTACTTGCTGATTGGCGGTCCACTCGCGACCGCGGCGACGAACGCCGCCGCGGTCGACGACAGCGCGTGCTCGACCTCGAGCGCTCGCTCGGGCGGGCGCGCGAAGACGCGCTGCTCGCCGCCCGCTCGATCGACGACCAGCAGCACCGCCCACTCGATCGCCATCACCTCGGTGAGGGTCTCGAGCACGGTGGCGGCGATGCGCTCGCTGTCGAGGACCGAAGCGAGGATGCGGCTCGTCGCCTCGACGGTCGCGCGGTAGCTGTATGCCTGTCGATAGAAGAGCCGGTCGACGAGGCGCTGGATCGTTGCCCGCAGCGGGTCGAACAGAACCAGCACCACCAGCAGGTAGACTGGCACCGCGGCCGACGGCAGACCGCCGCCACCGCCGAGCCACGTTTCGCCCGCGAGCACGAGTCCGGCGTAGGACAGGAAGACGATCAGCGACAACGCTGCGTAGACGACGCCGGTGCGCAGATAGCGGTCGACGGAGAACAGGTCGTGGCGCGCGATCGCATACCCGATCGACAGCGGGAAGACGATGAGGAACGGTGCCAGCAGGTTCATCGGGACGTTGGCTCCGAGGAGGATGATCGCCAGGATGCCGAGGCTCGGCAGAAACGCCGCGAGGGCGACTCCCGCCATCACGATCTTCGCCTGCTGTCGGGCGAGCGCGCTGCGCGAGGTCAGAAAGGTGTGCACCAGCGACGCCACCGAGACGAGACCCGCCGCCGCGATCGCGCTATAGACGAGGTCGTTCACCACCAGGTGCTGCTCCGGCATCCCTTCGAGGAACGAGATCTGCAGCACGGCGAGCGGAACGAACGGCAGGTAGACGGCAAAGCGCAGCCATGGCCGATGGCGCGCGATCGCCTTCTCTTCCGGAAAGCACAGCGCGAAGTGCAGCAACGCACCCGGTGTCAAGGACTCGCACGCGAAGTACAGGCGGTCGAGCCAGAACGCCGAGAAGACGTCGCTCGCGAGCAGCAGCACCGAACCGAGGATGGCGCCGAGGGCCAGCGCCGCCCGCGCCGCGGCGAGCCCCGGCCGGAAGTAGAAGACGATCAGCCCGACCGCGAAGAAGGCGAGGCCGTCGATCCAGTACGGCAGGTAGACCGGCAAGACGTCGCGCCAGGCGAGCGTCCGGCTCTGCACCCGGACGCGGGCCGTGCCGTGGCCGCGGCGGAAGGTGTACTCGTGCACGGCACCGCTCGGCTCGTCACGGACGTGGTGGCGCAGCTCGCGCGCGTCACCGACCTTCTCGTCGTCGACCCATTGCACCACCTCGCGGCGCGGGCTGCCCGCCCAGCCTGGCCCGCTGATCGCCGGTGCCACCAGGTTGCGCCACACGACGAAGCCGGGCCAGGTCTGGCCGATCTGCGTCGCCGCGGAGACCACGGTCGCGACGGACAGCGCGGCCAGCAGCAGCGCGAGGCCGACGAAGGTCCAGCGCTCGGCCCGGGTCTCGAAGTGCGAGAGCACGCACGAGGCTACCTTCAGCAAGCACGAGAATGCCAATCGCGGGCAACGTCGCGCGGTTCGGGATCGCCGGCAGCATGACGTTCGCCACACGCGTCGTTCTCGCCAGCGCCAGCGGCCTGCTGTACGCCGTCGCCTTTCCGCCCGCCGACGCCGGTTGGATCGCCTTCATCGCGCTGGCGCCGCTGATGCTGGCCGTCATCGATCCGGCGACGCGCGCTGTCTCTGCCTTGTTCCTCGGCTGGCTCGCCGGGACGATCGGTTGCAGCCTGCTGGTGACGACGTCGGTCGCCGAGGCGGCGACCCGCTACTTCGAGGCGTCGTTCGGGACGGCGCTGCTGGCCGGGCTGCTGGCGCCGCAGGTCTATGCGGCGCCGTGGTTCGGCGTCTTCGCGCTGCTGGCGCGCGCGATCCGGCGTCGCAGTCGCGGACCGGTCGCGACCGCGCTCGGGATCGCCGCCGCGTGGGTCGCCTGTGAGCTCGCGCGTTCGCGGATCGGCGACGGCTGCCCATGGGTCCTGCTCGCGCACAGCCAGCACGGTCAGCCGCTGCTGTTGCAGATCGCCGACCTCGGTGGTGCCGCCGCGGTGTCGTTCGTCGTCGCGCTGACGAGTGTCGTGCTCGCGTTGGGTGCCGACATCGTCGCTCGGCGCGAGATCCCACGAGGCTCGTCGATGCTCGGCCTGGCCATCCTGCTGATCGTGGTCCTCGGCGGGACCGTACTCTACGGTCGAGTCCAGCTCGCGCGCTGGGCGTTGCCCGGCTCGCCATCCGTACGCGTGGCCGTCATCCAGGCGAATCTGCCCGACGCGTGGCGCTACTCGCTGCGCCACGTGCGCGACGGCCTCGAGCGCATGAGCAGTCTCACCGCGGGGACGGCTGCCGCGCGTCCCGATCTGGTCGTATGGCCCGAGAACGCGATCAGCGTTTCGCCCGCCACGATCGAAGCGTCGTTTGCCGACGCAGCGCGTGCGCTACCGCCGGGCGCGCGCCTCCTGGTTGGCGCGCCGCGCACCGTGCAGAGCGCGCCCGGCCGTGCGAGCCTGCACAACTCGGCCCACCTGGCGTCCGCCGACGGCGAGAGCACACCCGTCTACGACAAACGATTCTTGACGCCGTGGGCGGAGACGGCGCCGTGGCCGCTCGCGTGGATCCCCGGTGCGTGGCTGGGTAAGCCAGGCGACTACGTACCGGGGGCCGCGCTCGACCTACCCGAGGTCGGCGGGCAGCGCTTCGCGGTCTCGATCTGTTCGGAGGCGCTCTACGCCGATCTGGTCCGCAGTCAGGTCCAGCGTGGCGCGTCCTTCCTGGTGAACATCTCCAACGACGGTTGGTTCGGAGGCCGGCCGGCCGCCGCTCAGCACGCTGCTGCCGTGCTGCTGCGGGCGGTCGAGAGCAGGCGCGCGTTGGTGCGCGGCACGACGACCGGCATCAGCATGGTGGTCGATCCGACCGGCAAGCGTATCGCCGAGGCAACGTACGGCTCGTCCACCGCGATCGTCGCCGACGTCCGAGCGCATCACGAGATGTCGCTCTACACGCGTATCGGCGATGCATTCGCGTGGACGTGCGTCGTACTGGTTGCCGCTATTCTGCTGCCAGTGCCCACTGATCGCCGTCACGCCGCGCGCGGCCTTCGCGCTCGAGCTTGCGCAGGTGCGAGCGCACCGACGTGCCCGCCGCCGTGTGCAGGAACTCGGGCACGTCGGCGTACATGCGCTGCACCATCTGCTTGACGTCGCTGACGCCCTCGCGCAGCAGGGCGACGATCTGTGCATCGCGCAGCTCGCGGTGCGCGATGTACTCGCGGATCTTCTTGCCGGCGTCGTGGATCGCGGGGCCGTGCGCGGGGTAGATCACGGCCGGCTCGAGCGCGAGCAGGCGGCGCAGCGAGTCCAGGTAGTCGGCGAGGTCGCCGCCGTGCTCCGGGATCACCGTCGTGCCGGCGCCGAGCACGACGTCGCCGGTGAACAGCGCGCGCTCCTCCTCGAGCCAGTAGCAGAGGTGGTCTTCGGCATGGCCGGGCGTGAACACCGCGCGCAGGGTAGCACCCTCGGTCTCGAGCACGGCACCGTCGTCGATCGCGACCACGTGCTCCTCGATGCCGGTGTCCATGCCGGGCCAGGGCCGCTTCAGGATCGGCAGCGGACCGAAGCGCTCGCGCACCTGCGCGCAGCCGCCGAGGTGGTCGCCGTGCGCGTGCGTCAGCACGATGCGCTCGAGCTCGTGCGCGCCGCGATGCTCGTCGAGGGCGCGCTCGAGCAGCGGCATGTACTGGGGCAGGCCCTGACCGGTGTCGAGCAGCAGCGGACGCTGCGACGTCCCGACGATGTAGGTGTTCGTGCCGGGGCCGGTGAACGGTCCGGGATTCTGGCCGAGGACGGTGACGACGCGCTCGCTCCACACGTCGATGTCCGGCATCGACATGCCGATCATGTTGCCCTTGACGACCCGGGTCGGCTGCTCGCTCATGCGGCCACGTTAGCGGAGCGGACGGGCTCAGGGCAGGACGAAGCCGAGCTCCGGCAGCCGCGCCGCGGCCGCTGGCCGCAGGTCCGCCTCGTAGGTCATGACCTCGGGATCGAGGTTGGTCGTGAGCACGTCGTCGTACTGCGTGATGCCGTTGATGTAGCGGCCGAACAGCGCCGCCGAGTAGGTGTCGACCAGCGGCCAGACGCGCTGGTGGTCGAGGAACGTCACCGGCGCTCCGTCCGCGAGGCGCGTGCCGGTCTTGCAGCCGTCGCCGTCGCCGATGCCGAGCCCGGTCTCGCAGGCGAACGAGAAGCTGTAGTGCCCGGCGTCGATCACTTCGGCGAGGAAGCGCGGCCCGGGCAGGCTCACGTACGCGTCACGGATCGCCTGGTTCGAGTCGAGGCCGATGGTCTTGTCCTCGGTCGCCAGCATGAGCAACGTCGCCGCGGAGTAGCTGCTCGAGATCGGTCCGGCGAGTGCCATCGGCAGGGCGGCCGCGATGCGCGTGTCGTTGCTCGCGACGGCGAAGCTCGTGTACGCGCCGAACGAGTGTCCGGTCACGCCGAAGGGCCGCTCGGTGTCGATCCAGCCCGAGAAGCGGCTGCCCGGATCGGCGGTGAAGCCGCTGAAGGCGTCGAGCAGGTAGATGATGTCGATCGGCCGGTCGACGGCGAGCTGGGGTTGCTCGCCCGACGAGTCGAAGAAGGTGTTGCCCTCGTGATCCGGTGCCACGACCACGTAGCCGTGGCTCGCCAGGTGCTCCATCTGGAAGGTGTTCTGGAAGCGGATGCCGCCCGAGCCGTGCGAGAACGCGATCAAGGGGAACGGTCCATCCGGGGCGATCGGGGCCTCGCGCACCGCGACCAGCTCGATGGTCGCGTTGTCGGTCAGCGAGGCGAGCTCGGGGGGCAGGTACTCGTGCGCCGGTGAGGGCGCGGCGTCGCGCGCCGCTTCGTCGGCCGGATACCAGATCTCGGTCAGCAGGGTCCGGTTGCGCGCCTCGTCGCGCAGCGTGATGCGCGTCACGCCGACGGGGTAGCGGCCCGGCCGGGCCGGATCCGCCGCGGTGGTCGCCCCGCTGGACGAGTCTCCGCACGCCTGGAGGAGGGTCGCCGCGAGCAGCGTCATGGCCAGCGCGGCAGCGCGCGTCGCGCCGGATTTTCGATTCGTCATCACCCCTCCTGTCTCGCCGCGCGATGCCGCGCGACGCGGCGATCGCGGGAGTCGCCGCTCAGGCGAAGCCTTCGGGCCGAACGCGTTCGATCCAGGCGCGGTAGTCGCCGTCGAAGCCCACCGTGCGCTGGCGCTCGCGGACGCGGTCGAGCAGCGCCGCCGAACTCTCGCTCTGCTTCCAGCCGCTGTTCTGCAGATCGAGGCGCTGCGCGATGTGGGTCACGACCTGGCCGCTGTGGCGACGCGAGGCGACCAGGTTGCCCTTGCCGGTGATCACGTTGCCGCAGCCGAAGACGTGCTCGAAGTCGGCGATCTTGCCGCGCTCGTGGTCCTCGATGCGCAGCAGCTCGCCGTGCATCGCCAGGCCTTCGATGGGCTCGGGGATCGAGCCGATCGACGAGACCACCAGCGGAGTTCGTACGTCGTACTCCTCGCCGGGGACGATCGCGGCGCGACCGGAGTCGTCGATGCGCGTCCGCGCGCAGCGCAGCCCGACCAGCCGCTCGCCCTCGACGATCAAGCCGATCGGCGTCGCGAGCGCCTCGACACGGAACAAGAACTTGCTCTGCGCCTTGTCGAGGATCTTGCGCCGTACCTGCGCCGCCTTCTCGGGATTCTCGGGACGGCCGACGGGTGGCTCGGTGAGCGGCATGTCCTCGATGCGCCGGCGGTAGAGCAACGTGCAGCCCTGGAGGCCCAGGTCGTCCCACGCGAGGCCGTGCGCCGCGAGCGTCTCGGGAATGCCCTTGGTCTCCATCTCGAGCAGGTCCTGCTGGATGCCGCGCGCCGCCAGCGCGTCGCGGGTCTTGATCAGCTGCAGGACCTTGACGACGTCGATCGAGGCCAGGCCGCCGCCGACGACGACGGCGCCGTCGGGGATGTCGTAGCGCTGGCCCGCGTAGTCCGGCTCGTGCTGGTGGTTGAACCAGTAGATGAGCGGATTCTGGTAGACGAGCCCGCGTCCGACGTAGGCGTCGGCGCCGTCGACCGGCAGCGCCCGGTCCCGCCACGCGCCGTGCGCCAGCACGATCAGGTCGAACTCCCACCCGCGCAGCAGATCCGAGAAGCCGACGTCGCGCCCGATCGCGGTGCGCGGGACGAAGTGCACGCCGTCGCGCTGCAGCTTCGAATCGATCAGGTCGTACTCTTTGCGGCGCAGCGCGCTGTGCCAGATCGGCAGCCCGTCCTCGACCTTGCCGTACGGCCGGTCGTTCTGCTCGAAGACGACGCACAGGGCGCCTGCGGCGGCGAGCTTGTCCGCAGCCTCGGCACCCGCCGTGGCACCGCCGATGATGGCCACGTGACAACGATAGGGAGATAGAGTTGAAGCCATTCGTCGTGTGAGGAGCGCTCCCGCTCGCGGGCATACCCCGCGGGCGATCGCCAGCGTCAGCGTCGTACCGTCCGGGCCCTGGCCGCGCAACCAGATTTGCTGGGCGCCGGGAGGGCCGGCTCAGGAGTTCTGGAGCGGCTCGGGAGCGCCCTGCGGCTCGGGTGCCGGCATCATGCGCCCGTCTTGCGCGACCACGAAGTCCGCGCCCCCCCAGCGTACGGTCCGACCGAGGAAGGCCGCGACCCAGATCGAGGAGATGAACAGGTCCTTTGCCGGGACCATCCAGAGCTCGCGCCAGATGTGGCGGACGCCGAGGACGAAGTGTGCGATCAGGCCGGCCGCAAGAAGCCGTACGCCGACGGCGGCGCCGGACACGGCGAAGCCGCCCGCCGAGAGCCCGGTCGCGAGCAGGTACAGGGTCGCCCAGAGCGTGCTGTGCGTGACGATGCTGGCGAGGTAGCCGCCCGGGCGGCAGATCCGATAGGTGCGCGCCCAGCGGAGCTGGTGCTGGAAGACCTCGCTCAGGCTGTCGAGGTCGAGCACCGTCTCGGCGATGACCGGGGCGAGCACCAGCTGGTAGCCGCGCTGCACCGCCATGTTGCCGAGCTGGTAGTCATCGGCGAGGTGGTCGGCGATGGCGCGGAAGCCGCCGAGCTCCTCGAAGATGCTGCGCCGGATGCAGATGGTCGCGCCGAAGGCGTACGTCATGCGCTCGACCTGGCGCGCCACGGTCACCATCGGTCCGAAGTCGGTGTTGATGAACAGCGCCTCGATCCGGTTGGCGAGGGTGCGCCCCGCGCTGCCGCGGTACATGCACGTGACCAAGCCTGCCTGCGGCTCGTCCAGATAGGGAACGATGGTGCGCAGGTAGTCGTGCGGTGCGCGGATGTCGCCGTCGGCGATGACCAGCACGTCGTGCTTCGCGCGCTGCAGCATGTTGTGCAGGTTGCTGACCTTGGCGTTGCTGCCGATGCGCTCGGGCGAGATCACCAGCTCGACGTCGACGTCCGGAAAGTCGCGCTGCAGGCGCTTGACGATCGCGATCGCGGGATCGTCCGCGTCGGCGACCCCGAACACGATCTGCAGCTTCGGGTAGTCGAGCCTGCAGGTGCTGGCGAGGTTGTCGTAGGTGTCGGGGACGGCTCCGCACAGCGGCTTGAGCATGGTCACGCCGGGCAGGACTTCGTCGGTCCGGTGCGGCCGCGCGAGCTCGCGCCGTTGCCAGCGCGCGAACAGCCAGGCGCACACCAGGCTGAACAGCTGGTAGCCGGTCGCGATCGCGACGAAGAGAAGCAGAATCTGGCTCAGCACGTGCGTCCCCGGCGCGTGGAGCTACGCGTCAAGCGAAGCCGACCCGCTGGCGGCTTGCGCCGTTCCTCCGGTTGCCAGGCCGCCGTTGCGGGCGACCTTCGACTCTGCACGCCGGTGCCACATGGTCTTCAGGAACTGCTTGCCCTCGGACAGCAGGCGCGGCCGCTCGTGCGCGTCGAACACGATCTGCTTGAGCTTCTTCGCCATGTAGCGGGGCCGGAAGTAGAACTCGCGGTACGCCTTCTCGACCGACTCGTAGATCTCGTCGGAGGAGATCTCCGGGTAGCTGACGGTGCACTTCTGATAGCCGCCCGCGTCGACCAGCGGATCGACGACATCGTAGCCGTTCGACTTGACGAACTCGTAGAAGTGCGTGCCGGGGTACGGCGAAGCGAGCGATACCTGGATGGTCTCGCAGTCCATCTCCTTCGCGAAGTCGATGGTCTGGCGGATGGTCTGCTTGGTCTCGCCAGGCAGGCCGAAGATGAAGGTGCCGTGGATCAGGATGCCGAGCTTGTGGCAGTCCTCGGTGAACTGGCGCGCGCGGCGGATGTCGACGCCCTTCTTGATGTTCTTCAGGATCTGCTCGTTGCCCGACTCGTAGCCGATCACGAACAGGCGCAGCCCGCCGTCCTTCATGATCTTGAGCGTCTCGTAGTCGACGTTGGCGCGCGAGTTGGTCGACCAGGTGTAGCCGAGCGTGCCGATGTTCTGCGCGATCGTGCGCGCGCGCTCGCGGTCGGCGGTGAAGGTGTCGTCGTCGAAGAAGATCTCGCGCATCTCGGGGAAGAGCTTGCGCATGTTCTTCAGCTCGGCGTGGACGCTCGAAGGGCTGCGCGTGCGGTAGCTGTGGCCGGTCGTGACCTGCGGCCACAGGCAGAAGGTGCAGCGCGCCGGACAGCCGCGTCCCGTGTAGAGCGAGACGTAGGGGTACTGGCAATAGGGCGAGTTGTACTTCTTGTAGTCGAGGTCGCGCGCGTAGATCTCGGTCGCGAATGGCAGCTCGTCGAGCTCCGCGCCGGTCAACTGGGGACGATCCGGGTTGTGGTAGGTCTGGCCGTCGCGGCGGTAGCTGATGCCACCGATGGTGCTGAGCTCGCGACCCTCGGCGACCTCCTTCATCGAGTAGTCGAACTCCTTGCGCCCGACCAGGTCGATCGCCTCGGAGATCCGTATGGTCTCCTCCGGCTGCGCGGTCGCCTGGCCACCCACCATGGCGATCACCGCGTTGCGGTTCTTCGACTTGATCTTCTCCGCGGTCTCGGCGTCCTTGCGCAGCGACGGCGTGCTGGTGTGGATGACGACGAAGTCGTAATCCGCGGCGATCGCCACGGACTCGTCCTGGTTGAGCCCTTCGGGCGGAGCGTCGAGAAGGCGGCTGCCCGGGATCATGCCGGCGGGATAGGCAAGCCAGGTGGGGTACCAGAAAGACCACACCTCGCGCTTGGCCTGGTAGCGCGAGCCTGCGCCACCGTCGAAATCCTCGTATGACGGTGGATTCAGAAACAGCGTCTTCATCATTACAATCGCCCCCCGTGACAGCGTCGCCGTTGCCGGCCGTCCCCGCATCCGAGCGCTCCGCGTCATGCCCCCGTGACGCGCAGTCCATCGGTCGGACGCCGGATTATAGTGATCGGTCAGGCGAAGGCAATCGGCCTGACCGATAGGTCTGTGCAAGGACGCCGCCAGCCGTCGGGCCCGTCTGACGACGGCTCTTGTGACCGCCCGCCCGGGTTCGGTAACACCCGAAGCCAGTGTCCGAGCCGCGCGGCAGCGCCCTGATCTACATTCTTCCAGGTGTCGATCCCGCGACCATCTTCACCGGTCGGACGTTGCTGGAGCGCGCGTTCGCCCTGGCAGAGGCCGCGGGCCTGGAACCGCTCGTCGTCGATGCCGCGGGACCGGGGGCGGTCGGACGCGATGGCCCACGCCTGGGCGCACGACCTGGCGACCCCCTGCCGCTGGCGGCGGGCACGGTCGTTCTGCTGCGCTGTGACGTTGCCTGCGTGGCCGGGGCGCTGCGGGATCTCGTCGCGGCGGACCATCCACAGGCCGTCCACGACGATGCCGGCCGGCTCGCGCTGGTGCGCACCACCGTCGCGATGCTCGGTGGGGCGATCCCGCCCGACCTCGCCGTCCCTGCCGACGCCGCCGTGGCGTCGCGCGCGGGTTGGCTCGGCCGCCGCCGGATCCTGGCCCTCGACTTCGCGAACGCCGGGCGCCCGGCGCACGAGACCGCGGCGCGTCGCGAGCGGGTCGAGGCCGACCTGCTCGCCGCGCTGGAGAATCCGCGCGACGGCTCCGTCGATCGCGTGCTGAACCGGCACCTGTCGCGGCCGCTGAGCCAGGTGCTGATGCCGTTCGCCGTGACGCCGAACCAGATCACCGTGTTCGCGCTGCTGCTCGCCCTGGTCGGTGCCGGCTGCATCGCGTTGCCCGGCGTCGCCTGGCCGGTGTTCGGCGCCCTGCTGCTGCAGCTCACCGCGATCCTCGACTGCGTCGACGGTGAGATCGCGCGCGCCAAGGTGCTCGAGACGGAGCTCGGAGAGTGGCTCGACATCACGGCCGACACGCTGATCCACGTCGCGACGTTTCTCGGCATCGCGGTCCACGCCTGGCCCACGCTGGGCGGTGACACCGCCTGGCTGCTGGGTGGCTTGTTCACGTTCGGCGGCTTCGCGTCGTTCCTCGTCGTGACCCGTGCCGAGCGCACCGAGCAGATCTGGCTCGCATCGGGAACGGGCGAGGCGCGCCTGCTCGCGGGCCTGCTCTCGACCCTGACCACGCGCGACACCAGCGTGCTCGTGCTCGCCGCGGCTGCTGCGGATCTCCTGACGCCGCTCCTGATCGGCGCCGCGTTCGGTGCGCAGGTGTTCTGGGTCGGCACCCTCGTGCTGCACACGCGCGCCCTGCGCCGCGCGGCGTGATCGAGCGGTCTGTCAAATCATCGTTGACCTCGCAGCGCTTGACGTTCGACGACCAGGTGGATCGCGGGCGCGATCCAGAACCAATCTTGCACCGGCGACAGCGAGCCGTCGGTCAAGCGCGACATTCGCGCCGGGCGTCAGCGTGCCGAGATCCAGGACGCTTGCGGCCGTCCGGTGACAGGTGCGCGTGCTCGTCCCAGGCGAGGTCGTCGGTGATGCGCGTGCGTGCTCCGGTGGCGACGTCGACGAAGTCGGCGACCAGCACGTCCCAGGTGCGATCCGTCGGCGCGCATCGCATAGAGCTCCCGTCCGGCGCCGCCGCCCGCGCCACCGACGAAGCCCGGGTGGGCGCGGCTCGACACGAACAGCAGCTGGTTGGCGAGCTCGATCGTGCCCGGCGGTGCATCGTGGCGGGGCGCATCAATCAAGGGACGGCGTTGAGCGCATCGATCAGCATGCGCAGTCGTCCGAAGTGGCGGCGTCCGAACTGGAACACCAGGCGCGGCAGATCCGCGATCTCCGGCTCGCCGGCCTCCTCGGGCAGGGCCGAGGTCTGCACCATCGGGTCGCCGACCACGATGTCGGCGAACTCTTCGTTGATGGCGTCGAGCCGGCCGGGAGGGAGCGGCTCCGCCAGCCGGATCACGAGCTGGTTCCGGACGTAGCGCGACGAGTGGTAGCGGCGGTAGAAGCCGGTGATCTCGGCGATGGCCTCGTCGAGGTCGTCGGTGACCTTGAACAGCCGCATGTCGGCGGGCGAGATCAGGTCCTCCAGCAGCAGGTGGCGCTCGACGTAGTCGCGCCACGTCCGCCAGTAGTGGCCGCCGGGTGCGTCGATGAACACCACCGGCACCAGCTTGCTCTTGCCCGTCTGCAGCAAGGTCAGGGACTCGAAGCCCTCGTCGTGCGTGCCGAAGCCGCCGGGAAAGAGAGCGATCGCGTCCGCCTCCTTCACGAACATCAGCTTGCGCGTGAAGAAGTACTTGAAGTTGACCAGCTTCGGGTCGCGGTGGATGAACTCGTTCGGCGCCTGCTCGAACGGCAGCCGGATGTTGATGCCGAAGCTGCGCTCGCGCCCCGATCCTTCCTGACAGGCGCGCATGATGCCGCCGCCGGCGCCGGTGATGACCATGTAGCCGAGGTCGGCCAGCCGGCGCGAGAACTCGTGTGCTTGACGATAGGCGGGGTGCTCGGGCGGCGTCCGCGCCGAGCCGAAGGTCGAGACCTTGCGGATGTCCCGGAAGCCGGCGAACACCCGGAAAGCGTAGCGCAGCTCCTTGAGTGCCGCGTTGAGCAGCTTCATGTCCGCGACCCCGACCTGGTCGTGCACCAGCTTCTGCGCGGTCGCGGCCATCTCGGCGGCCAGCTCTGCGACGATCTCCTCGCGGCTGCGCAGCGCACGGGCGCGCGTCCCGCGTGCCGGAACCACGGCCGCAGGCGCGCTCTCGGTCTCCATGCCGATGGTGACCGGCTCGTCGGCCGCCGGCAGCGCTTCGCGCGCGTCGTCGCCGAGCGCGATCACGTCGGGCGCGGCTGCGGAGGTCGAGGCGCGGCGGCGGCCGCGACGGGGCGGACGCTCGTCACTCGGGCCGGTCGTGCCCAATCAGGCCTGCCTTCCGCCGCGCAGCAGGCGACCGGGGAGGGCAGCCTCCGCGTCCAGAGCATCGTGCCCGTCCTCGCGGATCACGACCCCACCGACGACGACGGCGCGCACGCCGGTCGCGTCCGAGACCAGGCGGTCGGCACCCGCCGGAAGGTCGTTCACCCGCCGGAGAGGCGAGCAGCCCACGGTGTCGGGGTCGAAGAGCGTGACGTCCGCGATCGCGCCCGGCGCGAGGCGGCCACGTCCCTCGAGGCCGAACAGGTCCGCGCCGCGCGACGTCAAGAGCCGGACGGCAGCCTCGAGCGACAGCGTCTTCTTCTCGCGCACCCAGTGGCCCAGCAGATGGGTCGAGAAGCTGGCGTCGCAGAGCTGGCTGGCGTGCGCGCCGGCGTCCGACAGTCCGAGCACGACGGTCGGGTCCTGCAGCAGCTCGGCGACGATGGTCTCGTCGGTGTTGGTCACCGCCATGCGGAAGCGTGCGTCGAGGTCGGACGCGAGTGCCAGGTCGAGCGCGAGGTCGACCGGGTGCAGACCGCGCTCGCGCGCGACCTCGGCCAGGTTGCGCTCGTGCAATGTGGGCTCGGATGGCGCGTCGGAGATCGTGGTGTCCTCCCAGCGCCCGGCGAGCACGCCGCCCTGGCCGTGCTCGCGGAAGGTGCGACGGAAGTCCGGGTCGGCGTAGATGCGCGCCTTGCCGGCGCGATCCGCGGCCGACACCGGCTGGAAGAAGGACAGGCTCTCGAACGGGAACGGCGCCTTGAACTGGAACTCGACCATCAGCGGACGGCACGACACCTGCGGCACCACGTTGACGCCTTCCTCCTGCATACGCGCCGTCTTCTCGAGCACCCAGCGATGACCGTCGGGACCGAGCATGCCCGCGAGCAGCGCTGTCCAGGTCACGGGACGCGACGTCCGGCGCTGGATCGCCGCGAGCTCGTCGAGGAAGAAGCCGCGCCCGATGGTCGCCTGCATGACGCCGCGGCCGACGTCGCCGAGGCACGACGCGAGCGTCGCGATCTCCTCCAGCGTCGCGGCGCGGCTCGGAACGGGACGGCCCGCGTAGCCGACGTGGGTGGGCGACTTGGAGGTCGCGAAGCCGAGCGCGCCCGCGTCGAGCCCTTCGCGGACGATGGCGCGCATGCGCGCGATCTCGTCGTCGGTCGCCTCGCGTTCGGTGGACTCCTCGCCCATGACGAAGAGCCGCACCGGCGTGTGGCCGATCATCGCGCCGACGTTGATCGCGCTGCCGCGGCGCTCGATCGCGTCGAGGTACTGCGGGAAGGTCTCGAACGGCCAGTCGCTACCCACGCCCGCGACCAGCGCATCGAGCGACATGCCCTCCACGTTCTCCAGCGTCTTGAGGATCAGCTCGCGGTGGGCCGCGCGGGTCGGTGCGATGCCGAAGCCGCAATTTCCCATGACGACCGTCGTCACGCCGTGCCACGGTGAGATCGTCAGCAGTCGGTCCCAGAAGATCTGCGCGTCGTAGTGCGTATGGATGTCGACGAAGCCAGGTGCGACCACCATGCCCTCGGCCTCGATCGTACGAGGCGCGCTGCCGCGCACGTCGCCGAGCGCGGCGATGCGGCCGCCGCGGATGCCGACGTCGCCCGTGCGGGCCGGTCCACCCGTGCCGTCGACCAGCGTGCCACCGCGGATCAGGAGATCGAACTGCTCAGACATGGGTGCCTCCTTGGCTCCGCCAGGTGTACCGTGGCCAGGACGAGCTTGACAATCCGCCTCCACGGCTCAGATTTCACTTGATTGATTCCGGCGTTTCCGCTTCTGTAGGGGCTGTTCGGGGCCGGCCAGCAACCTCGACCGAGCCATCGCCGACCGCAACTCTTCGTCGGCGCCTCGAGTGGCCGTTCCGCAGCGTCGTTGCGTTCCCGTATCCGGGGTGCTTGCTTTCCCAGGTCGGCTCGCACGCACAGCACCGGGAGAGGTAGGGCCCATCAGCGAGCGTGACTGTGCAGGAGGTGAGGCGGGCGTCGGTAGGCCTTTGGTCGTTACCGGACGATCCCGTTGCCGCCTGCCCGACCGTCCCGCGGAGATCGTCTCCGCGTGGGCTGTAAACCGAGAGCCGACGAGGCTCGTCGAGATCCAGATTCTGAAAAGTGAACGTCGCCAGCGCGGAGCGGTGGGATCGCCAGGTCGTCGAGAGCGGCACCTTGGCGCCACCTCGCTGCAGGTAGACCAGGAGACTGACGTGTCCGGTCAGATGACCTCTCCGTGAAGAGCCCAGCCGCCAAAGGCGCGAGCCCGATCCGGAAGAAGAGAACCCCCGCCAAGACGGCCGCCGCCGCGAGTGCGAGCCCGGCGGGGACCACCAGCCCGAAGCCGGTTGCCAAAGCCAAGGTGACGCGCGCGCTGAAGGCGAAGCCCGTCGTCGCGAAGGCGAAGGCAGTGGCCCAGCCGAAGGTCGCCGCGAAGCCCAAGTCGAAGCCGGCGACGAGCGCGAAGGCGAGCCCGATCGCGCCGCCGAAAGCCAAAGTACAGGTGGCACGGAAGCTCAAGCCGAAGCCGAAGGCGCAAGCGCAGCCGAAGCCGACGGTGCGACGACGCAAGCCGGTCGCCGCGGCGGAGATGTCGCCGCAGCTCGAGCTCGTGCCCGCCTCGCTACCGGTAGAAACCGGGCCGGCGCTCGTCGCAGCGGAGCAGCTGCGCGGCAACGGCGCCGACGATGCAACGGAGCTGCACGACATCGGACTCGGGCTCGTCGACGAGAACCTCGATCACGACGACTCCTGGGTCGACGGCGCAGTGGTCGACATCTCGGTTGCCGACGTTCTCGTCGACGCCGGCGACGATCGTAGTGCCGACGACCTCGCCAGCGCGGCCTTCGACGATGACGACGACGATGACGACGATGACGACGATGACGACGAAGAGGATGGCGACGACGACGGCGCGGCCGTCCAGCACGACGACGATTCGCAAGACGACGACGACCTGGAAGACGACGACGAGGACGACACGCCGCTCGGTGAGTCGGTCGCGACCGACGCAAGCGGCGGGCTCGACCCCGCGGTCGCGGCGGCGGCGCGGCGCCTGGGCATCCAGCGCCTCTATCCCGAGCAGGAGCGCGGCATTCGCGACGGTCTCGACGGGCGCGACGTGCTCATCGTCATGCCGACCGGCTTCGGCAAGAGCGCCTGCTACCAGGTGCCGTCGATGGTGCTGCCGCACCCGACGGTGCTCATCTCGCCGCTCCTCGCGCTGCTCAAGGACCAGCACGAGAAGCTCATCAAGTACAACGTTCCGTGCGTGCGCCTCGACGGCACGGTGCGCGGCAAGGCGCGTACCCTGGCGCTCGCGCGCATCGCCGAGGGCGGCTCGCTGCTCGTCATGACCACGCCCGAGACGCTCGGCTCGGAGGAGATGCACAAGGCGCTCTCCCGCTCCGGAATCTCGCTCGCCGCGATCGACGAGGCGCATTGCATCTCGGAGTGGGGATTCGACTTCCGTCCGGCGTACCTGCGTCTCGGCGAGACGCTGCGGAAGCTCGGCCGGCCGCCGCTGCTCGCGCTAACGGCCACCGCGACCGAGAAGGTGCGCACCGACATCGTGCGCTACCTCGGCATGCGCGAGCCGACGATCGTGGCCAGCTCGCCGCACCGCTCGAACCTGGCGTTCGAGGTCCTGGAATGCCGCGAAGCGGCCCGGCTGCGCGCGCTGGCACGTCTCGCGCAGCGCTTGCGGCGTCCGGGCATCATCTACTGCTCGACGACGCGCGAGGTCGACACGGTCTACACGATCCTCGCCAAGCTCGGTATTCCGGCGCACCGCTACCACGGCAAGATGGCGGCGGGCGACCGCGTCAAGCAACAGGAAATGTACATGAAGCCGGGCCGGCGCACCGTCATGGTCGCGACCAGCGCCTTCGGCCTCGGCATCGACAAGCCCGACATCCGCTACGTCGTCCACCAGCAGTCGCCGGCGTCGCTCGAGCAGTACGTGCAGGAGGCCGGCCGCGCGGGGCGCGACGGCGCCAAGGCGAACTGCATCCTGCTGCACGATCCCAACGACCGTACGGTGCACGAGGCGCTGCTGTCGCGCAGCCGCTTGCGTCCGGATCAGCTCTACAAGCTCGGTAGCGCTCTCGCGGCCTGGTCCGGGGAAGGACGTACGCCGACGATCGACGCGCTCGCGCTGTCCGCCGACCTCGGCGAGCGCCCGACCAACGCCCTGCTCGCGACGCTCGAGGAAGCGGGCCTGGTGAAGATGGCCGAGGACCAGACCGTGCGGGCGACGGTCGCGCCGGCCGAGGTCGAGGAGAAGGTCCGCAGTCTCGCCGGACAGTTCGCGAACATGCGCACGCAGGACTCGCGGCGCCTCGACTCGGTCGCCGACTACGCGCAGCACCCCGGCTGCCGCGCGGTGTACCTGCGCAGCTATTTCGGCGAGGAGCACGGCGGCGTATGCGGCTTGTGCGACGTCTGCCGTGGACGACCCGAGCGTCCGTCGACCTTCTGGTCGCCGGTCGCCACGCCCAAGCGCATGAACAAGAAGCGCCGGCGTGGCCGCGGCCGTGACGGTCTGCCGCAGCCGCAACCGCAGCAACAGCAGGGACAACGACGGCGGCGTGGTCGTGGTGGCCCCGGACGTCGCCAGCAGCCCCGGGGCGGCGCGCCAGGCCAGCAGCAGTTCAACCCACGGGGCGGACCGCAGCAGCCGCAGCAGAATCAGCCGCAGCAGAATCAGCCGAACCACAACCAGCCGAACCAGCATGCTGGCGGCCCGCCGCGCGAGCCGAACCACAACGCGGGTCCGAACGACGAGCAGCAGCGCTCGCGCTCGTCCAGGCGCCGCCGACGGCGCGGGCGGCGCGGCCGGCGCGGCCGGCCCAACCCCAACGCGGCACCGCCACCGCCGTCGGGCGAAGGCTGAGACGAGGATCGGTCTTGAACGGTTCCCGCCGAGGTGCGTCTGGCTCGACGATCCGACGCTTGCCGTTGATCGCGTGCGTCGTCGCGTGCGCGACGATGCTGGTGGTCGTCGCACCACGCGGCGGCGAGGCGCGCAGCACGCTGCGCTGCGGCAACCGGCTGGTGAACGACGGCGACCAGATGGACGAGGTCTACCGCCTGTGCGGCGACCCCACCTTCCGCAGCTTCTCGACCGAGTACGTCTCGTTCGAGACCACAGCGGGAGTCGTGGTCACCAAGGCGATCGCCATCGAGACCTGGACCTACAACCGCGGTCCCCGGGAGTTCGTGCGCTATCTCGAGTTCCGCGACGGGCGTCTGGTGCACATCACCGAGGGCAACTACGGCTACTGAGCCGCCCGGGCGGGCGCCGGCGATCGCGGGCTCGAACGGATTCCCCGGTGCGAATTTCTAGGTCAATTTTTAGATATTGACAGGCACCTGCGGTCCACCTGGGCAGATTCCGCCGTCCGACGGCCCACGGAAGGAGCCTTCGGTGACACGAACCAGGTACGCCGTCCCCTCGAAGGAACCTGTAGCGGCGATCGCCTGTCGGCCGGCAGCAACGACGACTTGATCATCAGCAACGAGCAGATCTGGTGCGAGCAGGACTGCGGCCCGGATCGGGACGTGGTCGCGTGCGGCGACGGCCTCGATGGCGTCATCGGCCGACACCGCCGACGTCTACTCGCCGAAGCTCTGCGAGAGCGTCGACATCTTCTGAGCCCTCACTTGCCTTCGAAGCGCGGCGCCCGCTTCTCACGTCCGGCGGCGAAGCCCTCGAGCAGATCGTCCGACACGAAGCCGACCGCCGCGTTCATCGCCTCGAAGCGTAGCGCGTCGTCGAGCCCGCGCTTGGACCACATCCTGAGCCCGAACGGCTGGCGCGCGGTCACGAAGATCGTGCTCGACGGCACCTTCTTCTGCTCGCGCGAGATCGCCACGCGCCGGATCGCGAAAGGCCTGCCGGGTGCGATCCTCAACATCGGCGCGACCTACGCCTTCTCGGGCGGACCCGGCGCCGTCCACTCCGCGGCGGCGAAGGCCGGCGTGCACAACCTCACGATGACGCTCGCGGTCGAGTGGGCGCAGCACGGGATTCGCGTCAACGAGCTGATGCCGGGCATGTTCCCGCACGACCACATGCCGCCGCAGCTGCGCGCCAACCGTCCCGCAGGATACGGTGAGGCCAGCAAGCAGATTCCGGCGTGCCGTGTCGGACAGCTGCACGAGCTCGGCTGGGCGGCGACGTACCCGTGCTCTCTCTACGCTGCGTACGTCAGCGGGCACACCTTCGTGATCGACGGCGCGAACTGGCTGCGCCGCGGCCTGCAGATGCCGGAGTACAAGCCGGTGCGCGAGCAGATCCGCGCCCGGCCGAAGAGCTGAACGTCGTCGGGCGCTCATCCCGCGAGCAGCGCATACACGCCCAGCACGGCGAACAGCGCCGCGGCCGCCGCGCGAATTGCTTTCAGCGGCAGCCTCTCCGCCGCCACGCCGCCGAGCCAGACCACGGGCGCGTTCGCGAGCAGCATGCCGAGCGTGGTGGCGGACACGACCATCACCAGCGACGGGTAGCGCGCAGCGAGCATGATGGTCGCGACCTGCGTCTTGTCGCCGATCTCGGCGAAGAAGAACAGGATCAGCGTCGCGAGGAACGGGCCGAACCGGTACGCGGCGCTCTCCGACTCTTCCAGCTCGTCCGGGATCAGCGTCCATGCCGCCACCGCGAGGAAGGACAGGCCGAGCACCCAGCGCAGCACGTCCGGCGTCAGGTACGACTGCACGAGCTGGCCGAGCGCCGCCGCCGCGGCGTGGTTGAGCAGCGTGGCGACCGTGATGCCGAGCACGATCGGCCACGGCTTCCGGTAGCGGGCCGCCAGCAGCAGCGACAAGAGCTGTGTCTTGTCGCCGATCTCGGCGAGGGCGACGACCGAGGTCGCGATCAAAAACTCCATGGCAGACTCCCGCGGGCGGGAGGCTATACCATGACGGACACGACCGTCCCGCCCGGGCTCGGCTCGATGTCACGTCATGGGTCTCGTCGGGCCACCTCGGCCTCCCGGCGCCACGATCTCTCGATCGAGTGTGTCGACGCCGGGCTCGTGTCGCCACGAGTGACTACTCCCCCAGGACGCTTTCACCGTACAGGTCGCCGGAAGGCGCGCCAATCGCGGGTCAGTCGAGCGCCGCTGTCGTCTCCGTGATGCCGTGCGCGCACCGTGAAAGGATCAATCGACTTTCGAGCTGCCCCTTGCTTCTGCCCGGCACGGCAGTGCATTCTCTCGTTGAACTGACTCCGGGAGGTGTCCAATGGAGGCGACCGAAGCGACCTGGCAACAGACCGCCTGCATCCTCTGCAGCCAGAACTGCGGTATCGAGGTGCAGACCGACGCCGGACGGATCACGCGCGTTCGGGGCGATCGCGCGCACCCGGCATCCGAGGGCTACGCCTGCGAGAAGGCGCAGCGCATCGACCACTACCAGAACGGGCGCGACCGCCTGACCTCGCCGCTCCGCCGGCGCTCCGACGGCAGCTTCGAGGAGATCGACTGGGACACCGCGATCAGCGAGATCGCGGCCAAGCTCGCCCACGTCCGCGATGCGTACGGCGGCGCGTCGATCTTCTATTACGGCGGCGGCGGGCAGGGGAACCATCTCGGTGGCGCCTACGCGCGCGCCACCCGCGCAGCACTCGGCTCGGTGTTCACGTCCAACGCGCTCGCGCAGGAGAAGACCGGTGAATTCTGGGTGGACGGCCAGCTCTTCGGCCGGTCGCGCTGCCACACGACGGGTGATTACGAGCATGCCGAGGTCGCCGTGTTCGTCGGCAAGAATCCGTGGCAGTCGCACGGCTTCCCGCGCGCGCGCGCGGTGCTGCGCGCCCTGTCGAGCGACCCCGGGCGCGCCTTGATCGTGATCGATCCGCGCCGCACCGAGACCGCCGAGCTCGCCGACTTCCACCTCCAGGTCCGTCCCGGCACGGACGCCTTCTGCCTGAGCGCCCTGCTCGGTGTGCTGGTGCAGGAAGACCTCATCGACCACGCGTTCGTCGACGGCAGGACCAGCGCCTCGCAGCCGGTGCTCGACCTGCTGCGCGCGGTCGACGTCGCCGACTACTGCGCCCGCGCCGGCGTCGACGAGCAGCTGGTGCGCACGGTCGCGCGCCGCATCGCCGGCGCGAAGAGCGTGTCGATCTACGAGGACCTCGGCATCCAGCAGGCGCCGCACAGCACGCTCAACTCCTATCTCGAGAAGCTCGTCTATCTCGTGACCGGCAACTTCGCGAAGCCGGGCACGATGAACATCCACACGCGCATGGCGGGTCTCGGCGGCGACGGCGCCGGCGGCCGGACCAGCCCGGTCGGTGGACACCGCATCATCACCGGGCTCATCCCGGCGAACGTGATCCCGGACGAGATCCTCACCGACCACCCGAAGCGCTTCCGCGCGATGATCGTCGAGAGCACCAACCCGGTGCACTCGATCGCCGACTCGCAGCGCATGCGAGAGGCCTTCGCGGCGCTCGAGGTGGTGGTCGTCATCGACGTCGCGATGACCGAGACCGCGCGCTGTGCGGACTACGTCCTGCCGGCATCCTCGCAGTACGAGAAGTGGGAAGCGACCTTCTTCAACCTCGAGTTTCCCAGCAACGCCTTCCACCTGCGCGCGCCGATCTTTTCGGCCGCACCGGGAACGCTCTCGGAACCGGAGATCCACCGGCGCTTGACGCGGGCCCTGGGCGGGTTGCGCGACGAGGACCTCACCGATCTGCACGCGGCCGCGGCGCGCATCCCGAGCGAGGGCCGCGGTCCGTACCTCGAGGCGTTCTTCCGCTTGCAGTCCGAGAAGCCGCAGCTCGCGGCCATGACGCCGCTGGTGCTCTACGAGACCCTCGGCCCCTCGCTCCCCGAGGGTGCTGCCGCGGCGGCTCTGCTCTGGGGCGCCGCGCACATCTGCGCGATGAGCTATCCAGATTCGGTGCGGCGCGCGGGCTTCACCGGCGAGTCGACCGAGATGGGCGAGCAGCTCTTCGAGGCGATCCTCACGCGACGCTCCGGGGTCCTGTTCTCGGTCGACGAGTACGAAGAGAGCTGGCGCCGCCTGGCCACACCCGACAACCGGATCCGTCTCGAGGTTCCCGAGCTGATGGACGAGCTGCGCGCCTTGCAGGCCGAGGATCCACGCCGCGCCAATGCCGAGTTCCCGTTCGTGCTCTCGGCCGGAGAGCGCCGCTCGGGAACGGCAAACACGATCTTCCGCGACCCGGCGTGGCGCAAGAAAGACGCCTCGGGCGCGCTGCGCATGAGCCCGTCCGACGCGCAGCGGCTCGGCGTCGCCGATGGCGGCCGGGTGCGCGTCACCACCAAGCGCGGCTGCGTCGAGGCGCTGGTCGAGCTCACCGACTCGCTGCTGCCCGGGCACGCGAGCCTGCCGAACGGCCTGGGGCTCTCCTACCCCGACCGCGACGGCAGCGCGCACGTGCACGGCGTGGCGCCGAACGAGCTCACTGCCTCGGAGGATCGCGACTGGCTCGCCGGCACGCCGTGGCACAAGCACGTGCGCGCGCGCATCGAGGCCGTGGGAGCCTGATGCGCCGTACCCGCTTCGACGCGGCGCCGTGCCCGATCGCGCGCGCCACCGATCTGATCGGTGACTGGTGGACGCCGATCGTGCTGCGCGACGCGATGTTCGGCCGCAAGCGCTTCGAGGACTTCCAGGTCGGGCTGGGCGTGCCGCGGGCAATTCTCGCGCGCCGCCTCGCGCGCCTGGTCGAGGAAGGCTTGATGGAAAAGGTGCTCTACCAGGAGCGCCCGAAGCGCTACGAGTACCACCTCACCGAGAAGGGCCGCGCCTTCTTCGACGTCCTCGCCGCGATGTGGAGCTGGGGCGCCGAGTGGCTGTGGAAGAGCGGCGGTCCGCCGGTGATGCTGGTCGATCGCGAGACCCGCCAGGAGGTGAAGCCGGTGGTGGTCGACGAAGCGACTGGCGAGCGCCTCGACGTCCGCCGCCTGCGCGCGGTACGCGCACGACGCGAGGACGGGGCACGCGGCACGTCTCGCGCGGCGCAGCCGAAGGCCAGTAGCCGAACATGAGCAAGCTGGAGTCTGGAACCGCCGGTCGGAGATGATCGAGGGCGACGAACCCATGGCTTTGAAGATCGCTGACGACCTGCGCCAAAGGCAGCTCCTGCTCGGAGAGCATCCACCACCCGCCGGGCCGCGCGGGAGAGGCTCGCGCCTGTGGTGTCGCCGGACGCGGGCTCGATAGGAAGCAGCGCTGCGGCCAGCAATGGCAAGGGAGACATCTTCGAGCCGACGATCTGCGGTCGTCATCTTGTTGCTCGGGACTCGACGACGAGCCGGTCCGACCAGAATCGGCTACATCAAATCGCGACGACATCCCGTGCGCGTGGCTCCGGTAGGCCAGGATTCGCCGACGCCGCGGCCAGACGGACGTATTGACCATGATACAGACGGCGGCTAACGTCCCCGCATGGCCGACGGCGTGAAGCGCATCACCGCGAACCTTCCAGAGGACCTCCTCAGCGACGCCATGAAGGTGACGCGCAAGGGCATCACCGGCACGCTCGTCGAGGGGCTCATGCTCGTGCGGCGGGCGCGCGGCTACGAGAAGGCGATGGCGCTCCGCGGGAAGGTCGAGCTCGACATCGATCTGGAGGCGTCGCGTGAGCGGGGTCGTCGTTGACACATCCGTGTGGATCAACTTCCTGGCAGGCCACCCGATTCCCGGCCTGGAGGAGGCGCTCGCCCGTGGCGTCGTCGTCCTCGCCCCCATCGTCGTGGCCGAGCTGATCAGCGGCGCTCGGCACCCGCGCGACCGAGCGGCGATCGGAGACCTGCTCGCCGAGCTCGAGATCCACCAGACACCGATCGACCACTGGATCCGGGTGGGCGAGCTACGACGACGTCTCGGAGACCGAGGCATCGCGGTGTCGACGCCCGACGCACACGTCGCTCAATGTGCGCTCGATCGCGATGCCATCCTCCTTTCCGCCGACGCGATCTTCTTCCGCGTCCGCCGGCACTCGAAGCTGAAGCTCGGTGAGCACTAGACTCGACGCGTAGCGACTCGACACCTTGTCGAATCAACCGCGCCGCCGGTAGTCGACGAAGCACGGCGCCGCCGCGCGCGCGATCGCGCCGAGCTGCTGCGGCCGTGGCAGCACTTCGGTGAAGCGCGGCTCGAGCGTGAAGCCCTCCACCAGCCGTCGTACCGCGATACGGATGGCCGAGATCGAGAAGCGCTGCGCCGGGCAGGAGTGGCTGCCGTGCCCGAAGGTGCTCACCAGCTCCTTGCTCGCGAGCGGCACCGATGCGGCGAGCTTGCGGCCCTCGTAGTGCGCCGGCGCGAAGCTCTCGAGGCCCGGTGCCGCGCTGGTATTGTTCACCGACAGCATGGTCGTCACCAGTACACCCGGTGACAGGTGGTAGGTGTGCTCCCCGTCGTCGAAGTCGAGCGGAGCGAGCACCTGGCGCAGCGTGATCGAGCGCTGGGCCATGCGGATCGACTCGTTGGCGCATTGCTCGAGCAGCACGTCGTCGCCCTCGAGCACGCGCTGCAGGACGTCGGGCCGGGTGACGACGTTGACGAAGGTCCAGGCGAGCGCCGCATAGAGGTTCGACTGCGAGCCCAGGTGCAGCATGATCACGTCGCGCGCGACGCCGACGTCGCGCGCCGGCGGCTCGAGGTCGTCGTAGGAGGCGTAGAGCTGCTCGAGGAAGTCATGGGTGCGGCCGCCGCCGTGCTGCCGCGCGGCCCAGATCTCGGCGACGAGGGCCTCGATCGCGTGCATCGCGCGACGCTCGCGGGCGTAACGGGTCGCGGCGATCAGGAAGGCATTGCCCGGGCTCACGAAGGCGTCGGCGCTGTCGAGGCGATCGAAGAGCGGAATCAGCCGGTCGAGGTTGCGCGGTGCTGCGGCTTCGTTGCCGATCCACGACGCGAGGCCGAGCCGGTGTCCGAGGCGGCGCATCTCGGCGAATACCTCGAAGCGTCCGCTCGCTCCGAGATGCTCGATCTCGAGCCGGACCGCTTCCTCGAGGTTCGCGATGTAACGCTCGACGTCCTCGCCGCCGAACAGCGTCCTGGGGCCGTTGCGGCGGCCGACGAACAGCTCTCCAGGAATCTTCAGCTTGAGAAGATTGTAGGTTGCCAGCCCGAAGCTCGCACGGCTCTCCGGCAGGGCGTAGAGGTTGCGTACGCCGGTCGCGGAGAAGACGCAGAACAGGCGGTAGCCGAAGGCGTCGACGACGTAAGTGTCGCCCAGCGCGCGCCTGGTGTCGGCGAAGAAGCGCGTCGGGTTGCGTAGCAGGCCGAGTCCCGAGCCGATCCAGGGCAGGCGACCCGGAGCGCGCGCCGGCATTGGCTCGATCGCCGCCAGGCTAGGCGCGGGGACGTCCATCAGTGGGACACTACGACAGCGTGCCGCCGTCGATGCGGATCTCGGTGCCGGTGATGTGCGAGCCGTCGTCGGACGCGAGCATCGCGATCACGCTCGCGACCTTCGCCGGATCCGCAGCCCCGCGCGGCGAGCGCACGCGGTCGAGCAGCTTCGGGTTGGCGCCCTCGGGCAGCCGGAATGCGCTGACGATCGGGGTCTTGATGTCACCGGGGCAGACCGCGTTCACGCGTACGCCCTGCCCGACGTAGTCGATGGCGAGGCTGCGCGTCAGCGCGAGGATGCCGCCCTTGGACGCGGAGTAGGCCGCCGACCAGGGCTGCCCCTTGAGCGCGGCGGTGGACGAGACGTTGACGATGTTTCCCTTGCTCACCAGCAGGTGCGGCAACGCCGCCCGGCAGAAGAAGAACGTGCCCGACAGGTTCACGGTGAGAACACGGTTCCAGTCCTCGGTGCGCAGCTCGTGCGTGTGGTCGAAGCGCAGGATGCCGGCCACGTTGCACAGCACGTCGATGCGGCCGAAGCGCGCGACGCACGCGGCGACCGAGGCGTCCACCTGGCGCTCGTCGCTCTGATCGCAGAGCGAGGTGTCAACCTGCGCGCCGCGCGCCCGGGCCTCGTCGGCAACGCGTTGCAGAGCCTCCTCCTGAACGTCGGCGCAGAGCAGGGTGGCGCCCTCGTCGGCGAGACGAAGCACCGTGGCGCGTCCGATCCCCGATGCGGCACCGGTGATCAGGGCGACGCGATCCGCGAACCGCTTCATCGTGCGAGCTCCATCGCGCGTGCAGTAGCGCACTTCGCCGGGCGGAGGGAAGACGCCAACCGGCACGCGCCAGCGTGCTATGGCTGGCTCCGGTGAGCCAGGACGACAGCCGACTGCCGGTGATCGACGTCGCGGCGCTGCTCGCCGGCAGCGGCGCGCGGCACCAGGTCGCCGCCCGGATCGCCGACGCCTGCCGCGAGGTCGGCTTCTTCTACGTCGTCGGCCACGGTGTCGATGACGCTCTGCAGGACGAGCTCGCCCTGCAGAGCCGGCGCTTCTTCGCGCGCCCCGATGCCGAGAAACGCGCGATCGCGATGGCGCGCGGTGGACGCGCGTGGCGCGGCTACTTTCCCGTCGGCGGCGAGCTCACCAGCGGACGGCCCGATCGGAAGGAAGGAATCTACTTCGGTACCGAGCTCGCAGCGGACGATCCGCTGGTGGTCGCCGGCACCCCGTTGCACGGCCCGAACCTCTTTCCCGCCGACATGCCGCGGCTGCGCGACGCGGTTCTGGGCTACATGCGCGAGATGACGCACCTCGGCCGCGCGCTGATGCGCGGCATGGCGCTCAGCCTCGGCCTGCCCGAGGGCGATTTCACCGAGAGCTTCACGGCGACGCCGCTCACGCTGTTCCGCGTCTTCAACTATCCGCCGCCGGCCGAGCCCGGCGCGACCGCCGACTGGGGCGTCGGTGAGCACACCGACTACGGCTTTCTCACCATCCTCAAGCAGGACGACTCGGGCGGCCTCGAGGTCAAGTCGCGCGCGGGCTGGATCGACGCTCACCCGATCCCGGGCTCGTTCGTGTGCAACATCGGTGACATGCTCGACCGGGCGACGCACGGCCGCTACCGGTCGACGCCGCATCGCGTCCGCAATCGCGCCACGCGCGACCGGCTGTCGTTTCCGTTCTTCTTCGACCCCGGCTGGGACGCACGCATCCGCCCGCTGGTGCCGGCAGCCGACGCGCATGCCGATCGCGCCGACGAGCGTTGGGACGGTGCCAGCGTGCACGACTTCGACGGCACCTACGGTGAGTACGTGATGCGCAAGGTGGCGCGGGTCTTTCCCACGCTGGGACGCGACGTCCTGTAGGCGCTCAGGGGCTCTTGCTGCAGGGCGCGGCGGCTGCCGACGCGCGGGCCAGCATGACCTCCGGGTCGGGCCCCTCGGCCCCGCGCGCGAGACCGGCCGCGACGGTGCGCAGCATGCGTGGCAGTGTCTCGGGTCGCCGGCCGAGCTCGACCAGGATCCGGCAGCCGAGGACGTCGGCGCGGGCCTCCGATCCCGGCGTGCCGCGGATCCCGCTCAGTGCGGCAGGCTCGCCCGCGATGTGGCCGCCATCGACCAGATGGCCGACCTCGTGCGCGAGTGCTGCGGCGAGCTCGTCGTCGTCGAGCAGGTCGACCAGCGCACGGCTGGCGCGGATGCGGCCATCCGGCCAGGACCAGGCGCCGAGCGCGCCGCGCGACGACAGCCCGAAGGTGATCGCGTCCGAAGGGCTCACGACGGGCGTCACCTGCCGCCCGATGTGCTCGAGACGCGCGAGTCGCGCCGCGTCGTCCGAGCCGACCGCGCTCGCCCCGGCAAGATCGGTGCGCCGGCCCGCGGTCGCCGAGCAACCGGCAAATGCCGCAACGGCCAGCAGAAGGATCCAGACGCGTGCCACGTCGGAGATCGCAACGGTCGTGCCGCAACCAGATCGAGGTCGCAGAAGGCCCGAACGGCTCCGATCTGCTCATCGCGTGGGCACGTGCGCGAAATCAGGGCGCGGGTCCGCGAATGTCGAAACCGACCCCTTGCCAGGACATCTCAGCATGAACAGCATCGAAGAGTCCGATGCGCTGCTCGGCTGCGTATCGACATCAGAAGAAAGGATTGATCACAATGAAAACTCTCATGACGGCCCTGTCGCTCGCGGCGCTGGTCGGTGCCTCCGTACCGGCGTTCGCGGTCACCCCCGGAACCTTCGATCCGCGCGATCCGAACAGCCTCAGCAAGTCCGGACAGACCGCGCAGACGCCCTACGCCCTGACCGGCTCCGCCCGCGGCGCGCACAAGCAGAACGACTCGCGCGTCGAGGTCAACTCGTCGCTCGGGGCCCGTGCGGTGATCACCACGCACGACGGCGACAAGAAGTAAATTGATCGGGGCGGGCCGGCGACACCGGCCCGTCCCGGGTGCTTCAGTCGCCCGCGGGTGCCTTGCGATCGCGTGACGGCAGCACCCTGCGGGCGCCGTCCCTCACCTTGTCTAGCCAGCGCCGCGCCCATTCGAATTCCAGCGACAGGATGCCGAGCCCGACGGGGATCACCACGAAGGCCGGCCCGGGCGTGACCAGCAGCACGAGCCCGACCAGAAGGACCGTCGAGCCCACCACTGTCACCCCGACGCGGCGCGCCATGCGGTAGGGACCGTTCAGCGGCCGTGGCCCAGGCTGCGCGGCCTCAGGCGCAGCGCTCGCCAGCGTGGGCTGGGTCTTTCCTTGGTCCGTCTGTTCGGTCGGGGCTTTCATGGTTTACCGGGCCTCCGGCGCGCTCTCGTCCTCGGCGAGCATTGGCCTTGCTTTCTCGGCACCGGGAACGCGCGTCGTGGTCATGACGCGTCACCTTCGCACGATCCGCGCCAGCCGCGCGAGCACCATCAGGGCTTGCCCGTCAGACTCCCCGCCTTGCGCCGCGCGGCTGCCCCGCGCGAGCGAAAGGTCTGGCGGAGCTCCTCGCCGTTGGCCGTTTCCACGAGGCGCCCGCTGGTGCGCTCGCCGATGACGCGGCGCCAGAAGCGGATCGCATGCTCGTTGCGCACCAGCTCGCTGACCTCCCAGCGTCCCGGATGGAGGTCGAACACTGCGTGCGCGGCAAGCGTGCCGATTCCGCTGCGGCGCTCGCGTCGCAGGACGAAGAACTCCGACAGGCGAAAGTCGCAGCCGGCCATGATGTGCGGCGAGGGCGCCTGGTTCACCAGCGCGAAGCCGACGCGCCGGCCGGCAACCGCGATCACCAGTGGCAGATCGTGATCGTCGCCGAGCCACGACGGCAGATGGTCGGGCTGCCAGTTGCCGCGCGCGTCGAGCTGATAATACGCCGAATCGAACGCCGACAGGTCGTGCAGGTAGAGCGGATAGACGTTGCGGAGCCAGGCGCGATCGGTCGCGGAGCGGCGCGCATCGCGTAGCTCGAGGCTCACCCGGTTCAGATCTGCCGAAGGTTCGACGTGATGCAAGAGGCGCGCGCAAGAAGCGCGCGACAGAGGCGCGCGAAAGGGTTGCCAACGGACTGCGTTGAGTGGGAGGACACGCGCATGAGCTCCGAGCCGAAGCCGCGCCGCAAGTTCTGGGGTTGGGGGTACGAGGGCCACGGCCCGAACGCCGAGCAGCAGGGACGCATCGCGCAGCTCCTGGCGGCCCGCTTCGCTATCGACGTGCCCGCGATCACGCCGCCACCGCGCATCGCGGAGCTGTCCTTGCGCGCGCCGCGGATCGCGCCGCCGGCGAGCCTCGCGCATCTCTGCTCGAGCGAGGTCGAGGAGCGCGCGGGTCACACCTACGGCAAGTCGTTTCGCGACGTCGTGCGCGCACTCGCACGCGAGTACCCGAACCCGCCCGACGTGGTGGCGCGGCCGCGCGACGAGAACGACGTCGTGGCCGTGCTCGACTGGTGCGATGCGGTGGGTGCGATCGCGATCCCGTACGGCGGCGGCTCGAGCGTCGTCGGCGGTATCGAGCCGCCCGCGACCGAGCGCAGCGTGGTGACGATCGATCTCGGGCATCTCGACCGCGCCGTCGAGATCGACCGCACGTCGCGCGCGGCGCGCATCCAGGGCGGCATCCTCGGACCGGCGCTCGAGGACCAGCTCCGCCCGCACGGGCTGACCTTGCGTCACTTTCCACAGTCGTTCGAGCTCAGCACGCTCGGCGGCTGGATCGCGACCCGCTCGGGCGGTCACTTCGCGACCCTCTACACGCACATCGACGACTTCGTGCAGTCGTTGCGGGTGGTGACGCCGACCGGCGTCGTCGAGTCGCGGCGGCTGCCGGGCTCGGGCGCCGGGCCTAGCCCCGATCGCCTGTTCATGGGCTCGGAAGGCATCCTCGGCATCATCACCGAGGCCTGGATGCGGCTGCAGGACCGACCGCGCTGGCGGGCGTCGGCGTCGGTGAGCTTCGCGAGCACGCTGACCGGCGCCGAGGCCGTGCGCGCGCTCGCGCAGTCCGCTCTCGCGCCGACCAATTGCCGGCTGCTCGATCCCGGCGAAGCGATGACGTCGGGCGCCGGTGCAGGTGACGCGGCGATCCTGGTCATCGGCTTCGAGTCGGCCGACCATCGCCCCGACGCGTGGATGACGCGTGCGCTGGAGCTGTGCCGCGACCACGGCGGTGCGGTTCCGGCGAACGCCGGCGAGACGCGCGGCGACGACTCCGGCGGCCGCGAGGGCGCGGTGGGCGCCTGGCGCAAGGCGTTCCTCGACGGGCCGTATCTGCGCGATGCCCTCGCGGCCATGGGCATGATCAGCGAGACCTTCGAGACCGCGATCACCTGGGACCGTTTCCCCGCCTTCCACGCCGAGGTGATGGCGGCGACCGAGGACGCCGTGCGTCGCGTGTGCGGCGCGGGCCAGGTCAACTGCCGCTTCACGCACGTCTACCCCGACGGTCCGGCGCCGTACTATTCCGTGATCGCGCCGGGCAAGCGCGGCTCGCAGGTGCAGCAGTGGGCGGAGATCAAGGCCGCGGCGTCCGAGGCGCTGATCCGCCTCGGCGGAACGATCACGCACCACCACGCCGTGGGCAGGGACCACCGGCCCTGGTACGACCGGCAGCGCCCCGACGTCTTCGCACGTGCGCTCGCCGCCGCGAAGAAGGAGCTGGACCCGCACGGGATCCTGAACCCAGGAGTCCTCATTGATTGAAGCGAGGGGACCTCTCTCCTCTCTCCTCGCCCCATCGGGCAAAGCCCGCCGGGGGGTAGTCGCCACGAGGAAACCCGTCTCCTCGCCCCATCGGGCAAAGCCCGCCGGGGGGTAGTCGCCACGAGGAAACCCGTCTCCTCGCCCCATCGGGCAAAGCCCGCCGGGGGGTAGTCGCCACGAGGAAACCCGTCTCCTCGCCCCATCGGGCAAAGCCCGCCGGGGCCCCACTCCTCTGGCTCGCTTCGCTCGGGTGCGTTGCGCGCGCTGATGCGTGAGCCGCTTGGCGGAGGGGCGACGTCCGGGCTAACGTGCGCCGCGATCGGAGTTACCGCATGCCCATCGACCTACGCGAAGTCCTGCGCCCGGAGACCAGCGCCGTCATCACCGTCGAGTGCCAGCGCGGCGTGATCGGTAGCGGCGGTGCCCTGTCCGCGCTCGCCGACGCGGTGCGTGACAGCGGGCTCGTGCCGCGCGCCGCGAGCGTGCTCGACGCGGCACGGGCGGCGAAGACGCCGGTCCTGCACGGCACCGTCGTCCGCCGGCCGGACGGCGGCGGCGTGACCATGAACTGCCGGCTGTTCGCCGCGACCCGCAAGGCCGGCGGACCCGGCCTGCTGGCCGGCAGCGAACCAGCAGCGCTGATCCCCGAGTTTGGTCCCGCCGCGTCGGACTACTTCGTGCCGCGCCACCACGGGGTGTCGCTGTTCCACGACTCCGAGCTCGACTCGCTGCTGCGCTGCCTCGGCGTGACGACCGTCGTGCTGCTCGGCGTGAGCCTCAACATCGCGCTGCTCGGTACGACGATCGAAGCCGTGAACCGCGGCTACCAGGTGGTGATGCCGCACGACGGCGTCACCGGCACGCCGGCCGAGTACGCGAAAATGGTCGTCGAGCACACCGTGCGGCTGCTGGCGACGGTCACCACGTGCGCGGAGGTCGTGGCCGCGCTCGGGCACGGACGACGGAACGGAGAGCAGCCGTGAGCGATCTGGTCTTGACCGACGAGCAGCAGCTCCTGCAGAGCACGGCCGCGGACTTCGCGCGCCAGAGCCTCCCGGTGTCGCGCCTGCGCGCGCTGCGCGACGCGGGCGACACGATCGGGTACTCGCCCGACCTGTGGCGGACCATGGCCGGCCTCGGCTGGCCCGGAATGCTGCTGCCGGAGGAGTACGACGGGCTCGGGCTCGGTTACGCCGACGCGATCGTCGTGCTCGAGGAGCTGGGCAAGGTGCTGGCGCCGGAGCCGTTCCTGTCGACGGTGCTGCTCGCGGGCAACGCGATCCTGCGCGGCGGCAGCGAGGCGCAGAAGAAGCAGCTCCTGCCCCGCGTTGCGAGCGGCGAGGCGGTGCTCGCACTCGCGCACCACGAGCCGCGCACGCGCCACCGCCTGCACCACGTCACCACCAGCGCCGCAGCCGGTACGGGCGGTAGCTTTCGCTTGACGGGTGTCAAGGACATCGTCCTCGACGGCGCTGCTGCCGAGCGCCTGGTGGTGTCGGCGCGCAGCAGCGGTGCGCCAGGCGACCGCGCCGGGATCTCGCTCTTCCTGGTCGACCCGCACGCGCGCGGCGTGACGGTCGCGCGCCAGCAGCTCGTCGACCACCGCGTCGCCGCGATCGTGAAGCTCGACGGGGCGGAGGTTCCGGCCAGCGACCTGATCGGTACGCTCGGCGCCGGCGCGGACGTGCTCGACGCCACGATCGATCGTGCCCTGGTGGGACTGTGCGCCGAGATGCTCGGCGGCATGGTGCGCTCGTTCGAGATGACGCTCGCCTATCTCAAGGAGCGCAAGCAGTTCGGCGTCACCATCGGGTCGTTCCAGGCGCTCAAGCACCGCGCGGCGCGCATGTTCATCGAGATCGAGCTCGGCCGCTCCGCGGTGATGGCGGCGGCACGCGCGCTCGACGACGGAGGGCCCGACGCGCCGATGCTCGCCGCGGTTGCCAAGGCGCGCCTGTCGGAGGGCTTCGTGCTGGTCGCGAGCGAGGCGGTGCAGATGCACGGTGGCATCGGCATGACCGACGAGCACGACGTCGGCTTCTATCTGAAGCGTGCCCGCGCGGCCGAGATCCTGCTCGGTGACGCGGCCTACCACCGCGACCGGTTCGCCACCCTGCAGGACTACTGAGCGGCGCGCGGGGCGCCGATCGCGAAGGTGAGCGAGGCCCAGAGGCTCTCCCACTCCGCGTCGCCGCCGCGCGGCAGCGCGATCATGTGCACGGCCTTCGCGAGCCAGACCCCGGCAGTGGCGAGACGTAGCGAGACCCGCCCCGCGGCGTCGGTTCGCGCGGCGACGCTCGCACCGGGGTTCGCCTGGCTGATGGCCGTGACGAGGACGCCTGCGATCGGTGCGCCGTCGTACGTCAGGCGCAGCGGCAGCTCGTCGCCCGCGGCGAGAGTGTAGGGATTCTTCTCGGCGACCAGCTCGAGCGTGAAGCCGAGCGGGGTGTCCGCCTGGCCTAGTGCCTCGGGGCCGGCGGCGAGCAGGGATCTCGCGCAGCGCGAGTAGCGTTCGCGCGCGGGCTTCTCGGATTCGCCGCGCGCGGCGCGCAGGCTGCTGATCGCGTCGAGTCCCTCGGTCTGGAGATAGGATTCGAACTTGCCCGCTTCGAGCTCGATCGAGAGCGGCTTGCTGCGGTAGCCGATCACGTACAGCCCCGGTGCTCCCAGCAGCGCGAACCCGGCCGGATCGCCACCTTCGCGACCGCGCACCGCGGCCTCGCCCGCGGGACCGGCGGCGACGAAGCGGGCGATCATCTCCGCGCTGCGTGGCACCGCGTCGCCGGCGAAGCGCTCACCGACCAGCAGGCGCAGCGTGACCGCATCGCCCGGCTTCGGTGTGAAGCTCGAGGGCTCGATCCAGAAATCGTGCGCGCGTGCGCCGCTGGCGACGAGCACGAAAAAGAGCGCGCCGAGTGCGGTTCCGCGGAGTCGGAGTGTGAAGCTCATCGAGAATTGCGTGCTGCGCGCGACCTCCGCGGAGATACGTACGCGAAGGCGGAACGGATTGCCCGGTCGCCTACGGCGCGAGCCAACGCCGCCGTGCAGCGAGGATCATGCCGGAGCCGCATGCCAGCTCCACGCTCGCGAGCTCGGCGTGGCCGAGCAAGGTCGCACGGACACGCTCGGTGTTCACCCGGTGCGTGTCGTCGATCCACGCCAGCGGCGTCATGTCATCGACCAGCAGCAGGCCGCCGGGTCGCAGCGCGGCGATGGTACGCGCCAGCCCGGTCCACTTGCCGCCCTGCGCGTCGGCGAAGATCAGATCGAACGAGCCGAGCTCGTCGAGCACCGCGAGCACGTCGGCGACGAGGAGCGCGACGAAGGACGGCCAGGCGCCGCCGCGCGCGACGGCCGCCGTCGTCGCATCGACGTCGACCGTGGTGACGCGCACGTCCGTTCGCGCAGCGAGGCCGTGCAGGATCCACGCCGTCCCGACGCCGACGCCGGTGCCCATCTCGAGGATCGAGCCACCGTGTGGCACGGCGGCCGCGAGGGTCGCGAGCAGGCGGCCGACCTCGGGCTCGCAGGAGAGCGGGAAGCCGCTCTCGGCCGCACGCGCGAGAGCCGCCGCCACCATGTCGGGAAGATCGGCTGGAGCCACCGACCGGATCAGACACCTCGCCGAGCGCCGGTGCAAGGAAGATGCACGACCGACTATCGGTAGCGGCGCGCTTTGGCGTAGCCTTTACGGCCACCGGCGAGCACCCGCAGCGGGCGGTCTTCGCTGTCGCCGCCGCGCCTCTCGAATTGCTTTGCCACGTGGCGGTGAGCGTACCTATACGTCTACGTCGGTGGTCTCGCGCGAGTCGTTCGAGGTGGCCGGGACCAGGTAGCGCTCCAGGTGTGCGCGCAGGCTTGCGGCATCCGCCGGTTGGCCGCGGAAGCCGACGTAGCCGTCGGGGCGGATCAGGTAGAGCGACTGCGTCGTTGCTGCGTAGCGGCGGTGCAGCGCCAGCTCGGGGTCGAGCAGCACGCGCACCGAAGGTGGAACAGCACGCGGCGCGGCGCCCGCCGCCATGACCAGGCAGCGTCGGATGGCGTCCCCGAAGGGCTTCGTGCTCGAGCTCGCGACCTCGAGCAGAGCGGCCACGCGGGTGTCGTCGTGGTGCGGTCCGCTGAACAGGAGCAGGGTGTGCGGCGTGCCGACGAGTGCTGCGAACAGCGACGTCGGCGCGCCGGTGGCCGCGTCGGTCAGCGGCGCGTCCAGGGCGCGCGCGCCCGGATGGACGCCGCCGCCGAGCAGCCAGGCGTGCTCGGTGAGGCCGCGGTGCTCGCCGCTCAGCGGGCTCGAGCCGTACTCGATGGCGGTCTCGGAGAGCGTCTCCTTGAAGCGCGCCTGCACGAACTCGAGTGACGCGATCAGCGGGACCAGCCGGTTGCGCAGCTCCTGCGCGATCGGATTGCGCATCGTTGCGACGCGGGTCATCGCGCCCGCGTTGCGCAGCACGGTGTCGCCGACCGCACTGCGCTCCGAGCTGTAGGTGTCGAGCAGCGACTCGCGCGCGCGGCCCGCGCGCACCAGCGCGAGCTTCCAGGCGAGGTTGTAGGCGTCCTGCATGCCGGTGTTCATGCCCTGACCGCCCGCCGGACTGTGGACGTGTGCCGCGTCGCCGGCGAGCAGGACGCGGCCATGCCGATACTCGACGAGCTTGCGCTCGTTGATGCGAAACCCGGCGAGCCAGACCGGATCCTTCATCGACAGTCCGCCAGGTCCGCGCTCGTCGAGAATGGCCTGTGTCTCCGCCAGCGTCGGATCATGCGGGTGGTCGAGGCCGGGGGCCGTGCCGACGTCGGCGATCAAGCGGAAGCGGCCTGGTGCGATCGGGAAGAACGCGAGGATTCCCTTGGTGTGCCAGTAGAGGCTGAGCTCGTCGCCGGCGAGCGGCCCGACGACGTGCACGTCGGCGAGGATCCAGTCGTTGGGCTCGGTCGAGCCCGCGAACTCGAGGCCGAGCTGGTGGCGGATGGTGCTGTGCGCCCCGTCGCAGCCGACGACCCAGGCGGCACGCACGAGCTCGCTCCGTCCGTCCGGATGGGCAAGGGTCGCCGTGTTGCCGTCGGGTTCGGTACGGAGCTCGGTCAGCTCGACGCGGCGCTCGACGTGGACACCTCGGGCGGCGAGGCGCTCCTCGAGCACGCGCTCGGTCTCGCTCTGCGGGATCATCAGCACGAAGGGGTACGGGCTGTCGACGTCGTCGAGGTTCGCCTGCACGAGCCGCATGCCGTTGCCGTAGAGGCTCGCACCGTGCGCGCGCATGCCCGCCGCGAGGAACGGCGTCGCGCCACCCAGGTCGTCGAGGATCTCGAGCGAGCGGCTCCACAGCACGAGCGCCTTCGACTTGTCGGTGCGCTCGGCGTTCCTGTCGATGATCCGGCAGGGGACGCCGTGCTGCGTGAGGGCGAGCGCCGTGGTGAGGCCCACCGGTCCGGCGCCGACGATCAGAACGTCCGCTGCAAGCTTCGCCGTCTCCTCCGCCATGCTCTCCTCCTCGTTCGGCTCCGCACCGGGGGCCGCAAGTGCATCGGTCGGCGAGCCGCGAACGTTGAGCGGAAAGGTGCGCTCAGGCCTTCGCGTGCGCCTCGGGAATGATGCTGATGCAGCCGTTGCGCTCGAGCACCGCGCAACGGATCTGGCTCAGGCGCTCGAGGCCGTGGCTGCGGCGCGCCTCGGCGAGGATGTCCTCGGTGTCGACGCGCTCGCGCCGCATGCGCTCCTCGAGCGGCACGCCGTCGCGCAGCAGGACCACGGGAACGCCGTCGATCAACCACTCGATCCGGTGCGAGCGCTGCTTCCAGAGCGAGAGCAGGATGTCGATCAGGACCAGCGTGACGATGAGCAGCAGCGCGTTGGTGACGGAGAAGTCCTCGCCGAGCAGACCCTGCTGGGTGACCTCGGCGATGATCAGCAGCAGCACGAAATCGAACGTGGTCGCCTTCTCCAGCGAGCGCTTTCCGGCCAGACGGAAGATCAACAGCAAGAAGAAGTAGATCGCGGATCCGCGCAGGATGGTGTCCATGAGCCGCTCCTTTGCCGCTGCCTGCCTACGGGTAGACGATCTGCCGGAACGCCAGCTCCGGATCGCTCTCGCGGCGGAGCTTGCCGTCGAGCACGCCGAATCGATCGGGTACCAGCGTGAAGGCGACCTGGATCGGCGTCCCATCGCTGCTCGCGAAGGTGAACGTCGTCCACTCCGACGACGCCGCGACGTGCTCGGGGGCGGGCAACACGCCGTCGAGCCGGACGCCGTCGAGGTACGCCGTGGCGAGCGCGATCCGGGCTGCGCCGTGCACGGGCGTGACGCGCAGCTTGAGCGTCTGCGGTGTGCCCATACGGACCATGCCGTCGTAGCGCAGCTCCAGATCGCGGGCGCTCAGGTGCCTGCTGCTGAACGGCCCGCCGCCGAAGAGCCCGAGCAGGCCAGCGACGCACAGCAGCGCCATCACGCCCCACGCGACCCGTTCGACGATCCAGCTTCGTCGCAGGAACGCGAGCGCCGCCGCGGACTCGATCTCACCTTCGAGCGTGCTGCCCGCCCTCGTGTCTTCCGTTGTGTGCAGCGGCCGTGCTCCTCCACCATGCTGAGAAGAACTCGGCCGGTGACGCAAGATGGCCGGCCGGCGGGTAGTGGGGGCTTTTGATTCCTAACGGCGTTTCCGCATTTCGCCCAATCGACAACCCCGGTCACGCGTGACATCCTCGACGCATGCCTTCAGGAGCAAGCAAGCGAGGGGACGACGACGGGATCGGATCGGCCATGCGTGCGGTCGAGCACGCGATCGGCGGTCCGCTTGTCGAGAAACCGAAGAACAAGCACGCCCAGGCCCTGAGCAAGCTCGGGGCGTCGAAGGGCGGGCAGGCGAGGGCGGCCAAGCTGTCGGCCAAGAAGCGGTCGGCAATCGCCAAGAAAGCCGCTGCTACGCGCTGGGCGGCCAAGCTCGGACCTCGCTCGTAGCGTTCGAACTCATCTGCCACAGCATCCGCGTGTTGATTCACGAGATGCACGAGCTTGGTGCCCACCCCGTCTTAGGTCGCCCACTCGGCGCGGCAGAGTGCCACTGCCTCAGTTGTTAGCAGGTGGCTTTATGACTTCGCTAAGAAGCTTGCGCAATCCAAAGATAAACGTCTCGACTCGGTTATCTGGTCCGAACAACACGAAAAAGATCGAGCGGAACGATGACGTTGCACAGAATGGGATTACGACGAGAGTAGCAATAAGCGACTTTGCGCTAACCACCGCAGGCACTTGTAGCCCGATGTCGATGATCCCCCCGATGGCAATGAGCGCCAGGTATGATGGAATCTCGAACAATCGGCCAAGAGACTTAGTCAGGCCAAACTGGCCGGATTTTATGTCCTTAGTGATTCTCGCGACTGAGGCGATGGTCGCCAGTGCGGCCGCGGCAAGTACGACCGCGTCAATACCGGCGACTACCCATAGCGCCGCCGCGCTTGCGCTGGCGGCCAGCCATGACCAAATGCTTTGGCTCGATGCCTCACTCACAATCCCGGTCGCCGCCCAAGACATCGCTTGAGCTACGGAGAAGTCACCGAGGTGCTCCGGTTCTGAGTGATGGGCGGCTTCTTGGTGGGTAGTAGCATGTTGTGGCGCGTCAAGAGTTTGGTTGTCGCTATCAAAGGCGACGGGCGCCCCGATTACAACCATTCCCGAGTCCGCCCAAAAGGCCCGCAGCGCCCCCCCGAGCGGTGCGATTACAAGATCCATGTCAAGCGTGCTTATGCCCTTTGAGATCGCGGATACGAGGCCCTCTTCAAGTTGGCGAGGATCTCCGATGAGCGAAAGGTCTGCATGGGGCCACTTAGCCGCAACGCGAAGCGTCGAATAACTCGAAACGTCCTCGATGCGCCCCGGAAATGAGCGTCTAGTCTCGACAAACTCGCGGAGGCTATCGCTCGACGCGCGCCCGCCACGGACTAGCCGTGGATGCACACCGCCGATTGTCGAGCGCCCCGACCGGGAACGGGATGGAGTCGCCGCCATGGACGGCTGAGGATCGGCGCTCATCGGCTACCCCCCAAGAGTTGGTCCCGCAGAGACGAAATGGCGCTCCACTTTTTTCGCAGTTGCGCGACCGCAGCTTCTAGAGATTCAAGTCCCATTAGATCAAGCTGGAAAATGAGGTTCGAGTCTTCACCGCCACTACTGCGCGTGTCGATGCGGATGAGTGCCGCCACTGCGTACTCTACGATCTTGTCGCGCTCGTCGTTGAACACCGGCCTCAGGTCACAGAGAGAGGTGAACGAGACGCCCATCGGTACGATGGCCGTCGAGACCTCTTGAATCTTTGCCCGAAGCTCCGACACCGGATGCGCACTAAAAAGCCTCCGAAGAAGAGGCTCACGCTCTCGCAGTCGAGTTTCGAGTTCGCCCGGACTACGGCGCTGGGCGTAAAGCTGAAATTCATCGATAATGTCGTCGGTAGAAAGCGAGAACTGCTGACGCTGGTTGTCGAGAAATCCGACATACCGCAAAACATCCAGCGTGCCTTCGTGCGAGATGCCAAGCCGCTGCGCGAGATCAAGGGTGTCGTGAAAATCCGACGAGAAGCCCTTCTGCTCTACGAACTCTGCAACAACGGCCAGCTGATCCGATGAGAGCGCAGCGAGCGTGTTGAGGGTGGGTTTCTCCTCGTCCCAGAACAGGAGCCGTTGGACCAGCGGCTTTTCGGTTGTCATGGAGCGCCTGTTGGACTCAGCCCGCGGGTCATGTTGCAAACCCTATCGAGACGGCGTTTCCCTGGCAACGGAACGCCCTCGCATGGCTCACCACCGAATCAACGCTGACATGGGTGGGATAGATAGCGCCCCGGGGCGGGGACGCGCAAGCAACGCACCAGCTCTGGTTCCTTGGCGTCCCTTGGCACATCTCGTCCTCGACGCGCTGCCCAAAAAAACCTCGCCCGCTGCCCAAGAGCCGAGGTCAAGGGAGCTGGTTACTGGGCAAAGCCGATTTTCCTTGACTATACTTGCTCGAGCAAGCATAGTCACTCCATGAACAGGTTGGACACCAAGCGCCGCGCCCAGATCGTTCACTGCCTCTGCGAGGGGATGTCCATCCGCGCAACGTGCCGGATCACGGGCGCCGACAAGAAGACCGTCCTGCGTCTGCTCGTCTCGGTCGGGGAGGCGTGCGCCGCCTATCAGGACGGGGCGATCGGCAACCTGACCAGCAAGCGTATCCAGGCCGACGAGGTCTGGAGCTTCGTGGGGGCCAAGGACAAGAACGTGCCCGAGGAGAAGCGCGGACAGTTCGGCGTTGGCTCCGTCTGGACGTGGACGGCGATGGATGCCGACACCAAGCTCATGATCTCGTGGCTGGTCGGCACTCGCGACGCGGGCGCGGCGTGGGAGTTCATGCAGGATCTCGCCGGCCGCGTGAAGCATCGCGTCCAGCTGACGACGGACGGCCACGGCGCGTACCTGTCGGCGGTCGAGGACGCGTTCGGCGGCGCGATCGACTACGCGATGCTGGTCAAGCTGTACGGCACTGGCCCTGCGGAGGCCGGCCGCTACTCACCGCCTGTCTGCACGGGCTCAACCGTCAAGAAGATCGAGGGCAACCCCGACCCGCGCCACATCTCGACCAGCTACGTCGAGCGCGCCAACCTGACGATCCGCATGGGCATGCGGCGCTTTACGCGCTTGACCAATGCATTCAGCAAGAAGGTCGAGAACCACGTTCACGCACTCGCGATGTTCTTTATGTTTTACAACTTCGCGCGCGTTCACCAGACTTTGCGCGTCACTCCCGCGATGGAAGCGGGGATCGCCGATCACGTCTGGACGGTCGAGGAGATCGTTAGCTTGGTACACGACGAGGATGTCATTATCTTGCGCTGACCTATTCACCCTTTTTCTCTTCACGCCCTTTGCGCGCCGCGTCCCGCATGCTCGCCCGAATCGGGTCCGCGAAAAACGTCAGCCCTTTGGCGAGGCCGTCATTGAACCCCTTCTGTGCGCCGTCGTATCCGCGCGCGATCGTATTGACGAGTTCGGGGGGGAGGAACATGAAGTTGCGGAAGGTTGGGCCAGCAATGAACATGTCGGTCGCCCCACCTATGCCGGCCACAACTTCGGCTCGTCGCTTCGCGTAGAAGACGTGGAACATGGTTTCCGGCATCGGCTTGGCTGCCGTATGCCGCATAAACATCAAATGGGAACTGGCGTGCTCGACACCGCCCCCAATGGCCGCGAAACCGACGCGATCCTCATGGCGAACAACGCCGTCGTACAGCACGAAAATATGGGGGCCACTCGGGTCGACACCACTGATGATCGCGTGCACTGGCAAGTCGGGAAACTCTCCCATTTGGCGCAGGAGGTCTTGGGCAATATCGGGCGCGACGCGCCCATCCAAATATGAGTCAGCCTTCAAGCCCAGTGGGGTCAGGATGGCGTTCTCCGCGCGCCTGAGCCTAGCCATGTCGTAAAGGCGACCGTATGCTTGCGCCACTGTTTCGACGCCGATCCATTCGTTCGGGTTGACCTGGGCAAACATGTCGAGCGCGAGCCTTACGCCAGCCAAGATCTCGGCATGGATGCTGATATCGCCCGCCGTCATGACGGCGATGGATGGTGCCACTTGGACAATCTTGGGGGTGTCTGGCTCGAATTCGACATCCCCAATCGACGTGAGCATGCGATCGGACGCGCCGACGATGAATGGGAGAACGACTCCATCGATCTCCTCGCAACACATGGCGGCAACGCAGATTGTCATGGGCGATCTCGGAAGCCGTGGCCTCCGCCGATCCGGGTGTAGCGTAGGTCGCGGCCCACAGTCGAGCCGCGGACGAAACACCGTTCCAGAGCAAAAGCCCCCACTACCGGCCGGCGCCGCTGTGCCCTGGCCGAGCTAGCGCGGGGCGGTGTGAGCGCCGTCGTCCGCAGCCGCCGTCGCGCGCGCGCCACCCAGCACGCGTGCGCGCAGCCGGTCCATCGCGACGTAGGTCACCGGTACCACCAGGAAGGTCAGCACGGTGGAGAAGAACATGCCGCCCGCGACCGCCACCCCGAGCGGCGCCCGCGCCTCGCCGCCCGCGCCGCTGCCGAGCGCGATCGGCAGGATGCCGACGATGGTGGAAAGGGCAGTCATGAGGATCGGCCGGAAGCGCGTGCGCGACGCCTCGTAGGTCGCCTCGACCAGGCCCATGCCGCGCTCGCGGAGCTGGTTTGCGAACTCGACGATCAGGATCGAGTTCTTGGTGACCAGCCCGACCAGCATGACGAGGCCGATCTCGCTGAACAGGTTCAGGGTGCCGCCGGTCAGCAGCAGTGTGACCAGGGCGCCGGTGAACGACAGCGCGACCGCGACCAGGATCGTCAGCGGGTGGACGAAGCTCTCGAACTGCGCCGCCAGCACCAGGTAGATGATGACGACCGCCATCAGGTAGGCGAACAGCAGCGCGTTGCTGGACTCGAAGTAGCTCTCCGACTCGCCGGAGAAGGTGACCCGATAGCCCTGCCCGTCGGGGAGCACGTCCGCGGCGATCGCGCTCAGCTCGTCGAGGGCGTGGCCGAGGGTCGCTCCGGCGGCGAGGCTCGCGGTGATGGTCGCGGAGCGCAGCCGGTCGAAGTGCGGCAGCCCGCGCGGCGCCACCGACTCCTCCAGCGTGACCAGCGAGGCGAGCGGGATCAGGCGGCCGTCGTCGCTGCGCACGTAGCTCTCGAGTAGATCGCGCGGTCTCATGCGCTCGCTGCGGTCGAGCTGCGCGATCACGTCGTAGGTCTCGCCGCGTAGCTTGAAGGTCGAGAGCTCGCGGCCGCCGAACAGGATCTGCAAGGTGCTCGCGATCTGCCGCACCGAGACGCCGAGGTCGCTGGCACGCTCGCGATCGATGCGCACCTCGAGCTGCGGCTTGTTGAGCAGCAGGTCGGTCTGCAGATTGACCAGGCCGGCGATGCCGCGCGCGCGCTGCAGGATCTCGTCGACGTAGCGCGCGAGCTGCGCCACGTCCGGTCCCTGTACGACCAGCGAGACCAGGGCGCCGCCGCCGGTCGTGCTGATCGCCGGCAGGTTCATCGGAAAGGCCTGGATGCCGCCGATCTCGCCGAGCTGGCCGCGCAGCTCGTCGACGATCACCATCTGGCTCCTGGCGCGCTCGCCCGACGGGCTGAGCGTCGCGAAGATGGCGCCCTCGTTGACCAGCCCCGGCGTACCGACGCCGAGCGCGACCACCGAGAACCCCTTCACGACCTCCGGCACCGCGAGGATGACCTTCTCGACCGCGTGCTGGTAGCGGTCGGTGTACTCGAGCGTGCTGCCCTCCGGCGCGCGTATGAACGCGCGCACCGAGTCGCGGTCGGCGGTCGGGATGAACTCGCGCTCGATACGCCCGAGCAGCAGGAAGCCGAGCACGACCCACGCCAACCCGAGCACGAGTGTCATCTTCGGATGCGTCAGGACCGGACGGAGCGTTCGTCCATAGGCGTCGGCGAGCAGGTCGAAGGCGCGCGCGAGCCGCGCCTTCAGGCCATGCTCGGCGGCTTGCCGGCGGAGGATGCGCGCGCAGAGCATCGGCGAGAGCGTGAGCGCGACGAAGCCCGAGATCGCGACCGAGGCCGCCACCGTGATGCCGAACTCGCGGAACAGGAGCCCGGTGGTGTCGCTGAGGAAAGCGAGCGGCAGGAAGACCGCGACCGTCGACACCGTCGCCGCGACGACCGCGAACGCGATCTCGTCCATGCCGCGCCGCGCGGCTTCCATTGGCTCGGTGCCTTCCTCGACCCAGCGCGTGATGTTCTCGAGCACCACGATCGCGTCGTCGACCACCAGCCCGATCGCCAGCGTCAGGCCCATCAGGGTCAGCGTGTTGATCGAGAAGTCGAGCCAGTAGAGGACGGCGAACGTGCCGATCAGCGACACCGGGATCGCGACCGTCGGCACGATCGTCGCCCGCAGCGAGCGCAGAAAGAGAAAGATCACGATCACCACCAGCACCACCGACTCGAGGATCGTCTGGGTCACGTCCGCGAGCGAGCGCTCGATGAAGATCGAGGAGTCGAAGGCGGTCTGGATCTCGAGCCCCGGCGGCAGGGTCCTGGCGATGTCCAGCGCCTCCGCCTTGACGGCGTTGGCGACGTCGAGCGTGTTCGCCTTGGATTGCTTGACGATGCCGAGCCCGACCGCGGGTTTGCCGTTGAAGCGCACCATCTTGCGCTCGTCCTCGGGCCCGATCTCGACCCGCGCGACGTCACGCAGGCGCACCGTCTGTTGATTGACGCTTGCGACCGCGAGCGCTTCGTACTCCTCGACCGTCTTCAGCTCGCCCAGGGTTCGGATCGTGAACTCGCGGTCGCGCCCTTCGACGCGGCCCGACGGCAGATCCACGTTCTCGCGCGTCAGCGCCGCCTGGACGTCGGCGATCGTCAGCCCGTGCGCCGTGAGCCGCGAGCTGTCGATCCAGAGACGCATCGAGAAGCGCTTCTCGCCCGCGATCAGCACCTCGGAGACCCCGGGCAGCTTGGCGAGCCGGTCCTGGGCCTGGGTCTCGGCGATGGTCGAGATCTCGAGCTGGGAGAACTTTTCGCCGAACAGCGCCAGCCACATGATCGGGCTCGCGTCGGCGTCGCGCTTGGCGACCACGGGCTCGTCCGCGTCGTCGGGGAGGTCGTCGCGCGCGCGTGCGACCCGGTCGCGGACGTCGTTGGCGGCGACGTCGACGTCGCGATCGAGGCTGAACTCGACGGTGATCGACGACACCTGCTCGCGGCTGAGCGACGTCAAATGCTTGACGCCCTCGATGGCGATGAGCTGATCCTCGAGCGGCTGCGTGACCGAGGTCTCGACCACCTCCGGTGCGGCGCCGGGCAGCACCGTCGTCACCGACACGACCGGTGGCTCGACGTCCGGGAACTCGCGGTTGGGCAGGCGACCGAGCGCGATCGCGCCGAACAGCACGATCACCAGCGACAGCACCGTCGCCAGGACCGGGCGCTCGATGCAGATCTGCGAGAGCTTCACGGCGCCGCACCCGCGTCCGGAGGGTCGCCAGCGCTCGCCGCGTCCGGCGCTTGCACCGCACGGACCGCGGCGCCGCTCGCGACCTTGTGCGTCCCGGCGGAGACGATGCGGGCGCCCGCCGCGAGTCCGGCCGTGATCTCGACCTGACCTTCACGCCGGACGCCGATCTTCACCGGCACGTGCGTCGCGATGCCGTCTTCGCCGACGCGCCAGACGAACGGTCCGGCGGCGTCGTACGCGATCGCCGACTCCGGCACCACGATCGCGTCGTCGTGGCGCGGCATCTCGAGCTGGATGTTGGCGAAGAAGCCCGGCCGCAGCCGGCGCGACTCGTTGGGCACGAACGCCTTCATCAGCAGGCGGCGGTTGGCCGGGTCGAGCGACGGCGCGACGAAGTAGACCTCGCCGGGGAAGGTCTGGCCGCGGAACGCCGCGACCTCGATCTGGAGCTGGAGTCCGACCCTGGCCAGCGCGACGCCGACCTCCGGCACGGCGAACAGGAGGCGCAGGCGCGACAGGGCATCGATGCGCACCAGGTCGGTGTCGTCGTCCACGCGGTCACCGGGCGAGACCAGGCGCGCGCCGAGCACGCCGTCGAACGGGGCGCGGATCTCGGTGCGATCGAGCGCGACCTGCGCGAGATCGCGCCGGGCGCGTGCGGCGTTCATCCGCGAGGTCGCGGCATCGAGCTCGGCGGGTGAGAGCGTGCGCTGCTTCGCCAGCGCTTGCGCGCGCTGGTGGTCGTCCTCGGCCAGCATGAGGTTGGCGACGGCCTCCGCGAGGCGCGCCTGCTGCTCCTCGTCGCGCAGCCGGATCAGCAGCGAGCCGCGCTCGACCTCCTGTCCTTCGCGAAACTCGATCGTTGCGATCACGCCCCGGGTCTCGGGCTTCAGCAGCACCGACTCGTCCGCTTCGAGCTGGCCGACGAGGTCGATGGTCTCGTGGATCGAGCTGGGCTCGACGGTGATCATCTCGACGGCGACCGGCGGTACGTCGTGCTTCGCCGTCGATGGGGCATCGCCGCAGGACGCGAGCGCGAGCCCGGCGAGCGCTGCGGCGACGAGCGTGGCCGCAGCCGAGGGAGGTACGCGGTGCATCCCACCTAGGTGGTTGGAAATCAGGTCGCTTTGCAACCTCGCTCGATTGCCTCCGGACCGTCCGGCGCCGTATCGTCGCCCACACGATGCCGGGTTCTCGTCTGCGCGTGCTGACGCACCTTCCCTACGAGCGCGTGGCGCGGGTCGAGCGCGAGGTCGCGGACGTGGAGCTGGTGCCGATCCCGACCGACGGTGACGTGCCCGAGGGCGCGACCGGCGAGGTGCTGGTGACCTTCACCTGGGGTGCCGCGAACATCGCTCAGGCCGTGCAGCGCGGCGTGCGCTGGATCCACACCATCGGCACGGGCGTCGACAGCTTTCCGTTCGCCGTCCTCGGCGATCGCGTACTGACCTGCGCGCGCGGTGCGAGCGCGGTGCCGATCGCCGAGTGGGTGCTGGCGATGTTGCTCGCCTGCGAGAAGAATCTGCCCGCGACGTGGATCGCTGGTCGCGCGGCCTGGAAGCGCATGGAGCTCGGCGGGCTCGGCGGGCGAACGCTCGGGATCATGGGCCTCGGTGGGATCGGCGCTGCGGTCGCGGCGCGTGCGCTGCCCTTCGGCATGCGGGTGGTGGCGATCCGGCGCGGTAACACGCCGAGCCCGGTCGCGGGGGTCGAGCTGGTGCGCGATCTGGACGCGCTGCTCGGAAGCGCCGACCACCTGGTGCTGGCACTCCCATCGACACCCGAGACCCGTCACGTGATCGGTCGCGCGACGCTCGCCCGGGTGAAGCGCGGCGTGCACCTGGTCAACGTCTCGCGCGGGACCCTGGTCGACCAGGACGCGCTGCGCGAGGCGCTCGACGACGGCCGTGTGTCGCGCGCCTCGCTCGACACCTGCGATCCCGAGCCGCTGCCCGAAGGGCACTGGCTCTACACGCACCCGCGGGTGCTGCTCAGCCCGCACGTCTCCTGGAGCATGCCCGGCGCGCTCGACGTCTTCGTCGACCTGTTGATCGAGAACCTGCGGCGCTATCGCGCGGGCGAGCCGCTGGCGGGCGTCGTGGACGTGGCGAGCGGCTATTGAAGATGCGGGGCTGGCGATTCGCTCGCCGGGCCCCGCATCTCGTCCGCTCGGAGCAACACCGAGCGGGCGTCTCGATCAATGCAACAGGTTCGCGATCGGCTCGACGGATGCCCGGCTCGCCGAGCCGATCGGAGTGGGCGTCGGGGTCGGTGCGGCAGTCTCGGTCGGCACCGGCGTCTCGGTTGGTGTCGGGGTCTCGGTTGCCGTCGGCGTCTCGGTCGGCACTGGCGTCGCGGTCACGACGGGGTTGGGGTCGGCGTGAGACCCGGTGTCGCCGTCGGAGACGCCGAAGGCGTCGGTGACGGTCCAGTGCCGACGAATGCCGGCACGCACAGCTTCTTCACCACCGGCCGTTCATTCGCGAACACGGTGCCCTCGCCGAACTGGTCGGTTCCCTCCCTCCGGGTTGCTTGCCGGCAAACGGCCACGGCTGCATACAGATGTCGTGCCAAAGCACGCGGCGCACGCGCGTGCGTGATGACGCAGCAGCGGCGTGGGGCGCCGCGCGCGGCTGGCAAGATCGGGCAGGACAATCTGTAGAAAGAGCCCCTGCCCTCTTACACGATGGAACGAACTACCGCTGCTTGAGTTCGATCACGAGCTCGCGGTACGGACGGCTGCCGATGTTGACCGCCCACTCGGTCTCGCCGGCCGAGAGGTAGATCACGCGACCCGGGGTCACGTCGGCCGCGCGCGGTTCGCGCGCGGAGTCCGGTCCGGGGACCGCGGCGATGCGATCACCTTCGAGCAGCACGATGACGTAGTCGAGGTCGTGACGGTGCAGCGGCGACGCCTCGCCGGGTGCGAGCGTCAGCTCCCAGGCGCGCACGCCCTCGTTCTCCAACAGGATCCTGCTCGCGATCGCGCCGAGCGCCTCGCCCTCGTGCTCGGCGCGAAACGCGGTCGCAAATTCGGACAGCGATCGATGCTCTTCGTTCATCGTGGTCCGCCGTGCGTGTGGCCGCCGGCGAGCCCGTGCGCGTCCTCGTGCGCGCTGGAGCCGCGGCCGAGCCGGGGCAGACGTCGCGTGGTCCGTCGCGGCAGGCACTCGAGTGCGAGGTCGTCGCGATCGACCCTCGCTCCCACCGTGCTCTCGATCTCCAGCCGCTGCGCGCCCACGGGCACGCGCAGCTCGTTGAGGGCGGAGCAGCTCTCGCCGTCGGCTCCTGCGGCGGTCGCGTGGAAGGCCGCGACCAGCGTCGCGCGGTTCTGGAAGGCGGCCGTCGCGCGATCGTCGGACGCTGCCGGCTGCAGCACCGTGAAGCCGGCCGGGACCGCAGGAGCGCAGCTCGCCAGCCGGCGATCGCGCACAGCGAAGCACAGGCCGACGCGCAGCACGCACTCGCCCGGCTCGTCGCCGTAGTCGCACGCCGGATCGCCGTCGGTGCAGCGTACCCGGTTCTGCGCCCGCAGGTACGGCCCGAACGCCGGCTTCGCCGGCAGCAGCCACTCGGTGATGCAGTCGTCGGCGCGCTCGCCGCCGCCGCTGGCGAGCCGGGGCGCGAGGCAGGCGCTGCCGCCCGGACATTCGCCGCGCACCCAGACCGGGCTGCTCCAGGCGCGTGCGCCGTCACCCTGGGTGACGCGCGCATAGAGGAAGGTGTGCGGCTCCTCGACGCGCGCCGCCGCGCGCAACGTGCAGCTCGTGCCCGCGCAGCGCACGCGCTCGATCACGTCGCCGTTGCGCAGCAGCTCGATCACGACCGGACTGGCGGTCGCGGTTGCGGTCACGGCCGCGTCGACGCGCGAGCCCAGCGTCGCCGCGATCTCGTCGCCCATCGGTGCGCCCTCGACTTGCAGGTCGAGGACGATGCGCTCGCCGGTCGTGGCCCAGCAGCGCCGCGCGCGCAGCGCGGTGAGCAGGTTCTCGCGGGTCAGCGCCTCGGCGGAGCAGCCGGTGAGGCCGGTGCCGAGCAGTGGCAGATCGACCTCGCTGTGATGGTCGTCGGACACGCCGACCAGGCCGAGCCGGAAGCCGGCGCGCAGCGCCCACAGCGCGTTGCCGAAGCCGGGCTCGTTGTCACCCGCCCCGGCGGTGTTCCACACCTCGACGGCGTTGGTGATCTCGTCGTCGATCTCGTCCCAGTTCACCTTGAACAGGTCGGCCGGGTGATTGACGTGCGCCGCGGCCGCACCGGACAGCACACGCTCGCCGTAGTAGGCGTAGAAGTCGGCGGCCTCGGGGCAATCGCGCGAGCTGCAGTAGCTCTCGTCGTCGCGCTGGAAGTAGACGTTCATGTGCCAGCGGTGTGTCCACTCGATCGCGGGGAAGGTCACGAAGCGTCCCGGGACGTGGAACGACGCGGCCGTCGTCTTCAGGATCGCCCACTCGTTCTCGGTGAGGAAGGCGTCGTGGTCGGAGAGCACGACGAAGTCGAGGCCGGCAACGTCGCGCGCGACGCGGAAGAAGGCGTCGGGCGGGTTGGTGGCGTCATCCGAGAGCGCCGAGTGCGCGTGCAGGTCACCGAAGAAGGCGGCCGCGTGGCTCGTCGTCGGGACCGACCACGACAGCCCGAGCTGCAGCAGGAGCAAGACCGCGCAGCCGTAGGCATTGCCGCCGGGTCGGGGTCGCGCGAGGGGCCTCGAGGGTTCGATCACCGTTCACGGTCTAGACCGACGGCGAGCGGACGGTCAACGCCACATTGCGTCGCGATGTCGCGCACCATCTCAGCGCCCTTCTTGACAGCCCGCCCGTGGCTCGGCCTGCTGGAGCGGCCACCGGGCCCAACGATCGCACCTCGGCGCGAGGGAGCGGCAAAGGAGACGTCATGGATCGCAAGACATCGAATCCGGGATCGAACCTGCTCGAGGCGGGGGCGAGCCTGCGACGCCCCAGGCGTCGGGTCGGGATGCTCGTCCTGGCGGCCCTCGCCGCCACACTCACGTTGACCGCGTGCCCCGAGCCTAAAGGTCCCGCAGAGAAGGCTGGTGAGGCGGTCGACGATGGGGTCGACAAGCTGAAGGATGCGGTCACGCCGGACGGTCCTGCCGAGAAGCTCGGCGAGAAGCTCGACAAAGCAACCGATTGACGGATGCGCACGCCGGTTCGCGTCGTGCGAGCTGGCGTGCGCGACCACGCCGCCCTGCGCCCGGCTGTCGTGGCCCGTGATCAGCTGATAGCCCTGGCAGCGAGGCGGTATCGACGTGCTCGGCATCGACTGTCCACGCTGCGGGCACCGCGGCGAGCCCGCGGCGCGCTTCTGCTCTGCCTGCGGCCTCGCGCTCGATACGCAGGCGCCGCCACCGGGCGCGCGGACGGCGGAGCGCCACATCTACACGCCGCGCCACCTGGCGGCCAAGATCCTCACCCAGCGCTCCGCCCTGGAGGGCGAGCGCAAGCAGGTGACGGTGCTGTTCGTCGACCTGTGGTGGTCGGCCGGATCGGTGACGACCTGCGCATGGACTACACCGCGCAGGGGCACACCGTCGGGCTCGCCTCGCGCATGGAGCAGCTCGCCGATCCCGGACGGATCTACTTGACCGAGCACACCGCGGCGCTGGTCGGCGGTCGCTTCCGCATGCGCGACCTCGGCCCGCACAACGTCCGCGGCGTGCGCGAGCCGGTGCGGGTGTTCGCGCTCGAGGGCATCGGCACGGTCCGGACACGCCTCGAGCAGTCGCGCGCGCGCGGCTTCTCGCGTCTGGTCGGGCGCAATGCGGAGGCCGGGCGCCTCGAAGCCGCGCTCGAACGCGCCGTCGCGGGCGAGGGCGGCGTCGTACGCCTCCCCGCGGGTGTGACGGCGCCGCTCAGGACTTGAGCTTGGTCGCGATGGTCGCCACGTGCTTGCCCTGGAAGCGCGCGATCGCGAGCTCGTTCTCGCTCGGCTGGCGCGAGCCGTCGCTGCCGGCGATGGTCGAGGCGCCGTACGGCGTGCCGCCGCTCACCTCGGACACCAGGTTGAGCTCCTTGCAGGAGTACGGCACGCCGACGATCACCATGCCCTGATGGAGGAGGGTGGTGTGGAACGAGGTGATCGTCGTCTCCTGACCGCCGTGCTGGGTCGCGGTGCTGGTGAACACGCTGCCGGGCTTGCCGACCAGGGCGTTCTTCGCCCACAGCCCGCCGGTGCGGTCGAGGAAGGCGCGCATCGGTGCCGCCATGTTGCCGAAGCGGGTTGGCGTACCGAAGATGATCGCGTCGGCATCGGCGAGGTGCTTCTGCGTCGCGGTCGGGACGTGCGCGAAGGCGGCGCGTGTCTTGTCGGCGCCGCTGCGCTTCAGGGACTCCTCGTCGGCGAGCTCCGGCACCTGCAGCAGCTCGACCTCCGTTCCCGGCACCTCGCGCGCACCCTTGGCGATCTCCTCCGCGAGCCGGTGGACGTGGCCGTAGAGGCTGTAGAACACGATCTGGATGTTCGTCGGCATGGTCTTCTCCTTCTCTCCGTCGAGCAGAGTATGTCCCGTCTTCAGGCGAGATCGAACAGCAGCACCTCGGCCGGCGCGCTGGCGGCGAGCGCGAGCGTGCTCTCGTCGCTGACGGCGAGCCCGTCGCCCGCGTGCAGGACGTTGCCGCCGGCATCCACCGTGCCGCTCACCACCTGCAGCCAGGCGTGCCGGCCCGGCGCGAGCGCGTGCTCGATGCGATCGCCGCTCTCGAGGAGCCCGTCATAGAGCGCGACGTCCTGGTGGATGCGCACCGAGCCGTCACGTCCGTCGGGCGAGGCGACCAGCAGCAGGCGACCTGGCTCGAAGCGGCCGGCGAACGAGATCTGCTCGTAGCCCGGCTCGAGGCCGTGCTTCTCCGGCTGGATCCAGATCTGCAGCAGGTGCAGCTCTTCTGCGGGCGAGGGGTTGATCTCGCTGTGCGTGACGCCGGTTCCGGCCGTCATGCGCTGCAGCTCGCCCGGACGCACCACGGCCCGGTTGCCCATGCTGTCACCGTGCTGCACCGCGCCAGAGACCACCCAGGTGAGGATCTCCATGTCGCGGTGCGGGTGCGCGCCGAAGCCGCGCGCCGCGGCGACGTGGTCCTCGTTGATCACGCGCAGGCTGCGAAAGCCCATGTGGGCGGGATCGTGGTAGTCGGCGAACGAGAACGTGTGCCGGCTGTCGAGCCAGCCGTGTTCGGCATGTCCGCGCTCTGCGCTCTTTCTCACGTCCATCATGATCGGGTACTCCTTACGTCAAGCGCCGCTGCCGAGGCCGAGCTTCTGGCAGAGCCGACGCAGCTCCTCCTGCTCGCGCGGCGACAGGACCCCGAGCTCGCGCACCATCTCCAAGACGTGGCGCGGGAAGACCTCGCGCATCAGCGCGCCACCGCGCGGCGTGATGCTCACGGTCGTGCAGCGCCGGTCGGATTCCTCCTGTACGCGCCGCACCAGGCCGCTCTTCTCCAGGTTGTCGAGCACGGTGGTCATGTTGCCCGGGCTGCGCAGCAGCTTGCGCGCGAGATCCGTCGTGCGTAGCGGGCCCAGGTGGTGGAGTGCCTCCAGCGCCCCGAACTGGCCGATGGTGAGCTTCGCCGCGGCGAGGTGCCCGTGCGTTCGGGCGGTCACCGCTTCGGCGGCGCGCATGAGCGCGATGTACGCGTCGAGGGCACGCGTCTCGCGGCCCGGTCCTTTGTGCTTGGTCGCCATCGGGTCTCGGTCGTCGATTAGTTCGAATTCAAAGTAATGCCACCGGGCGACCCTGTCAACCGTAGGACCAGGAGGTGCCCCGCGCCGACCGCCTCTTGGGGTGGTCGCCCTGAAGGTCCCGCTCGCGCCGCGCGTGGCACCGGCGAACGCGAAGGGCTACCGTCGAGCGCCATGCGCTGCCGATTGTTCCTCACCGGATCTTGCCCGCAGCTCCTCCCGGCGGTGACACTGCTAGCGCTAGCGCTGGCCACGCCGTGCGCGGCGCGCGCGGACGATCTCGAGGACCTGCGGCGCGAGAACGCGCAGCTCAAGTCCGAGGTGCAGGCGCTGAAGGCCCAGCTCGAGTCGGGGCACGGCGGCGCGCAGGCGAGCGGCTCGGCAGCGGGCAGCGAGGGGTCGGCGCCGGGGGCGCGCATGGAGCCGATCTTCATCCCACGCAGCCGGGTGCCGCTGGAGGTGGGGCGCGACGAGGCCACCGGCAAGACGAGCCTCGCGACCATCTGGTACCGCACCGCCGACGTCGGTCCGCTGCCGCGCAAGGAGTGGATCCAGCTGCGCACGCAGCAAGGCCCCGCGGGCGAGCTCGAAGGGTCGTGGATGCTGCTCGAGCGCCAGGGCGGCGATGGCGGTACCAAGGTCACCAGCGGACGCTTGACGGTGGACGGCAGCGTGATCGAGCTGCCCGTGACCGAGTACGACGCCAAGCGCAAGAGCCACAACATCGGCCCGGTCAGCTCGAGCACGCGCGACGAGCGCACTGCGGCGTTCGCGGCGATTGCGACGCGCATCGCGAGCGCGCCGCCGGCGGCCGCGGCGAAGAACTGAGACCGTGAACGAGGCCGCCTGGTTCGACGATCCGCCGCTGCGCAGCCGCGAGGTCGTCGTCGAGCGCGGCGTGCCGTGTCGCATGCGCGACGGCACGGTGCTGCTCGCGGACGTCTACCGGCCGTGCGACGGCGGTCCCTGTCCGGTGCTGCTGCTGCGGCATCCGTACGACCGCACGCATGCCGAGATGTTCTCGTACCTGCACCCGAGCTGGTATGCGCGGCGCGGCTTCGTGGTGGTGGTGCAGGACTGCCGCGGGCGCTGGTCGTCCGGCGGCGAGTGGTATCCGTTCCGGCACGAGGAGGAGGACGGCGCCGACACCGTCGCCTGGGCGGCCGGCCTGCCGGGCAGCGACGGACGCGTCGCCATGTACGGCTTCTCCTACGCCGGCTCGACGCAGCTCCTCGCCGCGGCGAGCCAGCCGCGGGGTCTCGCCGCGATCATGCCGGCCATGACCAGCGCCGACTTCCACGACGGCTGGACCTACCGCGGCGGCGCCCTGCAGCACGCGTTCACGCGCTCGTGGGCGATCTTCCTCGCGCAGGACACGGCCGCGCGGGCGAAGCAGTACGATCTCGAGGTGGAGCTCGCGCGCACCATGCGCGGCGTGCGCGAGGAGTACTGGTCGCCGCTCGGCGGCGGCATCCTCGCGCGCGACGGGGTGGCGCCGTACTACCTCGACTGGCTCCGACACGAGGCGCGCGACGGCTACTGGCAGCAGTGGTCGATCCGCACCCGGCACCAGCGCATCGCGGTGCCCGCGCTGCACATCGGCGGCTGGTACGACGTCTTCCTCGGCGGCACGCTCGAGAACTTCACGGCGCTGCGCGCAGGTGCCGCGACCGACGAGGCGCGGCGTGGGCAGCGGCTCGTCATCGGACCCTGGTTCCACAACCCGTGGCATCCGCTGGTCGGCGCGGTCGACCTCGGCGACTCGGCGCGCAGCCGGATCGACGCGCTGCAGATCCGCTGGCTCGATGCGATCCTGCGTGGCGAGCCCAACGGGCTCGCCGACGAGCCGCCGGTCGCGCTGTTCGTGCTCGGCGACGATCGCTGGCGCAGCGAGGACGCGTGGCCGCCGCCAGGGATGTATCCGCTCGAGCTCTTCCTCTCGTCCAGCGGGCGGGCCAACTCGTCGAACGGCGACGGCGCGCTGGTGCGCGCGGTTCCGAGCGAGGAGCCGCCGGACGTGTTCGTCTACAATCCGCGCGACCCCGTACCGAGCGTGGGCGGTCATAGCTGCTGCAACGACCAGATCGCGCCGATGGGATCGTTCGACCAGCGCGCGCTCGAGGTGCGCATGGACGTGCTCGTCTACACGGGCGAGCCGCTGGAGCGCGACCTGCTGGTGATCGGCCCGGTGTCCGCGTCGATCTTCGCCGCCTCGAGCGCGTGTGACACCGACTTCACCGCGAAGCTGGTCGACGTGCACCCCGACGGGCGCGCGCTCAACGTCTGCGAGGGCATCGTGCGGGCGCGCTTCCGCGACTCGCTCGAGGTTGCAGTGCCGATCGAACCCGACCGCGTCTACGCGTACACGATCGACCTCGGCGCGACCGCGATCCGCTTCCGCCGCGGCCACCGTATACGGCTCGAGGTGTCGAGCTCGAGCTTCCCGTCGTTCGACCGCAACCCGAATGCGTTCGTGCCGATCGTCGACGCCGGGCCGGCGGACTGGGTGGTCGCCACGCAGACCGTGTTCCACGACGGCGCGCGTCCGTCGCGCCTCGTCCTGCCGGTGCTACCGGCGTGAGCGCGCGTGCGGCGCGGGCCGCGTCGGCCCCCGAGGGCGCGGTCACGAACCGCAACATCGGACGCATCTTCGACATCCTGCGGCGCGCCGCGCCCGCATGGAACGCGCCGGTGGTCGCGCTGATCAACACCCACACGCGCGATCCCTTCAAGACCCTGACCTCGTGCATCCTCTCGCTGCGCACCAAGGACGGGGTGACGGCGGTCGCGTCGCAGCGCATGTTCGCGCTGGCCGACACGCCGGAGAAGATGGCGGCGGTCGACGAGAACGTGCTCGCGCGCGCCATCTACCCGGTCGGCTTCTACCGCACCAAGGCAAAGGCGCTGCGCGAGATCGCGCGCCAGCTGCTCGAGCGCTTCGACGGCCGCGTCCCCGACGAGATCGATCCGCTGCTGACCTTGCCGGGAGTCGGGCGCAAGACCGCGAACCTGGTGGTCGCCCAGGCGTACGGCAAGCCCGCGATCTGCGTCGACACGCACGTGCACCGCATCACCAACCGCTGGGGCTACGTACAGGCCAGGACGCCGGAGCAGACCGAGACGGCGCTGCGCGCGCAGCTGCCGGCGCGACACTGGATCGAGATCAACCACCTGCTGGTCGCGTTCGGGCAGACCATCTGCCACCCGACCTCGCCGCATTGCTCGACCTGCCCGATCGCGCGCTTCTGTCCGCGCATCGGCGTCGTCCGCAGCCGCTGACGCGCGCGATCGCTTGCGCGTCGCGCCGTCCGCCTTCGGCAAGGCGGCATCCCCCCATCGTGCGATGACGCGCGCACGCGACCACGATAGCTCGCTACAGGGAACAGACGCCCAGCAGAAAGGAAAGCACCGGCCATCGATCACCTGAGTCTCGCGCGTGACGTCTCGCTTGCCGTCGGCCGAGAGGTTCAGATCGTCGATCTCGAGCAGGTTGGCTACGCGTTGCTGTGCTGCATCGTCCGCGACGGCATCGTGGTCGCCGAGCACGAGCGCGGTGCGGCGGCACGATGGCGCACCCGTGCTCTTCTCACGCTGGAGACCGACCGTCGCTAGTTCGAGCGCATGCGCGACGCGTATCTCGAACACCTCGCCACAGGGCGCTCCCCGTGACCGATCGCAACGTCGTCGTGTCCAAGCTCGCAGAGCTGGCGGACCGCATTGATCGAACCCGGGCGCATTGCCCTCCGATCTCGATTGGTCGCGGAGGTTTGCGGGCGTCCGATCGCTTCCGCTCCATCGCCCGCTCGTCCGCGAGGTGATTCCTGCGCTCGGTAGCGCCGCCAAGCGGTGGAGACCGGCCGTAGCGCTTGGTATCCGCCCCCGGGTGATCCGGCTCACGATTCTCCTCGGCCTCGGCCTCGGCCTCGTGCTCGCGTCCTGCGCCCCGGTCCGGCCGCCGAAGCTGGCGCCGCTGCCAGCCCCCGCATCCGGCGCGGTCTCGTTCGCGGAGGACGTACAGCCGGTCCTGAACGGCCGGTGCGTCGTCTGCCACGCTTGCTACGACGGGCCCTGCCAGCTGCTGCTGTCGTCGCCGGACGGCATCGCGCGCGGCGCGAGCACGGAGGTCGTCTACGCCACGCGCCTGCTGGCGATGAAGCCGACGCGGCTCGGCATCGACGCGCACGGCGCCGAGTGGCGCCAGCGCGGCTTCTTCGCGGTCGCACCCGACGCGGCATCGTCGGGCGACCCGTCGCTGCTCGAGCTCATGCTCGAGCTCGGGCGCGCGAACCAGTTTCCGGCCAACACCAAGCTGCCCTACGATGTGCCGCTCGGCATCGATCGCACCCTGTCGTGCGCGCAGCCGTCCGAGTTCCCGACCTACGCGACAGAGCACCCGCGCGGCGGCATGCCCTACGGCATGGCGCCGCTCGCCGATGCCGAGGTGCAGGTGCTGTCGACCTGGCTCGCGCAGGGCGCGCCGTTGCCCGCGACCACGCCGCCTCGGCCGTCCGCGGCGGCCGCGCAGGTGGCCGACTGGGAAGCGTTCCTGAACGGCGACTCGCTCAAGCAGCGCATCACCGCGCGCTATCTCTACGAGCACTGGTTCGTCGCGCACCTGTACTTCGATGACCTGCCACGCGGACCGTTCTTCCGCGTGGTGCGCTCGACGACGCCACCGGGCGAGCCGGTGCAGGAGATCGCCACGGTACAGCCCTACGACGCGCCCGGCGTCGAGCGCTTCTGGTACCGGCTGTCGCCGATCGACGCGACCATCGTGCGCAAGACGCACATCGTCTATCCACTCGGGCAGGCGCGCATGCGGCGCCTGCAGTCGCTTTTCCTCGACTCCGCCTGGGAGCCGACGCGCCTGCCGAGCTACGAAACGGCCGAGGCGTCGAATCCGTTCGTCAGCTTCGAGCAGATCCCGGCGCGCGCGCGCTACCAGTACATGCTCGACGACGCGCAGTACTTCATCATGACCTTCATCCGCGGACCGGTGTGCCGTGGGCAGGTGGCGGTCGACGTCATCGAGGACCACTTCTTCGTCGCGTTTCTCGACCCCGATCACGATCCTTCGGTCGTCGACCCGACCTTCCTCGAGCGCGCCAAGCTGGACCTGAGCCTGCCAGCCGAGCACCTGAGTGGTCTGGCGCCAGGCGAGTTCTGGCTACAGTACGGGCACGAGCAGGAGCGCTACCTCGACCTGCGCGAGCAGGAGTACGACGCGCTCGATCCACAGCGCGTCGGGCCGACGCTCGACTTCATCTGGGACGGTGACGGCAGCAACACGAACGCCCAGCTGACCGTCTTCCGCCACTTCGACAATGCCGCCGTCGAGCGCGGCTTCGTCGGCGCGATGCCAAAGACCGCCTGGATCATCGACTACGCGCTCTTCGAGCGCATCTACTACGATCTCGTCGCCGGCTACGACGTCTTCGGCGGGGTCACGCATCAGGTCGCCACCCGCCTCTACATGGACCACCTGCGCATGCAGGGTGAGAACATGTTCTTGACCTTTCTGCCCGCAGACCAGCGCGAGTCGATGCGCGCCTCGTGGTACGTCGGCGCGACCAGCTCGCTCGACTACGAGAGCTACGATCGTCTGCACGGGCTGTCGCACGGGACGCGCATCCCGTTCGGCCCCGGCGATCCGATGCCGCAGCTGCTCGCGAAGCTGCTCGCGCGCAGCGCCGCCGTCGCCGGGCCGCCCGATCTGCTGAACCGCTGCGCGAAGCCGCCGTGTGACCGTCCCGGTGCCTCGGCGCTGGAGCGCCGTGCCGAGCGCGCCCTGCAGCCGCTGGCCGGCGTGCGCGGTGCCTGGGTCGCGCAGATGCCGGAGATCGTGTTCCTCCGCGTGCGCGACGGCGGCGGCGGGCAGGACGCGTCTTACTCGCTGGTCCACAACCGCGCGCACAGCAACGTGGCCTTCATGTTCGACGAGGCGTCACGCCTGCTGCCGGCCGACGACACGATGACGATCGCGCGCGGCTACTTCGGCAGCTACCCGAACTTCGTCTTCTCGGTCGATGTCGCGCAGATCGAGGCCTTCACCGCAGAGCTGGCCGCGGTCCGCGACCAGATCGACTTCGGGGCGCTGGTCGAGAACTGGGGCGTGCGACGCACCAGCCCCGACATGTGGGCGACGGTCGACTGGCTGCACGCGGACTACCAGCGCCGCGAGCCGACGCAGTTCGGGCTATTCGACCTCGGCCGCTACGAGAATCGCTGAAGTCCAGGCCTCGCGCGGGTTGCGTCAGGCCGCACCGTAACCGGGCAGGAAGGTCACCCCCGGCCCGGGGTGGCACGAGGCGCCGCAGAGATAGAGATCCGCGAAGACCCTTCGCCAGCGGGAGCAGCAGGCTCGCGCCGACGTCGTTGCGGCACCCGGTCAGGATCTCGCGCGTGCCCGCCATGCCGCCGACGTAGGCGTTCTTCTCGAGGTAAAGCACGCGCAGCCCGCGGGCGGCGAGCAGTGCCGTGGCCGCGAGGCTGTTGTGACCGGCGCCGACGACGATGACGTCGAAATCGGTTTCCGAGCGCATGTGCGCTCGTATGCCCGCGAACGGATCCCGATCAATCGGCGCGTTTGCCGCCCGGCGTGACGGCACGGTCCGCACGCGAGAGCACGATCACCGCGGCAGCTGCGATCGCTGCCTGCGCTGTCCGGCCCGAGCCCCAGGAGCGGGAGATCTCGGCCAGCGCTCCGGGTGCGACGTCGAAGACCATCCACAGCGCGATGGCGATGAACGCGTTGCGCAGATTGGCGAAGGTCGCGTCGGCGAGATTGCCGGCGGCCTGCGCGACGACGCGGTTGTGCAGCACTGCTGCGGCTCGCCGTGCGCGCACGGCGACCATCAGCACGCCGCAAGCAGCCTCGCCGCGGGTGGCGATCGCGGCCGCCAAGGGATCGGCGAGCGCGTCGAGCTCGACGTGCAGGTGCCGGTCGAGCCTTACTGCGCGCACGGCGCCGAACAGCGCTGCGAACGCGTACGCCGCGGCGATCAGGAACCACGGCGAGACCGTGAACATCTGACCGATCGCCGGCAAGGTCACGGTCATCGCGATGATGCTGACCATCAACGCCGCGGTGGCGAGGCCGCGCTGGGCCTTGCCGGCGGTCGCCGTGGCGCGCGCCATCTCCTGCTCGTAGACCTGGTCGATCACCTCGCCGAGCGACGGTGACCCTTCGAGCGCTGCCTGCCAGTGCGAGATCTCGGTGTCGCGGAAGCCCGGCGCCGCGCTGTCCAGCTCGGGGCGCCGCGTGCGCAGAACCCGATTCGCCCGAAATGCTTCCGCGAGGGGAAAGAACGCCCTCAGCATGCGCGACATCCCGTCCGGTTTGCTCGCCACCTTCACCCCTCCCCCCAGCACTCTCGGCCTGGTGCCCACGGTTGCTATCGGCCTGCGCTGGGAAACCTATAGACCGCGCTGCGTGGCACCAGCAAAAGAGCGTGACCTGGACCCCACGGCCCCCCTTGTTCCTGCAGTGACCGTGCAGTATTCACTGCACCGACCGGTCGTTCGGTCGCCATCCCGGCAGCCCGCCGCAGGAGTCGTCCAGCATGATCTCATTCGAACCAACCGAGGAGCAGGAGCTCGTCCGTTCGACCGCGCACGACCTCGCCGCCGAAGCGCTTCGTCCGCTCGCGCGCGATGCCGACGAGGAGAGCACGATCCCTGCAGACTTCCTTCGCTCGACCTGGGAGCTCGGCCTCGTCTCGAGCCAGATCCCCGAGGCCTTCGGCGGCGGCGGATCGAGCCGCTCGCCGACCACCGGTGCGCTGCTGCTCGAAGAGCTCGCCGCCGGCGACGCCGCGCTGGCGCTGGCCGCACTCGCGCCGTCGGTGTTCGCGATGGCGCTGGTCGACCAGGGCACGCCGAAGCAGCAGCAGCGCTATCTGCCGCAGCTCTGCGGCCGCGAGTTCCATGCCGCCGCGCTCGCGCTGGTCGAGCCACAGCCGGCGTTCGACCCGCACGCCCTGCGCACGACAGCCGAAGCGCGTGGCAACGCGTGGGTGCTGAAGGGCACCAAGACCTTCGTGCCCTTCGGCGGCGAGGCGAGCCACTTCCTGGTCGTCGCGAGCGACGACGACGGCAAGCCGGCGGCGTTCATTGTGCCGCGTGAGGCGCACGGCGTCTCGGTCGCGGGTCCCGAGCCGACGCTCGGCCTGCGCGCGCTGCCGTTCGCGCGCCTCGAGCTCGCGTCGGTCGAGGTGCCGCAGGACGACCGCCTCGGCGGGCCGAATGGCTTCGATTACGCGCGCCTGCTGAACTGCTCGCGGGTCGCGCTCGCCGCGACGCTGGTCGGGCTGTCGCGCGCGGTGATGGAGTACACGATCCCGTACGCGAAGGAGCGCGTCGCGTTCGGCGAGGCGATCGCGCAGAAGCAGGCGATCGCCTTCATGCTGTCGGACATGGCGATCGAGACCGACGCGATGCGCTGGATGGTCTGGAAGGCGGCGAGCGAGCTCGAGGCTGGCCGCGACGCGACCCGCTCGGCGCACCTCGCGCGCAGCTACGTCGCCGAGCAGGCGATGAAGATCGCCGACAACGGCATCCAGGTCCTGGGTGGCCACGGCTTCATCCGCGAGCATCCGGTAGAGCTGTGGTACCGCCACGCGCGCACGCTCGGCGTCCTCGAAGGCACCGCGACGGTCTGAGGAGAGGGTCGAAATCATGATTGACTTTACGCTCACCGAGAACGACAACAAGGTCCTCGACGCGGTCCGCGAGGAGTCCCTGATCGCGCGCAACTACGCGCGCCACTACGACGAGCACGAGGAGGAGTTCCCGCCCGACTCGCTGCCCGAGGCGAAGGGCCGGCCGGGCTTCTACTCGATGCTCGGCGGCCGCGACCTCGAAGACACCGGCATGAACGTGCTCGGCATGCTGATCACCGCGGCGCAGACCTGGGGCGACTACTCCGTTCGTCTGCGACGTAGCGCCGGCGGCCTCGGCAACTCCGCGCTGCGCGCCGCCGGGACGCAGGCCCAGCAGCAGAAGTGGGGCCACCTGACGCTCGCGATGGCGATCACCGAGCCCGGCTGCGGCTCCGATCCGTCGCGCGTCAAGACCACGGCGACGAAGGACGGCGATCACTACGTGCTCGACGGCGAGAAGATCTTCGTCACCACCGGCTGCCGCGCCGACGGCGTGGTCGCCTGGGCGACGGTCGACGCCGAGGCCGGACGCGCCGGCATCAAGTCCTTCCTGGTCGAGAAGGGCACGCCCGGCTTCGTCGTGGTGCGCAAGGAGAAGAAGCTCGGCATCCGCGCCGACGACACCGCGGCCTACCTGTTCGACAACTGCCGCGTGCCGCGCGAGAACCTGCTCGGCGGCGACGAGAGCATCGCGAAGGACGGCTCGGGCGGCTTCCGCGGCGTCATGAAGACCTTCAACATGACGCGCCCCGCGGTCGCGGCGATCGGCCTCGGCATCTCGCAGGCGGCGCTCGACTTCACCCGCGACCAGCTGCAGCAGGCGGGCATCGAGATCCGCTACGGCGTGGGTGCGGCTTCACAGAGTGCGCTGGCGCAGAAGTTCCTCGAGCTCGAGGCGATGCAGGAGGCAGCGATGCTGACCGTCATGCGTGCGGCGTGGCTCGCCGACAAGCAGGCGTCGAACAACCTCGAGTCGTCGATCTGCAAGGCGAAGGGCGGCTCGACGGTACGCAAGGTGACGCAGGGCTGCATCGAGATCCTGGGCCCGCTCGGCGTGTCGCGCGAGCACCTGCTCGAGAAGTGGTTCCGCGACGTGCGCATCACCGACATCTACGAGGGCACGGGCCAGATCCAGAACCTGATCATCGCGCGCGCGATCCTCGGCTACTCGCGCCACGAGCTGCGCTGATCTGGGAGGGTGCCCCGGACTCACGGCACCAGCGTGAATGCGCGCTCGTGACGCGGGCGAATCGTCGTGAAGTGCCGGCGGTCGGTGGTGGCGATCGTCTTGACGCGGAGACGCTCGGCGAGCGCGCCGAGCACCTCCGAGGACTCGGCAATCAACCGGTCGGCGCGGGCGTGCCAGTCGTCGTCTCTGTCCGCGAGCGCGTAGAGCACGCCGGTGTCGACCAGGATCGGCATCAGCGACGGCGTCGCGCGGCGCCAGTCGTGGTCGGTGCCTTGGTGACGTACTCATGCAGCGCTTCGCGCACCATCTCGGCAACCGGCAACCCGCGGCGCCGCGACAGGCCCTTGAGATCGCTGTCGACCGCCTCGTCGAGGAAGATGGTGGTCGCTTCATCATGACGTATGACTCCCGCCGTTCTCTCTCTCGGCCGCGCACTCGCGTTCGCCGGCATCACCACTCTCGTGCTCGGTTGCACACTGGCGGCCGATCGGCTGGCTCTTGCCGGGGACGCCCCGATCGATGACGACGCGGTCGTGTCGAGCGACGGGCGCACCCTGCCGCCCGCGCCCACGGCGTTCACCAGCTCGCTGCCGTTCGCCGGGACGGGCGTGCTCCCGGAGGGCGCGCGGGTTGCGGACGTTCTGCCGAGCGACGACCTGCGCCCCATGGAGGCATTCTCGAGCGAGAGCTGATCGGCGTGGACGAGCGCCGGCAGATCACCGACACCACGACGTTCCCGTACAGAGCGATCGTGTCCCTCGAGATCGGCTATCCGCTCAGCCTCGTCCACGATCCTCTTCTCCGTCGACGGCTGGGTCAGCAGCGCCGATCACCGCTACGAGGCTCAAGCAGGAGGTCGAAGCGGGATCCCCCGGACCGGTACTCGGTCCGGACGGCTACGGGTCCGGTCAGACGGCCGGCGATCTGGGCCGGAAGACTCAACCTAAACTGGTCGAGGAACCGGGAACCAAGGCCGTGGGAACCATGCTCATCGAGAAGCCAGGCGATGAAGGCCGAATGGAACAGCTCTTGGTTGCCTCTCGCAAAGAGGTCGAAGACGTTCGTTGCCATGAGCCACCCAACGCTACGCCGTTGAGCCGCGCCGTCTCTTTGGCGTCGGCTCCAACGGCTTGTTCGGCTCCTTGCGCGACGCTTGACCTCCCATCGGCTCAAACCTTCTCCACGCTCACGCGGGTGGCGTGGTCGGCAAGCGCCTCGAGATCGTCGAGATCCGAAGTGAGTGCGGTTCCACCGGGCTCCGCGAAAGCGACGACGAGTGCGTCGACAGCAGAACCTCGACGCGCTTGCCGGCGCAGCAGCGCGGCGCGCCGCGCCAGCGGTTCGGGAATCTCCTCCACGACATCGCACGTCTTTAGGAAGCGGTTCGCGAGCGCATCGCGACCAGCATGACCTTGCAGGCACTCAACGAGGACGACTGACGGGACGATCGGCGGCCAAAGCCCCTCCTCGCGCAGCGCAAGGAGCAACGCGGCCGCCTGCCGGGATCGTTCAGCAAGCCGGCTGACTCCGCCGGAATCGAGGACGAGCACGCCCGCACGCCCGTCACCCGGCCTGACGAACCGCTCGTCGCGAAAGGCGCCCAGCTGCGGCACCGGCGCGTGCGCGCTGGGCGGCACTAGGTGCCCCGACCTCCGCGATCAGATCGCCAACGTACCGATCGGTTTCCGCAAGTAGATCCTGCCGACGCAGCTCCGCTTGGACGGCCTTCTGCAAGAGCTCCGAGACCGGGAGGCCACGCGCCTTGACTTGCTCGTACATGGCTTCGGGGAGGTAAACCTGCATCCGCGGCATGCGCCTATCTATACGCCCTTCACGGAAAGCCCACCAAGCGCGACGTCCCATGAGCGCGACGTTGCGGGTGCTGGGGGAATCGCCGTAGAAGTCGGTGGTTCCTACCCGTTCAGTCGCCGAACGCCGGCGCTCACCTGCGGCGGACCGAGCGACCGAAGGGCGCGAGGCCCGGCGTCAGGTGCAAGGCATGTTAGCCCGCCTTCACGATCGAGTAGCACAGACAGTCGCGCGACGCCTCGCTCAAGTTCGTATGCACCAGCCACCGACGAAGCACCCCTCACGCTCCATGCCGACTCGTTCGAGGAGGCGCGCCGACGCCACGTTGTCTACGTCGCAGGTCGCCCACGCGCGGAAGATCGTCGGTTGCGCCAAGGCCCAATCAACCGTGGCCGTCACCGCTTCACTCATGAGACCTTGACGCCACCAGCGTCGCGCGAGCGCATAACCCAGATCCATGGCACTTGCTCGCACGCGGACTTCGATCAGTCCCACGAACGCGCCATCTTGCTTGGACCAGAGACTCCACGGACAGGCGGACCCCTCGACCCAGACGCGTTCGCATCGGCTCAAGAATTCCTTCGTCTCGACGTCCGCAACGGCGGCCGGTTTGGCCAAGAGCCGTGAGGTCTCCCACGTTCGTTCCGGTGCTGTCATTTTCGAGTTCATGTCGGGCTAACGCCACGCATCAGCGGCGGCGCGCAGCGCCGTCAGCTGCATGCTGTTGTTAGCCCGCGCCCGCAGCACATCACTCCTGACTCGTCAGCGCATACACCATGTCGCCGACAAACCGCTTGAACGAGTCGTTCTCCACGAACTGCTTGTAGACCTGCGTGTCGTCCTTCAGGAGCAACTGCATCACCTTGCCGAGCGCCTGGTCGTGCGCCATGCGCGCGGTGTGCGGCGTGTTCTCCTTCGCATTCCGATACGCCGCGTCAGCGG
>Ga0163152_10000374_pt1 | contig 79844 bp, 135 predicted proteins | sample OliLakLV19MP8IB2_FD_148635 | JGI IMG/M metagenome (GOLD analysis project Ga0163152, IMG submission 148635) | Freshwater microbial mat bacterial communities from Lake Vanda, McMurdo Dry Valleys, Antarctica - Oligotrophic Lake LV.19.MP8.IB-2 | ecosystem: Environmental > Aquatic > Freshwater >... | reverse complement strand
TATTTTAACTAATAAAACTATTGGTGATGCTCTCACTGTTACTCAAATTGCAACTCCTTCCAATCCTTCTGCTGGTTTAAATAAGATTTACACCAAAGCAAATGGAAGCCTATATAACCTAAACTCCTCTGGCATTGAAAGTAAAATTGGTGCTGGAAGTGGTTCGGGCGTCAACTTCATTGGCCAAACTTCCGCATGGTCGCCTGACAACACCGATGACCGCGACTTTGAAATCTCGGTAGGTAACTGGCTCGCCTTCGCCGACGCCGCAGCTTCGCTTCCTGTTGACCTCACGGGCGGTGCTCCCGCAGTCACCTGTACGCGCTCGACTTCTAACCCGCTTGATGGCTCCGCTAGCCTTTCGATCGTCAAGACCGCCGCTAATAAACAGGGAGAGGGTTGCTCCGTTGTGTTTAACGTACAGCCTGCTTATCAAGGTGCGAATGCAACCATTACATTTGCGCTCAACGTCGTGTCCGGCTCACTCGTTCAGGGTGACGTAAAGGTGTTCGTTTACGACGTAACAAACTCTCTTTTGATTACGCCGTACAACAATGACGTTCTCGCAAATGGGATTGTAACTGCGACCTTCCCGACTACCGCACGCGCCGCAACACCGGCTAATCAACAATACCGACTCGGGATTTACTTCGCATCTACTGCGACTACGGCGGTTACCTTACAGGCGGATAATTTCAGTGTGTCGCCGGGCGTTGCCGCTTATGGGATGTCTGGACAAGATGCCACGGCCTATACTCTCACAATCGGTGCGACAACAACGGCCCCGACACTAGGGACCGTGACAGTCAATTCAGCATACTATTCCATGGCTGGGGAATGGATGACGATTAATTACTCTCTATCTACGTCAACCGCGGGGACCGCAGGAAGTGGGACATATCTATTTCCGCTCCCTTCCGGCTTCACTATCGACACCGCTAAGGCCGATGTATCCACAACAAAAGAACGCGGTAACGTAGGCTCGGCTTCCGCGCTCTCAAGCTATGGCCCAGAGGGCTCAGCGCACGGGTACATGAAGGTTTATAACTCAACTAATCTAGCTATGGTTGTAAGTCAGGCATCTATAGATCCTTCGATAGTTGGTGGTACATGGAGTCTTGGGAATTCTATCACCTACTCGTTTACCGCCCGTGTACCTATCGTGGGGCGCTCCACAAACGTCACCATGGCGCAAAGCTCCACCTTCAAGATTTCGAACTACCTTGCAAACGGGGCGCGGGTCACTGGCTCTGCTCCAACGAATCTTGGTGAGTATCGAAGCTATCTTAGGAATGTCTCCGCATCCACCTACACTGAAACAAGCGGCGATCCTACGGCAGCCCCCTCGGTGGCCGACGGGATTAAAATCTACCGTCAAACGGCATGGGCCACCGTCAATCCAAATAACAGCCCAACAAAATATGAAATCTTTGTTGGAAAGAATAAGAATGTCAGGTTTGACTTCTTCTCCACCACTGGAAGGACAGGGGCAGTAGACGCAAGCCCATCTCAATATGCCAGCACTTCTGCCCTTGGGTACGCTAGGCACTATGACCCGACAACTGGCATTGCGACCGTTGTGGCGCCAACAGACTCTACGTTTACTTCGCCGGGGTTCTGGTTTGACGGGTCCGGGACACTTCAATCTTCGGCCATTTTCTTCGACATCACCGTATCCGAGAACGCGCTCGCGGTGGGGAGTCAGAATCCGAGGAGTGAAATTTGGCTCAATACCGGAAACGGAATGGGTAGTACGAACACTAAGATTCGACGGTTTACAAATAATCCGAAAGCTATTGGCAGCGCAATTACTTATGCCGATAGTGCAACGCTTGGGGCTTCCCTGACCATCAATGAGGATGGGGTCTACGCCATGGGATACACCGATGGCAGCACCTCAACGACTGCATTTTTTGGATTTAGTATTAGTTCAACGGAACTCACTACCGACATTCAAACAATAACCGCTGCCGACAGAGTTCAACTGTCTATGAACGTTAGCGCAGATTTCGGGCATGTCGGCGCCACGGTTTATCTTTCTGCGGGGCAGGTGATTCGACCTCACGCAGGAACGAATGGCGGTTTACCGAACAGCGTTTCAGGTAACGTAAAGTTCATTATCACCAAGGTGAGCAACTGACATGACAACGCTCACGTCTGACAAGATCAGGCTGGCACCTCATTCGGGTAAATCCTTAGCTCATGTTAAACCTAAAAAATCATACGGAATATAAAAATGTACAAATCGGACGCCCAACGTAAATTTTTTCATACTTTAACTGCCAAACAGAAGGGTATTTCTCCATCCGTAGTTAAAGAATTCGATGACGCATCTAAAGGAAAAAAACTACCTATATTTGCTAAATTAAAAAGTAAACTAGAAAAAGGTAAATAACAATGAGTAGTCAATTAGATCCTGGTCAGTTAATAAAATTAGCAGGAGATGAAGTAAACAGCGCAATTCGCGTTAATGTAGTTGCATCTGTTGCTGCTAATACAGTTGATATTATTTCTGGTGATGGGTCTTTTGATAAAGCTACTGTAACTGCAGCTAAAGCTTTAAAAGTGGATGGTAGTGCTGTAACCCAACCAGTATCTGCAGCATCTCTTCCACTTCCTACAGGTGCAGCAACATCAGCTAATCAAGCAACTGAAATTTCTTCTCTTAGCTCTATTGACACTAAAACTCCAGCTTTAGGACAAGCATTAGCAGCAGCTTCAACTCCTGTAGTATTAACTGCTGCACAAATAACTACATTAACGCCACTAACTTCAGTTATAGCAAATGCAGGTACTAACTTAAATACTTCTGCTTTAGCTCTTGATTCTACAGTAGCAAAAGATGCCTCTCTTACAACTCTTGATACTTCAGTTAATACTCTTTTAAAACCAGCCTCTACTTTAGCTGCTGTCACTACACTAGGAAATATTACAGGAACTATCTCTCTTCCAACTGGTGCATCTACCTCTGCCAATCAAACTAATAAAGCTCAATATACAAGAATTACTGATGGCACAGATGATGCTGATGTAACTGCTGCAAATGCACTAAAAGTTGATGGATCGGCTGTCACACAACCAGTATCTGCAGCATCTCTTCCCTTACCTACAGGAGCTGCTACTTCAGCTAATCAAGCAACCGAAATTTCTTCTCTCAGCTCTATTGATACCAAGGTTCCTTCTAATTTAACAGTGACTGCAACTCGTTTATTAGTAGACGGTTCTGGAGTAACCCAACCAGTATCTGGAACTGTATCAGCAACTCAATCTGGTAGTTGGTCTGTTTCTGATCTTGGATTTACCTCTTCAGAATTTGTAAGAAATGACTATACTGTAAATGTAACAACAGCTGCTTATGTTCAACTCATAGCTTCTACAGCTGCCGCATATCAAGAAATTGAAATTTTTGACTCTAGTGGTCAGACGCTAAAAATTGCTTTTGGAGCAGCTGCTTCAGAAGTTGATAAATTTTTAGTTTTCCCTGGTGGGAATGGCCGTATTAAACGAAACGTGCCAATTGGGACAAGAATTAGTATACGCGCTGTTTCTGCTACAGCAAGTGTCGGAGAAATTTCATTAAACTTGTATGGTTAATACTATACACTACCGAAGGGTACTTTAAGTGGGCGCGCCAATTATATTTAGTGGAAATGATGCAAAAACTCTTAAATCCAATATTGATTTATTTGGCAATGCAAAAATATTAAGTGGTGCTGTAGATCCAACATCTGTTGCTACTTCTGCACCAAAGGGTTCTATATATCTCAATACAAGCACAGGATTGACTTATAGGAAGTTAGATGCTGGTTCTACGACTAGTTGGCTCATCCTCGCTAGTTCTTCATCTGGTGACATTCTAGAGACAAGCTTTTCTTTAGCTAATAATCAAGCTGCTGCAGCAAATGTGACAGGTCTTTCTTTTTCCAATAGCACTGTTAGATCTTTTGATGCTCTAGTTTCTGTTGCCATAGATGCAACAACTGATTTATTTGAAGTATTTACATTAAGAGGCATACAAAAAGGAGCTTCTTGGGATATGTCACAAACCAGTAATGGTGATGCATCTTTAGTAGTTTTTAGTATTACAACGGCAGGTCAAGTTCAATATACTGATGCCAATTATTCTGGTTTTGTATCTGGTACAGTAAAATTTAGATCAATCGTTACCTCGGTTTAATAGGAGTTTTTTATGGCAAATCCAAGTCCAAGTTTATTAGATAATGGTCAAATAGTAAAAAAGATATACAATGAAAGTACAGATTCAATTAGAATTGAATTGGCTTCTGGAACTACTTTTGCTGTTGCATTAGATGCTGCTGATGGTGATAATATTGCTGAAAAAGGATTAAGTATTTCAACTAAAGCTAGTATTACGAATGCTAATACTGGTGTAATTGTTGATGCTGCAGATTGCGCTGGATACAAATCTTTTAATCTTTATACAGCTACCACATCAACTATTATTGGAGCTCAAATTTGTACTCTAGAAGTGTCTCCTTCTGATACAGACAATGTTTGGATCGCTACCACTTTAACTATCACTCCTAGTTTAGTTAATGGAACTGTTGTTGCTGGTACTGCTTCTAGTTCTATTGTTGCAAGACGTGCAAGAGTTTCTATTGCTGCTGCTATCACTTCTGGAACTTTTAATATTTACTTAGTCAAACAGGGCGTATAATGGGTAAAATTTATTTAGGACCCAAAGAAAATACCGAAATAGCAAATACTCCTGTAGAAGAAATTTCTTCTCCTCTTTTCGTTTATGATAATTCTGCTATTCTTTTACAAAATAGAATTTCTGAATTAGAATATCAACTTCAAAGAACACAGATTCAATTCGTTGAGAGAATTAAAGAAGTAGAAGTTATTAAAGAAATAAAAGTAATTGAAGAGAAAATTATAGAAATTCCTATTGAGATTATTAAAGAAGTTATAAAAAAAGAATTTATAGAAATTCCTAAATATATAGAAGTTTTAAAAGATAGAATTATTGAAAAAGAAGTAGAAGTTATTAAAGAAATTGAAAAAGAGATTAAAGTTGTTCCTCTATTGGTATGGGGAATAATGATAGTAGAAACCGTAATCTTAATAGGATTACTAATTAAATAAACAGGAGATAGAAAAATGGAAAAATTGATGAAATTGATGGAAAAGAAAAAGCAAGAGGGCAAACAAATGGACCCTATGTATAAAGAGAGTAAAATGAGTATGCTCAAAGCTCTTAAAGATGAAATGACTAGAATGATGAAGAGTGATCTTTCTCCTGAAAAAATGAAGGAAGTTAAAGTAGCCTCTAATTCTACAGAAGGTCTTGCTAAAGGTCTTGATAAGGCAAAAGAACTTATTGGTGATCCTTCTGGTCCTGAAGGCGAATCTGAAGAAGATGCATCTGAAGAAGGTGAATCTGATATGGAAGAATCTGCTGAAAGTCCTGAAGAAGAAAAAGCAGAAGGTGAACTTTCTTCTGAAGAAATTGACCAACTTCAAATGCTTCTTACTAAACTTAAAAAATCTCAAGCTTAAGTTAGTTGCTTCAAAATCATATGAATTGTAATGTTAAGGAGTAGATCATGCCGGTTGGCTATCTCACCTCAAGTTCTCTAATAGAAACTGTTAAACGTGAAGGCATGGTTCCTACTAGCCAAAATACCTTCACTGATGCAGATTTTTTAGCTATGGCTAATCAAGAATTAAAGATTAGTATGCTTCCTGCTATATTAATTTATCATGAGGAATATTTTACTAGAGATAGTGCCGCTATTACTATAGTTGCAAATCAGAGTAGTTATGCTATACCTTATAGAGCAACTGGCGGAAAATTTCGAGAAGTATTTTATAAAGATACTCAAGGCCAATTGAGATCAATGTCCCGTATTAGTCCTGATCATAGGCCTCTTTATCAGCAATCTAGTTTCCAAAACAGATTTATTTATTTCTATCTCCAAGGAAATGAAGTAGTTTTGGTACCTGATGTTGGTGCAACTCCTTCTGGCTCTTTAGTATTTACGTATTATATACGTCCTAATGATTTAGTAGAGGAATCAAGAGCTGCTACAATTACAGGAATTTCTGTTGGTGCAACTACTACAACTTATACAGTAGATCAAATTCCCCAAAATCTTACTCCTTTTGTTCAAGATGGAGTTACAATTTCTGGATTTTCTTTAACTTCTAAGTTAGATCTTTTACAAAGAAGGCCTGGCCACAAAACAATAAGTTTTGATATTGTCCCTACTGCAATTAATACTACTACTAAAACTATTACTGTTACTAGCACTGATGTTGATTCAACAGTTATTCTAGGTGATTATCTTAGTTTTGCTGGTGAGTGTATTATCCCTCAAATTCCTTCTGATTTACATGAAGTACTTGTTCAACGGGTGATACAAAGAGTTATGCAAGCATTAGGCGATCTTCAAGGCGCTCAATTAGCAACGGCTAAACTTTCTGAAATGGAAAAAAATATTGGGACTTTAATAGATAATAGATCTGAAGGTAATCCACAAAAAGTTGTCAATATGCGCGGCCTACTTAGAAATGCAAAAATACAAAGATATCGATCAGGATATTAAATGGCTCAGAACGTACTTTTAAAATCTGCGGGATTATACTCTTTTCCAAATCTCTTGTCCAGTATTCCCCAAGGCGCACTTTTAACTGCAAGTAACATTGTTATCAATAGAGATAATATTGCTGAATCAAGACGCGGATTTAAAATCTATGGTAGCGCTATGGGTAGTAGTGTATCTAATACTGCTCATCAATTATTAAATTATAAAGGTAGACTTCTTAGACATTATGGAGCATCTGCGGGTGAAAAATTAGAGTATGATAGTAATGGTACCGGCACATTTACACCTTTTAGTCTCCAATTAACTGGAAATACTCATACTAACACAACAATTGACAATCTTTCTAGCACCGCACAACTATTTGTAGGAATGTTTGTATCGGGTACAGGTATTCCCTCTACTGCAACTATTTCTTCAATCACTAGCAATACAGCAATTGTAATCTCTAGTGCTACAGCTTCTTCACTTACTGGAATAACTATAACATTTACTTTTAAAATTCAAGAAGTATCAACAGGATTACGTCTTAAAGGTATTGAACAAAATGGTAATTTTTATTTTACGTCTTCAGAAGGCACTAAAAAAATATCTGTTCTATCTGCTTCAGGATTATCTTCTGCTGTAATTACTAATTCTGGTGGTATAAAAGCTTTAGATTTAAAAGCTGATATTAATAATAATGTTGGATTTTTAAGTCCTAGTAGTATTATTGCCTATAGGATAGTTTGGGGAATAAAGGACGCCAATCAAAATCTTATTCTTGGGACACCTAGTGAACGTGTCATTATAGAAAATCTAAATGCAACACTTTCTAAAACAGTTAATTTAAGAATAACGATTCCTAAAGTCGTAACTACTTCACATTTTTATCAAGTTTATAGAACTGACACTTTTTCTACAGTTAGTACATTTGCTTTTACTGGAAACACTACTAATCTTAATACGACTATATCTAATATAGCAGATACTTCTTCTTTAGTTTCGGGAATGGTGATTACTGGAACAGGAATACCAGCATCAACAACAATTACTTCTATTTCAAGTGGAACTTCTATTGTTATATCTAATGCAGCGACCGCAACAAATACTGGAGTAACTCTGACTGTCGTTCAATCATTAGATATTGATCCAGGTGATGAGCAAGCTTTAGTATATGAGAGTAATCCTTCCATTTCAGATTTAACTGCAGGATTTTTAACAGTCACAGATATTACTCCTAGCTCTTTCAGAGGAGCTAATTTATATACTAATGCAAATAGTGGAGAAGGTATTGCTCAAGCTAACGACATTCCTCCTTTAGCCAAAGATATCACCTCTTTTAAAAATTATACATTTTTTGCAAATACTCAGACTAAACAAAAATTAAATCTTTCTTTATTATCTACATCACAACTTGTTTCTGGAACTTCTACATTTACTATTACTGATGGAACTACAACCAATACATACACTTTTAAAACGACCTCATTAACTGGAAATACTCATACTAATACAACAGTCGATAATATTTCTACCACTGCCGGTTTAACAGCAGGTCTTTCTCTTTCTGGTGCAGATTTTGAAGATGGAACTTATATAGTTAGAATTATAAGTGGAACTTCAATAGAAATATCGCAATCAGCTACTGCTTCTAATGTAGGAACAACCATAGTTTTTGCAACTGAAAGTATTTCGGCCAAACAAGTAGCTCTTTCTCAATTTGCTACGCCTAGTCAACAAGTAGATGAAACAGCAAGATCTTTGGTTAGAATTATTAATAGTCAATCAACAGAAATTACTAATGCATTTTATCTCTCTGGAGTTGATGAAATTCCTGGAGCAATGAATCTTGAAGCTAGAAAATTAGATCAAATAGCTTTTTATTTAAATGTTAATAGCGCATCAAGTACTGGTATACAATTTACACCAAATTTACCAGTTTCCGGTAGTACCGTATCTTCTGATAGTGAAGTTTCTCCAAATAGGATGTATTATAGTAAATTCCAACAACCAGAAGCTGTGCCAATTTTAAATTTTATTGATGTTGGACCTAAAGATAAAGCAATTATAAGAGTGTTAGGACTAAGGGATAGTTTATTTATTCTAAAAGAAGAAGGGATATATCGTCTTTCTGGACTTAGTGCTCCTTTTCAAGTTTATCCTTTTGATTTTAGTACTATTATAAAAGCTCCTGATAGTGCTGTTGTTCTTAATAATTTAATCTACATGTTTAGTAACCAAGGTATAAATACTGTTTCAGATAGTGGCGTTTCTATTATTAGTCGTCCAATTGAAGATAAATTAATTCCTTTATTGACTACTCAATATACAAACTTTACTACTGCAACTTTTGGAATTTCTTACGAAAGTGATAGAGCTTACTATATTTCAACGGTAAAAAATACTTCTGATACTTATGCTACTCAATGTTTGAGATTTAATACCTTTACAAATACTTGGACTATTTTAGACTTATCAAAAAGATGTGGACTTGTTAATCCTAGTAATGATAAATTATATTTTGGACCAATTAATACTAATTATATTGAAGAAGAAAGAAAAACTTTTGATAGAACTGATTTTGCAGATAGAGAATTTGATCTAACTATCTTGTCAGGAGGAGTAGTAGGAACATCTATATCTCTTTCTTCTGTTTCAAATATATCTATAAGTGATGTATTAATTCAAACTCAATATTTAACAATCAATCAATTTAATAGGTTATTAACTAAATTAGATAATGATAGTCTATTAAGTGACTCAAATTATTCTTCTTTATTGGCAGCTTCTGCAAGTATAAATTTAAGTAGTCAATTAGATATATTAATTACAAAAATTAGAGATGATTCTGGAAGACAGTCGGTTGTTGGATTTACAGCCAATGCTTCTTATACTGCATTAATTGGATTAGGATCTGCATCATTTTCTGCATTACAAACTAATTTTAATAGTTTAATAACTCTATTAAATAGTGACGTTGGTGTTTCCTATAGTAACTATATGTCTTCATCAGGAACAACTTTTTATGAGTTGCCTGTTTTATCTGTAAATACCTCAACATCGAAAATTACAACTAATTTTGAATATCCTTTAATCGTCGGTCCCGTTATAGTATATAATCATATTAATACAGAATTAGAATTTGTTCCACAATTTTTAACGGATGTTTCTATTACTAAACAAGCAAGTGAAGGAACTTTTATATTTGAAGATAGTAGCTTTACTCAGGCAACTGTTTCTTATAGTTCTGATTTAAGTGCTGATTTTGAATCTATAGATATTAATGGAAATGGTCCTGGTACATTTGGTAATACAATATTTGGACAAGGTATATTTGGTGGTAATGGAAGTGGAGTTCCTTTTAGAACTTATATTCCAAGAGAAAAACAAAGACTGCGCTATTTAAGATGTAGATTTCAACATTCCTATGCAAGAGAAATATTTTCTTTATATGGTATTTCTATTTCCTTTAATCCAGTTTCACAACGTGGATGGAGATAGGATGTCAAAGCCTCAAAGTTTTAAACGTATTATTGTTGAAGATTTTCCTGAAGCTGAACGGGCTTTAGTAGGTAAGATCGCATCTTCTATTAATATTTTTGCAGATGAGATATTAAATATTTTAGATAAGAACCTATCTATTGATGATAACCTAGCCCAAGCAAAAAAAACCTTTACTGTCACTGTAGATTCAAACGGTATTCCTCAAAGTTCTTTGGTATTAACTTCTGGTTTAAAATCTACTTGTGTTGGTATGCAAGTAATTTATGCAACAAATCAAACAAATGTAGACAATTCACCCACTTCTACACCTTTTATAACTTTTAGAGATAGCAGTGGACAAATAACTATTAGTAAAATCACAGGGTTAGCAGTAAATAATATTTATCAATTACGCGCAATATTATACACTTAAAATTTAACAAGTAAGTATAGAGGCTATGACATGGCTGTAGTTCAAAATTTAAAGCCAATAAAAGATCCTAATGATCCTAATGATCCTAATGCTCCTGCAGATGCGAGCGCTCCTAAACCTATTCAATTAGGTGGTGCTCCTGCTCCAGAATCATCTGCTGCTGCTCCTACAGTGAAATCTGCTCCTACTTCTAGCGGACGTTTTACTAATCTTCAATCCTATATTGATGCTAATAAAGGATTTAATCAACAAGGTGGAGGATTAGCTGGTAAGATTTATTCAAATTTATCAAGAAAAGCTGGAAATATTGATCAAGAATTAGGAAAACAGCACCAAGCATTTAATACCCAATCTGAAGCTGGAAGAACAACATATGATCCAAATTTTGTAAATCAAGCTTTAGCTGATCCTTCTCAATTTGTAGAAAGTCAAGATAATTTATCTGCTTTTCAAAAAATGGCAAATGCTGCATATGGAGGTCCTACAGGATTGTCAGGTGGACAACAACTATTAGAACAAGCCCAACAATTTCAAGGAACTGCGAATTTAGCTGGTACTGAACACGGTAGATTTGCTTTACTTAATAAGCTTTATCATACTCCAACTTATGGTCATGGACAACAATCTCTTGATCAATTATTACTTCAAGGTGATCCAGAACAATTACAAAAACTTCAAGAAGTTAATCCATTATCTGCTGGTCTTTCTACCAATATTAAAGCAGGTGTTGATTCCGCCAAAACGGCAGCAGAAGGTTATACAACTGAAGCAGAAAAAACTAGTAGCGATACTCTAGCCGCCTTACTAAAAACTATAAATGTATTTGGAACAGAAGCTAGTACTGCTGCTAAACAGGCTGATGAACAAAGATCCACAACTACTCAACAAGCTATACAAAGAGCTTTACGTGGTGAAATTTCACAAGCTGATTTAACTAAATTAGGCTTAACACTAGAAGATTTGACTTTTCTTAATCCTGATCAATTGGCAACAATTTTTAAACAAGGAACAACTACAGCAACTGCTCAAAATGTTTTAACTCCTAAAAAACAAGCTGAAATTCAAGCTTTAAGTAAATTAGCTGGTGGAAATATTACTGGTGAAGGGGGTAAAGTACTAGAGTCATTTGCCGGTAATACGGCAGCAGGATCGTTTGCTAAAGAAGATCCTTATAGTGTTGATAAAAAAACTTTACAAGGATTACAACAACAAAATAAATCAAATTTAAATAAGATATTTGAGGATTTGACGCAAGGAAATCAATATGTTAAACAAGCCGCATCTTTATTAAAAGACCCAAGAAAAGGATTAAACCCCGTGATAAAACGAAGCTCAGGTGCATATCTCATAAAGGATGCAAATTCTATGATAAATAGTCCCGGCGAAATATCCAAAAATCCTATGGAAGCTGTTGTACAATTTCAAAATATGGCAAATATATTTGATCAAGTTGCTCAAAACGTTGAACCAGAGTTTCGACCATATTATATATCAAGAAAAAATGACATGTTAAACGCATTGGAAATTGTTCAAGGTGAAATTGAAAGACATGGTGGTAAAAGAAAGTATAAAGTAGTATAATATGAATTACAATATTAGATCTTATCAACACAGCGATTTTGAAACTTTATGCTCTTGGTATGAAGGTTATAATCAACCTAAACCTCTAGAAGGAATGTTTTGTGAAGATGGCACATTCATATTAGAAGTTGATAATCAGCCAGTAATTTCGCAAAGTGTTTTGTTTACTCAAAGTAAGCAAATTTGTTTTTTAGAGCTTTGTATTAAAAATCCAAAGTTTAAATCTATAAATTTAGAATCTATTTTATCTTTACTTTGGGATCACATTTTTTCTTACTCTAGATCAAAAGGTTACAAAAATATCTTTGGTTATGCTTTAGAAGAAAAATTAAAAAATAAATATGTACATATGGGATTAACAAGAGTTTCAGATAACCTTTCATCTTTTTCGAGGACTTTATAATATGCCAATAATTGCATTAATCGCAGTTGGTGTAGCTATAACAGCTGGTGCTGCTGGTGCAGCAGCTTCTGCTGGTGATAAAAAGTCGGCTCTTGATTTACAAAAAGATGCACTTTTAAAACTTCAAAATATTAATACTCCTGATGCTGAAGCAATGAAGATTCAGCTTGAAAAATATATTTCAGCTGGTGAAGTAGCTCCTGAAATGCAACAAGCTATTGAAGCTGCTCCTTCTTTAATGAAGGATATACAAGTTGATCCTAGACTTAAACAAGCTCAAATGGGAGCATTACAATCACTTCAACAACTAAGTGTTTCTGGACTTAGACCTGAAGATGAAGCTGCTCTATCAAAAATTAGAAATCAAGTTGCGCAAGAAGAAAATGCGAGACAACAAAGTATATTGCAAGGAATGCAACAAAGAGGTATTGGTGGAGCTGGTGAAGAAACTGCTGCAAGATTAATTTCTTCTCAAGGAGCTGCCAATAGAGCATCTCAACAAGGACTAGATATTGGAGCACAAGCTTCTCAACGAGCATTACAAGCTATTATGCAATCTGGACAACTTGGCGGACAAATTGGATCTCAAGAATTTTCACAAGAAGCTCAAAAAGCTCAAGCTCAGGATGTGATAAATAAATATAATTCAATGAATGCTCAGCAAGTTCATACTGCTAATATACAAGCCAAAAATCAAGCGCAATCTCAAAATCTTGCTAATAAACAAGCGATTAGTAATGCTAATGTAGGACTATCTAATGAAGAACAACAATATAATAAATCTTTAGCACAAAAAGATTTTGAAAATAAACTTAAACTTGGTCAAGTTCAAGCTGGCGCAATGCAGGATATGTCAAAGGTTTATCAAGAACAAGCTGCCCAAACTCAACAAACTGCAGCAAACATTGGTAATAGTGTTAGTAATAGTATTTCTAGTACGGGTGGAAAGAAGAAATAATGCCTTATTTAAATGATGAAGATCAAACTAAATTAGAAGATTTAATAAAACAAGGTCAGCAAAAAAACCGAGCTAGTATATACGATTTAATAGCACAAGAGCAGCAAAAACAACAAGCTGGTTTAGATGATCAAACTGTTCAACTTCCTCAGTTTAAATCCGAAGAAGCTCCAGTATCGGAGGAATCTTCTACATCTTCAGAACTAGCTAGATTAAAAGACATAAAAGATAAAGCAACTGGAAAAACTCCAGTTAAGTCTGCTACTACTCTTCCACAAGCAATAGATATTATAAAAGATCAAAAGAAAGAAAAGAAGCCTAGTGTTGCTGAAGCTCTTTCTGCTCTTCTAGGTGGATCAGATAAAGAATTATCAGATGCCCAAGAGGAAAGAGACAGAAGACAAATGTATGCTAATATTGTTAGATCAGGACAAATTCTTGGTGGAGCATTTACTCCTCTTGCTAAAAATAGAGGAGCTGATGAAGAATTTTATCAACAACAAATGAAACAAGCCCAACAACCAGTTGAAGATGTTCAGAATAAACAAAAGTTAATACAAGAAAAAATTAAAACTAGATCTATTCAAGAACAACTTAAAAATGAATTGGCTAAAGAAGATCCAACTAGTGATATCTCTAAAATTGGTAGACAACTAGCTCAAGCTGCAGCTCAAAATGCTAAACTTAATATACCTATTCCAGATAATATTTCTATGAGTAATCTAGAAAAAATTATGCCAGGTATTGAAACTATGGCAAATAGACGCATTCAAACAGATGCGGCATCTTTACAAAAACAAGAAAAATTAGGAACTCAAAGAGATCAAGAGATCACTAAGCTCGCTAGTAAAATGGGTGAAGATTTAGATCCTAATAAATTTAGATCTGGTGAAATGGGCAAAAATCAAGGAAAAGTTAATGCTGCTGGACGTATTGAAGCTCTATTGCAACAGTTTCCTGATGGCAATATTCCTAAGATTCAAACTCGAGAATTAGCGACATCTGTAGCTGCTATGTTAACAAATGGTAGTCAAACAGCTGTAAATCAAATTAATGAGTTGGTTCCTCATACTGCTAGAGGAAGTGCTACATCCATTGCTGAATGGGTTACTGGATCTCCTCAAGGACAAGGTCAACAAGCTTTTATTAAAATGTTTGAAGATACTACTAAACGAGAAAAAGAAGTTGCTCAACAACAGATTATTCAAGCCCAATTTAAAAAAGCTTATGGAACTCATAACAAACTAAAACAAAAATCTCCTGATGATTTTTATAATTCTTTAGCTACTCAAACTGGTTTAGATCCAGATACTATTAAAGAAATGGAAAAACAACAGGGATTTAAAGGTCAGTATGTTGCTCCTAAGAAACAAGCAGAAGCTCCTAAATTAACTAGTGAAGATCAACAAGCTGTTGAATGGGCTAAGTCTAATAAAGATGATCTAAGAGCACAACAAATTCTTAAGATGCATGGGATGTAATCATGGCCTTTGATCCTGATAAATACTTAGCTTCTAAACAAGCAAATAGTGAATTCAATCCTGATGCTTATTTAGCTTCTAAGATGACTAAAGAATTACCATCTGAACTTGAATCACTAGCTAGAGGTGCTGCTCAAGGTGCTACTTTAGGTTTTGCTCCCCAAATCTCTGGAGCTGCTCAAGCTGCTGTTGGAGGCAATCTAACTGATCCTGAGCAACTTTTAGAACTTTATCGTAAATATAGAGATGCTTCTAAAGGCGAATTTAAACAAGCTGAAGAAGCCAACCCTAAATCCTATATGGCAGGAAATGTTGTAGGTGGATTAGCTAGTTCGGCTTTATTGCCAGAAATGAGTGCAATTAAAGCTGGAGCTTTATTAGGTGGAGCTGCTGGACTTGCTAGTTCAGAAGCCGATTTAACTAAAGGTGAAATTCTACCTGCATTACGAGACACTGCTACTGGAGCTGCCTTTGGAGGAGCTACAGGAGGCGTGGTTGGCAAGCTTATGGGAGCTTTAGGCTCTGCACCTGAAGCCTTAGAAACAGCTGCTGCAAAGCGTGCTGTGGCTGCTACAGGACCTACTAAAGGTCAAGTTAAAGACCTAATTAAAACTGATAGATTAGTTGAACAAGGTAAGAACTTATTAAAGAAAAGCGAGTTTCAAGAGAAGCCTATAGTTACTCCTTTTGCTAGTCCAGATGTGATGTTAGAAAGAGTTGAAAGTTTAGAAAAAACCTCAGGGGAAACAATTGGGAACGTACTAAAAGAAATTGATACTAAATACTCAATTGACAATCCAGATATTAAATCTAAATTTGTAAACCCCTCAAATATTGCTAAAAAGATAGAAGAACTTCAAAATAAATTTACTGAAAATGGTGAAATTGTTCCTCTTTATGAATCTGAATACAACAAGCTTCAAAAAGCTATTGATACAGTTAATAAGTTTGGAAATGAGCCTATAGATTTTACTAAAGCTGCTCGTCTTAAACAATTAATAAGTCAAAGTTCTTATGGAGAAACTGGCAAATTAGAAGACCAACTAATGGGACAAGTTCGTAGTGTTGTTAATAATGAAATTGAACAGTCAGCAGATGCAGTTACAAAAGCCACAAACAGTTCTGATTTATTAAATAAATATGTTCAAGCTAAAGATATGTATAGAACTGCCAAAGATGCTAAAAATGCTCTAGTTGGTAAAACCGCTTCTGAAGTTACCAATAGAGATTTTGGTATTACTGATTATATGGCTGGCATAGGCGCGGCTGCATTACATGGTACTCCTACAGGAATGGCGGCAGCTGGAATTAATAAGTTAGCAAAGACTTATGGAAATTCAATTGCAGCAACAGGATATAAGAAAACTGCTGATGTGCTTAGAAGTGTAAATAAAGCATTTACTTCAGCTCCTGAAGCTCTTAAATCAGTTGGTGAAAGTCTTGTCCAAAGTGATGACGCACTTAAAACTCAACTAGGGCGAATGTTAGTAGAAGCATCTGAAAAAGATGAAATTGGCAGAAACGCTATTATTTTTAGTTTAATGCAAAATAGCAAATACCGCGAATTAATGAAAGATATATCATCTAAAAAAGAATAATATATGGACAATTCAGATTGGTTAAAAAACTCAATTGATAAAATTGAACAAAAAGTTGACTCTTTAGATTTAAAGATGGATCAACAAAGTACTACGTTAACCAAACAAGCTTCTGATATTTTTCATCATATTTATCGAACAGAATTAGCAGAGGAAAATATAGCTCTTCTTAGAGAACAAATCAAACCTATAGAAACTCATGTTAAAATGATTAACGGAGCTTTAAAACTAGTGGGTTTTTTAGCAATGTTAGCTGGATTTGTTGAAGCTGTTATTAAGACAATTGAATTTTTCCGTTAGCTTTTAAATCAATCAAAGTTATTAAATAATTTTCCATATCGTCTGGCTTGCTATGCTTAAGATTATTCGAACCTTTATTAATTTCTTTCTCGCCATCTAAAGTTCTTCTAGCTTTAGAAATTGAAAATGCATCTCTATTTCTAGCATTATTTCTATCATTGACATCTTTTTTACCAATATCAATTGTTTTCTTTTTTCCTGTAGAAACTATCTTTTTAACTTTAAGTTTCTTTTTATGTAAGCGTTTACCAGGATGGTCGAAATTACCGCTAATATATTCTAGATTAAAATTACTAAGCCAACAGCTTTTCAGTATCTGTTAGCTTATCAATATAATCTTGATCATAAAGTTCTTGTCTAATCTTTAAATCACTTCTCTTTGAAAATCCCATATATTTCTTTTTACTCATTTATAATATCCTCTAGTTTTTTATTAAATTTCTTATTGTGATAATATAATTTTATATAATTATCTCTTTCCATTTCCGACTCAAATTTAAAATCGTTTCCTTCTAAATCAATCCAATTATAGCCAATAAGCTTATCAATTGGATCATAATAGATTTCTCTAAATATTTCAGCTAGTGTGCTCATTTTATCCTTATCTTTAAATTATCAATTTTATTTAAAAGTTTTACTGCAGTATAATTTAGCTCATAATATCTTTTATCATCAGATATTCTATTATTACGAAATATACTTGAAAAATACGTAAAAAAAGAAATCTTAGGGTAAGGTTTTAAACTCCAAGATTTATAAGCTTTATAAATAAATGTAGTTCTTACTTTGTGCTTACCTTCTCTAATATCCATAGCTAATACAAATCTAAATACATCATTACTTGTAGTGATTCTATTATAGGATAATTCATCCTTGTCTTCGTTAGCTATTTTTATTAAGTCAGATATAGATATTTTCATTAAAAACTTATGCCAGCATTTGCTCCAAGAGATAGATCACTATATCCAAAGATGCCTAGGTGAATAGGTCCTAAAATTCTACGTTGGGCATGAAGTCCATAGGCAAGTCCACCAGTAGTCAAATTAGTCTTAATTCCTAAACCAAGATAGTAATCATCTTTACTATACTCTACCACTTTTTCAATTGACTTGTCAAGAGATTTATCATCTGTTTTAGTAGAATTCTCGTTTTGTGTGACTTCAATCTCACTTTTATCAGTAATTCGTGTTTCAATAGTTTTAGTACCATCAGGATGGATAGTTACTAACCTTACTGTAACTTTGTTCTTTTTCTCAGAAGTATCTTTTACGATTATTCTTTTTTCTACAATCTTCTCTACTTCTTTAATAACTTCTTTTTCAATAGTTTTGGTTGGTGCTGCAAACCTGCCAGCTGCAACACCAATTCCTACCAAACTAATAATAATTAGTCCTTTTTTCAATACTTCATTCATTTATAAGATCCTCTAATTTGTTTTTAAATTTTTCGTTATCTAATAATTTAGATATATCTTCAGCTCTAGCAATAATGCTACATTCTATCCCATTATAATTTGGTGAGATAAAAATCTGAGTAATATAAATATTACCTATATATTTATTAGATTCTAATTTCAATTTTTTCTTTAGTTTATTTATACCCATTTCAAATTGAGCTAATAATGTAGATTGCCAAGTTTGTCTAAGAAAGACTGTATAAGGTATATTTATTAATAGATACCTCACGTTAGGCTCTATGGTATAAAAAATATCACTAATCCAAAAATTATACCGCACCGCATGACCGGATTTATTAAAACTATCTTTAATCAGATGATCATTTAAATTTTTTATAATCTTATTAACTTCAATTGTATTTTGTTCAATATTCATTCAATTTGAGGAAATATACCAAAGAATGCTTGAAGAGGAACTACATAAGCATAGCCTTCTCCATCCATTGCATCGACTATTCCTATTACCTTATTTGTGTAAGTGTTAATAACTGGACCACCAGACATACCATGATAAAATTGTCCTCTACCTTTAACTATATCAAAAGATCTAGTTTCTGGTGTAAATTTATTACAAATCATTCTTTTTTGATTTCTTGGATAGCCACAAGCTAAAAAATCAGAAGAATCATCCATCTCATTTTTAAAGTCTGTATTTAGCGATCTAAATAAATGAAAGTCTCCCATAACAAGACCAGTATCTAAATCTTCATCATATCCCATAGCTCTTACTGGAACATATTGATTAGTTTGATTCAAAAATACTTGTAAATCATGGGTAGGTAATGATCCTTGAGAATTTAAACAATGAGCAGCTGTTATTGCATAATTTGTATCGATAATAAAAGCTGTACAACTATATTTTAATATAGGATCTACTAATCTAACTATGGGATAAAAACCCCTATTATTAAACTTTAGCCCAAATGCAATATTTAGATCTGGAGATACCACCTGCTTTTTATGAGGAGCAAAAGAAATAAAGCCAATGGTTATTAGGAGTGTGTAGAACAAAATTCTCTTTATCATTTACCAAACCAAATCCATATGTTTATAAAGATTGTCATCTGATTGTTGTTTCATAATAAATACCGTACCAGAGGCATCAACATTAATATCTACAATTTTATCAAGAAAATGTTTTTCAAGGGCATCTTCTGAATCAATCCAAAATTCAGATACAGTAAGAGCTTTAAAGTCTTCAAAACTAATCTTAGCTCGTTTAGCAATATGTGCATCCATTTTATCTACATATCTAGTAATAGTAGATAGTCTAGCACTCATTTGCCCAAGTGTTCCTTCTACTCCTCCAGCAGCTGGATGTGCCATAAGAATAGCTCTATTAAGAGCTAGTCTTGAGTGTCCATATTGATGAATAACAAAAGCCATACTTGCACAAAGTCCCATACAAACAGTATGGACTAATGCAGGTGATGCCTCCATTGCTGATAGGATCATTGCTCCAGCCATCACACTACCTCCAGGACTATCAATCAAAAGAAATAGTTCCTTTTGGGTCTTGGCTTTTTGTTTTAGCTCTTCAACTACAAATTCTGCATTTTCAAAAATAGGTCCTTTAAGTTGGACAACTTGTTCTGAAAGAAGATTTAGACGTAACACAGAACTGTTGTTAGAAGGAACTGGTTGGAGTTTTATAACTTTGTTTTCAAGGTTTGTAGAAGGAATAAGCACTTCTTTACTAGTTGCTACATTATTAAACATCCAACCCACACTAGTTACCATTGCCAACACACTTACACCAACAAAACTTAATATCTTAAAATTCATTTAATTTCCTTATTATCTAATTGAGTATTATTGCCATTCTTAGAAACAGCTCTTCCAAAGTAAAGACCAGAACAAACCATAAACCAATAAATAGCTTGCTGTAAATCAATATCTAAATATTTTGACCATTTACCAACTAATCCTATTAAAACAATATTGAATGATATCACTAACATAGTTAGAGAAACACTTCCTATTTTAGTTCGTGGATCTGTCAATAATGGGATTGGTATGCCTTTTTCATTTAATTTTTGAAAAAGTAATTTAAGCTTTTCGATCATGTAAATAGTATATAAGATCTATTTAGTTTTGTCAACTGTTTTTTTATTGAAAAGAAATCTTTCAGTATTTTCTTCTAAAGTTTTCTTTTCATGGCAAGGTATGCAAAGGGTACACCAGTTATCTTCTTCACAGAAAAGATTTATGAGAAACAAATTCCAATCAACAAACCCTCTTTCATCAGAAACGGGATGGTGATGATCCATCTGTTTTTCTGTACTCTTTAGTCCAGACTTTCCACAAGATTCACAAGTAAAGGAAACACGTTTAACTTGTGTACCTTTTTTAGAGGTGATATAATAAGTAGTCTTTGTCTTATTAAGGGCTCTAATACGTGGCGGGTATTTTAAGGATAGCCTACGAAGTTGGTGCATAAGCCATGCATCTCTATTAAATTTTTTAGCCATTTATACACGTTTACTTTTTCGATAATCACAATCTGAGCAGAAAAATACTTTAATCCGAGCTCCATCAATTATTTCAAGATTTCCCTGACATTTTGGGCATCGCTCATCTTTAAGTGTTTGTTTTTCTTCGATCTCTTCTTTAATCATTTCTTCAGCTTGTTTAATTTCTAGATCTTCATAAAGATGTTGTCTCTTTTTAGTGCGTTTGACCTCTTTTTGCAAAGACCTAACTAATCCTTTTAGTTCTTCAACTTCACTTTTACCTTTAGATTTAGCCACATTAAGCTCCCGAAGAACCGAAACCTAAAGAGCCTCTTCCACCTTCCCAAAGACTATTGACTTCTTCAATTTCTACTAATTCATATTTAGCTACTACAACTTGGGCAAATCTTTCACCTTTAATAAAAATATCTTTTTCTGGATCATAATCTTTTGTTTTATAAAAAATACCCATATATTCTCCAGTATATAAATTATCACATATCCCAACACTATTAGCCAAAAATAAATTTCTTTTGTAAATTGAAGATCTAGGGTACATCTGCAAATAAAATCCTATGGTAGGCTGAATTGATATCCCCGAATAAACTTTAATATAAGTTCCACAATCTTCAACTTTATGTACAAATAAATCATAACCTACATCCCCCAATTTATTTTTTTGGGGTAATAGAGCATCACTTGTTAATTTTTTAACTTGTAAAAGACACCCACTTTTTTGTAAATTTGTAAAATTAAGAAAATTTTTAAAATCAATTTCTGAAGAACTACCTTTCATTTTATTAACAGCATTACAAGCTAATACTACATTATTTTCTAAATATCCTAAACTACTATTAATTCTATCTACAGAAAGTACATCCAAATCTGGCTGATTAAGTCCTTTAAAAGTTTCTTTATTAGATACCAATTTTAATGGGACACTAGTATAATAACATAAACCATTTTGCTTATTAAACAGCAATTCTAAGAAATTGTCTGTTATATTACATTCTAATTTTCTTTTTTTTGCTGAAGATCGTATTTCAAGAGTTTTATAACCAAAAAACTTAGCAATATTAGTTTGATATTTACTATTGGGATTTTTATTTCCTCTATAGTAACTTCTAAGGTATTCTCCTCGACATTTTCTTGAGCACGTTGATAAACCTTTAAGTTTTTTCCATATTGAAGGTTTATTAATGATTAAAGTTTTACAAATAGGACATTCTGAATTCATATTAAATATTTTACTACTTTCTATCAAACAAATCAAATATATTATTTAATTTTAGCATTCTAAATAAAGATCTTTCTAATTTATACACTTGTCCTTCTGTAAGATTCAAACCTTTAGTTTCAAAGGAAACGGCGTGTAGAGCCTCATGAATGAAGGTCGACATACTCTCTGAATTGGATTGATTTTTCTTGATAACTATTTGCTTCTCATTATATCGACATTCACCTAATTGTTTTTTATCAATAAAATCATCAAGCCAGACGACTTCATAGGTAATGTCTTTAGTAATCCTTACATGAGAAGGAATAATTTTATTAAAATCTTTTGCCTTCACCGTTTTGTACCAACTCGTAAAAATTCAAGTTTTTCTTTAGATAGAAGATTCTTTCTATCCTTAGTTTCTGCTCCACATTTCTTACATCTGTATCTTTGATATCTTCCTGTAGGAGTGTAACAATATCCATTTCTAATAACTTCTGTTTCTCCACAAGTACAAGTATTTTGTAAACTATGCGTATAAAGATTAAAGTTAATACTTGTGTCCCAAGGAATAAGTTTGTAGTAAAGTTCTTCTAAAGATAGCACATCATGCTTATTATAAGTTTCCATTTCTTTCCAAGCATCTATATTTCCAGCTAAGCATTCTTTCCAAAGTTCAAACCCTGCAAATTTCTTATGATCTAATTTTTTATATTTAGTATTTAACTTGTCAGTCATATAAGCTAATTTGTTGCTAGTAAATGCAAAATGTTTCTTTGCAATCACAAGAGTGTCAATATGCTTAAAGGAACTAGGTGGTTGAAATCCATTAAGAATAAATCTTGCATTTAATTTTTTAACATCGAACTTTTTTCCGTTTTGAGTAATCACTACATCAGCTTCATTTAAGAGTTTCCAAATTCCTTTTAGAAGTACTTTATCATCTTCGATATTTCTTGCTTTTCTTTGATCAGCGTACATAACTTCTGAAGAACCTAACCATTTTGCACTCCAGGAAAGGATATGCCAATCAGAATGAATTTGATTTAAAGCAACGTCATTATCCCATAATTTCCAAACATAAGCTAAAATTGGAGCTGTCTCAACGTCGAATATAAGTACTTTTGGTCCAGCAGGTTTCTTACTCATCATTATCACTTTCTTTACCAATTACTTGATAAAATTCAGCCATTGCTTCTACTACTTTTTCATAAGCTTTTTTAATCTTTTTGTTCTTTAAAATTTCACAGGATTCCATTGTATTTGTAAAAGCAACTAGCATCACATTGCTATAGTCAAGACCTTGAATAAAATCTTCTTCGGTTAGTTTTTTCATTAATTTTGTCCCTTTTATACACTTGTTAAATAGTCGTCATTTCTTTAATCCTTTAGTATTCTTTATATCTTCATAAGTTTTCTTATAAGATTCAAGTACGTACCTTTCTGACTTAATAACCATAAGGATTTTTGCTACAGGAATATACGTTCCAAAATAGGATAAAGATTTTTCTGTAAAACTAAGTATTTTAAGAATCTTCTCTAAATGCGGATAAATTGCTAGTGCCTCTTTGTATCTTTTAAGATCATGTATATTACTCATCATCTGCTAACTTTTCTAGTTTAGCATTAAATACCTTATTAGGATAGCCCAAACTTCTTAAATAATGAAACTTCATTAATCGTATTCTTTCATTAGAACTGGACAACCAACTTTAAGATAGTCTTCTTCATTATTAAAAGGAATATTATTTAGTCTTGGCCTAGTAAAATGCCACATTGGAACTATTCTAGTAACATATCCTTCTTTATTGATATCAATAACTTCTTCAGGAAAATGCATCAAAGGGTGTGGCGTTCTCTTATAATAAATAATACAATCTCCTAATTCAAATCTATGTTTAGGAATAGTTGCACAACTTGTGAGTATTAGAAATAGACTAGCTATGATTTTTTCCATGGGCTTCATTTTCTCTTACTCCATTATTTGTAATTTGAACAAATTCTGCATTTCTTTTAAAATCTAAAAGATTATTAGCTCCTAAATAAGACATGCTGCTTCGTAACCCTGCTTCTAGTTGTTGAATAATATTTGCGACAGGTCCTGTATAAGGAACTAGAAATGATTCACCCTCAGCGGTTCTCCACTCAGAAGTTTTACCTTGAGCTTCATAAGATTCTTGAGAAGCTGATCCTCTATATCGTTTATGAGTTGGACGCTGAATTAGGCATCCCTGAGTAAAAGGTTCTTGACCAGTAGGCACAAACACTTTGTCACCGGGAAGTATTTCAGTTCCTGGATACATTGATAGATTTCTCATAATACTATTTCCCGAACTCTCATCTGTTCCAGCGAGCATCCCACCAATCATTACTGCAGTAGCTCCAGCTGCTAAAGCTTTAACAAAATCTCCACTATTTTTAATACCACCATCTGCAATAATAGGCTCTTCTACTTTAGAACAATCTAATATACTTTGAAAAGTTGGAAGTCCTACTCCAGTTACTATGCGAGTTGTACAAGCCGATCCTCCTCCAATTCCTACCTTCCAAGCGTCTACTTTATAAGGATTTAAATGATACTTAAACCTGTCTATACTTTTTATATCAGCAAAATTACCTACAATGAGATAAATAGAAGATCCATAAGCATCTCTAAGAGCTGCAACTTGTTCTATAACAGCTAAGGATGCGCCATGAGCTACATCTATAACTAGTCGCTTAGCACCAGCTATAACAAGAGCTTTAGCTCTTTCTAGTTCATTTTCACCTAATCCAATAGATACATAGGCTGTTTTACCTGATTCAACAAACTGTTTAACATTATCTTCAATAGATTGAAATCTATGAAGGCAAGCCCTAGCTCCTAGATCAGTCATAGCTTTAATCATTTCTGGTCCTGTAACAGCGTCCATATTACTACTAATAATTGGAAGGATTTCTTCTCCTAGAAATAAAACTTTAGTTAGCACATCTTTTCGAGTTTTGATTGTACTAAATTTGGGAATTAGAAGAACATCATTGAATGATAAAGCAATTTTCATTTAATAATCCTATTTAACTTTTCTTCAAATCTTTTTCTATAAACTAGATTTGTTTTAATGACTTCTATTATAAATGTGTTTTCAATATGAAATAATATAAATGAGGGTATCATATTTTTAGGTAGATAAAAAGTATCTAATTCCATAAGATATAAAATTAACTCCTCATGAACATATTTCCAAGGAATGTTATGCTTATAAAGCATATATCTAACTTGTAGATATAATTTAAATGCAAAATACAAAGCAGATATCCTATTCACAAGCTACTTTTCCATATTCAGAATCTGTATCATTTATGTAAGGATCTTTTTTATTTGAAAAACCAGGACAATCTAGAAGATATTTATATTTTCCTACTTTTAATACTTTACATTTAAAGTTATCCCATTCTTCAAGATTTTTCAATGTAATACAATCTCCGGGTTTAAATTTGGGAGTAAAACCATAAAGAGCTAAAATAGACAATCCTACAATAGATATTAAACATCCCAATATAAGAATAATATTTCCTTTATTCATAGTTTTCCTTCCAAACAAGGAGTAAGTTCAAATTCTGCTTCTAATACAACTCTATCTTCTGTTAGTTTATTAGAATGACAATCATAAGTATAAACATTATCTTCTAAAGCTAAAATCTTACAAGTAGGTCTTGGATCTGATTTTGAATCTTTTAGACGCACACAAGATCCTACTTTGAATGTAGGAGATGTAGAAATTACTAAAATGCACATTAAAATTGATAATAAAATTATTAAAGGCCCCAAATTTGGGGGTTCTACTTTATCTTCTGATTTCTTTTCTTGTTTTTCCATTTATATCTCCCATTCTAAAGCTTTTCCTATATTAGGAAATTGTTCTATAAATATTTTTTTACATTGATTAGCAATATCTTGATGTTCTAATTGAGTTCCTTTATCACATCTCAATTCTAGATAATGTACCCAACTTCTTATTGATCCACACATATAAAGTTTAGTTTCAGTACTAAGAGGTAAAAGAAATCGAGCTTGCTCTTTAGCAATTCCTTTATTTAAAGCTTGCCTATATAAATCATTTGAATGTTGGTGAATTTCCATTTGTCTATTTATAAACCACAACTTATCTTCTTCGGATAAATCATCTATACTATTTTGTCTATTTTTGTTATCTTGACGTCTTGCAGGGTAAACAATAAATGAAGATGATTCTGCATAACGTTGACTAAATTCTTGAAATGAGAATGATCTGTGTCTTAAAATTTGTTGGGCAATAGCTCTAGAAGTAGAAATTTCTAGAGTCATATGAGCCATTTCAAAGGGTGACCAATGTTTATTTTTAATAAGATATTTAATAAGCTTAGGGGCAGTTTCTGTATTGTTTTGGTTAATAAGATTAGAAACACGAGCTGTATAAGCGATAAGCTCTTCAGCTGACATTTCATTCATACCTTGAGTTGTAGATATTAATTTGACTTGCATATTGTCAATCCATCATTTCTATCTATTAAAATAGTTTTAATTAAAATAGGTTCAAATGCTTGTAAAGCTTTTTCTACTATAGAACTATCAAACTCTTTGCAAGAATAAACATCCATCTGCAAAAGACCAGGCTTTTCTTCATCCCAAAAATGACAACTGATATGTGATGTTTCAATAACAACGATTCCAGTAATGCCTCTATTCCCTTCAACGTCTAAATATTTAGAGTAAGGACCCATAAGAATTTTCATATCTATCAAACTTACTAAATTTGCTAACCAATCATTTAGCTGTATGGCATCCGTTGGAGGTTTATTAACTTTGGCTCGAATCAATAGGTGGGTGTGGTTCATTTAGTATTAAACCTAACTTTAGCTTGTTCTAAAATTTGTAAAGCTTTGTCTTTATTTCCAATATCGCCCATTACCGTGCCGACCTTGTAATTACGTAAAAAATAAATAATTTGACTAAAGCTATTATCAACAGGGTGAAAGCTGTTTTCCAACCTACAGATAAGTTTGTCATCATTCACTCCTCCATCAAGCATTTCAATTACTCCTAGCACTTCGAGCTTTACTTGAGATAAAGGGTGAATTGGCGTTTCACTATATACAAAGATATCCAGCTCATCCCCATCTTCACTTAGAGTGTTAGGAATGAATCCATAATTTGCTGGATAAGGAATAGATAATACCCTATCTAAAATAAGCACACCATGCTTAAGTTCATATTTATATATAGAACCTTTAGGAATTTCGACTATTGCTTTCATACAATTATTATCTCACTCTTTTATAAGATTATCAAGTTTTAATTGGAACTGCAGTCTATGTAATTCTGCTTTTAGAGCGTCAAGTTCAATCTTTTCAATTAAGATATAATATTTATCTGAATTATTGCTATCACAAAATGTATTGGCGCCACGGAGTTTTAATAGATTTTCAAGTTTGTCTATAGCAAGAGCTCCTGAATCGCAATTTACAAATAAAGTACCTGAAATAATACTACCTGTAGTAATCATAATCAATCCTCTATTTAGCCTCTGACCAATTATTTGCTATAATAGGATCTGCTTTAAGTGGTACCGATAGTTTTATAGTATTTTCCATACAATCTTTTAAAATAGTTTTAACTTTTTCTGATTGATTTTCATCTGCTATTACAGTTATCTCATCATGAAGATTCATTATCATTAGTGCATTAATATTTTGTCTTTTAAATTCCCTATTTACAGCGATAGAAGCACTATTAACGATTCTAGCTGCTAAACCTTGAATCTTATGATTTTTGGCTAAATTGAGCATATTTTTAAATTTCCAACGAGTTTCATCTAGTCCTTGCTTTTTAGCCCATTGTTTATCTAATAATTTTAAACCATAAGCATTGAATAGTCGTTTTGCTTCAGGAAGATGTCTGATGCGTCCATATTTAGTTCTAATTTCGCCTTTAGTGCAAACTTCCTTATTACACTCTGACATATAAGTTCTAAGTCCAGGATAAGCATTTAAATAGTCGTCTATAACTTGTTGAGCTTCTTTATAATCAATCCCCATTAATTTCGATATGCGCCCGGCTTCGGCTCCATAAACAACTGCTAAAGCGATTATTTTGGCTTGCTGTCGATATTCTGGGTATTTCTTTTTAACTTCATTTGGTTTGCAATCTAGATGCCAAACATTAACTGCAATAGATCCATATAGATCTTCTCCATTGATAAATGATTGCTGTAGAAGTTTATCATTAGAAGCTTCAGCAAATGCTCTAGGTTCAAGTTGGCTATAGTCTGCATTTATAATTTTTTTACCAGGACCAGCTATAAATCCTTTTTTGATGCTATTTACATATATTAGTACTAATTCAGATAAACCACTATCATCTTCTTTTACCCTAGGTAGATTTTGAAGATTAGGATCTTTACTACTATATCTTCCAGAAGTTGTTCCAAACTGTAACATGCTCGTATAAATCACTCCATCAATTTGTCTTTCTAAAATTCCTTCTATATATGTTGCTTTTAGTTTGTTAAGTTTTTTAATATCAACTAATAGTTGAATCCAACTTTGTTGAGATTTAATACTTTCTAAGAATTCATCATCAATTTGAGGTTCGCCTTTTTCAGTATGACCGATAGGTTCATATCCCAATTTATTAAAAAATAGATATTTCAAGTCATCATTAGATTTTAGATTAAAAATTGGGGCATTGTGCCAAAGTAGTCTAGTTTCTAGAATCAAATCTTTATCTAATTCCCCATCTCCTAAAATCCAATCTAAATACTGCATTTGTGCTGGCGTTCTATTTTCTTGATTAATCTTTAATAGTTCTTTTTTGGATAAAGTAATATCTCCATTTTTATTCTTAGGTAAGTCAAAGTTAATAACTTGTGCACAATGTTTTGGAAATAGGCCAGTTTTCTTTACAGGATACATTTCATTTAGTAGTTCTTGTTCATAATTTAGAATTAAAGGTCTAATCTCAATAAGTATTTTCTTTTCTAAATTTTCAATCTCTTTAGTGATATTTTCATTTAGGGTACTAAAATAAGGAACATCTATTGGAAATCCATGTTGCTTCATTGGAATAGTCACTTCTTTATAAAGAGGCATGATTTCGTCTATATAAAATAGATCATGAAGTCCTTCTGCTATAAGTTTAGGATTGAATAGATCAAATAATTTGCGAGTCAATAATACATCCCAGCAGCAATACACTCCTAATACCTCTGAATCAGCGCGCCACATCTCCATATGATTCTTTGTAGCTTTGCCACCATTCTTTATGATATTTGTATGTAGAGCCTCCTGAGCTTTATCCGCCCATGCTCCTAAATACTTTACTGATGTTTCTTTTAGTCCATGAGGCCGTTCTTCATCTAAAGTATGCTTTAATAAGATAGTATCACTGAAGATACTACTTGTAAGATCATATCCCCAATTATTTTGAAGAACAAGAATATCGTATATTATATTGTGGCCTATGAGTTTATATTTAATAGCTAAATCATAGATGAATTGTTTAATAGCTTCTTCTTGCTCAACTGTCCACCATTTTTCAGTTCGCGAATTACGAATGGGAATGTAAAAGGCTTCTTCATTTGTGAAACATATTCCAATGCCGTACAGTTTAGCTTTTCTTTCAATCACACCATCAGTTTCAGTATCGAGAACTACATATTCATAAGATTGAATAGAAACATACTCTTTAAGTTTCTCAAAATCTTCAAATGTAGTTATTAAATGAGAATTCATTCTCTAAATGCCTTACTTATAATTTTTAACATTTGAGGACTTTGATATGTATAAACATAAGCAAAAGATCTACCAGGAAATCGTACAAAATATTTCTCAGATTGGACTTTATAAACAAATCCATACTCTCTTAATATATTATGTTGTACAATATCTCCTAATCTCATTAAAAAAGAGTGTCTTTCTTAGTTTCTACTTTTTGTCTTAAAAGTTCTTCAAATTCGGCATGTTGAAAATCTTCCATTTCACTGATTATGCCACGTTTACCTTCCCAATTAAATTCAAATTCGGCAAGTTCTCCTAGATCATTCTTTAGCACTGCCATTTGCATATATTTATCATTCATAAATGTTTTAGGATTAAAGAAAGGTCTCCAACAAGAAATAATGATTCGAAAAGCTTGGTAAACAAAACTACTACCCTTAATTTTAGTGTAATCATAAATAGGTTGATCTGGTCCACCAACTAGTGCAAATTTATTAGGTTGAACAAGAGTTATAAGACACACATCTAGATCATCTACTAAATCCTGAAGTTCGCCAGCTACTTTCTTACTAGCTTGGGTATCATCACTAAAATCAGATGATACTCGTTCAAAATAATCAATCACAACTAGTTTGATCTTTTCATCACTCACTTCATTACATTTAATAATATAATCTTTAATATCTTGAACAGTGGGAGAACTCTTCTTAAAGAATTGTACATTACCAAATTCTTCTTTAAGTTGATTTAGTATTGGTTCTTCTTCATTATCTTGAAATATCCTATAAAGTTCTGTTCTATCATGACCAGTTAGACGATAAAGAATCTTTTCAAAAATACGATTCTTTGCCATATCCAAACTTGCACATACAGACCTTACTCCGGCTTTAGAAGTATGATTTAGGATTTCAAGAGCTACTGTAGTTTTTCCCGATCCAGCTGCTCCAATAATTCCGACGTTAGCTCCAGTTGAAAGAAATACATTCTTATCAATGCTAGGCAATCCAGTTAGGATTGTGTTCTTATGAATATTCTTAACATAATGTTTAAAATCATCCTTAAGATCCATAAATGTTCTAGGCTTTAGTTCATCTTCAGTTTTATGATTACAAGGATGTTCTAGCTTTGAACAAAAAGTATGAAGCCAGTTTTTATCTTCTCGGCATGTGTATTGTCCATTATTCCAAGTTGCAGCAAATACTACTTTAATAATATTATTAAATAGTTCACTATCTGAAAATCTTTCTGTTTGGCTGTATTTAGATTGCAGTTCTGCAACTCCCTTTAAAAGTCGATATACATGCTCAATTGTAAATCCCATATTTTTATATGTAGATCCTAAACAAAGTAAAGCAATATTTCTATCTCCTTGTTTAAAATATCCATTTTGGATAGCCCATCTACAATTACTTAGAAATTTGGGTTTCATTGAATAATCTAAAGTTGGAATTAAATTTTCAACTCTTTCTTCAATTATTGATTCATGTTCTTTATTTACAATAAAAGGAGATGTCACAGCATCCCATCTAAATTCATTGTCCCATTTAGGAAATGAACTAGCCAATTTCATAATGTTATCTGAAGATAGCTCATTTAACTGATTAAAAGTTAAAGGAGTTTTAAACAGTCCTGTTTTATTGTGTCTTGTTCCATATACTCTAAATACTCTAGAAGCATTATACATCTTTGTATCAAATGTAGATAGATTTTCAGCTAGCTCGAATGCTATGCTTTTAATCTGTTTTGGTGTGTAGGTTTCCAATAGATTTACTTCTACTCCAAAACCTTTATTTCCTGAAAAAGCAATAAAAATATCTTCTTTTTCAATGCCCTTTAGGATAAGTTTATTAACTAGTTTTATGGTATCCGCTTTTGCGGTGTCTGGATCAAACTCACTATCAAAATCCCACCAAATTTTCTCCGTAACTACGTCTGTAATTCCTGCGATTGTTCCATGTTCTAAGAACTGCTCTCTATGTTTTTCGGTATATTTATACGTGCTTAAATAGTAATCCTTATTTCTATCTGAAATATAACTAAATATATCAGAATGAGCCGGTATAAGTTTTCCTTTATCATTTAGTCCTTCAGTTAATCGTCTATATTCCATTATCTTCCTCTCTAAAAACTTTTGTTACTAACTTAGCAATTTTTGCTGAAATATGAGCTGTTGGTCCAACTTGAATTTTATATTTCCCATAATAATCTTTATCGTAGATTGGTTTATCCATAAGAAATTCATATTGATCATTCATTGTAATTACTATATCACCTTTTTTAAACTTTGAATACATCTGTTATTAATTCCATATTGTTTAAATATGTTTTAGTATAAAGAGATCTAGATTCGAGTATTCCCCAAATTACTGATATTTCATCTTTAACGATTTCAATAATAAACCCATATCCAAACCTTTTATAAAAGTATTCAGATTTATGTTTTATTATATTTCCAACTGTTGCTTTAATAGTTTTTTTGATCTTCATAAATAAAAAAACCCGAGACAAGCATAGGGGAATATGTTATCTCGGGCATTCAGGAACACAACTAAGTTATAAGGGGGTAAACTTAGCTTCTCGGCAAAACTACCTGATATTTAATTTTTTCTGGAAGTTTAGCAGCTGATGCACGCATCTTCCCTGCTGTTTCTTCAGATACAAGACCTAGTTTTAGGAGTTCGTCAGGTTGAGTACGTGGATCAACTAGATTAAGAAATCCATCAGTTTGTCTAGCTAAAACTTTTCCTGTAGAATCTTTTACAAGAACTTCAACAGTCACATCATTATTTTGATAAGGCGGTTTATTCTTTCTACCTAGTCCAATAGAAATTCGTTTATTACCATTCTTATCATCAGAAACCATCACACTACCAATTTGTACATTCTTTGCCATTTTATTTTCCTTTATTCACTAACAACATTAGCTTCTTTAAGCTCATCTACAGTTACTTCACCTTCAAGTTTTTGATCACCATAAGTCATATTTGCTAACTGCTGCTCTGATTCTGTCAAACCTCCAACAGACATCAAAGGCTTCAATTGCTGCAAAGCTCCTGACTTAATAAGACCATGAACCATCAAAATAAGCTTAGCACTGTTTGCTTCAGTATACAAATCAAAAAGTTCTTTTTCTTCAACATAACTAAATCTAGGCTCTTCTTTAGAAAGAGGTGCAACCATACCATGAGACATAGCTCGCATGATCTGTTTTCTTGATCCAGAGTAATTATTAAGCTTTTGAAGAAATAGACCAGTGAAATGCTCAAAAGCGAGCATTGCATGCTGCTCTTCAGTGAGCGGCTTATTTTCTTCAGTTTGTGTTTCTATCTTAATTTCTTCCATTATGCCCATCCAATATTGAATTTAATTGTATGATATGCATTATGCTTCTCCATACTAAGACGGTAGCCTTCAATCTGAAGATGCTCGGCTACTTCCCTAACAATATCATCTGAAAATCTATCTATAGGAAATTCAACAACATCAATGCTAAGTCTTCCTTTATTAACTGCTTCTTCAATTTTAGTATTGAAATGGTTCAATAAAAGAATAACATCAGCATTTTTAGCTTTTTGTTGTTTAAGCTTAAGATTATCTTCCATTTGTTTCTTATTTGTTAAAGCTGCTTTTTTGGCATCTGCTGCATTCATAAAAATTCCTTAAAATATTCCGTTAGAAGTTTTAGCTGGTCCAGCTGATCCATTTGCTTTAAAGCTAGCAAATCCTGATTTAGGAGAAGAGACTGGGGTAGCTGGTGTATTTGGTCCAGAAAGTGTAGTATCAAGAGTAACTTTTCCTACTGTCCCTATTCCATTAATTACTGTAATTGAAGTTGGTTCTTCTTGTTTTGCTGTTGGTTTAGTCTTAGTGAATGAATTTATTTCTGGACTAGTTTTATCAGCTTCTTCCATATCTTCTGTAGGTACAGCAAATGTTTGAATAAGCGCATATTTCAAAGCTGCAGAAAGAGCTTTGTTTGTTGCTTTATCTCCACTATCGAGACCCTCTGCTGGAATAGGCCCAATAGTAACTTTACTTCCATCTTCAGCAAAAAAATCATATTCCATCATAATACTAACATGTTTATCAATGCCATTTTTTCCGCTACTTCTTTGTACTTCTTTAAGTTCTTGTGTATATGAAGTTGCTCTTGGTGCCATAAAAACTCCATGTTTAACTAAAGCTGGATGAAGAGCATTAACAAATTGATCAATTCCTCGAAATTTAAATCCTTGAGCTACATTTTTTTGATCCTTTGTCACAGGACCAATTTCTTGCATAACACTTGCCATTTTTTTATAAATTAAACCGCTCATTATATATCCCTTCTAACTTGTCTTTTAATAATTCTACTTAAATAAGACCTATTAATTTTATAGCTATTGGCTATATCAATTAATTTGCATCCTATTTTTCTTAATTCTATTATATCTTTAATAATATTCACGAAATTAAACAAAATTCAATTCAGAAGCTTTCATCTTAAACTTCATAATAGCCTCTCTTCTAAATTCATAGGGCTCTACAGTTAGCACACTGGCATCTTTAGTCTGTGCATTATATTTTACTAGAACTAGTTCATATTTATTACCAATCTGTCTAACTCCCACAGCTGTGTCAGTTAGTTCAGAACTAACTTGATTGACAGGGATTGGTGTTGTTACAGAAGAAGTGGGAATAGAAACTGTAGATGTAGTTGCTTCTGTTGAAGCAGGTTTTCCATAGTTCTTAATATGTTCAGCAAGAGCTTCGGATACTTCTTTTGGAAATCCTTGAAGTGAAACTGTTCCATGCTCAAGTGTTATTGTTTTAGGTCTGGCCATCGATATTCTCCTTAAAAATCCTATCAGTCGTTCTAATATGTTTATTATACTATTCATTTATTAAATTATCAAGCTTATTTTTAAATTCTTTATTATACTTTTCTTTCTCAGTCTCCACGCAGCGCACCGATAAGCCAAAGTCACGATTGTCGCTGAGAATATAGCCATCGTCCAAGAAGACGAAGGCGAATTCGGGACCATCTGGATGAACCTCCGATGACCAGAATGAAACTTTACCTAAATCTTCTTTATTTTTAATAGCTTCTTTAATTTCTTCAACAGTTGGTAATCTTAATCCTCTAGCTTTAGCATAATTTAAAGCTTTTTTATGAGTGTATGTTTTTTTAGTAATTGGATACCAAATTAGTTTATTCATTTTTCATTACTCATATCTACAATTTCACTAGAATCATTCTTCCAACAAAGATTCTTATACTCACAAATTATAGGTCCATTTTGACATGCTGATAAATTCCTATAAAAATTACCTTTTTTAATTCCATCATTAGCTTCATTAAAGGTTTCAAGTACTAAATTTTCAGCTACGTCTGTTACTTTATTAATAACAATTTGGATGCTAGCTTCTGGGTCGATTCTTTCATTCCATTTACCATTACAACGTTTTCCATTGATAGTAGCATCACAAGTCTTATGACGACCTCCACTTCCATCATTGATACAAATGCTGCATATCTTTTGTCTATTTTTAAGTATATTTTTCTTTAAAACTATGAAGCCTATGGCATTTAATCCATATTCTTCTTTAGCGCCATGATAATAGCTGATGAGCTGCGGGCTGCGTGCAGCGCTATCCATGTCATAGTCCCTAGCGCTAGTTTTATTGTCAAATAATATGCTTTGTCCATCTTTCCACCTTACAATTAAATCTAAATATTGAACTACCTTATCACCATCTGAGTTTTGAAGATAATTTTCCTTTTGAACAGCAAGGACCTCTTCTATTTGGTGCATAACTTTTTTATTATAGCTTTCTAGCATTATATATCCTTTTTGTCTTAAGGATAGCCAATTAGTATAATTAAAGAATTTTCTTTTTTCTAGAGTTAAATTATCCCAGCCTTTGCTTTTTTTCTCTTCTAGAACATTATTATATATTTCTAAATAAGTTCCATCAACATTTAAATTTAAAAGAGTTACATGCAAATCATTCTTATCAGCATCAGTTAATAATTCTTCATCAAAATCAGCTTCAGCATAAACTATGTCCGTATAACTTGGTAAAGACGTATATTTCTTATTAATAAATTGAAAATTCCATTGTTTGTCAAATACTAATTTTGCTTTAGATAAATCCTTAGTTAATAGAAGCTCATTGAGAGAAGAATCAATTGCAGATCCAAATGCTAAAGCTGCATGAAAATACTTACCTCTTAGATTCTTCTTATAACGAAGCTCATATTTTCTACCGCATTGTGTATATGTATTTATTGCACTAAATGATAGTTTTTGTGTCATTTTTTCTTTCCATAATAGTCCACTGTTTTATCATCATTTACTTCTTTTATGATTAAATTCTTATCTGTACAAATTGGACATTTTCTACTGGAAAGAAGTATATATAAGTACTCTTTCCATTTATGATTACAATATAAACAAATAAAACTAAATTCTTTCATAAAATATGATTATAGCACTTTAATAACTACAATGTCAAATAGATAATAATAAATGGTAATATGAAAGTAAAAATGAATACAAATGCCATATAGACATTTATAATAAAATTAGAGACTTTTTTCTTTTTAAATTCAGGATATAGAACATTATCCTTAGATTTATACTCTAAATTTTTCATATTTGGCACACCAATAGGAATGTCTATTTGAAATTCCTACTTTTTCAGAGCCACAAACACAGTGAAATACTCTATTCCAATTTATTAAGTCATTTTCACTTACTACAGTGACTTCTGTATTATCATCTACACTGTATTGAACCCACCATAAACATTCTTCAGAATGAGATAGATCTACAGGATCTAGAACTGTTGCGGATCTAAAATATCCATGATTATCTTTTACTTTGAGCTGTAAGCCTTTGTAAATCATATTTCACAAATTCCAGAAATACAATCATCAACAGTTTCAGAATTGATTTTATGCGACTCTTTAAATCTGGCAACACCTTCTTCTAAAGAAAGTGGGGTTAATGGAGGTAGGTGTTCTACCCCTTTCTCATCAATATATCCTCTAGTTCCTTCTCTATAAAAAGTGGTGCCCTTTAAATATGGCAAATATTTTAACCAAAGTCTTTCCATATCTTCTATTAAATAAGTGTTAGGAATATTTATCGTTTTTGAAACTGCATTATCAACATGGTTTTGTACAATACGCTGTACTTCTAGGTGATCCTTCACAGAAAGATTGTGTGAACCAATAAAATGCCTGACATCTTTTCCTTGCTTCATATATTGTTCAAATAAAGGATGAAATACAAGTTCAATTTTTCTTTCATTATCTTTCCAAAATCTACGTTCATATACTGGAGCAAACATAGGCTCAATTCCTGAGCTACAGTTTCCTGAAAGAATGCTAACTGTTCCTGTTGGAGCTTGAGTTAATATAGCACAATTTCTAATCCCATGTTCACGAACTAAAGATCTAATCTTATTAGGCATTCTTCTCATAAAATCAGATTCTACATGCTTATCGGGATCACATGCCGGAAACATACCTTTTTCAACTGCGAGCATTACAGAAGTCTCATAAGCAATTTTGGAAATGAATCTATAAAGTTTATCTAAAAACTTATTACCTTCTTCACTTCCATATTGAAGTCCTAACATTGTTAACGTATCAGCTAGTCCTGTTGTTCCAAGCCCGATTCTTCTAAGTTTATGAGATTTATCTCTCATTTCTTGAAGAGGATAAGAATTAACGGTTAAGACATTGTCTAAGAATCTAACTGAAGCACGAATAACATCAGCAAGCAAAGCATAATCAATACTAGAATTGGTAATAAAACGAGGTAAAACAAGATGGCCAAGACAACAACAATCATAAGAAGATAAAGCAATTTCTCCACATTGACCAGTTATAATCCCATTAAAAATGCCTAAATGTTTTAAGGGCTCATTGAAACAATAAACTGTGTCGGCTATACCAGAATCAGTAACATCTACTACAGTAACAAATTGAGAAGCGTCTCTATTAGGAGATTTTTCAAATTTTAGTCTCTCACATTTAAATCCTAATTTTTTAAGTTCTTGTATTTGAAATGCTCCTATACATATTCTATATGATTCTTTACAAAAGTATTCTTGATTGCCTCCCTTATGATTAGGCATCATTCGCATACCTTCAGAATGAAATAGTAATATTTTTGAAGAAATTCCAACTGTAGTAAGTAATTTTTGTAAATTTAGTAAAAAAGATCTATTAACTGATACTAATTGTAGTCCTCCTTCTTTTAGCTCACACCCATCACCATCAAACAATCCGGCAAGCCAATCTAATTTTGATTTTAGATTATATTCAATTGGTACAAAATTTTTAGAATAGGGAATTTCTTTTAATATAATTCTGAATCTTTTATTATTTTCTTCCCAACTAGATTTTTTAATACCTTCTAATCTACTTATACAGATCTCTTTAGGTTTATAAACATACAAGGTTTTATTTAGTTCCATTCCTTCTGCTGCCACAAATCCTTGAGTATAAGCATCTCGTAAATTAGCCCCATGTTCTATAATAGGAAAATTATGTTTAATAAGTTTCATTCCAGGCTCTAAATCTTTTGCTAAGATAGATTTTTGATTTCCTGTATAATTAGTAGCTATCTCAAATCTATGGTAATCTGTGCAAGTTAAGCTCAAACCATTACTTAATAAAACAGTTACTACCGATTGATTTTTTCCTGTAATTTTGGGTGTAACTTTACTCCATTCAAATCCATTCCAAATTTCAACTTCTTGATTAACTAGACTATCAATTCTAGTATATCCATCTTTAGTTAATATTTCTGTTTCCCCTATAACACATGGATTAGTAGTAACCAAATCTTCAACATATCCAATATTTGATTCATTAGAAACTAATTCCCAATTAAGAAATCCTGGTTCAGCAGAATCATAAGCATTTTGGACAATTTTATTCCAAAGTTCTTTAGCTTTAATAGTTTTTTTGTATTTGCCTTTCCATGACAATTCCCAATCTCCATCTTCCTTAATTGCTTTAATAAATTTGGAAGTTTTTTTAGATCGTACAGATACGTTGGCATGAGTTAGCATACCTTTTTCTAATTTGGCATCTAGGAATTCTAACACATCAGGATGGTCTAAATCTAGACTAAACATTAAGGCGACTCGCCTTTGGCCTCCTGCACGTACAGGCTTTGCACAACCATCTACAAGCTTCATAAGCTCAACTGGACCAGGACATTCGCCTTTCTGTCCAGTTATAGAAGCACCTTTAGGACGCACATCTGAATAATCAATGCCACATCCGCCGCCCGTCATACTTGTGATAACCATTTCTTTGGCTACATTTCCCCAACCTTCTTTACTATCAAGTTTATCACCTAATACAAAGCAATTTAAAAGTTGAGGATTATTTCTTCCAGAGTTATATAATATTCTTCCTCCAGGAACAAAGAAGTTATTTACTAAAATATTATAAAACTTATCTAAGTAAATCTTTTGTTTCTCTGGAACTTCTGCTCTTGCCATTTGTTCCGCAACACGAAGGGCACATTGTTCCCATGTTTCCGTTGGAGTGAATGCATAACGATCTCGAAATATCTCTTGAGCAAATCCTGTTGGTTGAAACATACGCGACCTTATACTGAAGCGGTAGCAGTCTTTTTAGTTCTTTCTCGTCTCTTCTCTGTATGAAGAGTAACTCCCAAATTTACAAGAGCTTCTCTAGCTGCTAGCTGAAGCTTATTAACATTAGTGTTTCTTCCGCTTGCTGCAACTATTTCAGTTTCAGCATCAACTACTAGCCATTGATCTTCTGCTTTATTGATCAATACTTTATATTGTGCACCATTAGTTGGATGCGAAAATACTCTCACAGATTCTAGCAAACTATCACTCATCTTTTTATATCTTACTCGTTCAGCCATTTTATTATCCTTTTGTTGGTTCTAGAAATTCTTTACCCAGAACAGTTTTTATGAACTCTTTAGTTAAAATACTACACATCTCTTCTGGAGTCAAGTTAAAAATATCTTGTATTTCATTTTTAATAATATCAACGCCTTTATTACTAAAATTATCCATATAAATATCAATTAATGAATCAGGAAGTAAGTGATAGGCCTTATTATGGTGCTCTTGTACTTTCTCTGATAACTCTTTTTTGTTATCAAGAAGCCATCGAGCTATTTCTAATTCCTTTTGAGAGGGGTTAGTTTTTTCAAGTCTTTCTATAGAGGCTAAGTTTTCAAATAGTTCTTTGTGTGTTTCTAATACATCATCAGCTATTTCTTGAAAGGATTTTTTAGTAATGTTCATTATAAATATTTCCATTATTGTCTACAGAAAAATAACAGTTTGATCCATCTGTTGTCATATAGTTTCCAGAAGTAATAATACTAAATCTAGTATTTTTCCCATTTGCGTTATCTGAAAAACTGGCTAGTAAAGTTCCATCTGCCAATTTAAGAAACACCTCATCATAGATATTTGGAGCATTACCACAAGGATCTATAAGTCCTACAGGAGTGAAGGGGGTTGGGGGAGCATTAGTACCATTTGTTCCATTAGTGCCATCTGATCCATTAGCACCATTACAAATAACTGCAGATTGTACATTGGTATCTTCATTATCATATATAGCATTATCATTCTTATCTGTTGCAATAAGAAGAATAGATCCACCATTAACACATTGAGTTTTTGCAGCAGAAGCAATATTAAATACTACTGAGTGGCCATTCTGTCCATCCTTAAATTCAGTAGAAGATCCATCTGGACATTTTACCATATAAACACCATTGATCTTTGTTACTAAACAACTATTCAATATTTGGGGTGCACAAGTTAATAAAAAGAAAGCTGGAAGAAAATAATAAAGTTTATTCATACTGCTCCACAATTAGTTTTAATCATTGATTGAGCCCTTTTTCCATATCTATCTTTACCCTTAGTATTTAAAATTGCAAATACTACACCTTTTAAAGTGTACTCAGAATGATAAAGATCTCCATCATTTAAAGGAACTAGATAAGCATACCCACTCCTAGAAATCGCGCAAACTTCGGCTTCTATTCCATCAATGATAACTCTATCTCCTTCCTTATATTTAATCTTTTCCATGAACATCTCGAATCTTTAATAGGGCATCTCTTGCTATTTGACATTCAGCAATTTTACAGCGATCAGGATCTTCACACCATGATATAATGGTTTCTGCGGCCGCCACGGCCAAATCGAGCTTATACTTAAGCGTACCTATAATAGCTTCTCTGTTGACTAAGTCTGTAGAAAGGATATCAAGTTTAGTTTCTAATTTTTGACTATAATTTGCTTGAGCTGTAGATTTTTGTAGATATTTAACGGCATCATCTAGTGATTTATTTTCTAATAACTCTTCTCTCAATCTATCGATTTCAACAAAAAGCTCTTGAATGAATTCATTTACCTCACTATTTGGATTATCAATAAACCAGTCTTCTGACAATAAATCTCGAATCTCTTTTTCATATTCAGGTGTCATATAATCCTTTTAAAACCATAATAGAAGTAAAATAACTACAACTACGAATATTGCTAATATCACAAATTTTAAACCGCACCACAATGATTAAGTTCTTTTTTAGTCTTTTTTTCTCTTTCAAATTCAAGAAAGACTGTAATTGCTTCAATATTCATTGGATAAAATCTATATCCACCATTTGGTAGTTTAATAACTGAAATTGGTTGGTCACTAAAATCTTTATTAATTAGATACATTTAAACTCCTTAGGTTATACTTAACATAGGCATTTAGAACTTTTGCAGGATAATTTGAATATTTCTTATTCTTGCACATTCTATGTCCTACACCTACATTATAACAAGTTAATGCCCATGACAAGTCTTTATTATGAGTTTCTAATAACCATTTAAAATAAGCAGCTCCATATTCAATATTAACATCAGGTCTCATCAACTCTTTTGATTTACCTTTAAATCCAACTGTTTTGGCTGATGCTAATTGAACTTGTAACAATCCATGAGAAGCTAATCCTGAGTTGCCATCCTCTGCCACAAATGCCCTAGGATTACCTCCCGACTCAACTTCAGCTATAGCTACCAATAGTCCTTCAGGTATCTCATATTTGATCTCTGCAGCTTTAAGCATGTTTGAAATTGAAGGTTTATCATAAGCCATGGCATAAGTCATTAATACAAAAGATAATAAAGTCAAGATTTTCTCCTTCGGAAAATGGAAGTCACAAGCTCAAAAAATATATCTCTAATCCAATGATTTCCTAAATTATATGTAGAAATTAAGATCATGTCTTTTTTTCTTTTTAAGACAAAGAAATAATCTCCAGGTCTTAAATGTGTTTTTACTATATCCTCTTTTTTAATTTCCAATCACGTCTCTTTTAGAAAATTATTAAAATCAGAATCATAATAATCAAAATCTCGTCCATGAACTTCTGGTTCATATTCCCTATTCAAAGCCTCTGCATAAATTTCTTCAAACAAAGGATGATCAGATTCGATCTTATTTACTCCATCAGAAATAGTAACTTCTTGGATATGAGTTTCACCATCTGAAACTTCACCTTGAACTTCTACATAAAAAAGTTGATCGTCATTAGCTTCATATTCGAATTCATCATTAAAATTCACAAGTTTTTCCTTTATTTCTTAGGTTTAATAGGTAATAGAATTCCTACAATTGAACCACCAACAACAACCATTAGTAATCTTGTAGAGAAAGATAGACCATAAATATTACCAAGAATACTTATAATCACAGACCAAATTAGAGTCAATATTAAATTAGTTACCATATTTCTTTTTCATATTAAAATAAACCGCTGTCCACCAGTTATGTAGATAAGTAAGATGTTTTACATCTAGTTGGTCTTTTTGTCTCTTATCTTTTACAAAGTAAACTACACTTCTAGGAATTCCTTCCCAATTTTTAGGATTGGTTTCTTTCATCCTAGTTTCTGCAATTCTCAAAGCCTTTGCAATTCCTACACCACGTTTTAGATTCTCAATGTATTCTTCAATTCTCATATATTCATATTACCTATATTTTATTAAAAGTCAACTAATAATCTCTTCTAAAGACTTATTAAATTTTAAGTTATGCTCATGCTTGTTTATTATATCAAAAAAGCTATCTATACTTATATCAAGCCAGATTTGTTTACCTTCCAGGAAGATTCTAATTTGATTTGGGTTGCCTTCATCTTTATGTAAACATATAATCTTTGTATAATCTATCCAAACTGATCTATCATTAACATCTAATATTTGTATGAAATTATTTTTAAACATTATTGTATCCTATAAGTCTGCTTAGTAATCTGTTCTCCAACATCGTAGCCTCGATTAAATCCTTGACACCAACCAGTAAAATAGATTAGAAAGCAAATAACTAAAATAAATAAGCCTTTTAATAGTTTGTCAATCATATTAATCCATCCAAAATTTAGCAAATGGGTGATCGTCTTGGTAATAAGTTTTTGCAACTACTCTCATTGCATTTTCTGTTACATCATAATCTTTTTTTAGTCGTTTAAACCATACTTTAGCAGCTAATCGACAAAGCAAAGAATCTTCTTTTACGGATTGAATAAATAGCCAATTCAATCGTCTTGGGTCAGTTTCATAAGTAGGAGTGTTCATACAAGAAATAGCAATAGCTAATGCTGAATATAGTTCCAAAGGCCAATACCAAAACTTCCACCATTTATAAGTATTTGAAGCACAAAGCATTGCAAATATCATTTGGAGCTGTCTCCATTGAAGTCCAGCCCAATTCCAAGTTGGAGTTTCAATATTATAATATCCTCTATGTTTAAATCCATAATCTAGCATAGATTTTGCAACATGAGGCCTATTTAATACTTTAGAAGCTGCTAGTATGGCATAAATGTTATCTGGAGCATCTATAGCAATATCACCAGGATAACGTACAGTAAGACCAGGAATAGGCATACACTTAGCAATTAAAACCTCCCACTCATCAGCATCCCTTTCAGTGTCTTCTTGTCTTTTAGATAGCATGATATAATATTCAGAAGAAAACATTGTTCCATTATCAGATTGACGTCCTTGACTTGTATTAACTAAATAGGGATTTACGTATCCTTGATTATCTTTATAAAGTTTTATTTCTTCTTTAAGCATTTTTAATCCTTTTCATATGCTCGTAAAATAGTTCATTTCAGATAGATTATCAATAGAATTTGTATAAATATAATCATCCCAAGCATCACTAACAGTGAAGGGTTTACAAAGAGAACAATACCACCATCTGCTTGTCTCTAGCTTATTTTTACAATTCCTACAAGTCCTGTGATCATGAAACATATTTAAAGATCCATACATAGCCTCTTCCAGTTCTTCTTCTAGTTTCGCTTTAAGTCTCGCCTCTTTAGCTATTTTAGAATTATTTGATGCTATACAATCTGGACATTGTAAACTCTTCCATTTTTTATTCTTTTTATTAACAAACATGTTTCCATTACGTATTCTATCTCTAAATTTGAAACAAGTTCTACATTTAAATTTCATATTTACCATTGAATCTCTAAAAGAGCTTTTGACAAAGTTTTAACATCTACTTCAGCATAGAAATCTAATGTTTGTAGTTTTTTAGCCATTCGATTTGCTTTTTTAATTCCATCAGAAGTTTTTGGAAATGTGACTCCCATGTTATTGAAACCTATTATAGAAAATACAGTTATTCCTTCTAAAATTTGTTCAAAAGTTCTTAGCTCTTTATAATTGTTGGCTATAAGCCTAAAATCTTTTGCTTTTTTATTTTTTAAATGTAAAATTGATAATTGTTTTTTAGAAGTAATCATTAAATTTTCCTTTTGTTTATAAAATCTACTTGAAGAACATTTGCTGGTAAATTAATATCTTTATTAAATCCATTATCAAAGATTACTAATTTACAATCAGGATCATCACAAGGACACTTTTTCATTTTGTGTTCATTTTTATGAGAAAAATCTTCTGTAAAAAAATAAATAACTTCATCGTGCTTATAGTTCATATAATGTTTCCATCCTTATCTTTATTATCATTCTTCTCTTGTTCACAGTCAACACAATTATATCTTAAAAGAATAGAATCAGTACAAACTGCAATCACTTCTCCATGCTTCTCACAATTAATTTTTTTCATTAAATCCTCTCTTAATTTCAAATGTAACAAGTTTAGCACGTATCTTGCATTGAATCTTATCTATTGATTTTGTATCAATGCATCCTAAATAATAGACATGTTCCATTGTATTGTCAAAGTTAATCTGTAATCCTTCAAGATGCTTAATGAAGTCATTGATAAAAACAGCAATCATTAAATAGGGTAGCAAAATTAATATTAGCAAAGCAAATTTTTTCTTTAAGTCCATAATTCTTTCACCATCTCCTCATAATGCTTGTCATAACATTCTTCTCTATTTGAAGTTTCAGATCTCATGAATGATTTAGCACACCCATCTGCATAGTTTTCATTCCTATGCTCAAGATTTAATAGACAATGTCCTAATTCATGAAACACTAAAGCCTCTCTAACTTTTTCACTAGCTATGTCCCAAAAAGGTTTCAATAGTTCTATTCTTCTTGGTCCATAAAAACATACACCTATTGAATTCTTTACGTGTATGTGATCTAAACTATTTGTGAATACAATCTCAATTTCTTTAGTGCTAACTTTATAGTAGCCTTCAAATTTAAGAACTTGAAGCATAACATTAGGATCTTGATATGAAGTATTAATGCTTTGTCCACATCCTGCTAAAAGAAATATTAGACTTGATAGTAATTTAATGCTCATATATAAATATTAACTCCTTATTAAATAAAAAGCAAGCCTTATTCTTTTCTATTTACTTCTGGATCAAAATATGATAAATATAGAATATACTTTGATTCACTTTAGTGAACACTAAGATTTACATACTGTAAAGCGTTCGAGTCAAATACGAGAAAGCGTTTTGTAAAATAAATGGTTACAAGTGTATTTTTGCCAAATAATACTTTTGGCTTGGTTTAAATAACAAAAAAATACAAGCAATAAGATATTGATAGATTGGTACGAATATTGCATTCATATTCCTGAGAAAGAAAGAAAAATTGCGTTAAAAGAAAGAAAGATGAGCATAGTAAGTCATAAGATTCTCTAGTAATCGTTTCAGTTGAATTCCACACATTTCACATAGAGTATTTAGCATATTCATCAATCCTTTATATATTACCAATCATGACAAGCTGTAGTTAGACTTGTGTAGTTACATACATTAGTTGCATAACAATATCCCTTGCAAGGATAGGGAGTACTTCGAGCACAACATATATTTTCACGGGTCCAACAATATCCAAGAGAACACTTATTAGTACCATCGTTTGTTATGGTAGTATTGCAGCAAGCTACACCATCAACTTTTGCACTACAACCCACTCCTCCAACTTTAGAACAACTTCCAGTACTACAACGTAAAGTGTTTCCTGAAGTACCTATACAATTAATATCTCTACTATCTACAGACTCACCACAATTAACTAGTATAATACTAAGTAGTATGATTTTAGATGGCCATTTAAGTATATTCATTTAGATAGAACCTCCAATCTTCGTTTTAAATTTAGTATGCGTTCTTTAGATGGATTAGAACTATTTAAACTAGAGACGTCCTCGAGCAACTGATCAACACTAATGTTTTGTTTATCGGCTAGTCCTTGTAATTGATTCTTTATATATTCAATGGTTTTAGTATTATCTAATTCAATTCCAGAACTAGACCCAATCGATTCAACTTTCATATTTCTATCCTTTTATGAGATCGTTCGATAAAAGCTTGTTTACGTATAAGCGCATTGAGATCTCTACATACTATTCCCGCTTCATTCAATGTAGGCCAACTAGATTGAAATGAACTAGTAGTTGTATTGATCACATAGTATTTGAAAGTAATATACTTTACGCCTTGTTTACTTTCATTCTCATATACTGTCCATACTTTATAAATCATCATGCTGCTATCCTCATGTGATAGTTATTATTTTCTAGCACGGTCTTCATTATCTTCTTGGCTAGAAACTTATTAACTTCTCTATGATGCGGTACCGCTACAGTGATTATACCATTCGTATATAAACAGTGTTTACTATCTCTAGAGAAGTAGTAGCCATGTTCTTTTAAAAAGGATTCTAATTCAGTTCGTTTCATGTGCACTCCTATCCGTAGATTTTAAATAAAAAGTTAGTTATAATACTCATGAGAAGTAGACTATAAACTATAAGCATTGTTTTAACTTCCTCTCGTTCTTTTTTATTCATGATTAGCCTCATCTGAATTATTCAATTTATTCGTTCTCATATGTTCTCCTCTACTTAATAATTACTTAGTTATGTACTTTAGTCAAGACTTTAAAACTCTTATAATGGTCCATCACTCTATTCACATACACACTCTTACTTGATACGGCATGGCCTTTGTTATAAGCATCAATAGCTCTCTTCCAGTTGCCTTTGTAGCGCTTCAATTGAAACTTAAGGACCTTGGCCGCATAGAAGGCATTTATATCAACCTGGTTCAATCTGGACGATGTGGCAACATGTTTATGCTTATAGACCTTGTCCATATAGAGTGCAGTGATCAACTTTACTTGACAAATACCATAAGAAACACTACTGCCATCCATTCTAGAGATGCGTTTACTAGTCCTAAAGCTTGACTCATTCCAACATATGGCTAGCATGAGCTCACGTGGCACTTCTGCTACGTCTGCAGCATTCACTATAGCTTGAATGACTGCTACATGTTTAGGGGTAATCTTTACTTCGGCCATGGTTGGCTTGATTATAATTAAGGATATTAAGATAGCTAGTTTAAACATACTATGCTCCTAATCCGTTGTCATGCATCCAATTGAGTAGCCTTTGGATTCTAATCTTGTGTCTCTTGCCATGTATTCCTAGTTTAATAAGTAGTCTCATATGTCGTTTCACTCCGTCTGTTGCTATATAAATGCATAGCACGTGCCAAGGAATGAATGGTAATTGAGTAGTAGTTATTAAGTGTGTCAACTACAACAAACTGTATAAGAACTATGCTTTGACTATAGGATATACATGTTCAACTATTTTTGAATAGAAAAGACGATAAATTAACAAGTATGTATAGAGCATTGGAATTAACTGGATCGTTAAAAAATCCATCATCTAATGAAAAGTGTCAAACCACTAAGGTGACACAGTGTTGGGCAAACACCTTATTAAGCAGGTTCTAAAGCTTAATTAAGAATAGATGGGACAGAGCTGCGAAAATAGCACTTAACTCTTAAGGGTTAAGCGGAAGGCCAGTTAATGATTAGTAATGGGTAGAGCATTACTAGTCTCCAGGGACAATAGGTTCTTAAATGAACACAACTATCTAAGTGAATCTTAAAGTAACTTACCTAGGAAGTCATCTGTATCTCATTTTATACAGATAAGCTATACTTGCGTCTTGTTAGTTGAATATCTTATAAAGGATAGCCATTGGAAGAGTCAATGGTGATAATGCTGCTAGAAGAAGATCTCCTTCATTCACAACTAATCCTACTAAGAAACAGATAACGATATATAAAGTGATCATACTTATAAGGTATAACACAAGCTGAACTTAATACAAGTTAATAAGTTCAAGATTGATGTAGAGAGTATAACTTATAAAGTTCAATCTGGATTAGTAAAAAATTATTAAGTCCACCTTGAGAGGACCATACAATTTATCATTCACTGATGCACATAATCCTGAATAACATCACATACTTATTGCACTTCTATTCATTCACAAGCTAACCAAGATGAAACATAATAGCATTTTGTTTCATGAATGTATCCTAAGGGTAGCTAGTGCATCCTATTGAATTCATTAGAGAAAGGCAGGCCTAAGGTAGGGGGGTATGATGACTCAGAGCTGACTGCACTCTTTATATACATCTGCACACACACAAGTCTTATTAGCGTTGTAAACAGTGATTTCCTAACTAAAAGCAGAAGAATACAATTCATAGTTATTATCTACAAAAATACAATCAACCATTGCAACTAAGTCATTAGTACTTGTGTATGGTGCAACTAAGCCGTATTCAGTCTCGGTTTCTGATATGAATATGGAAGCAACGAATCTAATAGTATTAGGATAAGGTAGACTTTTGAATATTATTAAGTCTCCTATTTTAAACTTCATATGCATCAGCTAGGAAACGAACCTTATTAAAAGCTTTAGAATGGGATGAGTAATTAACTTCTAGGAAACCTCTGGAATGAGCTAATCCTCTTATTGTATAAAAAGAGCTACTCACAAACTCTATAAACCATAGTTGTTGAGTTAAGTTATTCAATACTATTTCTCCCACTTCAAATTTAGGTTTCATTTATTAACTTCTCTAGTTTATCTTGGAATTCCTTAGGTTTCTCCCAAGCATTTATGATTAGTTTAATATTGCTAGTATCAGTAGATGGTATATGAACTATTTTCTTCTCCATAAAATAGGCCTTATTCCTTTCAACGCAGATGTCCCAATATATAACGCAGATGTCCCAATATATGTGGTAACCTTTGTAGATTTCTAATAACATAGGCTTCATTCTATGACTCTATTTCTTTCTCTAGCTTTGTTGTAAATTGTACTGACTTAATATCCTTATCTATACTAATTAGAGCATTGGTAAGTTCTTCCACACTAACATATTGCTTTGAAGCAGCGAAGTTGCTAATTTTATCAAATATCACATAGGTAGTTGGAGACACATTTAATAATAGAGTTCTAATCTCTAGGAGTCTTTCAATCTTTTGTTCACATTCTACCATTGTTTTCTTATGTATGACAATTCTTTCGTCAACTTGTTTTAATATGTCACTCATTTCATTTTCCTTTTAGGAGTCTGCTCTACCTTTTGTTTTCTCTTCTCAAGCACTTCTCTGGCCTTCCTAGATAGTTCTGGGGGCAGGGGAGCAAGATCCTGAAGTCTAGATAATAGTCTCTTCTTTGAATGCGTTGTAATCTGTGTTGTTTTAAGGATGTCCATAATTAGCTTTATTAACTTACTTGTTTTCATTCCTAAAGGCCTCACTATGCAGAGTTGATTCTTTATCCACAATAATCATCCACTCAAAAAATGGACCCCAACCGTTGCAAAGTCCATAATGATTATAATCTGTGAGATAAACATATAAAATAGCGTTGGTCCTTGCATGATAAATTATGTCTCCCACTTTGAATTTAGCTTTCATTAGATCTTCTAAATATCTTACTATATAAGATTGACTGATCATCTACAAGAGTTATTTCTTCATAGATAGTTCCATAATTGTTATTAAGTCCATAATAAGGTGGAGATATTATAAAGACATAAAAACAAACATTTGCATGCTCAGCACAGATTATATCTCCTACAGCAAACTTCATTTATTACTCATTAGGATTTTATAGATTTTTCTGATAGCTTGCATGCGAGAAGATTCAAACTGAGGTTTGGCTAAGTATGTATTATAGAATATCTTTATTAACTTCATAGGTATCCTTTTGTTAACTCTGCTTACCATAAGATCCTCTAATGATCACTATAGTATACATTCCTAAAAAATAGAAGAGGTAGGGCGCTACTCCTACTAGATTACGGTGTTGAATGTAATCAAGGGCTCAACAACCCTTTGCGTGTCTCCAGTGGGTTTCTGTGCCGGTAGTCGCACTCTCTAGGCCTTTCCTATCCACCCCACAGCATTTCCACGCCTCTCTTCTGTCTTCTATTATACTATGATTGCCTTGCGTTGTAAATCGTAATCGTAGGGCATTGTAGGAATTAACAAGGGTAATAGAAGGAGCTCAGCGACTGAGAAGCTTGAGTTTACGAAAGCGACACTTATGGATAAAAGAATTTGTAAAGTTTGTAAAGAAGAGAAGATATTTGAATATTTCACTTTGAATACTCAAAGTAGATCTATTTATAAAGATGATGCTGGCAACATATGGCATGGAAGGTGCTGCTATAGTTGCTTCTCCGCATATGTTAAGAAGAAGTCAGGGAAGAAGCCTTTGGGTAACACTAGGTGTGAGGTTTGTGATCTTGAGGTTCCAAAGAAGGCACATAGACAACGTGTGTGTAGTCCTAGTTGTTATGAGAAATTGAGTACTTAGAGAAAGTATTGAGCAGGTAGGGTGCTAATCCTACTGATGCACACGTATAGGAGTCGAACTATATAATCCCGGTGCAAACCTTCCGAATACCGTTCGGAGGCAAGGTGCGTGTCTCCAGTGGGATTTCAGGTTGGCCGAGTCTCACGGCAACTCATTGAAAGGTTTCCTTGAAAGGTTTCCTTGCCTGATTATCCACAGCTTTCCACGCTGCTGCTCAAATTTTTTATTCTTCTCTATAAAGCTTAAAGTATTTTAGTCGCCCTATTTGGCCAATGTATTCCCAATTTGGGTCAAGCTTTCGGAGTGCGCTAAGCACGACAGTCTCATTTTCCCAAAATTCTCTAGTAGTTACCTTATTTATCGTCCTCATTGACTATCTCCTTTAGTTTTTTATTGAACTTATATCTTTTAATAAGTTCATCCATATGAATCGTATATACTTCTTTTGTAACTTCTATACCATTAATATAATAAACCCAAAATCTTATATCAGAAGAATGGCTATCTAGTGGGATGATTCCCGTAAATTTGTCATTCATAGATCTTCTAATTTTTTATTAAATTTATTGGTATGTTTCATTTTTTTATTAAGTTCAGGGTTCGCATGGGCTAGATTTTTACCGTCAATCCAATACTCTTCATAGTTATCTTCATGTCGAATAAGTGCGGGTCCAGCTGGATTATGAAGAAACTTAAACATATAGAACTTATTATTTAAATCGTATGCATCATATTCAATAGGTTTCTCACATTTTTTAAGAAATTCAATCTTAACAGTTAATGTGAATTTCTTTCTTGAATCTTGAAACGTATGTGTGTCACTCATTTAATTTTATCCAATTCTATAGTTTTACCTAAATGTTTTAAAGGATGATCTAAATTTCCATCTTTTGATATGATCCATATAATTTCATTAGTTAATTTAATATCAACATTATCATAATAACCGTCTGTAAAAATAATTGAAAGATTATAATTATTCTTTTTAATGTCTTCCAATACACATCTTACATCAGTTCCACCTGATTGTAAAGCCTCTTGATCAAGCTCTATTCCACGTTTATATGGTTTTTTATAATAAAGAGAAGTATGCCAAAATCCTAGAGTACAACTTCTAGTTCCTACTTTTAGGAATTCATCCATCATTCTAAGATATTCATTTTGTTCTTTAATAGAAATACTTCCACTGCTATCATTAAAGAATGCGCATTTAGGAAGAGATCCTACCTTGGTTCCAGGACTATAAGCTCCATATCGCTTATTAGGTTTCTTCCATGTTCTTTCTCTATCAACACAAGATATAGTTCGTTTAATAGTATTTTTAAGAATTTGTTTATAGTTAATAGAGGCTGATAGAGAATCAATTTCAGATAATAGATCTTTAATACTATCAGGAACTACACTATGACTAAAAGAAGTCTTTTCTATAGTACGCTTAATAATCTTCTTAGCTTCTTCTAACATCTTCTTTTTAGTTTCTTCATCCAAACTATCCCAGAAATGTCTATCAAATTCTTTATATTTATCTAACTGCTCATGAACGTTGCCTTTAGTTCCTTTAGATTCTTCATTACCGTCTTTTGATTGCTCACCAGGTTCATCACCATCTTTATTCTTCTGCTGCTTCTTTGATTCTTCTTTGATCAAGTCATAATAATATTCCATATTTTGGTACTGTTCAAATGGGGAACCATTACTCATTTTCCAATCTTTTACCTCAACACCACCTTTTGGAAGTCCTGTAATATATTGGTTAATAGCCATATCACCAGCTATGTTATATAGCTTTTTATCTTCATTACTAATTGTCCCATCAGTAAAAGGTAATCGAAATAGGTGTTTATTAGTGAAATGGAGGATCTCATGGTGAAAAACAGCAACTCTTTCCTCAGTAGTTAGACTATGAAAAAAATAAGGATTGATATAAATTTCATATTGATGCTGTTTTACATTATAAGTTATGCCAGCAGTTGGAATAAAAGTAGTATATTTTACAGTTATTTCTTGAACTAAACTTCCATAGAATGGTTGTTGATTACTAAGATGAAATATAGCTGATTGTAAAGCTTTCTTTTTCTCATCATCTGAAATTGGAACTTCTTGTTCACTCATTGACCATACCCTCTAATTTCTTTTTAAAAAGATAATTTTTATAATCTATTTTCCATATTTCATAATAGATCTAAAGAGATCTTTTACATCTTTATGTTGTTTACAAACTCTTGAGAGAATATTATCATCATTTCGTTTATGCTCTAGATCTCTAATAAGAACTGTTCCTTGTTCTACAGGAATTGTTCTAACTACGTCAGCAAGCATATCATCAGTAATTGTATTATCCTCAAGAATATCTTTAACAGTAAGAGAAATCATTCCATTTTTATAATTATTTGGATCTGAAAATACTTTAAGACGTCCAAGAGCTTGTTTTAGATTCTTTTTAAGATCTGTCATCATTACTGGAGATTCATTATGTCTGAAGTTATAAAAATCTTTTGCAACATTTGTTCCAAGAACAGTCTCAAAAATCAAAAGTTCATCTTCTTGAGCAAATCCAGCTCTGAGTGCTGCATTAAGTTTAGATTTAGTTCTAGGAGAAATGTACTTAGCTCCTGGCAAATTCCCAAGTTCTTCGGGAGTTTTAAAAGTCCAAAGTCCGGCTTCAACAAAGTTAATAATATCTTTATTCCAATTAGCAGATTTCATATAATCTAGAAAAGTATGCTTATCATACGTTACTTGAAACATCTCAAATCGATCACGAAGAGCAGCATCCATTGTATTTACATCGTAATGCTCGCCTTCAGGATTAATACAACCAACAATAATCCATCCTTCAGGAAGTTCATATTTATGAAGCTTGCGATCAGTAAGAAGCTGCATGAGACAATTCATAACGCTTGAAGTGCCTCTATTAGGTTCTTCAAGAAGAAGAACTCCTTCACCTTCATATGGAAGAAATTCTGGAAGATTGTGAACTGTAATTTGTCGGCCATTCTTAACTTCGATAGAAGGAAAGCCAATCAAATCTGGTGCCTCCATATAAGCGATTCGAAGATCAATAAAGGGTAGATTATTCTTCTTAGCCCAAGCTTGAACGATATGAGATTTTCCTACGCCTGGAGGACCTACAAATAAAGGATTAAACACTTCCCCAAGTTTGCGAGCACGTTTGGCTAGATCAAGAACATCAAATATCTTAGAAGGCGTCATTAATTTCTCCTTGTTTAATAAGCATCTGAGATAATAATCTCATACTATTTAATTTGAGTCAATAACAATTTTATTTAAAGCTCTTTGTGATAATTGATGATCCCCATCTTCAAATTCTATTTCAACTTCTTCTGTACCAACATCAAATTCCATCAAATAATACTGACAATCAATTCGCTTTTCATTTATAAATTCTTGAGCATTTTTAAGAGCTCGTTTATATCCTTCTAAATATGCATCTTTTGCTATGCAAACATGAGCCCAATCTTTATATTTATTAGAGTTTTCTATTGCTAGTTGTTCATATTTCTTCATTTTTACTTTCATAAATCACCAAGGGAATTGAATTTTGAGTAATAGTAAGTCTCTTCCATAATTAGGAAGAACTATGCCAGCATTACTCATATGTTTATAGTTAACGCCAATTGACAGACCTTTTTTATCTACAAAACCAAATTCTAAGTCATGATTGAATTCGAATATGCTGCTAAGTCTTGTATCTGTTTGGCTTATTAAAGCCGGACCAAAGAATATTTTAGCGTATATACCAGATGTAGTAAAAGATGACACACCTATAGAAATATTACTAAATGCAATGATTCCTTGAGTTTGTCTACTATCATTAAACATACCACCTTCTAGTTGATAATCAAAAATAGCAAATAGAGGAGCTTGATATCCTAAAGTAAATGTCTTTACTGTCTTAATATCCTCATTTAATCCTACGCCGTATTTGAAGAAAGTGCCTTCATAAGCATTACAATTAACTGAAGCTAGTAACAATACAAGGTATTTAATCATTTTATGTCTTTCTCATTTTAGCTATAGTAGATTTTCTTAATTGTCTATTAACACTATTAAGAAAGGTCTCACCTTTTAGGTGTTGAAACTCATGAAGAATGATTCTGGCTTCTATTCCTTCTGCCATTATTCGTCTTCTTTCTAATAAGTCTATACTATCTATTTCTATAAATACAGAAGAAGCTCTTACCACAGGAAGAAATATATTTGGAAAAGATAAACACCCTTCATTTAATATAGTTTGTCCATCAGTTTCAATAATTTTAGGATTGATAAAAGGCACAATATTACCTTTAATATCTTTTATAATAAAGAGTTGTTTTGAAAGACCTACTTGTGGAGCAGCAAGTCCAACACCATTATGTTTAATCATAACTTCAGTCATATCTTTAATAAGTTGTTCTATATTATCTTCTTTATTAATTGGAATACAAGGAGTTTCTAATATAGGATTGGGATAATGAATTAAAGTCATTCTTTTTTATAACCTTTCCATAGATCATCTTCACCAGTTTGAGATTGTTCCATTTCAATAAGGAACATAATGTTGGCCATAGCATGCCCTAGATGAGATCTCCCACTTTCAGAATCAACTCTCTGACCATCATTATAGGCTAGAAGATGCCTCATAGTAGCATCAAAACAACGGCTCCATTTGAAGCCTTGTCTCCAGTTATCTCTTCCATATTTTTTTGACCAAACTCTAAAACTCGGGTCAATTCTAATAAAGCTTTTGAACTAATCAAACTAATTGGCTCCTTACCTTGATCATGCTTTGTTCCTTCACTCATACTGCTCTTTCTTAATTTGTTTCTTCCCGTCTTGGCGCTCTTTTACTTTTTGCTTTTTTTGTTTTTTAGAGGGATTTACGTCTGCTGCCCATTCATGAGCTTGAACTCCTCGTTTATAAATCTTTTTAGTATCTAATTTACTCATATTTTTTCTAATTTCTTTAGTAAATCTACATATAGTTTAAAGGTATTAAGGGAATCCTGAAGCGCATCATGAGCTGGACCTTCAAAAATTACTTTATGTCGTTGGCAGTATTTCTTTAATCCGCCTTGAAATTTTTGCTTCTTAGCTTTGGAGATAGATTGACATAAAGATTTGACATTAAAATAAGTTCGTCCAAAACACCAGTCATAAAAAGGCATTCCTTGTTTTAACAGCTGTTCTTTAAGTTCCTTCTCATCTCCTCCACCCCATTGAATAATGCTATGATGAGACTTTAAATCAATATGGCACTTCTTTAATTCATTGTAAGCTTCTAGAAGAGTTATTCCTTTTTCATCAATATCTGATTGCTTTATACCAGTAAGGGTAATAATAAAAGGATCTAGAGGCTTTGAAGGCTTAACATAAAGCCTAAGTTTTTTTAGAATTTCCCCAGTATAAATATTTCCAATGACAGCTCCAATTTGGATTATGTCTGTAGTTTGATTTCCTTCTTTATTAAGCTCTAAATCTAGACTTGTAAATATCATAGAACTCTTTGCCAAAGATGAAAATCTTTTCTTAATACTTTAGCATGATAATTTAATTGAAAAATCCCTGTATGTTTTCTATCAACAAAATTTACTTTCATTTTAATATAATTTGTTCCTCTATATTGTACTTTAACTACATATATATCAGTATCAAGAGTGCTTTTATGCCTATAGAAGGCTCCACGAGTAAACATATTAATGTACCTTTTTAACCATAAATAAACATTCAATCAAAATAGCATCAAGTTGTTCAACAGAAATCTTAAAAATTGTTGAAACATTTGGAAAATATACTTCTGTCATATCTGCTTGATAAGCTCTATAGCCTTGAATAGAATCAAGAGAAACTCTAACTTTATCACCATAAGCATCTTCTAAAATAAGCATTGTTCTTGTCATATATTAATTATCCAGGGTTTATTCGTCGGTTTATAGTTTTCAGTACAAATGGATGCATTTATAAATGTAATATTATCTATTTGTTTAGTTCCCCATGCATGGTGAATATGGCCAAACTGATGCAGCTTAAGTTGTTTCAATTCAAAAACTCTTTTATAAAGTTCTTCACATCCAACTAAAGAACCATCAGGACATTTATCTAATATACCATAAGGAGGGCCATGCGTCACTAATATGTTTGTATCATCAGGAATGGTAGACCATCTTTGTTTCAAAGCTTCTCCTCTAGGCAGATTAAATGCCCAATTATTGAATTCTGGTTGCCAAGGAGATCCATAGATCTTAATTCCTTCAATTTCAACTGACTCATCTATAAGAACTTTAGCATTGGTCATTATATCTCTAGCTAATTGTTGATTTCTTTCAAAAAGAAAGTCATGATTTCCAGGAATAAAGATAATACCATGCTTATATTTGGTTTTGATGCCGCCTAGTTCCTGATTAAATTTTACAATATCTATAATTTGACCAACAGAAGTCGCATCTCCAGAATGGATTAATAGATCTCCATCAGGTAAGGATACTTTATTTAGCATTGAATGTGTATCGGAAATTGCTACTATTTTCAAGTTAAAATTCTCGTATTTCGTGATAGTTAATAGGATGTAAAAGACCATAGAAGATCTCAAATTGTTCATAAACTCCTGGAGCTAAATACCAATGGTTTGTTTTATAGGACACCACATCTTTTTGAATATATAGTTTATCTACTACATAGCAACCATCTTCTGTTTTAATAATAGCATTAATTGGATAATTCCAATTATAAGCTATTTCATTCATCAAATCTTTAAAAGTTTCAAGAACTGGCATATCATTAATAATCATAGATAAATTTCTGCAGTAATCATTTGAACATTGTCACTTTCCAATACTGTGGTAAATATTAGATGGGCTATAAAATGATGTCTTGCATGGGCAATAGAGGCTCTAAATCTATAGACATGTTTTGTTCCATCTTGGGAAAGATTATCAAAAAAACACTCTCTAGATTGTATATTTTTTAATGACTCTTCTCTTCCAATTTTTTTAATAAACACATCTTTTGGAGATTTGACAGTAATTCCAACTGGAAGATATAAACTTTCTAAGTGATTTTCGAGAAATTTCTCAAGTTCTGATTTTGTGGGAGTATTAATAGCTAGAGTACATTCAATTCCAGAATAGAAAATAGAATCTTTATTTAAGTGAAAAAATTGAATCATGTATTTTCCCACTCATTTGTATACTCAATAGATTCAAACATGTTTCCATTAGTTGTATATTTTTTGACTTTAGAGATTTTTGGAGGCAGCATACCTAGAAATTCAAGCTCTGTCATAATCATTTGAGCGATGAGTTTATTAGTACAAATACCCTCAAGTTGGGTAATCACCGTTTCAATTCTTTTTAATGCTTCTTCTTTTTTCATATGGGCCTCATAAAGGGATTTTGGAAAAGGAGTCGAACCTTTTTCTGCTGGTTCTGTCGACCTAGCTATCCTAACCGACGTAGACGATCCAAAACTTTTAAAAATCTATATCTCTTTCTTGCATTAATTCGTACAATTTGCCGCGAATATCCTGATATGCTTGGTGTTGTTCTTCTGAAAGCTCTTCATATTTCAATTTAGAACGCAAGTATTGGTCTAAATCCCACAATGCAATGGAATAGTTGGCTCCATTTTGTGCTGTTTTAAATTCTTCATTCTCTTCGGGAAGTGTAAACTCTAAAATTGCTTTCATTATACTATATTACCTTCTTTTAGTAAGATTTTCAACTTATTTTGAAAGTCTGTTAAATTTATTTTATTACGATAGTATTTATAATATAAAGAAGTCACTTCCATTTTTGATTTTTTTACCTTTTTATCAAAAAGTAAAGTTATAAAACCAATTTCAGGGATGAAAGTTAATAGCTTGTATAGACAAACTTTTTTTAAGAATTTCTCATTTTCAATCTCTTTCTCAATTATAGTAATATCTTGATTTGTTTCAGAATCAAATGTGGTAAATACAAGGGCTGATTCAAGATCATTTAGAGGTCTTGTAGTCTTAATGACGTTTAAAAGCCAACTCTTATCATTTTTAGATATTTTTGCGCTCATAATATATATTATACCAGACATTTATAAAATTAACAAGTGTATATAGAGAATATTTGAGTCGTAAGGCAGACATCCTTAAATAAGGAAATATAATAAAACTAGCTGTTCACACACTCTACTTATTTTTTTTTAACTTGTTGATTTTATTGATAATTATACCCTTTAAAGGATTAATTTAATGGATAAATATTTGCCTCTTCCCTTCTTTTTACTCCTTTCTTTTCTTGTTCGTCTACTATTTACAGGTGCAAACATAGGTGAAGCTATTGTAATCATTGCACTTTCTTGTCTTTATGGCTTCTTTCATTTTTTACACAATAAAAAAGAGCCTGAAGTAAATAAAGATCTAAAAAATAGGCTAGTCGAAATGGAAGAACAACATAAACTATTGAAAGATAAAGTAAGTTCATTAAATTTTGGATTTAATTTAAAAAAATAAATTATGAGCAATATTATCGACATAAAGAATTTACATAAAGAATTCAAAGAAGAAGCTGAAAAAAATAAATTCTTAGAAGTTCAAAATAAAACTATAATCGAACTTAATAATAAAATATCCAAGCAAGAAGAAGAAATAAAGCATCTTCAACTATTATTAACCAATACCACACAAATTATTGGGGAAAATAGAATAGAAAGAATTATAAAAACCCCAGAAGAAGCTTTAATTGATGGTCAAATTGAAATTTTGCAATCTAGGAGTTTAGGACAAGAACTATCTCTTGAAGAAGTTAAAAAATTAGACCTACTCTTAAAAAATAAAATACTCATTAAAAAAGATAATGCTGGGAATACCTTAGAAGGTAGATCTAAGCAATTACCCTATTCAAATTCACAGCTTTTAGAGTTAGCAAAAAAATAAATGTCTTATAAAAATTACGAGGAATTTCTTAAAAATCATTTATGTCCACATTGTCATATAGGATTTTTAGAAAAGTATAGTGATTCAAATATCTTATTTAAGTGCTATTTTTGTGGATTTACTAGAGAAATTAAAAAAGAGATAAATCCTTTACATCGGATTATAAATGGAAAACCAAAATAAAATATCTCCAGAATCTGCTAGAGCCATGTTGTGGAATCAAGGCATTTTGCATTGGCAACTAAAGCCTGTCCAAAAAGAACTTTATAATAGCTATATTGATTGTAAAGAGAAAATAGTTGTCTGGAATTGTGCGAGACGTTTAGGAAAGTCCTATACGTTATGTATAATAGCGCTAGAAACTTGTTTAAAAAAGTCAAATTCTTTAGTTAAGTATTGTTGCGCTAAGCAAAAAGATGCTAGAAACATAATTAGACCTCTTATTAGAGAGATCATTGAGACCTGTCCAATAGAACTTAAGCCTGAGTATAAGACCCAAGAAGGTGCTTGGGTATTTCCTAATGGTTCTCGTATTGAACTTATTGGCTTAGATGGTGGAAGAGCTGAAAGTAATCGAGGTGGTAGCTCAAATCTCGCTATTATTGACGAGGCTGGCTTAGTTGGGGATCTTCCTTATATTGTTACAAGTATTATTTTGCCAACTACTGCAACTACCAAAGGTAAGATTATTTTAGCAAGCACTCCTCCTAAATCCCCAATTCATCCTTTTATTACTAAATATCTTAATAAAGCTAGGATTGAAGGTAATTTAGTAACCAAAACAATTTACGATAATCCAAATATTGATAAAGAGGAATTTGACAAATTAGTAGAAGAATCTGGTGGTCTTGATAGCGTCGATTTTCGAAGAGAATATTTGTGTGTTGAAGCTAATACTCTCTTAACTATAAAAGATCCTGAAGGTAAAATTAGACAATTAACAATAAAAGAATTAAAATATGAATTATCTAAAAATACATAAGAATAAACGTTTTTCTGAAAGCAGAAAAAAAGGTAATAAAACTGCTTTTAATAAACAAGGTTATCAGATATTAACTCCAACAGGATTTCAAGATTTTGATGGTGTTAGTTATAATGGTTTAGTCCAATGCCTAGAATTTATTACGGAAAATAATAAAAAAATTCTTGTAAGTACAAAACATAAATTTAATGAAGAGAAACTAGCAAAAGAATACAAAATTGGTGATGTCTTATTAACTATAGATGGTATAGAAAAAATAATACAAATTAATAAATTTCCAGGAAAAAGACACGTATATGACATATTAGATGTTAAAAATGGAAATGTATTTTTAGGTAATGATATAGTTAATCATAATTGTCACATAATTAAAGATAGTAATTACGCGATCATACCTGAGTTTAATGAAGAACTTAAAAAAATAATTGTGAAAGAAACTGATAGAGCTCCTTTTTATGATGCTTATGTTGGTATGGACATAGGTATGAAAGATTTAACTGTTGTGTTATTTGGCTGGTATGATTTTCTTAAAGCAAAACTTATTGTTGAGGATGAATTTGTTATTCACGGACAAAAATTTAATACTAGTACTTTAGCCGATGGAATTAAACAAAAAGAGGCTGAAGTATTTACAGACAAAATAACTGGAGAACAGCGTATTCCATTTCTTAGAATTAGCGATAATAATTTAATTGTTATTAAAGATTTGTGGGATTTGCATGGTTTAAGATTTTTACCTACTAGAAAAGATGATGCTGACGCAGCACTTAATAAAGTAAGAGTGATGCTTGAAAATGAACAAATACTTATTAATCCTAGATGTAAAACTTTAATAACTCATTTAGAAGCTGGTATTTGGAATAAAGCTAAAACAAGTTTTGATCGATCTGCAGATAATGGCCACTTTGATGCTATCGATAGTTTAAAATATTTAATAAGAAATGTTCAGATTAGTAAAAATCCTTATCCAAAAGGCTATTTAGATAAATATAATGAAAGTCATTTTGAGAGGCCCGGCTATAAAAACTCACAACACCATGAATTTAGTAAGATTTTTAACACACGAAAATCTTCATCTGAATCAAATAAGCAACTTGTAGACCTACTAACTCCTAAAAAAAGATAATTATACTCTTATCTTTAAAAATTAACAAGTATATATAGGAAGTTTACGATGGATAACCAATATTTTGCTGCCAAAGATAGCAACGCTGTTGCTTCAATTTTAGATTCTAAAGTACAAAACTGGTCCAATTCTATTGAATCTAATGGCTTTTTAGAAAAACTAAGAAGTTGTTTCATGGCGTACCATGGTGCTTATTATAGTGATACGGGATCAGGACACCAAGTAACTTTTGCTGGTGAACAAGGTGAATTAGTAAATCTCCCAGTAAATCAATGGCGTAATATTGCAACACATATGCTCGTAATGACGGTTTCAAATCGTCCTGCGCTTGATTGTAGAGCAACAAATACAGATTATAAGTCTTTAGTTCAAACCTATTTAGCTAATAGTATTTTAGATTACTATCTTAGAGAGAAAAAAGTAGAAGGCTACCTTAAACAAGCAGTTGAATATGCTATTGTTTATGGTAGTGGTTTTGTTGTCATGGAATGGGATGCAACAAAAGGTGAAATAGTAGATTATATTGAAGAAACTAAAACCAAAATCTTTGAAGGAGATATTATATTTGAAAATTTATCTCCTTTTGATGTTATGTTTGATGGAACCAAAGAAACAGGAAATCATGATTGGGTTCTTATTAGACGTTGGAAAAATAAATATGACCTAGCAGCAAAATATCCTGAATTTGCAGATGAAATTAAGTCTTTACAAACTAAATCTGAATTGCAAAGATTTCGTTTAGGAATTTCTACACTTTTAGATACTACTGATGATGTCGCTATTATGGAATTCTATCATAATAGAACAGATTGTATGCCCGATGGTCGATATATGATGTTTGTATCATCTGACATTGTTCTACAAGATGTTGCAATGCCTTATAGAACTCTTCCAGTATTTAGAATTGCTCCTTCAAATATTCATGGCACCCCTCATGGCTATACTCCAATGTTTGATCTACTTCCTCTTCAAGAAATTCTTAATAGTTTATATAGTACAGTGGCTACAAATCAAAATGCTTTTGGTGTTCAAAACGTATTAAATCCTAGAGGAACTGACATCGCAGTTAATCAATTAGCAGGCGGATTAAATATTATTGATTACAATGCTGCTGCAGGAAAACCAGAACCTTTAAATCTTACTAGTACTCCAGCTGAAGTTTTTAAATTTATTCAAATGATCGAACAATCTATGGAAACTCTTTCAGGAGTTAATAGTGTAGCTAGAGGTCAACCAGAAGCAAGTCTTAAATCTGGTACTGCTTTGGCTCTAGTTCAATCAATGGCATTACAATTCATGTCTGGACTTCAACAATCCTATGTAGAATTAGTTGAATCTATTGGAACTGCTATTATTAAGATGCTTCAAGATTTTGCGCACACTCCTCGTATTGTTGCTATTGCTGGTAAAACTAATCGTGCTTATATGAAAGAATTTACATCTCAAGATATTTCTAATATCTCTAGAGTTGTAGTTGATATAGGTAATCCGCTCGCTAGAACGACCGCAGGCCGTGTTCAAATGGCAGAACAACTTCTTCAATATCAACAAATTGATGCTGCTCAGTATGTAAATCTTATTAATACTGGTAACTTAAACGCAATTACTGAAAATATTGTACATGAGAGTTTACTTATTAGAGCAGAAAATGAAGCTCTAATTGATGGTGAACCTCAGCAAGCTATTTTTACTGAAGATCACCAAAAACATATTGATGGACATAGATCAGTATTATTTGATCCAGAACTTAAAAAAGATGCAGATTTAGTTTTAAGAGTTCAACACCATATTCAAGAACACATTGAATTATTACGAACTACTGATCCTGGCACACTTCAAATGCTAAAACAAGCTCCATTACCTCCTTTAGCTCCTCCACAAGGTGCTGCTCCTTCTCCACAAGGTCCTCCTGGAGCTTCTCCTTCTGGTCAAATGATGCCTCCAGAACAAGGACTTATGGGACCAGGAGTACAAGGTGGACATATTGAAGGTCCTGGATTACAAGGACCAATTAGAATTCCACAACCAGCTAAAGTTAATGCGGGTTTACTCCCAAATCCAGAACTGCAACAGCAGGCTCTAGGCAACGTAAAAGGATAATATGCCTAAATATGATTTAAAATCGACTAATGAGTTAACTATAAGAAATTTTTTAGATAAAATAGCGGGCGATAAAGAAACTCAAGATTCTATTGAACCTACAGATTCACCTATTGATTATGTAGCTGGAGCTGCTGGAGCTAAATTAGGCGGCGCAATGGCAAGAGATGCTGCTGGTATTATTGGTAATGAGCTTGGAGCTGTTGGTAGTAATATTATGGCAAAGACTGCACAACCTATTGAAAATCTTACTCCTACAGCAGCTAGATTTGCAGCTTTAAAAGAAAAACTTATTCCTATGCTTCAAGAAAAAAAGGCTATTGGACAAGGTGCTGGTAAATTTGCAGATGAGTCAGTTATTAATAATGAACTTATGAATATAACTCAACGTGGTGCTGAAACTGGACAAATGACAGGACATGACTTAGGAATGGCAACTCAAGCAGCTGGAAGATCCACATCTAAGGCAGCAGAATCAGTAGCTCAAACTGCAATGAGAGATGAAGAAAAAAGAAAACTTTTAGAAGAGATTACAAAAGGACGAATGAAATAGTATGGCTGAATCTGCAAATACTTTTCTATCACTTTTACCTTTATATAAAGAAAGTTATTCAGATGCTACTTCAAAAGCTATGAAAACTCATAAGAAGCCAGGAAAAGAAGAAAAATTTAAGTTTTTAAAAAAGAAATTAAAGAGAACTTAAATGGCAAAGATGATTTTTAGGCAACCTGGACAAGAAATTAAAAGAGCAGACGTTAAATCCAAAGCTCATAAATATAAAAGATTGTTTATTGTAGGTTTAGTTATTAAAACAGTCCTATTAAGTATTTTGATAGTTGAGAGATTATGAAGAGCGGCACCGATTTATGGTTCAGTGCTTTTTTAATGTCGAAAGATATTAAAATTGCAAAGTATGAAGTGATATCTAGAGGAAAAGGTAGATATTTTTTTGATATTACTGATGATGAGTGGACTAAATATAAATTAGAATTTAATAATAGTGGTTTGATAAAATATAAAACTCTTATAGAACAACTAAAAGATTTGCTTTATTAACCGTTAGAACGTTAAAAAATAGTTGTGGCCCAAAATCCAAATTTATCACATTTAGATCCAGGTCAGATACCCAATAGAGTATTTGATCCTTTAAATGATAGAATACGCGTCGATGCTGCAGTTACTGCCGTAATTCCAGGTCCTGTTGAAGTAGCTATTTCTCATACAGACGATAGCATTCGAATTGGAGATGGGACTAATTTAGTAACAGCCACTGTAATAGGTCCTGATGTTGGGTTAGATGTAAATATTATAGCAGGTTCTATAACAGGCACATTTACTCCTAGCGGATTAACGGTTGCTGGATCTGTTAAAACTTTAGATATTTCAAGCACAGCAATAGCTATTCCTGCTACTGCTCTAAGTATGAGAAATAGTCTATCTTTAACTAATTTATCACTTGTAGATATATTATATGTCGGTTTTACAGCGAGCGTTACTGCAGATAGAGCACTTGGGTCAAATGCAGGATGGGAAGTTGGTCCCAATGAAGGTTTTAACTTAGATATTAAAGATAATATTGTTATATATGGTATTACCGAAGTTGGTAAAACTGTTAGAGTTAAAATAATGGAGTTAGCTTGAGTAATGTATCAGGCACTATACGTGGTAGGGCAACAGTTGAGCAATCACAATTTCCTACAATATATAATGTTGTTGTTACTTTAGCTAATACAGAAGTATCTCAGATTTTAACAGATAGCACTAAAATGTTGACTATTAAAGTTAGAGGAACTGCTAGTTTAAAACTAGCCTTTATAGCTACTCAAAGTAGTACTAATTACATAACAATCTCCGCTGGTTCTAGTTATACAGTTGAAGGCGTTAATTTTACAGGAACGTTATATTTTCAAACAAATAAACCTGCTCAAATAGTAGAAATACTAGAGTGGGTTTAGAATAGGAATAAAAAATGGGTAGTTTAACAAAAGATAAGCTAATTTTTGATCCAGCAGATGCTGCTGATTCAGATAATATTGGTGCTTATTTAAGAGCTGGTAGTGATGGTGATTTACTTTCATCTACTCTTGTTAGTGGTAAAGAGGGATTAGACGTTAATGTCATTAATGATGTTAATGTAACAGCAACTAATCTTGATATTAGAGATTTAGCATTTGCTACAGATTCAGTAACTGCGTATCAAGGAACTAGTCCTTGGGTTATTAGCGGCACTGCAACTGTTTCTGCTACAGATCTAGATATTAGAGATCTTTCTCATACACAAGATAGTATTAAAATTGGTGATGGCGCTGATTTTATGCTTATTTCAGCGGCTGGTGAAGCTAATGTTGTATTAAGTGCAACTAGTGGAATCTTTGCTGAAGATGCTGCACATACATCAGGTGATAATGGTCAATTTATGTTGGCCGTTAGAAATGATTCTGCTGCTACAACTTTAACTTCTGCCAATGGGGATTATAGTCCTATTGCAGTTGATAATAAAGGTCGTGTTATAGTCGCAGCTGATTTTAATGTCACTTCTGATTTTGTTTATGCTGAAGATAGCGCTTCAGCTGATGCAGATCAATTAGCATCTGTTGGTGGTGTAAGACAAGACACTCTTGCTTCTAGCACTTCTGCAGATGGTGACTATGGTAACTTGAAACAAAATGCACGTGGAGCATTGTGGACAGCGCCAGTAGGCACTGTTGCTGATAACATCGCTGATACTGAAAATCCAGCTAAAATTGGATCTAGGGCTGTTAGTGGTGCACTTGCTGCTGTTTCTGCTACTGGCAATAGAGCTGATCTATTATCAGATATGTATCGACGAATTTTTATCAATGATAGTCCAAATATTGATCTTAATTCTCAAGTACTAACTGTTGGAGCAACTGAAATTGCATTTCCAGCAGCTCTTGCAGGAAGACGAAGAATTATGGTTCAAAATTCTTCTTCTAATCCGATCTATGTTGGTCCAACTGGAGTTTTATCTACTACTGGCCTTAAAATTGAAAAGGGAGCTACTCTCTCTCTTGAAGCTGGACAAGCTATCAATTTCTTTGCTATTGCTGGTAGTGCTGGTAATGCCGTTCGGATTTTTGAATTAGCTTAATTAAATAGGAGGGGGAGGGAGTAATTCCTCCCCTTTTTTAAATGTTATGAAGTTAGATAATAAAGAAAAACTAGAAGTTCAAAATTTGTTAAAGTTAATTCGACGTTCCAAATTTAGTGAAATGGAAGGTCTTGAAGCTCTTGCTTTAGCTCGTGCTTATCATTGGTTAGAGTTTATTTTAAAAGAGTCTATTGAACCTATTCAATCAATTGTTCAACAAATTCCATCAAAAGCTCCTATGCCTTTACAGCCTGTAGAAGAGAAAAATACTATTACTTCAGCTCCTGAAGTTTCTAAAGAAGAACCAAAACCTAAAAAATCTAGGAAGAAAAATGGCTGATTTAACTGACAGTAATTCAACATCAGCATTTGATAATGAATTAGTTGAACTTAGAGCTTTAGATAATACTCCTATTGGTAATGTATCTGATTCTATTAAAGCTAATGTAACTAATTCAACTGGAGCTTTGGCTGTTAATATTCAGGATGGTGGTAATAGTATAACTGTAGATGCTACATCTTTGCCATTACCTACTGGTGCGGCAACAGCAGCTCTTCAAACTACTCAAGACGCCTCAATAAATACTCTTTTAAAACCTGCTAGCACATTAGCTGCAGTCACTACATTAGGAAACATTACGGGTACAGTTTCTCTACCAACTGGAGCTTCTACCTCATCTCTTCAAACTACAGGTAATTCCTCATTATCAAGTATAGATTCAAAGACCCCAGCTTTAGGACAAGCCTTAGCCGCCGCTTCAAGCCCTGTGGTACTTACTGCTGCTCAACTTACAACACTTACTCCATTAACAACAGTAACAGTTACTCAAGCTACCGGCACCAATTTACATACTGTCATCGATTCAGGTACAGTCGCTGCTACACAAAGTGGAACTTGGACAGTACAACCAGGAAATACAGCTAACACTACAGCATGGAAAGTAGATGGTAGCGCAGTTACACAACCCATATCAGCAGTATCACTACCATTGCCTTCAGGTGCTTCAACCTCAGCTAATCAAACAACAGCAAATACTTCTTTATCTACGATTGCAAGTACTCTTACCTTGGCTCAAGGAAGCACTACTTCTGGTCAAACTGGGTCTCTTACTTTAGGAGCAGTCACTACAGCAGCACCTACCTATACTACAGCACAAACTAATCCTTTGTCTTTAGACACTGCCGGATCATTACGAATTACGGGAACTGTTGCCCCTGCCAGTTTTAGTTATTTAACGAATAATCAAACTTTTTCTGCTAGCGCTTCTATTAATGCAGCTTTATCAGGAACTGATAATCCTATATTGTTATTAAAAAATCCATCTGGTAGTGGAAGAGTCATGTATATTTCTAAGATATCATTAGGTGCTTCTGTAACTAATGTATCTATAGAATGTAAGATATATTCTAACCCTACTATCACACTAAATGGAACTTCATTAACAACTAGACAAAGAAATATAGGAAATTCCCCTGCTAGTGGTTCTATAACAGCTTTTACTTTGCCTACACTATCTGTTTTAGGCAATCAAATATCTGCTTTTGAAAATGGGCAAAATAATAACTCTGTAGTATTTGGAGATGAGTTTACTATAGCAGTTCAACCTAATAATAATATTATCATAGTAGCAAATCCATCATCTAATAATAGGCTAGTAGCGATTACTGCAATTTGGGTGGAGGTTTAAAATGATTTTAATAATATATAATAAAAGTAGTGGTCAACGTAGTTATTTAAGCAGTACAGTTTTAATTGCTCAAAGTGCAAACTACACAGTTACTTCTTCCCAGATTTTTCAAATTTCAAGAGATGCGCAATTAGTATCAGATTGTAATTATGGAAATGTTTTATTGTCTGATGGAATAAATGAATATATATATGGAGATGCATTAAAGTACCTTGAAGCAGTCGCAAATTCTGTATTCCCTGTCTATATCGGATTAGGGGATAATGGTGTATATGGAAGTCTAGCCTTAACAACTGCAAACATTGCATATGAAGCAAAAGTTGGAGTTTCTAAACTTAGCAATAGAAAATTTCTTACCATAACTGCCCTAGATAATATATATTGGGGATATGATAATGCTGTAACTACCTCAACAGGAACCCCTCTTTATAAAAATCAACAGATTTTATTTTCAATAAATCCATATGGCACCTTTCAAGTCTGGTTAGTGGCTTCTGCCAACAGTAAAACCGCTAGAATAACAGAGAGTTCATAATGAGTCACGTAATCATAACTCCAGTAGCCGCAGCTATTCCATATGATGATTCTATACAAGGAGCGATATCTGGAGCATCAGATGTTCAAACAATTCTTGATTATCTTAAACACGCACAAAAAATAATAACGGGCGATTATACTCTTTTATCTTCAGACAACAATTCAACTATTCTAGTTAATAATTTAGCTGTGAACATAAGCATTACTATACCTGCAGGCCTACCTAATCTATTTAGTACTAATTTTATTCAACAAGGAACTGGAAGAGTTGCCTTTATTTCTTCTGGAACTACTCTGAACTCTATTTCTAAAACATATAGAATTAAAGGACAGTTATCCAATGCATATATAGAGCAGGTAGGGTCTACAAACGTATACCAAGGTCTTTATATGGTAGAAATAATTACAGATCCTTTCAATCGAGGATCTTCAAAGCCATACCTACTTTTTTCATCTTCAGGTGCTGTTGATGCCTCCGGTGTAAACAAATTTACGCCGTTGGGTACTGATCCCATAGAAGTTGGATCAAATTTGGGAGTAGTTTCTGGTTTTCCTATGACAGTGGTCATACATAACGCTGATTTTGTTAGTTCCTCAGTTGCTGCATACCTACCTGTCTTATTTAACAATGTAATGATAATGGCTATAACGAACGCAATTCACGCTCCAGCTTTTGGCACAGGAGAAACTCTATTGCCTGGAGTTTATTCAATAGCAGGAGCAGCATCAATCGGCGGCACTCTCTATCTTGATGCTCAGGGTAATCCCGATTCTATTTTTGTTTTTCAAGTTGCTGGCGCTTTTGCTATTGGGGCAGTCGCATCTGTAGTATTGCTCAATGGAGCATTGGCATCACATGTATTTATAGCTTGTTCAGGAGCTTTTTCAATTGGAGCAGGTAGCATCTACAGAGGCCTTGCTCTCACTTCTGCCGGAGCGATATCAGTAGGAGCAGGCTGTACAGTAGAAGGAAGTTTGATGACTCAAGTTGGAGCAATAGCTATAACTGGCGGCAGCTTTATCCTAGCATAGGAGATTATATGAGAATACAGATTAAGAACAGATGGACTTCCTCAGTAATTTTTGAATGCACAGCAGATTCGATGAAAATGGCAGTTGAGCTAGCAGTGGCCCAAGCAGTTTCTTTACAGTACGCAGATCTAGCTGGAAAAATCCTCATTAATGCAAATCTAGCTGGAGCTAGCTTAGTTGAAGCAGATCTAACTGGAGCAATGCTAGATGGAGCTAATCTATCGGGAGCAAATCTAACTGGTTGCCGGATGTTTGGGGCAATTTTAACCGGAATTAATCTAACAAACGCCATTTTAACTAACGCGGATTTTACTGGAACTTTAGGGTATCAGTAAAATTATAATAATTTGTATAAATTTTGCTTGACTTTATAAAAAATTAACAAGTGTAGATATAAACCTCCCTACGCAATAAAGCATGGGAGAAATTACCCCTATAAAGGATATATTATGTCTGATGCAATGTCAAATGCAGCTCCTGCAGCTGCTGCCGAAGTTCTTAATTCCACTAACCATACTGACAATCTAGTAGAAACTCCTCCTGATACTGAAGCTGAAGTTCTAGAAGCTAAGAAAGAAGATGGAGAAAAACTCACAAAAAAAGAAGAAAAAGTCCTTAAAGAATATAAACTTAAGGTTAATGGACGTGAAAAATCTATTAAACTAGATCTTTCTAATGATGAGGATGTAGTTCGTTATCTTCAAAAAGCTGAAGCTTCTGATAGCAAGTTTCAAGAAGCAGCTGAAGTTAGAAAAGCTGCTATTCAATTTATCGAAGAACTTAAAAAAAATCCTAGAAAAGTTCTTTCTGATCCAAATATTGGCGTAGATCTTAAGAAATTTGCTGAGGAAATCATGAACGAAACTATTCAGGATATGGAAAAATCTCCTGAACAACGTGCTCATGATAAACTAGTAAAAGAGCTTGAAGATCTAAAACAACAACGAGAAGATGAAAAGAAATCTTTTAATGCTAAAGAGATGGAACGTCTTCAGGCAGAACATGAACGTAATCTTGAAAGTGAAATTTCATCTGCTCTTGATGTGAGCGGTCTACCTAAAACTGCGCGTACGGTTAAAGGTATGGCTGAAATGATGATGATTGCTCTTGAACATGGAATTGAACTTTCTGCTCAAGAAATTGCTCCTATTATCAAAAATACTAATATTTCTGAATTTAAAGAGCTCATGAATGCTCTAAGTGATGATCAATTAGAAGATTTCATTGGTAAAGAAATCATAGGAAGACTAAGAAAGAAGAATGTTGCTAAAGCTAAAGCTGTAGAAACTTCTAGTTCGGTAAAATCTACTGGAACTTCAGAATCAAAAAAAGCTGAATCTAAAGAACCCGTTAAAAAACAGACTATTAGAGATTTTCTGAAAGTTTAATAGTCAATAAAATCAATAACTTATAAAAGTCAATAATTATTTACACAAGGAAGTGTAAAAATTAACAAGTAGTATTAAGTGGTCCTCTACTTTATTTCCCTTCAGGGGATGCTATCTACCAAAAGCGATAGTCTACCCTACCTGCCATGAGAATTAAAGATTAAAGAACCAAAAATGGTATTTTAATTTTAATAACTAACTTTAATTTGAATGGAGAATAAACATGTCTCATAGAGATAAAAATTCAGGTGTTGAAGATTATAAGCTTCGAGAAAAACGCCTAGCTGTCCCTTTTACAATCACCTTTAACGCTACCCCTGCTAGCAAAACTCATGCTTCTGATCTTTCAGCTGCTATGACTCTTGCTACAGAAGGTCTTACTGCTGCAGCAACAGCTATTGATACCGGCACTACTTTTACTACTCCTGTAGATGCTAATGGTATTTTTGGTGTGTTGATGTCTAGTCTAGGAACTGTTGAAAAGTTGCTTGATGTTCAGTTGGTCAATCTTTCTTCTGGAACTGCTACAGTTACCAGAAAAGGTGCTTCTACTACTGGTGTTACCGCTAGTGGAAATATTGCAGTATCTGTTGATTGGTCTGGAGATCTTTCTTCAACTAGTCTTACAGCTACATTGATTGTTGATTATCGCGTTTCTAAAGCTTAAAAACTAATTTAATAAATAGAGGATATTTTATATGGCAAATAGTGCAAATACTTTCTCAGATACACTTAACGGTCTTTTCAAAGAGACGTATGCTGACAAATTGGAAAATCTTATTCCTGAAGGACTTAAACTTTATCGTATGATCGAGTTTATTTCTAAAGAAAAACAACCTGGTAATCTTTACCATCAACCAGTTATTCTTGGACATGAACATGGTGTTACCTTCGCTTCTAGCGATGATGACGCTTTTAATCTTAACGCTCCTGTAGCTGGACAGATTAAAGATGCTCAAGTTCGTGGTAACCCAGTAGTTCTAAGATCTGTTCTTGGATATACTGCTGCTTCACGTGCTGCTCAAGGCGGCTCTAAAGCATTTATGGATGCTACCAAGTTCTTGGTTGCAAACATGCTTCGTTCGATCACCAAAAAGCTTGAAATTGAGCTTCTTTATGGTCAAATGGGTTATGGCACAGTAGCTTCTACAGCTGGTAATGTTATTACTATTACTACTACAGAATTCGCTCCTGGAATTTGGGCTGGCGCTGAAAATATGCCAATCGAAATTCGTGATTCTGCTGGTACCACTTCTCGTGGTAATGCTAATGTTAGCTCTGTAGATCTTTCTGCTAGAACTGTCACTGTTGATTTGCTTCCTGCTGGAACTACCGGTACTGACGTTATTTGGCATAAAGGTGCTTACGGCAATGAGTTTGCTGGTGTTCATAAAATCTTGACAAACACTGGAACTCTTTTCAACATTTCTGCTAGTGCGTTCTCGCTCTGGTCTGGAAATACTTACTCTGCTGGTTCAGCTTCTCTTTCTCTTGCTAAAATTGAAAGAGCTATTGCTTCTGCAGTAGCAAAGGGCTTGGACAGTGATGTAACTGTGATGGTTAACCCGAAAACTTGGGCAGATCTTCTTTCTGAACAAGCTGCTCTTAGACGATATGATCAATCATACGGTCCTTCTGAAATGAACAACGGTGGAAAATCCATCAAGTTCTATGGACAAAATGGTATGGTTACTATCGAACCTTCTATTTATGTCAAAGAAGGTTATGCTTATATCCTTGATCTTAAGGAATTTGCAAGAGTAGGCAGCACTGATGTTACTTTCAAGAGACCTGGAATGGAAGGAAACTTCTTCCGTGAGCTTGAAAATAGCGCAGGGGTTGAACTCCGAGCATTCTCAGACATGGCCCTCTTCTGTGCGGCTCCTGGAAGAAATGTCATTATAACAGCAATCGTAAATTCATAATTAGTTAGTTAATAACTAATAAAAATTAAGAGGGGAGCTGAGAAATCGGCTCCCTTTTTTATTTCTTATAATACATAATAAAGCCATTTTAAAAAACTATTTGACAAATAAACAAATTTAGCTTAATATAAATAATATGAAGATAAAAGATTTTATAATTGAATTAGACACGAACAAAAATATTTGTAGAGATTTTATTAAACAGAATCACTATACTAAAAAATCTGGGTCTATACGCTATGGTTTTTTATTAAAATTAAATAATCAAGTACTTGGTGTATGTACTTTTTCTAATCCTTCTAGACAAAATATTCGTGTTCCTAAAGGATATAAAACTATTGAATTAAATAGACTAGTATTGATAGATGACACACCAAAAAATTCTGAATCCTATTTTATTTCTAAATGTCTAAGATGGCTTAAAATAAATACAGATTATGATTCAATTGTTACTTTTGCAGATCCTACTCAAAATCATGTCGGAACAGTTTATAAAGCTAGTAATTTTAAGTATTTGGGAAAAACTCCAGAAAATTATCATTATGAAGATGTAGATAAAAATAGAATACATAAAAAACAAGTTTGGGACAGGGCAAAAAAGAATAATAGAAAAGAAATAGAACAAGCAAAGTTAGAAAACCTCCTTAAAATACTAGAGTTACAAAAATATAAGTTTGTCTTTTATTTAAAAGAAACTTCATTAAATATAATATACGGATTACAAGATCCTTTAACATCTGTGATTAGATATGTCGGCAAATCTACAACAGGTTTAAATAGACCTTATGAACATTTTAAACCTTCTTCTTTAGAAGGGCACAATAGAAAACAAAATTGGATTAAATCCTTATATAATCAACAACTAAAACCTAAAGTTATAGTGATAGAGAACGTATTTAATTATGATTTATTAAATGATAAAGAAACATTTTGGATTAAATACTATAATGATCTTGGAAATGATCTAACAAACGAAACAGAAGGAGGCGAAGGAACGCAAGGTTACATCCATTCAGAAGAAACAAAAGAAAAATTATCGCAAATTAGAGCACAATACCACAAAATAAATCCTCAAAAACTTCCTATTGGAATGAAAATACCAAAAATTAATAAACTTATTGATAATATAGAAAATAGAGAGTGTTCTAAGTGTTTCAAATATAAAGAACTACAAAATTATACTTTTTTAGAGGATAGAAATGTTTTTGATTGCTATTGCAAAAAATGTCGATATGTCATATCTACTATATGGAAACAAGAAAATCCCTCTCCTCTTCTTCCAGAAGCGGAATATAACGCTTCTAGACTTCCTGGTGCAATAGCTGGTGGTGAAGCTTCTAAACGTCCTGAAAGACGCCTACAGACTTCCAAAATGAATTCTAAAGCCGTAATTGGCACCCATAATGAAACTAATGAAGTTATTAAATTTAACTCAGCTATTAAAGCTAAAGAGGCCGGATTTCAAAATAGTAATATTGGACAAGCTATTAAATATAAGAGATCTTATAAAGGATATGTGTGGAAATTTGATATCTAGTTGTGCTATAATTAACAAGTGTGATTATGGAACAACCCATTCTTTTAGATATCCAAAAAATATTATCTGCTGAATATTTTACTTATTTTAAGCATGATAATATCTTAGTAGTAGCAGAAGATAAAACTGTTCTTCCTTTTGCTTACTTAATAATAGATGAGCATTATCCAGATGAAGTTTTATTAAGTTTATCTATTAATTACTCAAATAGTATAAATGTAGCTCAATGCATAATTAATATTTCTAATATGTATAAAGTTTTATTAAGCGATGTTTTTTATATTTCCTCAGATGGTAGAACCTATTTTAATGAAGAAGCCTATGATAGATGGGATATAGATCTAATTAATTTAGATAAAATTGAACCACTTAATAAACATGTACATTAAACGTGGTGATATTGTTCAAGCAAGATATAAAGATCTAGATTCTAATTATTATTTTGTATTAGATGTATTCGAAAATTCTATTTGTATACAGGTCTTTGTTTCTATGATTTGGGAAGATTATAGACATTTTGAAGTAGTTACTAATATTTTTAGATCAGAAGATGAGTAGAAGTAGAAAAAAACCCTATTTTACTGATCAACAAAATGGAAGTACGAAATTTCCTAAAAGAAAAGCAAATCGAGCTGTCAGAAACAAACCCGAAGATGAAGCTCCACAAAATGGTAAAGCTTATCGAAAAGAGTCAAATAGTTGGAATATCAAGGATTGGTCCTTTCATTGTCCTGAATTAAAAAAAGCATATAGAAAATGATGAAATATATTAGTGTATTAGAGTACTTAGGTCAAACTAAGTATGATGAATTGAATGATAAACAAATTCAAAATATGAACACCCTTATTCCTAAAGTTAATGACTTATTGGAAAAATTTGGATCATATAGATCCATAACTAGTGGATTTAGAAAAATGGAAGATCATATTCGAATCTATAAAGAAAAATTAGGTTCGAATTATGCTATTTCTAAGGTGCCTATGGGTTCTCAGCATCTTAATGCGTTTGCTGTTGATTTAGAAGATACAGACGGCAAACTAGATGAGTGGTGTCTTAATAACTTAAATATATTAGAAAAAATAGGATTGTGGCTAGAATCTCCAGATCATACTGAAGGTTGGTGCCATTTACAAGGAAATCCTCCTAAATCTAAAAAAAGAATCTTTATACCTTAAGTTCTAATAACTTAGATTTATTCTGATTATTTTAAAAAATTCCCCAATAAATTAACAAGTATATATAGAGATCCTAGGAGTTTCATGGCTATATCCGTAATAATAGATGGTTCTACTTATTCTATACCTGTTCAGGGTCAAAATCCAGCTTGGGGATCTGACCTTTCTGACTTATTAGTAGCAATTACTAATGTTTTAAATTTTACTGTTGGACTTTCGGACATATTACTTACAAATTTTACAGTAGCTAATAATCAAGCTTCAGTTGCTGACATTACTGGTTTATCTTTTGATTCTACAGTAGTAAGATCTGCAATAATTTCCTATAGTTTATATCGATCAACAGCATCATCAGAATTATCTGAATGCGGTCAAATCTATGTGACTTATTTGAGCACAGCTGCAACTTGGACTATTGCCCAAAATTTTACTGGATTATCAGGAGTTGTATTTAGCATTACAAACGCTGGGCAAGTTCAATATACCTCTTCTAACCTTAGCGGCGCAAGTTATGTTGGAAAACTTAAATTTACAGCAAAATCGTTTCTTCAAACTTAATTCTGGAATATAGAAAGAATATAATATATGAGTACAAATAGTTTTAAAATTAAAAAATCAGTAGTGGTTGATCCACAAGCAGGTTCAGTTGTTTCTGAAAAAGGAGAAATCGCTTATAATGTCGCAACTGATAAATATGAAGGATACACTTCTTCTGCTGATCCTATTGTTCAAGAAGCTAAAACTTCTACTCTTACTAATAAAAATTTAGGAAACTCTAACAATACTCTTAGTGGTGCAACAGCTGCTACTTTGGTTAGTGGAGCAGGAACTCTTACTCTTAATACCTCTGGCACGACCACTGTTCCAAATGCTACTGATACATTAGTTGGTAAAGATACTACAGATATTTTAACTAATAAATCAATTTCTGGTTCAACAAATACAGTTACAAATGTTTCTCTCACTACTGGAGTAACTGGAACTCTTCCAGCTACAAATGGTGGAACTGCTCAATCTACTTATACAACTGGCGATACCCTTTATGCATCTGCTTCAAATACTCTTTCTAAACTTCCTGCTGGTACTGCTAATCAAGTTTTAAAAACTGTAGGTGGAATTCCTTCTTGGCAAGTTGAATCTGCTGGAGGAGTTAACTATCTCAGTTCAAATCCAAATGCTGAAGTAGACACAACTGGTTGGTCGACTTATGCAGATGCGGCTCAAAATATTCCAGTCGATGGAACTGGTGGAGCACCAAATAGTACTTGGACTAGAACTCCTACTACTCCATTACGAGGAACAGGATCATTTCTTTGGACTAAATCAGGAGCAGCAAATAGACAAGGTGAAGGTGTTGGTTACGCTTTTACAATTGATGCAGCAGACAAAGCAAAAGTATTGTCAGTTTCTTTTGATTATTTAATTGATACCGGAACATTTACAGCTTCAAATGCAAGTACTGCTCCTCTTAATGATGGAACAACTTCCACAAATGCTGGTAATTCTGATTTAGAAGCATTTCTTTATGATGTAACTAATGCAGCATTAATTCCTATATCTCCTGCAGTTCTTATTTCTAACAGTTCTACAACTCCATCTACCTTCAAAGCTATTTTTCAAACTGCTCCAAATTCAACTAGTTATAGATTAATTATTCACACAGCAACAGCTACTACTAATAATTTTACTGTTAAATTTGATAATTTTTCTGTTGGTCCACAAGTTGTTGCAAATGGTGTAATTCCTAAAGCTAATACTAAACAAATATTTTCATCTGGTTCTGGTACTTACACAACTCCAAGTAATGTTTTGGCAATTAGAGTTATTGCAATTGGAGCTGGCGGTGGTGGTGGTGGAAGTGCAACGAGTGGCGGTGGTAATGGTGGTACTGGCGGCGATACAACTTTTAGTAGTTATACTGCAAGTGGTGGCGGCGGCGGAGCTGTAGGTACAGGAAGTTCTGGATCAGGTGGTGGTGGTACACCGAATGCTAATTCTGGTTCTCCTAGTGTTTCATTACTAGGTGGACCAGGAGGAACAGCAGTTTATGCTACAGCTAGCACTACTACTCCAGTTGGTGGATCTGGAGGTAATGGTGTTTTTGGTGGTGGTGGAGCTGGTGGAACACCTGCATCTGCTGGTACTTTTACTGGATCTACTAATACTGGCGGCGGAGGTGGAGGAGCTATTGGCGATACTGCAACTAGATTTGCTGGTGGTGGTGGAGCTTCAGGTAGCTATTTTGAACAAATTATTACTTCTCCAAGTGCAACATATTCTTACGGTGTAGGAGCTGCTGGTGCAGCAGGTGCAGCAGGAACTGGTGTAGCTGGTTATGCTGGTGGTTCAGGGTATTTAATCGTAGAAGAATTTTATAACGGAGCTAATGTTTTATTTAGTAATGATGCTGCTACTAGAGTTGTTGCAGCTAGCGTAGCTAATACAGCAGGAACTTCTATTCCTACTGGTACAGATACAGCGGTTCCTTATGCAACTACTACTTACGATACTCACTCGGCTTTTTCTGGAAGTAGCTTTACAGCTCCAGTCAGTGGTTATTACAGACTAACAACGACCCAAACTTGGGATAGTGCCAATTTTCTGAATGTTGTGTTAGACTTAATGTTCAAAAAGAATGGTTCTACCGTTGTTGCTCGAACATTGCTATATCCGCAGACTTCTACTGGATTATCGTGGTCACAGACTTTATCACAAACGATTAAACTGAATGCAGGTGAATATGCAGGGGTTTATGTTGCGCAAAGTTCTGGAGGATCAAGAACATTATTGACAGGTACTGGAACTAATGTATTTGCTGTTGAACAAGTTCAAGGTCCATCTAATATTAGCTCAGTAGAAACAGTAGCTTTATCTTATTCAAGAACAGCATCTCAATCTATTTCTAATATTACTCCTACATATATAATATGGACTTCTAAATATCATGATACTCATAATTCTATGAATACGTCAACAGGTGAGATCACTATTCCTGTAAGTGGGATATATACAATCTCTTCCATGCTTGAAATGGATCAAAATGCTACTGGTAGAAGACAATTCACACTTAACAAAAATGGTTCTGATTTTTATAATTTTGCAAATTCTAATGGTATTGGTGGACCAGTTTCTAACCAAATAGTTCAAGGAATAATTAGCTTACCTCTTTTGGCAGGAGATAAGTTAAAAGTCTATCTCTTCCAAGATTCAGGTGGATCTCTTAATGCGACTCCCAATGGAGCTTCTTTCTCAAATATTAATGTAAATAGAGTTGGAAATTAATATGTACATGGGATTTAAAAAACTAAAAGAAAAAGTAGAGAAATCTGGAGCTAAAAATCCTGCTGCAGTTGCTGCCAAAATTGGCATGAAAAAGTATGGTAAAGAAAAAATGATGAAGGCAGCTCATTCGGGTAAATCCTTAGCTCATGTTAAACCTAAAAAATCATACGGAATATAAAAATGTACAAATCGGACGCCCAACGTAAATTTTTTCATACTTTAACTGCCAAACAGAAGGGTATTTCTCCA
>Ga0163152_10000371_pt1 | contig 80037 bp, 77 predicted proteins | sample OliLakLV19MP8IB2_FD_148635 | JGI IMG/M metagenome (GOLD analysis project Ga0163152, IMG submission 148635) | Freshwater microbial mat bacterial communities from Lake Vanda, McMurdo Dry Valleys, Antarctica - Oligotrophic Lake LV.19.MP8.IB-2 | ecosystem: Environmental > Aquatic > Freshwater >... | reverse complement strand
TACGTCTCGCAACGCCACCTTGCCGGGATTCTCCGATGACCAACCCTGCACCTCAGGCGACGCGGACCAAAAATCGTCCGCGCGCCCAAGGCGCTAGAGAATTTACACCACGCTCATGGACGCGACCTGGCTTTTCAGTTCGGCCCGCCAAACGACGAGGCGATTGAAGGTCATCGGCTCTCCAAGATCGGACTGACGGCCTATTCTAGCTTTGAAGTTTTGAATTCAACGTGGATTGGACAGCTAGAAGCCGCCAACCGGGTGCATCCATACCACCGCGCCGAGCACTTCGCGGGATATCGACACATCATCCTCACCTTTCACGACAGCACTCTAGAATTCATCGCGAATGGCTTTGCCGTTCAACTGGTCCAAGGACCAATTCGGGCCGCCATACTCAATGCCGGTGCAGTGAGGGATTAGAGCCCTGGCGTCCGCCTTCGGCGAAAAGCAGACCCACAATATGAGGATAGATTCTCCTCTATCCGACCGCATCCAAACCCGGCGTATCATCACCCCATCATCTTCGCAGGAGGGCAGTTGGATCCCTGTTCAGCCAACGCGGAGATGGTGTGATCGAGCGTGATGCGCCGGTGCTTCTCCTAACGATCGGAGAAGGCGGACCACCAGACGGACAGACCCCTTGGACGTTTTGGTGTTTCGTATCGCACCGTTCGCAGAAGCCCGCGGAGTTGTAACCGCGTGGAGTGCGCACAGAGGATCGCTGCCGAACAGCAGCGACTCTCACGCCGCCGGCCGCGCCGCCTCCGAGAGTGAAACATCTCTCGCGACGGCGCCGGTGAAGCAGGTCACGGAGACGCGAGCGAAGCGTCTGGCGCTGAGCAATCAGCGCACACTGTAACTGCCTTGAGATGCAACCCTCGCGTCTCCGCCCTCCACTCTTGGGCGCGAATGTTCAACGTGTGGAGCGCGGGCCTCCGGCCCGCATGCGCGCCAGGCGCGCGCGCTCCAACGCGCCACCACCCCTTGCTACCCTTGACATCCTTCTCACACCCGTATACCTTTTTCACTCAAGGTAGCTTTATGCCAACCGCAGACGAACAATTCGCCGGCCTACGCAAAGGTCTTCTGGAGTTCGCGATCCTCACGATCGTGTCGGGCCGGACGGTCTATGTCGGCGACATTCTGGCCGCACTCGCGCCAACGCCGTTCGCGACGCAGGAAGGCACGCTCTACCCGCTCCTCTCCAAGCTCCGGCGTGAGGAATACGTCGACTACAATTGGGTCGAGAGCGGCCAGGGCCCGCCGCGCAAATACTACCAGCTCACCGACAAAGGCGCGGCGCGCCTCGATGAGCTGGGCGCCTATTGGCGCCATCTGACAGCCACTCTGGAGGGACTGGGTCGCTAATGGAACGCGTCGTCACCATCAATCTCAACGGCAATCCGTATCAGCTGGAAGAGCCGGCTTACGACGCGCTGCGCGCCTACATGACGCGCGCCGAAGCCGCCCTCGCCGCTAATCCGGACAAAGCCGAAATCGTCCGCGACCTCGAACAAGCGATCGCCGATAAGTGCGCAAGCTATCTCGGACCCAGCAAGTCGGTCGTGAACGCAACGGAGATGGCGCGCATCCTCGAAGAGATGGGCCCCGTCGAAGGCGACGCGCCCGAAGGCGCGGCGCGCGCTGAAGGTGCGCCACGCGAAGACGCCTTCTCGCCGTCCCGTCGCCTCTACCGCATCTACGATCGCGGCGCCTGGACAGGCGTGAGCGCAGGCATGGCCGCTTACATTGGCATCGACGTCGCCTGGGTGCGCGTCGGCTGGGTGCTGACCACCCTCTTCACCGGCGGCTTTGCGGCGCTCATCTATCTGGCGCTCGTCTTTGTCGTGCCTGTCGCCAGCACAAGCGAAGAGATCGCCGCCGCCAATGGCGCGCCATTCAATGCACAAGAAGTCGTCGAACGCGCCAAGCGTGAGTATGCGCGCTTCACTGATGACAACGCGCCGCGTTGGCGCGCGGAGTGGCGAAGGCAAAGGCGCGCGTGGAACGACCAAATGAGTTCTTGGGGCCAATCCTCGAACCGCCGCGCTGCCACCGCAGCGCCGCCGCAAGCAGGTTACGCCACCCGCGTCATCGCCGGGCTCTTCGCCTTCATCTTCAGCGTGATTACGGCCGCGTTGCTGATTGCTTTTCTGATCGCGTTCTTTTCACTTATCGCGACGGGTGAAATCATAGGCTGGTCGCCCCCTGGCGAAGCGCCCTTCTGGTTGGTGCTGGTGATCTTGGCCATCGCCTACGCCGCGATCTCCGCGCCGTTCAGCGCGCTGCGCAAGACCTCGTACGAAACCGTCACCGGCCAGCGCGACACAAATGGGAGCGACGGCGTGGCGACCGCAGCCATCGTTCTCATCGTCGGTTGGTTCGCTTGGATGTACCTGCCCGAAGCGCGCGACCTGATGGAGAGCGCCTACGTCGTGTTGCGTGACTTCAGTAACTACGTCCGGGAGACCTGGCTCACCAACTGAAGCGCTATCAAGCTCCATAGCCTAGGGCGCGGCGGCAACGTCGCGCCCGTTTTTTCTTAGCCCCAGGGCCCAGATTTCTCTCCCGCAGGCGTGGCGACGCGGTCTTCCGCAACCGGCACGCGCCCGCCGGCAAACTTCGCCAGCGCTTCAATGCGCTTCTCGATCGGCGGATGCGTCGCGAAGATGCCGGCAAAATCGGAGTGCGGATTCTCGATGAACATCTCGCGCACTTCCGACGGCGTGCCTTCAACAACAGCGTTGCTGGAAATTTTTTGGAGGGCTGTGATCATGGCGTCGGGGTTTTTGGTCAGTTCGACAGCGCCAGCGTCCGCTAGATATTCGCGACGCCGCGACAACGCGAAGCGGATCACGATCGCCAGCGCGTAAGCCACCGCTATGATCGCGAGTCCTGCCAAGATCGCGATGATCGCGCCGCCGCCACTATTTCGGCCGCCGCTCGAACGCTGCGAACCACCACCTGTCGACACGCCGCCAAAGCGCAAGCTGCGAAACGCCAGTTCGCCAACGAAGGAAAAGATGCCGACGAAAACCACCGCGATGACGAGCAGCCGGACGTCGGCATTGCGGATGTGGGTGAGCTCGTGCGCAAGCACCGCCTCCAGCTCTTCATCATTTAATGTGTTCATCAATCCCCGGGTCACCGTGATCGAGTATTGTCCTTTGTGCAGCCCGGTGGCGAAGGCGTTGAGCGCATCGGTTTCCATGATGCGCAGCGCCGGCATCGTTAGCCCCCGCGAGATGCAGAGGTTTTCGAGGAGATTGTAGAGTTTCGGTTCTTCAGTGCGCGCCACCTGTTTCGCGCCGGTCGCTGCATCGATGATGTTTTGATAAAAGGCGTAGGCGATGCCGAACCAGAGGATCGCGCCCGCAATCGCGAACGGCCAAGCCCCAGCGAGCGCCTGCCCGGCCCAGATGAAATAGCCGGCGACCTCGTCCTTGCCGACCGTCATGCCGGTGAAGCCGGCAAACAGCAGGAAGAGGCCGTACAGCAGCAGCATCAACAGGACTGGAAAACCGGCCATGAGCAACACGGTCTTCCAGTTGTTGTTCCAGATATGTGTCTGGAGCCCGTAAGCGCCGCCCACTGGCTTTGGCCTTTAGTTGAACTTCACCTGCGGCGGTGCGGCATCCATCTGCGAGCGGGTCTCTTCGCCCACGTCGAAGAAGTCGCGCGGACCGAAGCCAAACATGCCGACGAAGATAACCGCCGGGAATTGCTCACGCGCGGTGTTGTATTCGCCGACAGCGTTGTTGAAGAAGCGGCGCGCGGCTGCGAGCTTATTCTCGATGTCCGAGAGCTCGGCCTGCAGTTGTTGGAAGTTCGTGTTGGCCTTAAGGTCGGGATAGGCTTCCGAGAGCGCGATCAGGCGTCCGAGCGCTTGGCCCAGAATGCCTTCGGCCGCGCCCATGGCTTTCGGATCGCCGGTGCGTTCGGCGCTGACAGCAGCGTTGCGCGCTTTGATCACCGCTTCGAGCGTGCCGGCTTCGTGCGCGGCGTAGCCCTTCACGGTCTCGACCAGGTTCGGGATCAAGTCGTGGCGCTGCTTCAGCTGGACATCGACGTCGGCGAAGGCCTGATTGCAGTTCTGCCGGAGCGCGACCAGCCGGTTGTAGATGCCGATCAGCAGCACCGCCAGGACGACGACGACGATCAACAGGATCAGTAGGACGGTCATTGACGCTCCCTCTCACCCGCACGCTCGCGAGTCATGGCGCTACATATAGGAAAGGCGCCCGGGAATCACGCATTTCCGCGTGTGACCGCCGTCGCAGCGCCTGTGCGCCAAACGTGCTTGCCCAGCGATTAGCCAATCACGTCGGAAAAGCGCCCGGAGCGCGAGAAGCCCTTAGGGGCCACTTTGCCGGCGCCGCCGCGTTTGCCGCGAAACTCCTTCCACTCCGCCACAACACGCGTCCGCCCCGCGCCATCCTCCCAGGTGAGCCCCTCATCCTTCGAAAACACCTTCACATCCGCCAGCCCCCGGTCGTGATAGCTCTGCAGCTTCACGCCCTTGCCGCGCGTCATTTCAGGCAATTCGGAGAGCGGAAAGATCAGCAGCTTCTTGCGCTCGCCGATCACCGCAACCTGGTCGCCCTCCACCTTCGCCGCCTGCATGGCGCGGCCGTTGAGGATCTGTTTGCCGGAACGTTTCGATGCCAACATCTCGCTCTCCGGCACGACAAAGCCGTAGCCTTCGTGGCTCGCCACCAAGCGCTTCGAACCTTCCTCGTATTTGAACAGCGCCACCGCCTCATCGATGTCGCCCAACTCGACTTGCAGCCGCACCGGCTCGCCGTGTCCGCGACCGCCCGGCAGCTTATGCGCATCAAGCGTAAACGCGCGGCCGTCGGAGGCGAACAGCAAGAGCTTGTCGGTCGTCTCGCACTGGATGATGTGCTGCGGTCCGTCGCCTTCTTTGTATTTGATCTCGGTCAGATCGGCGACGTGGCCTTTCAGAGCGCGAACCCAACCTTTTTCCGAAAGCACCACCGTAATCGGCTCGCGTGCAACGAAGGCCTCGACATCGATATCAGCGGAGACTGCCGCCGCTTGCCCAAGCTCGGTGCGACGCTTGCCCCACGCGGTGCCTGGGCCAAACGCTTTGCGCGTCTCCTTGAGTTCGCTCGAAATCTTGCGCCATTGCTTGCGCGTGTCTTCGAGCAGGCCTTGCAGCTCCTTCTGCTCTTCGCGCAACGCCGCATCCTCGCGGCGAATTTCCATTTCCTCGAGCTTGCGCAACTGGCGCAGACGGGTGTTGAGAATGGCTTCGGCTTGAACATCGTTCAGCTTGAAGCGCTGGATCAGTTTGCCCTTCGCATCGTCCTCATTGCGAATGATACGGATCACTTCATCCAGATTGAGATAAACGATCAACAGGCCGGCCAGCACGTCGAGGCGCTGCGCGATCTTGGCCAAACGATGCGCCGTGCGCCGCTGCAGGACTTGGCGGCGGTGAGCGAGGAACGCGTTCAGTACGTCCTTCAGGCTCATCACGCGCGGCGCGCCATCGGCATCGAGCACGTTCATGTTGAGCGAAATGCGGGTTTCGAGTGCGGTGAGCTTAAACAAGCTCTCCATCAGGATTTCCGGCTCAACCGTCCGGGATTTCGGCTCCAGCACCAAGCGCATTTCCTCGGCGCTTTCGTCGCGCACATCGCCAAGCAACGGCGCCTTCTTCTCCTCGATGACCGCCGCCAGCGCTTCGACCAGCTTCGACTTCTGCACCAAGTGCGGAATCTCGGTGACCACGATGCGCCACATGCCGCGCCCGAGATCTTCCGTCTGCCAACGCGCGCGCACGCGAAAACCACCACGACCTGTCTCATAGGCGTCGCGGATATTCTCCGGCGGCTCGACAACGATGCCCCCCGTCGGAAAATCCGGCCCGGGGATCAGATTCAGCAGATCGTCCGTCGTCGCCTTCGAATTCTCGATCAGCAGCAGCGCGCCATCGATCAGTTCGGCGACATTATGCGGTGGGATGTTTGTCGCCATGCCGACAGCAATGCCGGACGATCCATTCGCAAGCAGATTAGGGAACGCTGCGGGCAGAACGACGGGCTCTTCCTTCGAGCCGTCATAGCTGGGGCGAAAATCAACCGCGTCTTCGTCGATGCCGTCGAGCAGCAATTCAGCCGCTGCCGTCATGCGGCTTTCCGTGTAGCGCATGGCGGCGGGGTTATCGCCGTCGATGTTGCCGAAATTGCCCTGCCCGTCGATCAGCGGATAGCGCGAGTTAAAGTCCTGCGCGAGACGCACCAACGCGTCGTAGATCGACTGATCACCGTGCGGGTGAAAGTCGCCCATCACGTCGCCGACGACTTTCGCGGATTTTCGGAACGCGGCGTCGGGTCCGAGGTTCAAGCGACGCATCGCGAACAGCACGCGGCGGTGCACCGGCTTCAAGCCATCGCGCACATCCGGCAGGGCGCGGCTCGTAATCGTCGAGAGCGCATAGGCCAGATAGCGCTTAGCCAGCGCTTCGCCGATCGGCTCATCTACAATCCGCCCGCCCTCTTCTGGCGAGCGGGTACTGTCGTCAGCCATTCTTGGCTCTCCGAAACGAGTGGGCGCGGTTCTGCGCCGTTAGATCAGAGTCGGCCTGCAAATCCTAAACGCTCGATCAGCCGGCGGCGATCATCCGGCATGCCTTCGCCTTTATGGTCGAACAAGCGCCGATCCAGGAAATATCCAGACAAAGCGAACGCATCCGCCACATCGCCGGACCTTAGTTCCGCCTCCGGATCAACCAGGAAGGGCGGCAGCTTCAACAGCAAGTCCGCATGCGGCGCGCCTGCCTCCTGCGTCGCGGCGCGGCCTGTGCGCGGGCTGACCCAAGCCAGGTTCTCGGTCGCGCCCGTTACCGCACACCGCGAAAGGTCGAGGCCGTAGCCCAGTGCGGAGAGCAAGCCCAACTCGAAACGCGTGTAGATCGCCGGCCAAACTTCGGTGTGCGGCATCGCTTCAATCAATACGATCAGCGCGTCGTAAAGCTGCGGATAGGCTTGCCGCTCCGGCGTCACAGCGCGGATCAGCGACACGGCTGACGATAGACCTGAGAGCGCAATCGGATCGTTCAGCAGACGCGTTGCGTGCGGCTCGACCAGTTCGAGCGGATTGTAAAAGCCCAGCTGCTCGGAAAGCCGCGCTTTCCATCCGGCATGCACGAGATTGCCAGCTTGCAGGATCGGCTGCGACTTGCGGCCCGCATGCACAACGCCGCCATAACGGCCATGCTCACGCGAAAACACCTCGGCGACCAGCTTGCCCTCGCCGAAATGGCGCGAACCAAGCACGATGGCGTTGTCCACCCATTCCATCAGGCTTCGTAATCCAGCCCCAAGCGCTGATAGAGGGCGCGTTCCTCGCTCCAGTTTTCGCGGAGCTTCACGTGCAGGAAGAGGTGTATACGGCGGTCAAACGCCGCTTCCATTTCCTTACGCGCCAGTTCGCCGATCGTCTTGATCGTCTGGCCTTTGGCGCCGATGGCGATTTTAAGTTGGCTTTCGCGCGCCACGAAAATCGTCTGATCGATCTTGGCCGAGCCGTCCTTCCGCTCTTCCCAGGTTTCGGTTTCCACCACCAAATCATACGGCAGTTCATCGTGAAGGCGCAGCATCGCCTTCTCGCGCGTAATTTCCGCCGCCAGCACGCGCGCTGGCGCGTCCATGGTTTGATCTTCCGGAAAGAGCCAGGGCCCTTCCGGCGCGCGCTCGACCAACACGCGCATCACGTCTTGCACGCCATCACCCTTGCGCGCCGAGATCATGAAGACGTCGGTGTAAAGCCCCTCTTCCACGAGCTTCGTCGTCATCGCCAGCAAAGCCGGGCGCGCAACAGTGTCGACTTTGTTGAGCACGAGAATAGACGCGATCTCCATCTGCTTCAGCTTAGCGGCGATGGAATGCGTATCAGCGACCGAGTGCGCATCGGCGCCAGTTCGCGCATCGGCCGCATGCGCTTCGGCATCCACGACATGAATAATCGCGTCCGCGCCTTCGAGCGCGCTCCAAGCGGCGGCGACCATGGCGCGGTCGAACCGGCGCTTGGGCGCGAACACGCCGGGCGTGTCGATCAGGATAATCTGGGTCTGGTCGTGCATAGCGATGCCGCGCACCAGAGCGCGCGTCGTTTGCACCTTCTGCGTCACTGCCGCGACCTTGGCCCCGACCAGCGTGTTCACCAGTGTGGATTTGCCCGCATTGGGCGCGCCGAGTACGGCGACGACAGCGCAGCGGCGCTCAACCATGGACGCCACGCTCGCGAAGAAAAAGTGCAGCGGCGGCGCGCTGGGCGTCGCGCTTGGAACTGCCCTCGCCGCGTGTCGGCGGGAAGCCATCGATCTGCGCTTCGATCACGAAGTGTGGGGCGTGTTCGGGGCCCGATTGTTCAATCACGTGGTAGTGCAATCCCTTCTTGCGCGCCGCCGCCCATTCCTGGAGCGCCGTCTTGGCGTCGCGCGGGGCGGTCTTAGCATCATCGAACGCCTCGCCCCAGAACTTCATGATGAAATCGCGCGCTGCAGTGTATCCGCCATCAAGATAAAGCGCCGCGATCACCGCCTCGCAGACATCGCCCAGAATGGCTTCCTTGTTGCGTCCGCCGTGCGCTTCTTCCGACGACGACAGGATAATCGCTTCGCCCAAACCGGCCGCTCGCGCCGCATGCGCGCAGGCGTGGCGATTCACCAGGCCGTTATAGCGCGGCGCCAGTTCGCCTTCCTGTTCGCTCTTGTGCAACTCTAGCAAGCGCTCCGCCACGACGAGGCCCAGCACGCGGTCGCCCAGAAACTCGAGCCGATCGTAGTCACGTCGCTTCTTGGCGCCTTCGGAGGCGCTGCCGTGTGTCACTGCTTCGCGGAGCATGGCGACGTTGGCGAAGGTGTAACCGATGCGCTCCTGCAGCGCCGCGAGCGCAGAGTCGTGCTTGCGTGGCCCGCTCATGCCTGAGCGCTTGCGGGGCCGCGCATCAATCGACCGACTTCAGGAAGCGCTCGCCGCGGAAACCGGTAAACAGCGTCCACGGCCGGAAGAGCGATGTGGTGTTCTCGAACGAAGCGACCACGAACTGCGCGGGGCCGACGAGATTGTCGTACGGCACGTAGCCCACGACGGACGGCACGCGGCTGTCGGCGGAATTGTCGCGATCGTCGCCCATCATGAAATAGTGGCGATCGGGCACGACGAAGACGCGGGTATTGTCGAGTTCGCTGCGCGGGTTGCGATCGAAGGCGACGTAGCTCACGCCGTTTGGCAACGTCTCGCGCCACGCCGGAATACGCTCGACGAAACCGGCCTCGTTCTCGAACTCGACCGCGCCGAGCGACTCGCGCTCGACGGCTTGACCATTGATGTGCAGCACGCCGTCGATCATCTGTACGCGGTCGCCCGGCATGCCGATGACGCGCTTGATGAAGTCACGATCGGGCTCCGGTGTCGGGCGGAAGACGACAACATCGCCTTGCGCTGGCGTAGAGCCAAACAGGCGGCCCTGCGGCAGCAATCCCTCCAAAGGCGCGAACGAGTAGCGGCCGTAGCCATAGGACCACTTGGTCACGACGATATAGTCGCCGACCTCCAACGTCGGCTGCATCGAGCCCGATGGAATGCGAAACGGCTGAGCGATGGTGAAGCGCAACACCATAGCGAGCGCCAGCGCATAGAGGATCGTCTTCACGTTATCCCAGAAGACATCCATCGCCGGCTGCGAAGATGAGGTGCTGCTCATGGACATGCGTTTCTCGCTCGTGGTCCGGAATGGCGGCGTGCGCCTCCCGAGAACCAGTCATTGACGTGGACGCCCCCGCGACGGCCAAAGGTTTCCCCAAACGAGCGGACCGCGATCATTGGTCGGGTTCCTTCCCGTCTAACTCCGCCGAAATGATGACGAATGCGACAGCATAGGGATAATCGTCGCTGAGGCTGACATGGATGTGCGGCGTGTGACCGGGCGGGGTCAACTGTTCCAGACGCCGCGCCGCCCCACCTGTGAGCTGCATGGTGGGCTGGCCAGAGGGCAAGTTCGCCACCCCCATGTCACGCCAAAACACCCCTTGTTTCAAGCCCGTACCCAGCGCCTTTGCGCACGCTTCCTTAGCCCCGAAGCGCTTGGCGTAGCTGGCGGCGCGGTCGTGGGCCCGACGCTCGGCCCGCGCCCGTTCATGCTCGGTATAGATACGGAGCGTGAACCGATCGCCAAAGCGCTCAAGCGTGTGCGCGATGCGGCGAATGTCTGTGATGTCGGTGCCCACGCCAATGATCATGGAGCGTGCTTAACCGCCGGCCCGCGCGGCGTCGATCCGGCGCCGCATTTCCGACACCGCTTCCGCCAGCCCCACAAAGATCGCCTCGCCGACGAGGAAGTGGCCGATGTTCAGTTCCGCCACTTCAGGGATGGCCGCAATCGGCGCGACCGTGTCGTAATCGATGCCGTGGCCGGCGTGGATTTCCAGGCCGAGCGATGCGCCTTGCTTAGCGCCTGCTTGCAGCGCCGCGAGAATAGCGACGGCTTGCTCCGCGTCGCCGTCGCGCGCCGCGTCGCAATAGGCGCCGGTGTGCAACTCAATCACGGCGGCGCCAGTCCGGCTCGCGGCTTCAATCTGCAGCGGATCGGCGCCGATGAAGAGCGATACGCGCGAGCCCGCATCGGTGAGCTTTTGCACGAATGGCGCAATCCAATTGTGACCGCCAGCGACATCAAGCCCGCCTTCCGTCGTGCGCTCTTCGCGCCGCTCAGGCACCAGGCACACAGCATGCGGGCGATGCTTGAGCGCAATCTCCAGCATCTCGGACGTGACAGCCATTTCCAAATTTAGCGGCCGGCCCCGTTCGCGCAGCATGGCAGCGAGATTGGCGATGTCGGCGTCCGAGATGTGGCGGCGGTCTTCACGCAAATGCGCCGTCACGCCATCAGCGCCGGCGTCGAGCGCCACGATCGCGGCGCGGGCCGGATCGGGATAAGCGACGCCGCGCGCGTTTCGGATGGTCGCGACGTGATCAATATTGACGCCGAGGCGAACGCGCTGGCTCATGCGGCAAGACCACGCGAGCCCGGCTTGATCGCAGGTATTGCCGCAAGCTCTGGCGGCAGTTGATCAGCGGGATAAGCCGGCGCACTGACACTCGCCAGAGAAACCAATCTCGCGCCGATATCAGCCTTGCCGCCGGAGCGATCGATCAGGCACGCGGCGCCAACAAGTTCGCCCGGGTGACCGCGGATTGCATCGAGGCACTCGCGCGACGACAAGCCAGTGGTGACGACGTCCTCAACCATCAGCACGCGCTCACCTGGCTTGATCTCAAATCCGCGCCGCAACTGAAACTCACCCTTCTCGCGCTCGACGAACATCGCGCGGGCGCCCAGATGCCGCGCCGTCTCGTAGCCTGGAATAATGGCGCCGACAGCGGGCGAGACGACCACATCGATCTTGCCGAACGCGGCTTGCGCTTTCTCGGCTAACGCCTTGCACAAACGCTCGGTGCGGGCCGGGTCCATGAAGACGGCGTTCTTCTGAAAAAATACGGGAGAATGCAGCCCCGAAGAAAGGACGAAATGTCCCTCCAACAACGCGCCGGCGGCGCGGAATTCGTCGAGCACTTGATCCTGATTCATGGCGCGTCCTTAACCGCTTCGCCAGTCAGCGTCGATGTGCGGTTGCTTATGTCCCTCACCAGTACGACGACGAATGGCGCAGGCCACAACAGCAGCACAGAGTTCGATCCGATCCAGAAAGGATCGAACTCGCCCAATATCGCCCAATAGCCGACGGCCATGCCGCCTGCGACCATGGTCAGGATCAAGGAGATGAGCGCCAACGGACGCCAAGCCGAGTGGCCGCGACGAGCAGCCCGCACCGCTGCGAGCCCTGTGAGCGAGAAGGCGACATCGAGAGGAAAGAAGGACCAATTCCAGGCAACGACACGCGCGTCATCGGCGTTCGCATAAAGCCAAGCCTGTGGAATGTGAATGAGGTCAGCAGCGTGCAACGCCGCGGCGGTCCAGTAGAGCAGAAATGCGATGTCGGTGATGAGGAGGCCAACAGTTAACCCGGTCCCCATACCGCTCGCTGTCGTGCGTGCCGACGCCATTAGCCCTTCACGCGCTCCACGTCCTTCACCGCTTTGCTGGTGCGCAGCGCGGCGAGTATGTTGGTCAGGTGACGGGCGTCGGCGACTTCGATGTCGAAGACCATGTCGAAGAAATCGACTGTGCGCGTGGCGAGGCGAAGGTTGATGATGTCGCCTTCGTTTTCGGCGATGATGCCGCAGAGTTCTGCCAAAACGCCGCGCTTGTTCTCAACCGTAACAATGATGCGGCCAACGGCCAGCGTGCGCGTGAGCGCGGTCGGCGTCCAAGCGAGGTCGACCCACTCGGCTTCGCCCTCGAGCGCCGCAAGCTGCTCGCAATCAATCGTGTGGATGACCACACCCTTGCCTGGCGTTTGCACGCCGATAATGCGATCGCCCGGAATCGGCGTGCAGCATTCGGCGAAATGCAGCGCTACGCCGGCCGTGAGATCGCTGCCTTTGACATAGAGTTTTGCCTTCTCGACCTCCATCGGCCGGCGGCTATCGTCCTTGCGGACCCGCTCTTCGAGCCCAGGGAAAGCCGCGACCGCCACGGCGCTCGCCTTCAGCCCGCCTTCGCCGACGGCGACGAAGAGTTCTTCCTCGTCGTGCTTGCCGAGCCGCTCTGCGGCAGGCTTCAGCGACGTGGTGGCGAGATCGTGTCCGTAACGGTGGAGCGCGTGCGTGACGAGTTCGCGGCCGAGCTTGCCGAACTCTTCGCGCCGCGCATGCCGCTCCAAGCGGCGTTGCGCCGACTTGGCGCGACCGGTTTTCGCCAGCGCCTCGTAGCCTGGCACAGGCGCTACTCTGTCGCTCGTCAGAATTTCGACCACGTCGCCATTGCGCAGCGTCGTGCGCATGGGCCGCTCGACGCCATTGATGCGCGCACCGATCGAGCGATCGCCGACATCGGAGTGAACGGCATAGGCAAAATCGAGCGGCGTCGCGCCTTGCGGCAGCGGGATCAGCGCGCCCTTCGGCGTGAAGGTGAACACGTGATCGGAGTACATTTCGAGCTTGGCGTGCTCGAGAAACTCGCCGGGATCGCCGCCATGCTCGGCGATTTCCATGAGCGAGCGGATGGCTTCGCGCGCATCGAGACCAGCCGATTGCGCGGTCTCTTCGTCATAGCCGTACGTTTCGTTCTTGTAGCGCCAGTGCGCGGCGACGCCATTTTCGGCGATCTGATCCATCTCTTCGGTGCGAATTTGGATTTCGACGCGCACATTGCCCCGCCCGATCACCGTCGTGTGGATCGAGCGATAGCCGTTCGGCTTCGGGTTGGAGATATAGTCTTCCACCTGATCCGGCACGCAGCGCCAGCTTTGATGGATGACACCTAGAGCGCGATAACAATCGTCGGGGTTCTGCACGATAACGCGGAAGGCATACACATCCGCCAAATCAGAGAACTCGACGCTTTTGCGGCGAAGCTTTTTCCAGATCGAGTAAGGCGCCTTCTCACGGCCATAGACGCGAGCCTCGACGCCGGCGAACTCCAGCACTTCCTTGATCGTGCCATCGATGTTGGCGACGTTTTCGCCTTTGTCAGCACGCAGTTGCTCAAGCCGTTCCTTGATCGCCGCTTCCGCTTCCGGAAACGCCTCATCAAAGGCGAGCTTCTCCAACTCGCGCGCCATCTTCTCCATGCCGATACGGCGGGCGAGCGGCGCGTAGATTTCGAGCGTCTCCAGCGCGATGCGTCGGCGCTTGGCGGCGTTGGGAATGTGCGTCAACGTGCGCATGTTGTGCAGCCGGTCCGCCAGCTTCACCAGCAGCACGCGCACGTCGCGCGACATCGCTAGAATGAACTTCTGCAGGTTCTGCGCCTGCTTGTTTTCTTCCGACTGAATTTCGAGCTTCGAGAGCTTGGTGACGCCTTCGACCAGGTCGGCGACTTGCGCGCCGAACTTCGCCTCGATGTCCTGGCGCGTGACCTCGGTATCTTCGATCGTGTCGTGCAAGAGGCCCGCGACGATGGTGGCGGCGTCGAGCTTGTACTCGGTCAGAATGCCGGCGACTTCGATCGGGTGCGCGAAGTACGGATCGCCGGAATGACGCGTCTGGCTGCCATGCGCGGCGGTCGCGTAGATATAGGCGCGGTTGATCAGGCTTTCGTCGACGGATGGATCGTAGGCGCGAACGCGCTCGACCAGCTCGAACTGGCGCAGATAGCGCGTGCGCACAGGTGCAGCGCCCGCGCCAGCCTTAGCGAGACCAGCCGGGGGTTTGGCGGCGACTCCGTCACCGCCGGCCATGAACTAGTACCGTTCGTCGCGCTGAGCTTCGGCTTCTTGCTGAAGCGCGCGCAAGACGTCTTCTTCGCTGGTCTCGACCGGCGCGGCGATAGCGAGGCGATCCTGCTCTTCTTCGGCCTGGGCGGCGGGCTGCACGTCCTGGTAGAGCATGACGTAGCTGTCGCGCAGCTCTTCCACGGTAATGGCGCCGTCGCCGATTTCACGGAGCGCCACGACCGGGTCTTTATCGCGGTCGCGGTCCACCAGCGGCTCAGCGCCGGAGGAAATGTTGCGGGCGCGATGGGCAGAAAGCAGCACCAGCGAGAATCGGTTTGGAATTTTTTCTACGCAATCTTCGACGGTTACGCGGGCCAAGGCGTGCTTCCTCTCGGTTCGAACGGAATGGATTGGACAGATAACCTAGTCGCTTCGGCGGCTTTTCGCAATGCGAAGAGGACACCAATTGAGCAACCCCGCCCTACCCGGCCAGATCAGACACACGGCGGTAGCGGGAAACCGGCGGGCCGGCCAGAAGCTCGGCGGCGGTTTGGTCCAGGATCGGGTGGCGCCAATCGGGGGCAATTTCGGCCAGAGGGGCCAGGACAAACGCCCTCTCGTGCATGCGCGGATGGGGCAACTCCAGGCCTTCGAACGTTCCCACGAACCCCTCGATCGCAACGATATCCAGATCGAGCGTCCTGGCGGCGTTGCGCTCACGGCGCTCGCGGCCGAAGCGGCGCTCGATGGTGGCCAGCGCTTCGTAAAGCTGTTGCGGGGCGAGCCCTGCCCGGTCTAGCTCGACCACGGCGTTGTAATAATCCGGTTGACCGCTTTCGGGCGGCCAAGCGGCGGTTTCCCAGATACCGGAAAGCGCGCGCGGGTTGAGCCCCGCGGACCGCAACGCCGACACGGCGAGCGACAGCACCGAAAGCGCCGGCACGCCTTCGAACGGCAGGTTGGCGCCAAGGGCGACGAACGTCGTGTCCGGCATAGATTTGTTTCTATTCGCGCGTTTTGCGCACAACGGATTTGCTTATGACCGTGCTTGACCGCCTGATCCACCCCGACGAACGCGTCGCCATCTTCATGGACGGCGCAAATCTCTATTCTGCCGCCAAGTCGCTCGCGTTCGATATCGACTATCGCAAGCTCTTAGACGAGTTCCGCAAACACGGCCGCTTCATCCGCGCGACGTACTACACAGCGCTGGTAGAAGAGCAGGATTTCTCGCCTATCCGACCGCTGGTCGATTGGCTTGACTACAATGGCTACAGCGTCTCGACCAAACCGGCGAAGGAATACACCGACACTAACGGCCGACGCCGCTTCAAGGGCGATATGGATGTCGAGATCGTCGTCGATATGCTGCAAGCGGCTGAGCATCTTGATCACATTTTTCTGTTCTCCGGCGACGGCGATTTCGCTGCGGCCGTCGAGGCCGTGAAGCGTAAAGGCGCGCGCGTGACCGTGGTGTCGACGATCAAGTCCAACCCGCCGATGGCGTCGGACGACATCCGCCGCGCCGCTGATAATTTTCTCGACATGACAGAGCTCATGAGCCTCGTCGGCCGGCCGCCACGCGAGCGCAGCGCAACCCACTACACGCCAGCGGAAGAAGACGACGAAGCGTGAGCGCCGTACCGCCTGAGCCGCCGAAAGACTGCCCGCTCTGCCCGAGGCTTGTCGCCTATCGCGCAGAGAATGCGCGCAAGGAGCCCACTTGGTTCAACGGCCCAGCGCCGTCGTTCGGCGATCCGAACGCGCGTCTGCTTATCGTGGGCCTGGCGCCTGGCCGCACCGGCGCCAATCGCACCGGCCGGCCGTTCACCGGCGATTATGCCGGCGATCTGCTCTACGGCACGCTCAAGAAACTTGGCCTCGCAGAGGGTGAGTATCGCGCCGATCCGAACGATGGCTTCACGCTGAGAGGCGCGATGATCACCAACGCCGTGCGGTGCGCACCGCCTGAGAACAAGCCGACACCGGAGGAGATTGCGACATGCCGTCCATTTCTCACCGCGCGCGCGGAAGCGTTGCCTAGCGTGCGCGTATTCTTTGCTCTGGGCTCAATCGCGCATGAGAGCGTGCTGCGCGCCTATGGGCTAAAGCCAAGCGCGGCCAAGTTCGGCCACGGCGCAGAAGCGGATTTGCCGGGCGGCTTCAAGCTCGTCTCTTCCTACCATTGCTCGCGCTACAACACGCAGACGCGGCGGCTGACGACGGAGATGTTCGAGACGGTGATGGCGCGCGCGAAGTCGCTGGCGTTCGGCTAGACGCCGTAACTTCGATAGAGCTCCGTAACGCCGGGCTCAGCGATCTCCGCGGCGCGGAAATCCGCTTCGGCTTCCGCGCTCCGTCCCAAGCCTCGACGCGCAAGCCCACGTCCATAGAGATAGTGTCCGCGCCCTGGCTCCAGCGCGAGCCCCGCTTCATAATCGGCCAGCGCCGCCGCAAAGGCGCCGCGCTTCACATTGACCAGCCCCCGACTATCGAGCGCGGCCGCAAACTCTGGATTTTGCATGAGAGCCGTATCGCAATCGGCCAGGGCCAGTTCGAGGTCTCGACCAGAAACCGCGCGCACCCAGCAGCGATTGTTGAGCAATTGCGGATCGAGGGGGTTGCGGATCAACGCTTCGTTGAGCTGCGCGATCTGAACGGAATGAGCGTCCACGCGTCCCGCCAGCGCGAGATCGCGCTCCTCTAGCGCCCGGCGATGACGCGGCGCGATCGCCAAAGCGGCGTCGAGGTCGCGCAGCGCCGCATCATGCGCGCCACGACTGACATGCACAGCGGCGCGTCCGACCAAAGCATCCACCAGTTGCGGATCGATGCGCAGCGCACGGCCGAAATCGGCAACAGCGCGCGCGTGTTGGAAATATTCAGCCCGCAGCCCGCCGCGCAGCACCAGCGCCGCCGCGCGCCGTTCAGGCGGCGCCGTTCGGTCGTCAATTACCGCCGAACAGGCGCCGACTTGATCAGTCGTAAACGTCTGCCCCTGGCATGCCTGCCACTGCGCCTCTGTGTGTACGCGTTCGCCAGGCGGCGCGCAGGCCGCCAACGCCAGCGCGAGCGCTGCCGCAGCGGCGCGCATCAGCCGCGATCCTTCATCAGACGCGATTGCTGGCGCTTCCACTCGCGATCCTTGGTGGCGGCGCGCTTGTCGTGCGCCTTCTTGCCGGTGGCGAGCGCGATCAAAACCTTGGCGATTCCGCGGTCGTTAAAATAGAGCTTAAGCGGCGCAAGCGTGCGGCCTTGCCGTTCAACAGCACCCATCAACCGCTTCAGTTCACGGCTGCGCACGAGCAGTTTGCGCCGCCGCCGTGGCTCATGATTGAATTGCCCGGCCGGCGGGTATTCGGGAATGGTCGCGTTGATCAGCCAAAGCTCGCCCTTTTCGGTGCTGGCGTAACTCTCGGCGATGTTGGCGCGGCCGGAGCGGAGCGACTTCACCTCTGTGCCGACCAATTGAATGCCAGCCTCGAGCGTGTCCTCGATCGCGTAGTCGAAGCGCGCGCGACGGTTCTCGGCCACCAGCTTGTTGTTGGGATCGGACTTCTTGGCCATCAGATCAAACCAGCCTGCGTCATCGCGGCTTTGACCTTCGCCTTCGCCGCATCGCTGCATGTCAGCAGCGGCAAGCGCACTTCATCGGTGCAGAGCCCAAGCAACGAACAGGCGTATTTCGTCGGCCCCGGCGATGGCTCGACGAAGAGCGTCTTGTGGAGCTCCGACATCACCTCATCGAGCTTACGCGCTGTGTCGAACGCGCCTTGCAGCGTCGCGTCTTGCATCTGCGCGAAGAGCTTTGGCGCGACGTTGGCCGTCACCGAGATGCAGCCGCGCCCGCCGAATGCATTGAAGCCAAGCGCGCTAGCATCGTCGCCGGAGAGCAGGATGAAATCGTCACCGCACAAAGCCCGATGGCGCGCCACGCGGCCGAGATCGCCGCTGGCGTCCTTGACGCCAATCACGTTCTTCAGCCGAGCAAGCCGTTCAAGCGTCTCCGGTGCGATATCGACCACCGTGCGGCTAGGCACGTTATAGGCAATGATCGGAATATCGACGGCGTCGCTGATCGCCTTGTAGTGCGCGACGATGCCGTCTTGGCTCGGCTTGTTGTAATAAGGCGCCACCACCAACACCGCGTCCGCGCCTGCCGCTTTGGCGTGGCGGGCGAGTTCGATCGAATAGGCGGTGTTGTTGGAACCCGCGCCAGCAATCACCGGGACACGACCCGCCGCCACCTCCACGCACATTTCCACAACCCGAACATGCTCTTGCAGGCTCAGCGTCACACTCTCACCGGTCGTCCCGCACGGCACGAGTCCATGTGAACCTTCGGCAATCTGGCGCTCAACCAGCGTTTGGAAGGCGAGTTCATCTACGATTCCGTCTCGGAATGGCGTAATGAGAGCTGGAATCGAGCCCTTAATCATCTGGTGCGCTTTCCACGGTGGCATTGGCGCGATTCCTGCCACACTGTCGGGCGAGGTTAAATAGCGGCTCGCCAGCCCCCAGCTTGCGGGCCGCTACTGTTTCGAAGCGAGGCTAGGGGAACATGAGCGCTCCCAAACTGATCCGTATCGGTGTGCTGACCGCAGCGTCGTGCGCCATTCTGGTGGCGTCCAGCGCCAGCGGACAGCAAGAGATCGCGCCCGGCCCTACCCCGGCGAACGCGACTGTCTACACTCCACCACCCCCGCTGCCGCCGGCTGCAGAACGCATGCGCCTGCGCGACGGCCTTGCCGCCGCTGAGAACCGCGACTGGATCGGCCTCAGCCAATTGCGTGACCGCGCCAGCGATCCCTTGGTGCGGCGCATGCTGCAATGGCGCTGGGCCACGGCCACCGACGCGCCGCTCTACTTCTCCGACATCTCGCAAGCGCTGACCGAGCTTCAGGGCTGGCCCGGCCGCACCACAATGCGCACCCGCGCCGAACAAGCCATCTTCGATTCCGCATTGTCCGCCTCCGAGCGCATCGCCTTCCTGCGCCAAGATGGCGGCCCGATTACTGGCGACGGCCGCATTGCCCTGGCGATGGCGCTGCGCGACAATGGCCAGCGCTCCGAAGCCAACGAGATCGCGCGCGCCGCTTGGCGCGACGATGCGCTCACCACAGCCGCCGAAGATCGCGCGCTGGCCGAGTTCAATTCAGCGTTTAGCGCCGAAGACCACGCTGCGCGGGTTGCCGGCCTGCTCTGGCGCGATCAACGCACCGCTGCGCAGCGTCTGTTGCCGCGCCTCTCGCCAGCAGACCGTGCACTCGCGCAAGCCCGCATCGCCGTGCAGAGCCGCGCTCGTCGGGGCCTGCAAGAAGCAATCGATGCTGTGCCCTCGTCGCGTCAGGACGATCCCGGTCTCTTGTTCGACCGCACGCAATATCGCCGCCGCACCGATCAGCCGATTGACGCGATGGCGATGGCTTCACGGATTAACGCACGCGAAGCGCCGCTGGCGGCGCGCGACGACATCTTCCGCGAGCGCCGGCTTTACCTTCCGCGCGCACTGCGAGCCGGCAATTATCAGCTCGCTTATCAGTTGGTCACCAATCACGGTCTGACCTCAGGCGAGAGCTTCGCCGACGCGGAATGGCTGGCCGGCTGGCTCAGCTTGCGCTTCCTCGATCAGCCGCAGCGCGCGCTGGAGCACTTTTCGCATCTGAGCGAGAACGTCTCTTCGCCGGTGAGCTTGAGCCGCGCCCTTTATTGGCGCGCCGAAGCGGCGCGGGCACTGGGCAATACTGGCGAGTCAGAGCGCCTGTTCAACGAGGCCGCGCGCTTCCCGTTCACCTATTACGGCCAGCTGGCCGCGACGCGCGGCAATCGCAGCGCCACGCTTTCACTGCCGGAAACCGCGCGCGTTACCGACGCCGCGCGGGGACGGTTCGAGAACCGCGAACTGGTGCGGGCGCTGCGTCTGATCGCGGAAGTCGGCGCCCAGCGCGATTTCGAGTCCATTGCGTTCTATCTCGACGACACGCTCGACGATCCGATGGAGATCGAACTGCTCGCGGCGATGGCGCGTGAGCAATCCTACGATCGGACAGCGCTGCGTAGCGCCAAGGCTGGCCTCTTCCGCAACGTAGTCGCCGTCAACGCCGCTTACCCCCTGATCGAGCTGCCGCCTGCCGTGCGCACCGGCAGCCGCATCGAACCAGCGCTCGTACTGGCCATCATCCGGCAGGAGAGCGAGTTCGACCCGCGCGCGGTATCGCACGCCAACGCGCACGGCTTGATGCAGCTCATTCCGTCAACAGCGCAATCACAAGCGCGCCGCGAAGGCATGACTTATCAGCGCGGTTCGCTGACCAGCGATCCGCAATACAACATGACACTGGGCTCGGCGCACTTGGCCGATCTGGTGGACAGCTTCAATGGTTCGTACGTGCTGGCGATCGCTTCATACAATGCCGGCTCGGGTCGCGCGCGCGAATGGATCGCCGATTGGGGCGACCCGCGTTCACCGTCCATCGATGTGGTGGATTGGATCGAGCTGATCCCGTTCTCTGAAACGCGCAACTACGTGCAGCGCGTGACCGAGAACCTGCAGGTTTATCGCTATCGCCTCGCCGGCCAGCCGGTCGAGATCCAGCTTGAGCGCGACCTGCACCGTGGGCGCCCCTAAGCGGCCAGCGCGCGCGCGAACGTCTCGGCATCGACATTGCCGCCGCTCGCGATGAGGGCGACGGTTTGACCTTTGAGGTCGAGCCCGCCTTCAAGCGCGGCGGCCAAGGTGATCGCGCCAGACGGCTCCAGCACCAGCTTGAAATGCCGGAACGCGAACTTCATCGCGCGCAATACCGCGTCGTCGTTGATAGCGACGGCGCGATCGAAGCGCCCGCGCGCGATCGCGAACGGTATTTCGCCCATCTGATCGGTGAGTAGCCCATCGCAAATCGAACGGATGCCAGGTGCGTTCTTCTGGATCGAGCCCGCCGCCAAGGTGCGCGCAATGTCGTCATGGCCGACGGGCTCGACCGCGATGATGCGCGCTTTCGGCAGCGCCAACGCGACACCGCTCGCCAGCCCACCGCCGCTAGCTGGCGTCAGCACAATGTCCGGCGCGATCTCTTCGCCGATCTCCAAGCCGGCCGTGCCCTGGCCGGCAATCACGAACGGATCGTCGAACGGCTTGATGAGACTGGCGCCAGTTTCGTTGGCGATGCGCGCGCCAATCTCTTCACGGCTTTCGTTGACGCGATCGTAGGTCACCACCGTCGCGCCGTTCTCGCGCGTGGTGTCGAGTTTAATCTTGGGCGAGTCCGCCGGCATCACGATGGTAGCGGGAATGCCGAACAGCCGCGCCACTGTCGCGACTGCGATCGCGTGATTGCCGGATGAAAAAGCGATCACGCCGCGTGCGCGCACCTCGGGCGACAGCGCCGAGATCGCGTTGCCGGCGCCGCGCATTTTGAACGCGCCCCCACGCTGCAAGCATTCCGCCTTCACCCACACCTTCGCGCCGATCGCCGCGTCGAGCGCATCGTTGCGCAGCAGCGGCGTGCGAATGGCGATGCCCTTGATGCGTTCGGCCGCAGCCTTCACGTCTTCAATAGTCGGGATCATCAGGAGCCTCTCGGTTTAGCGCGGCGCGTCGGCGGCGCTGTCAGCGGATCGTCTGGCCAGGGATGTTTCGGATAGCGCCCGCGCATCTCGCTGCGCACCGCTGCATACGATCCGCGCCAGAAGCCCGGCAAGTCCTTCGTCGTTTGCACTGGCCGATGCGCTGGCGAAAGCAGTCGCAAGGTCAGCGGCGCGCTGCCATTCGCGACCGTAGGATGGCGATCGACGCCAAACATTTCCTGCAAGCGCACCTCGAGTGCCGGGCCGCCCTCAGCCTCGTAATCGATGAGTAGCGATGAACCCGCCGCCGTCTCAAAGCGCGGCGGCGCCTCCGCATCAAGGCGACGACGCATATCGTACGACAGAGCATTCAACAGCGCTTGCGCGACTTGGACATCGCGCAGGTTCGACGCCATCGCCGGCGCCAGCCACTCATCAAGCGTCGCCAATAGCGCCGCATCGCTCCAATCCGGCCACGGCTCGCTTTCGAGCGTACGCATCAGCGCCACACGCGCCCTCACTTGGCGCGCACTCTCGTTCCAATCCAACAGCGCCAAGCCATCATCGCGCACAGCATCGAGCAGCGCTCGCTTCATCTCCTCGGCGCTGAGCTTCTCCAGCGGCGCTTCCGAAAGTACAATGCGCCCCAATCGTCGCGTTCGCCGCCCGCGCACGGCGCCGGACGCCGGATCAACCGTAACAGCAGCGCGCGTTTCGAGCTCGCCGCCGAACATCGCCTCGATGTCCGCCAGCGTGATCGGCGCGGCGAGCAATACTTGCGCGCGCCCTGCGGCGCCGGCGATATCGGCGATCACCAGAAACGGCTCACGGGCCAATGGCGATGCTTCATCCACTGCCGCGGCGCGTCCGTTGACCATCACGAAACCGGCGCCGCGCGCTTTCGCGACGCGGTCCGGGAAGGCGAACGCCAGCACTGCGCCAGAGCGCGCCTCATCCACTGCATCGCCAGCTCTGCCGCCAGCACGCCCGGCAATACGATCGGCCAGTTTCCGCGCAGCATCCGCGCGCTGACCGCGTTCGCCTTCGAAGCGATGCAGACGCTGCCGCAAGTCAGGATCGCGCCCGCCTAAGCCTTGTTCGGTCAGCAGCATGGCGATGCGCGCGGCGAGCAGCGCTTCGCCGTCCGCAGCCGCGGCGATCACCATATGCGCCAAGCGCGGCGACAACGGCAGACGCGCCACAGCTTCGCCATGCGCCGTTAAACGCCCGCTCTCATCCAGTGCGCCAATGCGCTTCAATAAGGCCAACGCCTCGTTCCACGCCGGCTTCGGCGGGGAATCGAGCCAGGCCAGCGCCGCTGGATCGCTGACGCCCCAGGCCCCGAGATCAAGCGCAAGGCCAGCGAGATCGGCGTCAAGAATTTCTGGTCGCTCGAACGCCGGCAGCGAACGCGTTTCGCCTTCGCTCCACAGCCGCCAACACACGCCCGGCTCCAAGCGTCCCGCGCGACCGGCGCGCTGCGTGATCGCCGCTTGGCTGGCGCGGACGGTTTCGAGACGCGACAAGCCAAGCGCCGGCTCATAGCGCGGGCGGCGCGCGAACCCAGCATCTACAACGATGCGAACGCCATCGATGGTGAGGCTGGTTTCCGCGATCGATGTGGCGAGCACAACCTTGCGGCGGCCCGCCGGTGCAGGCGAAATCGCGGCGTCCTGATCGGCAGCGCTCATCGCGCCGTAGAGCGGACGCACATCAACGTTTGGATCGCGCAAATCGGTGCGCAGCGCTTCCGCCGTACGCTCGATCTCGCGCACGCCTGGCAAAAACACGAGCGCGCTGCCGCTCTCGGACGCCAGCGCCGCGCGCACCGCTGCGGACACTTCCTGCTCCAGCCGCGCCCGGGAATCGCGTGGCCGATAGATATGCGCGACCGGAAACATCCGCCCTTCGCTAACGATCACTGGCGCGTCGCCCAAGAGCGCTGCGATCCGCGCTGCATCGAGCGTCGCCGACATCACCACGATCTTCAAATCAGGCCGCAGCGCGCTCTGCGTATCGCGCGCGAGCGCCAAGCCCAGATCGCCTTCGAGGCTGCGTTCATGAAATTCATCGAACAGTAGGGCGGCGATGCCCTTAAGTTCGGGGTCGTCCAGGACCATACGCGTGAACACGCCTTCAGTGACGACCTCGATGCGCGTCTTTGGGCCGATACGTGAATCGAGGCGTACGCGATAGCCGATCGTATCGCCAACACGTTCCCCGCGTTCGCTGGCCATTCGCGCCGCCGCCGCGCGCGCCGCGATCCGGCGCGGCGAAAGCAGCACGATCTTGCCGGCGCGCGCCCAATCCTCGCCGAGCAGCGCCGGCGGCACGCGCGTCGTCTTGCCGGCGCCGGGCGGCGCGACCAGCACGGCCTCGCTCCGCCGCGTCAACGCAGCGCGCAAGTCAGGCAGAACCTCCTCAACCGGCAGCATGGCGCGGGATTAGCCGGTTGCGCCGTCCATGTCTTGCCGCATTGGCGTGCCTTGGTCCGCCGCGCTATAGGCAAGCCGAACAGGTTCCGGAGCAGGACATGGCGCAGAGTTTCGCACGCTTTCTGATGGCAGGATTACTCACGGTCGCGGTCGCGGCGTGCTCGACCGGACGCACGTCCGACACACGGCGCGGCGTAAGCGACGCGGCCTACATTCCGTTCCGCGATGTCGGGCTGATCCGCCCGGAGATTCCGCTGCTCCTGCGCAATCTTCAATATCCCTACGCCACCGCCACGCTGACCAATTGCGCCGCCGTAACGCGCGAGATTGGCCAGCTCGATGCGGTGCTCGGCCCGGAGAGCTATCAGCCAGGCCCGAACCGCAACATCTGGGACCGGAGCGGTGACTTCGCCGAAGAGCAAGTCATCGACGCCGCCGAGAGCACCGCGCAAGATCTTATCCCGTTCCGCTCCTGGGTGCGGCGCATTTCCGGCGCCAGCCGGGCCGAACGCGACGCGCTGCGCGCCGTCGCCAACGGTCAGCAGCGGCGCACGTTCCTGCGCGGCTACGGCGCCTCGCTTGGTTGCCCCAGCATGATCCCGCCGCCACCGCCGGGCGTACACGCAGCGCGCACGCCGGATGAGCGGCCGGTGAACTAGTCGTCGCTGGAGCGTTGTTGCCCCGCGCCGAACTGAGCGCGGAATTCCGACAGCCGTCCCTCGGCGATGGCGCTGCGCAGGCGCATCATCAGGGATTGGTAGTAAGCGATATTGTGCCACGAGAGCAGGACTTGGCAGAGCAGTTCGCCCGTCTTGAACAAGTGGTGCAGGTACGCCTTCGAATAATCGCGGCTCGCCGGGCAATCGATGCTGGCGTCGAGCGGCGAAAGGTCCTCCGCGAAGCGTGCATTCTTGATGTTGAGCGGGCCTTGATCTGTCCAAGCTTGGCCATGGCGACCTGAACGCGTCGGCAGCACGCAATCGAACATATCGATCCCACGCGCTACGCTCTCCACAATATCGATCGGCTTGCCGACGCCCATCAGATAGCGCGGCCGGTCTTGCGGCAAAAACGGCGTCGTCACGTCGAGCGTCGCCAGCATTTCGGCGTGCCCTTCGCCGACGGCGAGACCGCCAATGGCGTAACCATCAAAGCCTTCCGCGACGAGCGTCTCAACTGAACGGCGCCGTAGTTCAGGATCGGTGCCGCCCTGCACGATGGCGAAGAGGTTCTGCGTCTCGCGTGCGCCGAAGGCGGTCTTGCAGCGTTTGGCCCAACGCAGCGAAAGCTCCATCGCTTCCTGCACGCGCTCACGCGGCGCCGGCAGAGCTGGGCATTCGTCCAGTTGCATGACGATATCCGCACCGATCTGGTCGGCCTGGATGGTCATGCACGATTCCGGCGTCAACCGGTGCGTGCTGCCGTCGACATGACTCTGAAACCTGACCCCATCCTCGTCGAGCTTACGCAACTGCGCCAGCGACATGACTTGATAGCCGCCGCTATCGGTGAGGATCGGCCCGTCCCAGCGCATGAACGCATGCAAACCACCGAGCCGCGCCATGCGCTCGCCGCCCGGACGCAGCATCAGATGATAAGTGTTGCCGAGGATTATATCAGCGCCAGTCGACTTCACCTGATCGACAGTGAGCGCTTTCACCGTGCCTGCCGTACCCACAGGCATGAAGGCCGGCGTGCGAATGTCGCCGCGCGGCGTGCGCAGCACACCAGTGCGCGCTGCACCGTCGCGGGCGTGAATGTCGAGGGGGAAGCCGCTCATCGCGGCCGCCATAACAGGCTGGCGTCGCCATAGGAATAGAAGCGGTAGCCGTGCGCGATCGCGTGCGCATAAGCCGCTTTCATGCGCTCCAAGCCGGCGAAGGCGGAGACAAGCATAAACAGCGTCGAACGCGGCAGATGGAAATTGGTCCACAGGCCATCGACGACGCGGAAGTGATAGCCTGGCGTAATGAAAATGTCTGTCGGCCCACTCTCGGCGCGGACGACCCCCGCTTCATCGGCGGCAGACTCGAGCGATCGAAGCGCTGTTGTGCCAATCGCAATCACGCGTCTCCCTTCGCGTTTGGCGCGGTTGATTGCGTCGGCGGCGCGAGGGGAAATCTCGCGCCACTCGCTATGCATCTTATGCTCAGCCGTGTCGTCGACCTTCACCGGCAGAAACGTGCCGGCGCCGACGTGCAGCGTCACATGCACACGCTCCACGCCCGCCGCATCGAATGCTGCGAGAAGCCCCGGCGTGAAGTGCAACCCCGCCGTCGGCGCGGCAATGGCGCCGTCGTGGGCGGCGTAGATGGTTTGGTAGTCCGCCCGATCCTGTTCGTCCTCGCCGCGCTTGGCTGCGATGTACGGCGGCAGCGGCATCACACCGGCGGCGGCAATGGCGGCGTCAAGATCGGGGCCTGCAAGATCGAAGGCCAATGTGATCTGACCATCCTCGCTCTTGGCGACAACGCTTGCGTCAAGCGCGCCTGCTAAACAGTCGCGACCTTCAGTCACGCCAAAACGCAAGCGGTCGCCCTCTTTCAGCCGCTTGCCGGGCTTGGCCAGCGCTTTCCAACGCGAGGGTGAAAGCCGCTCGAGCAGCGTCGCTTCGATATCGACGACATTGCCCTCCCGCTCGCGCACGCCCTTCAGGCGCGCTGGGATTACCCGCGTGTCGTTGAAGACGAGCAGATCGCCAGCCCGAAACAGGCTCGGCGCATCACGCACCACGCGATCCTCAAATCCGCCATCCTCAAGCACATGCAACAAGCGCGCGCTGTCACGCGGCCGCGCTGGACGCAGCGCGATCAGGTCTTCCGGCAGTTCGAAATCAAAGAGGTCGACGCGCATTTCAGGCGCCAGATATCAGACAATCAGACACCTGACACCCGACACTCACTCCGCGCGCGCACTGACGATCTTGCCAGGCGTGCGCGGCGGCTCGCCTTTCGGCAGCGCATCGACGGCGTCCATCCCTTCTTCGACCACGCCCCAGACAGTGTATTGCTTATCGAGGAAGCGCGCGTCGTCGAGGCAGATGAAGAACTGGCTGTTGGCCGAGTTCGGATCGTTGGTGCGGGCCATCGAGCAAACGCCGCGCACGTGGGCCTCGGCGTTGAATTCCTGCTTCAAGTTCGGCTTCGAGGACCCACCGGTGCCGTTGAAGTTCTTGCCGTCGCCGCCCTGGGCCATGAAGCCCGGAATGACGCGGTGAAAGGGCACGTTGTTGTAATAGCCCTCGTTCGCCAGTTCGCCAATGCGTTGGACATGGGCCGGCGCGAGGTCCGGGCGCAGTTTGATCTTCACCGTGCCGGTGTCGAGCTCAAGCGTCAGGGTATGAAAGGAATGATCGACCACCAGCGTCTCTCTCTGTTTTCATCGCGTGGAACACGCGCGGGGATTTGAACGTCACAGACCGAGAAGTCCGCGGCGCGACGGCGGCGGGTTTCATCGACCAAGTCGCGAAACTCCGGCCCGTCAGTGCGCAGCACGTAGATCGGCGCGCGCTCGGGCTCCGGCACGTCCGCTGCGATGCGCACCGCGAGCATGCGGTCGGGATTGGGCGGCGGGCTGCCGACCGCAATCTGCATCACCGCCTCTTGCCCCCACACGACACGACCGAAAATCGAATAGCGCTTGTCGAGATCGGAATTCGGCGCGCGCATGATGAAGAACTGACTGTTGGCGGAGTTTGGATTCTCCGAGCGCGCCATCGACACGACACCGGGGCAGTGCAGCGCATTGGCCGCCACGCGGCCATCGGCCGTTACGCCCATTTGCGCATCCGGTTGGCTCTCGATCGGCAGCGCCTTGTAAAAGCCGAGCCGCGCGCCGCCTTGGATCGCGGCCTCCACGAACGGCATGTCCGGCCCGCGGCGGAAGCGAAACTCTTCGCGCACGTCCGGCAGAGTCGATGCGCCCTCGCCGGTGCCGAGCGGGTCGCCAGTCTGGGCCATGAAGCCATCGACGACGCGGTGGAAGATGCGGCCGTCGTAAAATCCCGCGCGTGTCAGCGTTTTGATGCGCTCGACGTGCCGGGGGGCGATTTCCGGATAAAGTTCCACCACGATGCGGCCATGGACCGTATCGATGTAAAGCGTGCTCTCCGGATCGAGCTGGCGCCAGTTGCGCGGGTCCGGCGCCGATTGCGCGGACGCGATGTCGAATACACCCGACAAGCCCAGCGCCAAAAGGCACGCGGCCAGAAATCCACCCAAGCGCAGCATTTACGACACCCCGAACTTTGCCTTCAGTCGTCCTTCTACTTCTTGAGGCACGAAGTGCGCGACGCTTCCTTGCAGTCGCGCGATTTCCTTGACCAACCTGGACGCGATCGCCTGGTGCGTCGGGTCGGCCATGAGAAATACCGTTTCGATGGCGGGATTGAGCTTCTGGTTCATGCCCACCATGGCGAATTCGTACTCGAAGTCGGCGACTGCTCTAAGTCCCCGGACGATTATATGCGCCCCTACGCTCTCGGCGAATGACATCAGCAATGTGTCAAAAGGTTGAATGACGATCTCGGCCTCGCCTTTGATCTTGGCGCACTGCTCCTCGACCATCTCCACCCGCTCTTCGAGACTGAAAAGCGGGCTCTTTTCCTCGTTGATGGCGACGCCGATGACGAGCCGATCAACCAGCGTGGCGGCGCGGGCGATGATATCCACATGCCCGTTGGTGGGCGGGTCAAAGGTGCCCGGATAAAGGCCGACGCGAACCCGTTTCGTCACTCGCCGGCCTCCTCAGCATCCGCTTCGCCGGCCTCCGCAGTCTCTCCGCCCAGAGCCTCAAGGCGCTCCGACGCCACGACGTGCTCGTCGTCGCCGACATTGATCAAGATCACGCCCTGCGTGGCGCGGCCGGCGATTCGGATTTGATCGACGGCAGTGCGGATGAGCTGGCCCTTATCGGTGACCAGCAACAATTCCTCGGCGTCCCTCACCGGGAAGGATGCGACGAGACGTGCGTCGCCGGTCAGGCGATGCGCGATCAGGCCTTTGCCGCCGCGATTGGTGACGCGGTATTCGTAGGCCGACGCACGCTTGCCCAAGCCATTTGAGGTGACAGCCAGGATGAATTGCTCCTGCGTCTTCAGCCAAGCGAGGCGCTCGAACGGCGTCGCTTCGCCTTCGCTCTCGGGCGCGCCCTCTTCCGCTTCAACTTCCACATCGCCGCGATCTTGCGCGTCCCACTTGAAGTAGTCGTTCACTTCCTTGGTGGTGACATCGACGTGCTTGAGGACGCCCATGCCAATGACGCTATCGCCATCGGCCAGCGTGATGCCGCGCACGCCAGTGGAATCGCGGCCCTTGAACACGCGTACATCGGTGGTGCGGAAGCGCACGCACTGACCGTTCGCAGTGGTCAGCAGAACGTCGTCGTCTTCCGAGCAGATTTGCACTTCGACAATGCCATCGCCCTCGTCGGGCTTCATGGCGATCTTGCCGTTGCGGTTGACCTGCACGAAATCGCTGAGCTTGTTGCGCCGCACGCCGCCTGAGCGCGTAGCGAACATCACATCGAACTTGTCCCAATCGCGCTCGTCTTCCGGCAACGCCATGACGGACGTGATCGTCTCGCCCGCTTCGAGCGGGAAGAGATTGACCAGCGCGCGGCCTTTGGTGCGGGGGTCTCCCGCCGGCAGGCGCCAGGTCTTCATTTTGTAGACCATGCCCGAGGACGAGAAGAACAGGATCGGCGCGTGTGTGGACGCCGCGAAGATCCGGGTGACGAAATCCTCGTCCTTCATCGTCATGCCGGAGCGGCCGCGGCCGCCGCGGCGCTGCGTGCGATAGGCGGCCAGCGGCGTGCGCTTGACGTAGCCGCCATGCGTGACAGTGACGACCATCTCTTCGCGCGGGATCAGCGATTCATCGTCGATGTCGCCGTCGGATTCCGAGAATTGCGTGCGGCGCGGAACGCCGAACGCATCTTTCACCGCGATTACTTCCTCGCGAATGATGCTCTGGATGCGCTCGCGCGAGCCGAGGATCGAGAGCAATTCCTTGATCTCGTCGGCGATCTCATTGGCCGCCTTGGCGATGTCTTCGCGGCCGAGGCCGGTCAGGCGCGCAAGCTGCAGCGCCAGAATGGAACGCGCTTGTTCGTCCGAAAGCCGGATCTTGTCGCCATCGGCGACAACCGTGCGTGGATCGGCGATCAGCGCGATCAACGGCATCATGTCCCCAGCCGGCCAGTCGCGCGCCAGCATGCGCTCGCGCGCCGTGGCGGGATCGGGGCTTTCGCGGATGAGCTTGATGACTTCGTCAATATTGGCGACGGCGATTGCGAGGCCCACGGTTTCGTGGCCGCGCTTGCGCGCTTTCGCCAAGCGGAACTTGGTGCGGCGGGTGACGACCTGTTCGCGGAAGCCAAGGAAGATTTCGAGAATCTTGCGCAGGCCCATTTGCTCGGGCTTGCCCTGGTTCAGCGCCAGCATGTTGACGCCGAAAGACGTCTGCAGTTGCGAGAAGCGATAGAGCTGGTTCAGCACCACGTCGGCCACCGCGTCGCGCTTCAGCTCAACCACGAGCCGCACGCCCAAACGATTGGACTCGTCGCGCACTTCGGCGATGCCTTCGATGCGCTTCTCGCGCACCTGCTCGCCGATCTTCTCGACCATCTCCGACTTGTTCACCTGATACGGAATTTCGGTGAACACGAGCGCCTCGCGCCCGCGGATGGTTTCAATGTGATGGCGCGCGCGGATCGCGACCGAGCCACGCCCGGTCATCAGCGCCATGCGGGCGCCGGCGCGGCCGAGAATTTCGCCGCCGGTTGGGAAATCGGGTCCTGGCACGATATCGAGCAAATCGAGATCGGAAATGTTGGGATTGTCGATCAGCGCCACGGCGGCGTCGATCACTTCGTTCATATTGTGCGGCGGGATGTTGGTCGCCATGCCGACCGCGATACCGCCGCCGCCATTGACCAGCAGGTTCGGGAAGCGCGCCGGCAGCACTGTCGGCTCTTTGGTGGAGCCGTCATAGTTATCCTGAAAGTCGACCGTGCCTTCGTCGATGTCATCCAACAGCGCGCGCGCGGACTTGGCGAGCCGCGCTTCGGTGTAGCGCATCGAGGCCGGCATATCGCCATCGATCGAGCCGAAATTGCCCTGGCCATCGATGAGCGGCAGGCCCATCGAGAAATCTTGCGCAAGACGCACCAGAGTCATGTAGATCGCCTGGTCGCCGTGCGGGTGGTAGTTGCCCATCACTTCGCCGACCGATTTGGCGCTCTTGCGATAGGCCTTGTCGTGCGTGTTCCCGGTCTCATCCATGGCGTAGAGGATGCGACGGTGCACAGGTTTCAGGCCGTCGCGCGCATCAGGCAGCGCGCGCGACACGATCACGCTCATCGCGTAATCGAGGTAAGAGCGCTTCATCTCATCTTCGATGGTGATGAGGGTGACGCCCTTGGGGAGCTGGGGACCGCCGGTATCGGCGGGATCGGACGTGTCTGACACGGGATCCGGTCTAAATCTGGAGTTCAGGAGTTGATGAGTAAGGCGACCAAAAAATCGCCGTCGAATCCATCGGAAACTAACATTGTGACGCCCCCGTCGCAAACCAAGGAAGCCGTCATGCGCCGCATCGCCGCCATCATAGTCGCAAGTCTCCTCAGCGCCTGCGCGAGTTCCGCCGGGAGCCGCGACTACACGCCGGCCGCGGCCCCGCGCACAGCCTGGATCGTGGGGACCGACGGGGCGGCAATCGGGCAAGCCACTTTCACCGACGGTCCGCACGGCGTGTTGATTCGCATGGAGTTTTTGCCAAACGCTCTACCGGCCGGCTGGCACGGCCTGCACCTGCATCAACGCGGCGACTGCTCGGATTTCGCTGCCGGGTTTCAAGCCTCAGGCGCCCACGAGCGTATGGACCATGCGGCCGTCCATGGCCTCATGAACCCCGCGGGCCCCGAAGCCGGCGATTTACCCAACATCTTTGCAACGCCCGCCGGACCTTTCGCGGCGGAAGTCTTCGCCTCGGGCGTGGTGCTCGGCGGCGAGCGCATCGCGGGCAACGCCAATCGCCACGCCCGCGCACCGCTCCTCGACGAGGATGGGTCCGCACTGCTGATCCATGCCGGGCCGGACGACCACGTCACCCAGCCCATTGGCGGCGCGGGCGCCCGTATTGCGTGCGCCGCGCTCACGCGTCTGCCCTAGGCTTGGTCCGGCGTTTGCGCTGGCGCGATCGGCTTGAACCGCCGCTCCGCCAACGCCACCAGCGCCACCCCGGCAAGCGTCATCGCCGCGCCGATCAAAATTTGCACGCTGATCCGGTCACCCAAAATGACCGCCGCGAGCGCAAACGAGATAACCGGCGTCAGCAGCAAATAAGGCGTCGTGCGCGACACCTCGTACTTTTGCAGCAGCTTGAACATAAAGGCGTTGGCGATGATCGAGGAGACGATCGCGCCGAAGATTATGAAGGCCCAAATGCTCCAATGCGCGTGTTGCGCCGCTTCGACGTGTCCGCGCTCGAACGTGAGAGACGCAACCGAGAGCGTCGGCGCGGCGGCAAGGGCGATCCAGGCTTGGGTCGCCCACGGATCGAGCCCGCCGCCCAGCTTGCGCACCAACACCGTGCCGAACCCGTAGGCGGCCGAAGCAAGTCCGACTAGAAAGAGCGGCCAGCTCTGCGCGAACACCGCCGGATCGAAATTCATCGAAGCCGCGCCCAGGAACGCCAAACCTACGCCCGCCCATCGCAAGCCGCCAACGCGCTCACCCAACAAAAGCGCCGCAAACACCACCGACGCCGGCGCCCACAACTGCATCGCCACGATCATTGGCGGCATGTCTGTCGCCATCTTCAGACCGATCGACTGAATGGCGAAGTGCAGCGGGCCGATGAAAGCGAGCATGGCGAAGAAGAGCGGCAATTGCCCCTTCGGCGGCGGCTTGATCCACCAGATGAGCGCGACAAGCACCACGGCAAACCGCGTCGCCGCCATCATCATCGCCGGCAGCGCATCGAGCGCGAGCTTCGCCAGAATGTTGTTCACGCCCCAGATGAGCGCGATCGACAGCAGCATCGCCAGATCAAGCGGTGCGAAAGCGCGGGAGGACGTAGTCACCGGCGAGCGCTACGCCTGGCCGCCTCGTCGCGCAAGCGGTCACGCCGCGAGTTCTTCGCGCACCTGGGCTGCGATTTCGTAGGCCCGCACGCGGGCGGCGTGATCATGAATGTGAGACGCCAAGATGAGTTCGTCCGGCTGCGTGCGGGCTATGAAGGCTTGCAGCGCCGCCTTCACGGTCGCGGGCGAACCGATGGCGGAACAGGAAAGCACTTCATTCAACGATGCGCGCTCGGCCTCGCTCAGCGTCGACTCGAAGGCTGGGTCGGGCGGTTGCAGTTTGCGTGGGATACCGCGACGGAGGCTGGCGAACGCTTGCATCAATGACGTCGCCAAGAAGCGCGCTTCGTCGTCGGTCGGCGCGGCGAAGATGTTGAAGCCGAGCATGACGTAAGGCCTCGCCAACTGCTCGGACGGCTGGAACGCGCTGCGATAAATCTCGATCGCGCTCATCATCTGCGCCGGCGCGAAGTGCGACGCGAACGCGTACGGCAAGCCGAGTGCTGCCGCCATTTGCGCGCCGAATGTCGATGAACCGAGCATCCAGAGCGGCACATTGGCGCCTTCGCCCGGCACCGCACGCACGATTTGGCGCGGCTGCGCCGGCGCGAGCAGCGCTTGCAACTCCATCACGTCCTGCGGAAACCGATCCTCGCCGCCGACAAGCGTGCGCCTGAGCGCCATCGCGACGCGTTGATCACCGCCAGGCGCTCGTCCGAGTCCGAGATCGATGCGGCCAGGGAAGAGCGCGTCCAGCGTGCCGAATTGTTCGGCGATCACGATCGGCGCGTGATTGAGCAACATAATGCCCCCCGCGCCAACACGTATCGTCTTCGTCGCCGCCGCCGCGTTCTGAATGCACAGCGCCGTCGCCGAGCTAGCGATGCCGGGCATGTTGTGATGCTCGGCCAACCAGAAACGCTTGTATCCGAACCGCTCGGTTTGGATCGCCAGATCGCGCGAATTGGCCAGCGCTTGCGCAACCGTGCCGCCCTCGACAATGGGCGCGAGATCAAGGACCGAGAAAGGGATCATGGGCGCGATATGGGCGCTTCAGGCGATCAAACCTAGTCCCACCAAAAGAACCACCAATCGTCGTTCATCAGGTAGGCGCCCAACTCGGTCAGCGTCGATTCATTGAGGACGTCACTGCAAAATAGCTGGTGCTCGCGAGCGAGCACCAGCGCCTCGTCACGCGACGCCGGCCCTCGTTGCACGCGAATGTTCATCACATCATGGCCGAGGCCGACCACTTCCGCGCCGTATCGATCGCGCCACGACCGCAGCGCGGCGACCTGGACCGCCGCCTCAGGACAATCATTCCATCCGCCCGACCGCAGATAAGCTGGCGCGGCTGTCGCGTCCTGGGTTGGAAGGATCGCGATGTGCACGCGATCGATTGGCTCGCGCGAGAAATCTTCCGCGACCGTCAGCCCCATCGTGCCTGACACTTCATCCGGCCATTCGCCAATCGGCGCCTCGACTGACTCGATGTCGCCGATTTGCGGGTACTTCGCCCGCAGCAGTTCGAGTTCGCGCGCTTTCATGACCCGGAACGTGTCAGGGAAATTGATCTCGGCCGCGCGGCTGAGGATGAGTTCGACCGAAGGGTGCTCGGCGGAACTCAACGCCATGAACTCTTCGGTCATGGCGAGCGCGCCCGCATTGCCGATCACGACCGGCATTCCCGCGCCGCTGGCCTTTATGCGCTCAAAGGCGGCAAGGGCATCCGCCCCATGCACGATCTCAAGCGGGTACGGAAAACGCCTGCGTGCGCTTTCGTACTCCGCTTTCGACCGTGGCTCGAATTCGTCCATGGACGAATTCTACATCAGAACGGAATTTCGTCGTCCAGATCTTGGCTGAAGCTTTCGCGTGGGGCGTCGCTGGAGCGCTTGGCGCCTGATTTCGCGGCGAAGCCGCCGCCCTCGTCGTCATAAGACTTGCCGCCGCCGTCGCCCTTGCCGCCCAGCATGGTGAGTTCGCCGCGGAACTTCTGCAGCACGACCTCTGTCGAGTACTTCTCGACGCCGTTCTGCTCATATTTGCGGGTCTGCAGCTGGCCCTCGATGTAAACCGTCGAGCCCTTCTTCAAGTACTGCTCCGCCACCTTCGCGATGTTCTCGTTGAAGATCACGACGCGGTGCCACTCGGTCTTTTCCTTGCGCTCGCCGGATTGCTTGTCGCGCCAGCTTTCCGACGTGGCGATCGAGAGATTCACCACCGGATCGCCGTTGTTGAGCTTCCGAACTTCCGGGTCCTTGCCCAAATTACCGACCAAAATCACTTTGTTGACGCTGCCAGCCATCGCCGACCTCCTGTTTCCTGCGCTGTACTCGATGGATGAGGCGACCAACCCGGACCCAGTATGTTTGGCCGGACCGATGTTCTCTCTATGTTCTATAATCCGACTCGCCCCAGAGGTAAAGAGGCGTTAACCAGCCGAACCGAATTGGGTGGGATCGACCCAGCAACGATCAGCGTAAGCCGCTGCATACGCCGCCTGTTCTCTTATTGTTCTTGATGTCCCGGCGACTCTGGATACTAAATATGGTGTCCGGCGCGGGGCTCGCGGCGGACCCTCGAAAGACCGGAATGACCATCAGAGCGCCCGCCCTGTTCGTCGGCCATGGCTCGCCGATGAACGCGATCGAAGACACGCCCTCGGCTCGCGGCTGGGCGGAGATCGCTACGCGCTTTGAACGGCCGCGCGCGATCGTCGTAATCTCGGCGCACTGGGTCACGGAGGGGGTGCGCGTCACCTCGAACGCGCAACCGCGCACCATCCACGATTTTGGTCGAGGCTTCCCGCAGGCCCTGTTCGACGTTCAATACCCCGCGCCTGGCGATCCGGACCTAGCGCAACAGATCGTCTCACGCCTCTCAGCCTTCGGCGCAAAACTCGACGATAGTTGGGGCCTCGATCATGGCGCCTGGAGCGTGCTGCGCCGTATGTATCCCGACGCCGACGTGCCGATCGTTCAGCTCAGCCTCGACGCACGGCGCCCGCCCGAAGAGCACTACGCCATCGGCCAGGCGCTCGCCGATCTTCGGGACGAGAACGTGCTGATCCTCGCCGCCGGCAATATCGTACACAACCTACCCGCCTTCTTCCGAACCAATCAGCTTGAGCCCTGGGTGCATGCGTTCGATGCTTTCATCACCAATGCGGCGCAAAGCGGCGACGATGCGGCCGTGCTGAACTACGCCGCGCGCTCGGATGCGCGCGAAGCGGCGCCCGATTGGGAGCATTTCTTTCCCGTCTTCTATGCGCTCGCCGCGCGCCGCGACCGCGAGAACGCTTACATCTTCAATCAACACTACGATCCCGGAATCTCGATGACCGCATTCGCCTACGGCCTGCCAGCATGAGAGACGCGCTCACCCACATTCGCGTCCGCGGGGCCCGCGAACACAATCTCAAAGGCGTCAACGTCGATATTCCACGTAACGAACTGGTAGTGATCACCGGCCTCAGCGGCAGCGGAAAGTCCTCGCTCGCCTTCGACACGATCTACGCCGAAGGCCAGCGCCGCTACGTGGAATCACTGTCGGCCTATGCGCGTCAGTTCCTGGAGCTGATGCAGAAGCCGGACGTCGATTCCATCGAAGGCCTCTCACCCGCCATCTCGATCGAGCAAAAAACGACATCGCGCAATCCGCGCTCGACCGTCGGCACCGTCACCGAAATTTACGACTACATGCGCCTGCTGTGGGCGCGTGTCGGCATTCCTTATTCACCAGCCACCGGCCAACCGATCGCCGCCATGCAAGTCAGCGAAATGGTGGACCGGATCATGGCGCTGCCGGAGGGTACGCGCCTCTATTTGCTCGCGCCGGTCGTGCGCGACCGCAAGGGCGAATACAAAAAGGAAATGGCCGAGTACCTACGCAAAGGCTATCAGCGCGCCAAGATCGATGGCGACTTCTACGAACTCTCCGAACCGCCGACGCTCGACAAGAAGTTCAAGCACGACATCGACATAGTCGTCGATCGCATAGCGGTGAAAGCCGGCATCGAAACGCGGCTGGCGGACTCACTCGAACAAGCGCTGAAGCTCGCCGACGGCATCGCCTTCGCGGAGATCGCCTCCAAGAACGAAGACGCGACCGGCAAAGCCACGCTGAAGAACAAGGCCGGCGCGCCAGAGCGGCTGATCTTCAGTCAGAAGTTCGCGTGCCCCGTTTCTGGCTTCACCATTCCGGAGATCGAGCCGCGCCTCTTCTCGTTCAACAATCCAGCCGGCGCATGCCCCGCCTGCGACGGCCTTGGCGTGCAACTCAAGTTCGACGCCGATATGGTCGTGCCCGATCACGACAAAACATTGAAGGAAGGCGCTGTCGCGCCGTGGGCGAAGGGTCCGTCGCCACTCTATGCGCAAACGCTCGAAGCGCTGGCCAAACACTACAAGGCAAAGAGCACCACGCCATGGCGGGACCTGCCGAAGGAACTGAAGCAAGCGATCCTTCACGGCACCAAGGACCCGATTAAGTTCGTCTATGACGATGGCGTACGCCGCTACGAGACGACCAAGAATTTCGAAGGCGTGCTGCCGAACCTCGAACGCCGCTGGAAAGAAACCGACTCCGCTTGGGTGCGTGAAGACTTGGAGCGCTACCAGAGCGAAGCGCCGTGCCCGAGCTGCGAAGGCAAGCGCCTAAAGCCCGAAGCGCTCGCGGTGAAAGTCGCCATGAGCGATATCGCGACGGCCTCGACGCTCTCCATTCGCAATGCGCGCGATTGGTTCGGTTCGCTGAACGATCAGCTGACGCCGAAGCAGCAGGAGATTGCGGTCCGCATTCTGAAAGAGATCAACGATCGGCTGCGCTTTCTTGTCGATGTCGGGCTCGATTATCTCTCGCTCGGCCGCGCTTCCGGCACGCTGAGCGGCGGCGAAAGCCAACGCATCCGCCTCGCGTCGCAGATCGGCTCTGGGCTCACCGGCGTGCTTTACGTTCTCGACGAGCCAAGCATTGGCCTGCATCAGCGCGACAACACGCGGCTCTTGGAGACACTTCGCCGTCTGCGCGATCTCGGCAATTCGGTGCTGGTCGTCGAACACGACGAAGAAGCGATCATGACGGCCGACCACGTCATCGACATGGGACCCGCCGCTGGCATTCATGGCGGCACGATCATCGCCGAAGGCACGCCGGATCAGATCCAGAAAAACAAGAACTCGATCACCGGCGCCTACCTCACTGGCCGCCGCGAGATCGCCATTCCGGATAAGCGCCGTTGGGTGAACAAGAAACGGCTGATCACTGTTAAAGGCGCGCGCGGCAACAATCTCCAGAACGTCGACGCGGAGATTCCGCTCGGCACGTTCACGTGCGTCACCGGCGTCAGCGGCGGCGGCAAATCCACGCTCGTGATTGAGACGCTCTTCAAGGCCGTCTCGCGCCAATGGCACGGCGCGGGCGACGTGCCAGCGGAGCACGACACGATCCAGGGCCTGGAACACATCGACAAGATCATCGATATCGACCAATCGCCGATCGGCCGCACGCCGCGCTCGAACCCTGCCACCTATACCGGCGCGTTCACGCCGATCCGCGACTGGTACGCGGCGCTGCCGGAATCGAAGGCGCGCGGCTATGGGCCGGGGCGTTTCTCCTTCAACGTCAAAGGTGGCCGCTGCGAGGCGTGCCAGGGCGACGGCGTCATCAAGATCGAGATGCACTTCCTGCCGGACGTTTACGTCACCTGCGATACCTGCAAGGGCAAACGCTACAATCGCGAGACGCTTGAAGTGCGCTACAAGGGCAAGTCCATCTCCGACGTTTTGGACATGACAGTCGAAGAAGGCGCGAACCTCTTCAACGCCGTGCCGAGTATTCGGGACAAGCTGGAGACGCTAAAGCGCGTCGGCCTCGGCTATGTTCATATCGGCCAGCAAGCGACGACGCTGTCCGGCGGCGAAGCACAGCGCGTGAAGCTCTCGAAGGAGCTCTCAAAGCGCGCGACCGGGCGGACGCTCTACATTCTCGATGAACCAACCACTGGGCTTCACTTCGAAGACGTGAAGAAGCTCCTCGAAGTGCTGCATGAACTGGTCGACAACGGCAATTCGGTGCTGGTGATCGAGCACAATCTCGACGTCATCAAAACCGCCGACTGGGTCATCGATCTCGGCCCCGAGGGCGGTGACGGCGGCGGCAAGATCGTGGCGCTCGGCACGCCGGAAGATGTTGCCAAGGTCAAAGCCAGCCACACCGGCCGCTACCTTGCCGACGCGTTGAAACGCCACGGCGAGCGCAACAAGGCGCAGGGTCCGAAACCAAAGGCTGCAGCCGCCGAAGCGCCCGCGCCGAAGACGCGCAAAAAAAAGAGCGCCGCGGGTTAAGCGGCGCTCCTCCCTTTATTGCCGAGGCAGGCGCTCAACATTGGGCGCGCCGGGCGTGATGCGGATTACGGTGCGGCCTTCGACCACTACCGGCGGGCCGTCGTCGGCGCCGCTCGGCGGCGTTATGGAAAACGTGTAAGACGTCGTCGTTTCGCGCGCCATGCCGGTGCTAAGATCGACGATGCCTGTCGTGGTTTCTTCATAGCGGAGATTGATCGCGCTCACGATCGGTTCGATCAAAGCGCTCAACGCCGCAGCGCTCTCGGGATCGCCGCTCGCCGCCGCGACAGGCTCGACAAGGTTTGTCGTCAAGAACTGACTCATCGCCAACACTGTCGCGCGCGCGCTGGCTTCATCGAGCGACACTTGGCGCACGATCGTCGCGCTGTTGTCGCGTTGATTGATCCGCTCCAACCGCATCGTGCCGACATAGCGCAAAGGCGGGGCGCCGAAAGGCATTTCGAGATCAACCGAAACCGGCACGCTCTCGCGGCGCGTCAGGGTCCGACCTTGCAGCAGGGCCGGCGTGTCGATCATCGCTAGAGATGCGCCGGCGTCACTGGGGTCAATATTGTCCAACAACGCGGCGATGCCGCGCAGCACCGGCCCTCGTAGTGTCGCCCAATCAATGGCCGGCGCGGCAGCTTCGACCATGTCTTCTTCGTCACTCTTGCGACCAGGCTCGGCCGGCTCGATCGCGACCGGCGCCGGGACATCCGTTTCCGCTGGCGCCGGCATCAGGCGCGCGAACGCATCCGCCATCAGCACGACGTTTTCCAAACGGTCGCGCCAGAGCGGCCAGTTCGCCATCTCCAAGCAGCGGCCATACGCATCAACACGGCACTCAAAGCCCACGTCCGTGCCTATGCGTAGCGCCGCCGATACCGCTTGGTTGATCACGGTCCAATCAAGCGCCGCCGCCTCTTCTTCAAAACCGAAGCCGGTTGGCATGGCGTAGCTCATGCTCGCCGGCATGTAGCGCCACACGCGGTTCTCGGCGTCGACAATGTGGAGCGCGTACACGTGGGCGAGCGTCGCTTCGACGATTTGACCCGCGACATCGGTGGTTTGCGTTTGCTCGACGGCGACCGTGTAGATCTCGCCGGTCCGCACCTGCAGCGGCACGCCTGCCGTCTGCGCCGAAGCAATCGGCGTGGCCAAAAAAAGCGCGCAAACCAGCGCCAACGACGTTCTCAAGTTACGCATTTCGGTCCCCACCTAATGTGTTGTAATCGTCGCCACGCCTAAGTCGCCGGCGTGATCTTGCCTTCTTCCAGCGCCGCCTGCGCGGCGCGCGCATTGATGCCGTAAGTGGCCAGATAGGTGAAGGCCATCAAAATCAAGCCGACGACCTGCAGGACGCCGATGACGATCCAGTTCTGCGGTTGACTGAGCGATTGCACGTAGGTCTGCAAAACTTCGAGCACGAGAGCGTTGACGCGTTCCGGATCATTGACCGCAGACGCCAGATCCGGGGCAGCCGCGCCGAAAACGCTCGAGAACCAGACAACGGCGATCAGAATCGAGACGATGCCATAGATCAAATACACCAGCACGAACGAGCCAAGCAGCGCCCAGAATCGGTTCTTCGTCACCGTCCATGCTTGAAAGAAGGAGAACTTACGCCGCGCCACGGACGTCGCCGCCGCCGGCGCAAACCGCACCGCGAAATAGGCCATCAACGCGTATTGCACGAGATAGAAAACAGGCAGCGCCACCGCTACCGCTGTGATGTCGCCTGAGGCGGCAAACACGCCCGTCATCACGCCCAACACAATACTCATCGCGATCGAGAAGGCGATGTTGAGCAGGAACCACATCCAATAGGTCGACCAAACGCGGAACGTCGGCGCGCCAAGCGACAAACCCATGACGCCCACGCTCTCGCCGTGGATCATCCAGCGCAGGCAAGCCGCCTCATAGGCCGCGCACAAAATGTAGAACGGAAAAAGCCACAACAGCAGCGCGCCGAACATTGTGAAGAGACCAGGCGGCATCGCGACGTTCTGCATCGCCGCGGTATCGTTGGTGGCAGCGGCGGCGATGATCTCGCCATACCACTGCACCGCGGGCATCACGCTCGTCCAGAAAATGCCGACAAACGAGCCGAGCAAGACCACCATGCCGATGACGAAAGCGATGGTCGCGCCGAGCAACACGCCGCTCCGCTCACGCTTCCGAAACGCGAAAAACGTCGCATTCAGAGCTTGCCTGTCGGTCATGGTCGCCCCCCTTTGCCGCGCGGGGCGAACATGACTCGGCGAGGTCCCGAGATCAATCGCGGTTTCGCGACGCTTCGATGATCAAGGTGGGCACGCCACACGTCCCGTCCCGCGCAGTGAAAACCCGCGTGCCCGGCTTCATGCCGACGCGAACCTCGGAGACGCTGAAGCCGGCCTCAGACAACCGCGTCCGCGTCCCATCAGCGTCTTGAGAGCGCCAAGAGAGACCCCAAAGGCGATTGCCGGCGCCGCTCATGTCCTGGACGATCTCCACAATCAGATCGCCACAGCGGAAGAACATCAAGCGGCGATCGCCGATGGCGCGGTCGAGCCGCATGTCCAAACCAAGCCGCGCGCCAAAGAACGCCGCGACGCGATCCATCTCGTCGGCGCGGATGACGAGATGGTCGAGCGCCAGGATATCGCTCGGTGCATCGCCCGTCAGTTGTGCGTCGCGTTCGATAAAGAAGAGGCGCGCGCCACCTGTTGATGGCGTGTCCGCGCGAAAGCGCCGCCAGCGCAGAGCGCCTGCCTGGCCATCGCTGATCGCATCAGGGCGCAACCCATTGCGCTCGATGCGCCGATGCGCGCGGTCGATGTCGGAAACGGCGAAGGCGATGCTCATCAGCCCTTCGCCGCCGGCATCAATCGCCGCAGCGAGACGCCGTGCTGTTTCGCCTTCGCCAGCGGGCGCGATCAGTTCAACGGCCACGTTCGTTGTGACTATGAGCGCCGTGGCCACACCATCGCCGACGTAGCGATGCGCGACAGCGCGGCCGAGCAAACGCTGATACGCGACGACGCCTGCCTCCAGATCGCGCACGCCGATCACGACATGATCGACGCCCGCAATCAACGGCGCGTCAATCGCAACCGTCACGATTGCCCTGGAACAGCACACGCTCGCCGCCGCCGTCGAGAATAGCGATGCGCAAGCGGTCGCCGTGTGCGTCGATGAATGCTCGCCCGCCTTCGAGCGAACCGCTTTCGCTCTGCGCAACTGTCCAGCACGCGCCTGCGCTGCCTTCGGTGGTTTCGCACAGCGTCCAGGCGCCGGCGCCTTCGCGCAGCACATAAGCCTCGCGCCCGCTGGCGCCCGCGCTGGTGTAGCGCAAGAGATCGCCATTGAGAGTCCCGGCCGGTCCAGGCAGCCAGCGCATCGTCACCGCATCGCCGCCTTCGCCGCGCGCGATCCAGCAGCCGGCCACCCGCTCCGAAGGCGTGGTCGGCGGCGCGGTGGCGCAGGACGCCAGCAGCACTAGGGCAACCAAAACTCTCATGCCGTCGGCAACTCCCCGGTGGTCTCTAGCTCTACCGGCCCGGTCATCAGAACCCGGTCATCGCCCGCACGCCACTCAATCTCAAGTGATCCCCCGTCCATGATGACATTTACATTGCGCCCGGTCAGGCCCTGGCGGTGTGCGGCGACCACGGCGGCGCAGGCGCCGGTGCCGCATGCCTTGGTCAGCCCAGCGCCGCGCTCCCAGACGCGCAAGCGAATTTGCTCCTGCGAGCGCACCTCCGCGAAACCCGCATTTACGCCCTGCGGAAAAAACGCATCGTGTTCGACCTTCGGCCCGAGACTCTCGATCGGCACCGCGCGCACATCATTGACGAAGAACACGACATGCGGATTGCCCATATTGACCGCACCCGGCTTGGTCAGTCCTCCGGCCTCGTAGTCGAGCCGCGTTGTATCCATCGCGCGCGCGAGGGGAATTTCCTCCCAGCGCAGCAGCGGCGAACCCATGTCCACCGTGATGAGATCGCGCGCACGCCTCTCCGCATAGAGCATGCCCGCGGGCGTCTCGATCCGGCGGGTCGCGGCGCCGCCTTCTTCCATCAGCAACCAGGCGACGCAGCGTGTGGCGTTCCCACACGCATCGACTTCGCCGCCATTGGCGTTCCAGATGCGCATGAACGCGTCCCCGCGCATCGAGCGCTCGACCGCAATCACCTGATCGCAGCCGACACCTGTTTCGCGGTCGGCAATCGCCTTGGCTTGCGCCTGTGACAGAGGCAGCGCGCCGCGCGAGCGCGCGTCGATGATGACGAAATCGTTGCCGCAGCCGTTCATCTTGAAATAGCGCATCGTCGCCAATGTATGCGCTTCGCGGTCTAAACGCACCCCTACCGCGGCCAACATGCCACATCCGTCGCCTTGCCCTTGCCCCTTTGGGTCGCGATCTGCTTGGGTGCGCCAACCATCAGGGGTGCTCCCATGCGTTCTGCCGTCCTCGCCGGCCTCGCCGCCGTCATCCTCGCTTCGTGCGCCACCACCCAGAGTTCACCAACCATGACTGAAGACCCCTATCTGTGGCTCGAAGAGATCGAGGGCGAGCGGGCGCTCACCTGGGTGCGCGAGCAAAATGCGCGCTCACTTGCCGTGCTCGAAAGCGATCCGCGCTTCGCTGGCCTCCACGCCGATGCGCTGGCCATCGCCAACAACCGAGACCGCCTGCCGCTCGGCGGCATCCAGGAGGGCTACTACTACAACTTCTGGCAGGACGAGACGCACGTGCGCGGCATCTGGCGCCGTTCGCCGCTGGCCGACTACGCGCGCGGCGCGCCGGTTTGGGAAACCCTGCTCGATGTCGATGCGCTGGCGACCGCCGAAAACGCCAACTGGGTGTTCCAAGGTTCGGATTGCCTCGACGGCACGACGCGCTGCCTGATCTCACTCTCCGATGGTGGACGCGACGCCAACACAGTGCGCGAATACGACATCGCAACGCGCAGCTTCGTGGCGGGCGGCTTCGTCGTACCTGAAGCGAAGAACTCGGTTGCTTGGCTCGATCGCGACACGTTGCTCGTCGCCACCAATTGGGGCGAAGGCTCCCTGACCGAGAGCGGTTACGCCATGATTGTTAAACGCTGGCGGCGCGGCGCGGCGCTTGAGAGCGCTGTCGAAGTCATGCGCGGCCAGCCCAGCGATGTCGGTGTGTTTATCGGCGTTTTCGAAGACACAGATGGGTCGCGCCTGCCGATCGCCTACGAAGCCAACACATTTTTTGAAACGGCATATTGGCGTCTCGATGGCGCGCTGCCGCAGCAGATCAATCTGCCCGCAAAATCCTCAATCGCCGGGCTTTTCCAGGGCAATTTGGTCTTCACCTTGAACGAGGCGTGGCGCGGTTTGGCGCAAGGCGCGCTCGCCGCCTATCCGCTTGCCGACACCAGCGCCGAGGCGCCGCGTGCTGCCGCGCTGTTCACACCGACGGAGCGTCAATCGGTCGAGGCCGTGGCCATCACGCATGATGCCATCCTCGTCGCGGGCTACGAGAACGTGCGCGGCCGCATCCTGCGCTTCACGCCTGAAGGCGCAGGATGGCGGCAAACGCAGATTGAATTGCCAACGACGGGCTCCGTGTCGTTCGCGGGTGCGTCGCCAACGGAGTCGCTCGCCTTTGCGACCTACCAAGATTACACGACGCCCTCGACGCTCTACGCGCTGGAAGACGCCGCGACACGCGCGCGCGCCATCCGCTCACTGCCAGCGCTGTTCGACTCGTCGCGCTTCATCGCCGAACAGTTCGAAGCCGTCAGCCGCGACGGCACACGCGTTCCGTATTACGTCGTGCATCCACGTGACATGGCGTTCAATGGCGAGAACCCGACGCTGCTTTATGCCTATGGCGGCTTCCAGGTCTCCTATCCGCCGACCTACGGCGCGTCAGTCGGCAAGCTTTGGCTAGAGCGGGGCGGCGTTTATGTGCTCGCCAACATTCGCGGCGGCGGCGAGTTCGGCCCCGCATGGCACCAGGCGGGCCTGCGCACCAATCGCCAAGTGATCTATGACGATTTCTACGCAGTAGAGCAGGACCTCGTAACCCGCCGCATCACCAGCCCGCGTCGCCTCGGCATTATGGGCGGCTCGAATGGCGGCTTGTTGATGGGTGTCATGCTCAATCAGCATCCCGAAGCGGTCAATGCAGCGGTGGTGCAGGTGCCGCTTTTGGACATGCTGCGTTACGACCATTTGCTCGCCGGCGCCTCGTGGGTCGACGAATACGGCTCGCCCAACAATCCCGAAGAACGCGCGTTTCTGGAGACGATCTCGCCCTATCAAAATCTGCGCCGCCGTGACGACTTCCCGGTGCCGTTCGTGCTGACCTCCACCAAGGACGACCGCGTCCATCCCGGCCATGCCCGCAAGTACGTCGCGCGTATGCTCGAACTCGGCATGCCTGTCCTCTATTACGAGAACATCGATGGCGGCCACTCGGCGGCTGCGAATTTGAACGAAGCGGCGCGCCGGCGCGCGCTTGAATACACTTATCTGATGCAGCGGCTGATGGACTGATCCGACCGTCTTGACGCTGGCGCCGTTCGCGCCAACAAGCGCGACAGGAGAGTGAAGTGATGAACGTTGTCCGCGCCGCGATTGGCATATTCGGCCTGGCCCTGCTCGGCCTGGTGATCTGGGCCTTTACCGCCAATCAGGAGCTGCACGGCACGTTCTTCGATCAGTTTGCCGTAGTGACGACGCTGCCCTGGGGCGTCGTCTCGCTCGCCGACCTCTATATCGGCTTTCTCTTCTTCGCCGTGATCGTGTTTCTGACCGAGCGCTCATGGCTGGTCGCCGCTCTGTGGGCCGCGCCCATCTTCATTCTCGGCAACATCTGGGCAGCACTCTGGCTGGTGATCCGCTTGCCGCATTTGGCCAAGCAATTGTCGAAACCGGACTGGCCGACGTCCTAGAAGAGGCTGCGCAAAACATCGGCGAGTTTGCGCGCTTCGTCTTCGCGCGGGCCGCCCTCGCGCCAAGCGACGCCAATCGACCGCCCAATGATCGGCTGTGCGAACGGCCGGATCGCCACGTGCGCGCCGACGCCAACGCCGGCCTCAGCCGCGAGTTTCGGCAGCAACGTCACACCCATGCCGCCGCCAACCATCTGCACTAACGTATGAAGACTCGTGGCGCCGAGTTCACTTGAACGACGACCTGGCGCGATTTTACACGCTGACAGCGCATGCTCACGCAGACAATGTCCGTCCTCAAGCAACAGCACGTCCTCGCCCTTCAAGTGCTCTGGCGAGAGATCGTTGCGCTGCGCCAGCGGATGCGTGTCCGGACACAGAAACAAAAACTCGTCCTCCGCGATGGGCGCACTCGCTATGCCGTGCGCTTCGTAGGGGAGAGCGATCAGTGCGGCGTCGAGCGTGCGTGCGCGCAACGCATCGACGAGACGCGCCGTCAAATCCTCGCGCATCTGCAAGCGAAGTTTCGGGAAGGTGCGCTTCAGCAGTGGCAGCGCGCGCGGCAGCAGGAATGGCGCGATCGTGGGAATGGCGCCGAGGCGAAAGACGCCGGTGAAGGGCTCGCCCGCGCTTTGCACGGTGCGCACCAATTCCTCCACCTCACCCAAGGCCCGCGCGGCGCGCTCCGCTGCATCCTCGCCCGCCGGCGTCAGCACCGCGCCGTTGCGCCCACGCTCGACCAGCACGGCGCCCAGCGTCGTTTCCAGATCCTTGATCCCGGCTGAGAGAGTCGGCTGCGTCACCCCCACCGCTTCAGCGGCGGCAACGAAGCTGCCCTCAGACCGAAGCGCCAGCAGAAACTGGAGCTGCCGGAGGGTCGGCATCGAGGAGGCGGGAAGGCGCTCGTCCATAGGCTGACCCTATATAACGAGTCATCAGCCATAGTGCATCCCCTGCCCGCCTTTATCGGAACCGCGGTCAGCAATCGGGGTTTTAGGATCACCCCGCCGCGCCTTGGACCCTCCCCCCGCCCCAAAGGCGCATTCCCTCCCCGCCGGGGAGGGGGCGGGGCTTTATTCTAGAATGTCAGGCTGCGGCGCGGAGGGCTTGCGCCGGATTCACGCGCAACGGCGTCCGGAGTGAGAAGGTCGAACCTGAACCCAACTCGCTGACTACGCTCACCTCGCCGCCCAGCGTAACCGCCATGCGCTGCGCGATCGCGAGACCGAGGCCCATCCCGCCCTTGCTGCGCGTCGACCCGGTTTCGATCTGGGTGAATGGCTTGAAGATCGCCGCAAGCTGATCCTTTGCGATTCCGGCGCCGGTATCGGACACCGCAATCACCAGCATATCGTTCGCGCCCGTACGCTCGATCTCGGCCGTCACCGCAATCAGACCCTGCGCCGTGAATTTTACGGCGTTCGAGAGCATAGCCGCGACCGCTACGGCGAGTTTGTTGCCGTCCGTATAGGCATGCTCGGCTTCCGCGCTGACGCGGAGGGATATGCGATTGCCCGCTGCGCGGGCGTCGTCCTGCATGCTGGCAATGGCGTCCTCTAACAGTTTGCGGACATCGACATCACGCAAAGCGACAGCTTCTTGGCCGGCGTCGATGCTGGAGAGATTGAGGATCTGATCGATCAAACCAAGCAGATGGCGGGCCGAGTTGCTGATCCGTCCTGCGTCGCCGGACAATTCAGTGCGCCCTTCAGCGTCGAGGTCTTCTTGGATGATTTCCGCATAGCCGATGACGGCATTGAGCGGCGTGCGCAATTCATGCGTCATAACCGCGAGAAATGCGGACTTGGCGCGATTGGCCTCCTCGGCCTCGGCGCGCTTCACCTCGGCTTCGAGGTGACGCTCCTTCGCGGCTTGGTTGGCCGCGCGCCAGCCCGCGATCATCTTGCTGTTATTCAGGGCCGAGCGAGCGATGTAAGCAAGGAAACCGACCACGCCGCAGCCCACGCCCAGCGCGCCCTGCAGCGCGCTGGCCGGCGCTTCGTGGAACGGGATAAACGGCATCGCCAGCAGCGCCACCACCGACGGCGCCGCCGAGACATACATGAAGCGCGGCGCTTGGAAGGTGAACAACATCACGCTCACCAACGAACTCGCCGCCATCAGCACGCCCAGCACGCGGCCGGGCCCGCCGCCCATCGACGCCAACACCAACGGCATGCTCGAGAACACGCAAAGGCTGAACACGCAGCCGCCAACGAAAAGCGCACCGCCCGTGCGGCGCGCTTCGTCACCGCGCGCTTCCAAATACGAATGGCCCAGCATGGTGTCGAAGCCCATGGCCAGGCAGAGAACGAGAAACCAACTGAAACCAGCGGAATAGGAGTTGAGCACGCTCGCCGCGCCCAAGGCGAACAGCGCCGAGATCACCGCGCGCCACCGCAGCGTCGAGACACGCCCCCGCGCAGCCGACAACATGGATGGATCAGAAAACTTGAACACGCTCGCCTCGCCCTTCATCACAGGTACGGCACAGCTGCTTTCGTTTAGATTAATTGGTCGTTTGTAATTTCCATTTCATCGAAAGATTTCGATGCCGGTTGATAACCTTTCATGAGTGATTTCGACGCCCTCGTCATCGGCGCCGGCGCGGTCGGCCTTGCTACCGGTTACGCTTTGGCGCGACGCGGCTTGAGCGTCGTAGTCATCGAAAAGGAAAACCGCATCGGCGCGGGCGTGTCCTCGCGCAATTCCGAAGTCATTCACGCCGGCCTTCATTACGCGACCGAGACATTGAAAGCACAACTCTGCGTCGAGGGCCGCCGCTCGCTCTACGGCTTCCTCGACGCGCACGCCGTCGCCTATGACAAATGCGGCAAACTGATCGTCGCGACCGAAGACGCCGAGATCCCAGCCCTCGAACGCTTGGCCGCACAAGCCGAGATCAACGGCGTCGAAGGCGTGCGCTGGCTCACCGGCGCCGAGGCGTGCGGGCTCGAACCCGAACTCCGCGCTGTCGCAGCACTCGAGAGCACCGAAAGCGGCGTCATGGACGCGCACGGTTACATGCTGGCATTGGAGGGCGAGATCGAAGCGCATGGCGGCGTGATCGCGCTCAACGCGCCGTTCCTGGGGGCTGCGCCAAACGGCGAAGGCTATGACGTCCGCGTCGGCGGTGCGGCGCCGATCACGCTCAGCGCGCGCTTGCTGATCAATGCCGCCGGCCTTGGCGCGCAGAACTGCGCGCGGGCGATCGACGGCTTTCCGGCTGAACGCATTCCCGCGCTTCATTTCGGCAAGGGCAACTACTTCGCCCTGCAGGGCGCGAAGGCGCCGTTCAAGCGCCTTATCTATCCGCCACCCATTCCAGGCGCCCTCGGCACGCACTATCGCCGCGATCTCGGCGGCGTCGCCCGCTTCGGACCGGATCTCCAGTTCGTCGACCACGAGGACTACGCCGTCGACCCCGCCCACGCGGCTGCGTTCTACGAAACCGTCCGCCGCTTCTGGCCAGCTCTCCCAGAAGGCGCGCTAGCTCCCGACTACGCCGGCATCCGCCCAAAGCTACACGGCCCCGGCCAACCGCAAGGTGATTTCAGCATCGACGACAACGTCGCGAACCTCATCTGCCTCTTCGGCATCGAAAGCCCCGGACTAACGTCGTCGCTCGCTATCGGCGAGGAAGTGGCGCGACGGCTCTTGAGCGCTTAGTTCGCGGGCCCTAGATGCTGCGCCAAGAACGCCGCGGTTTCGGTGTACATCGTGACGCGTTGTTCGTGCGTCCAGTTGTCCCAAAAGTGATCGGCGCCTTCGAGGCGGACCAGCCGCGTCGGTCTACTCACGCCTTCGAGCGCGCGCTGCATAAGCTCCGATTGGCGATATGTGACGATATCATCTTCGGTGCCGTGGATCAGCAAGACTGGCGCGCGCACGCGATCGGCGAGACGCGCTGGTGACGTTGCGATCAACGCATCGCGGTTTTGACGCGGGTCCCCGATGGAACGAATCCAATAATTATAGCTGCGCGACGCACGGCCGTTTTCCATTCGCTCGTCACGCAAAGACTCGATTAAGTCCGAAACTCCGGAGATCGAAACCGCACATGCATAAAGCTCCGGCGTCAGCGTAACCCCAGCAAGCGCGGCGTAACCTCCATAGGATGCGCCCACGATGCAGACGCGCTGCGGGTCAGCGACGCCATTCTCGATCATGTGGCGCACGGCGTCAGAGACATCGTCCTGCATACGCAGGCCCCATTGGCCGCGCCCCGCATCCGCAAACGCACGGCCAAAACCGTCCGAGCCCCGAAAGTTCGGTTGCACAACGACATAGCCCTGCGCCGCCAAGAATTGTGCAAACGCGTCATAGCCGTAATAGTCGCGCACCTCTGGCCCACCGTGCGGCATCACCACCATCGGCCGCGGGCCCTGTGAGCCCTCGCGCGCGGTAACGTACGCCCAGAGCGGTTGGCCGTCGCGTGCAGTGTAGTTCACCACCGTCACCGGCGAGAGCGCCGCAAGCGGCACTTCGGGAAACACTTGCGCCACAGCGCTCACGTTCGCTCGATTGCGATCGTAAAGGTAATATGCGCCCGGCTCCTGCGGCGCCTCCACGTAAAGCAACCACACGCTTGCGTCGTCTGAAATGTCGTACAACGTCACGGTATGGTGGGGGCCAAGAAAACTCTCCACCGCGCGCAGGTGGCGTTCAACGGTTGGATCAGGCGACGTGCAGCGCATGTAGGGGCCGTACTCGCAATTCGCCAACACTTGGCGTGTGCTCGGATTGACCCACGGCACGGCGACATCAACGCCGTTACCTTGCTGAAGCGCAGGACCAAGCTCTCCAGTCGCGGTGTCGAACAGATGAAGGCTCAAGAGATCTTGCGTTTCCGGACGCGCCAAGACGTAGACTTGCCCCGCACCCGGGCCAGGTCCGAGCGCCTGGAAGTCGGGCGAGTTGGTCGCCCCGGCGGCGCGGCGCACATCGCGGTAGTTGGTCCAGCCCCGCTCTCCTGGCGCGCGACGCAAGAAACGCCAGCCAGAATCGTTGGGGAGCGAGTCTATGCGGATCACCGCATTGCCCGCGCCGTCGGTAACGTAATCGATGGTATCGAAGGAGCCGTTGACAAGCCGTTCTGCGCGACCAGTGTTCACGTCCGCGCGCCAGACGCCAACACCAGAATTGTCAGTCGCCGTCAGAAGCACCGCGTCGGGATCGTTCGGTAGGGTGTCCACCAGGAAAGTGGAGCCGATGCCATAGGCAAGTTGACGTTGCTGCTCGGCGAACATCTCGACACCGACGCCACCCGAGCGGTTCGCCGCGAACACCCGCCAACGCGTGAACTCGAAACTTTCGGTGAAGTTGACACGCGATCCTGTAATTTCGCGACCTTCAATGTCTCTGCTCTGGCTCACCCCGATCAACACGCGATCGTCGGTCTTAAAGCGCACCCACATCAGGCGACCGCCCACGCTGTGGCGCGCAGTCTGGATGGGCGTTGCAGTGTCGCTCTCCAGGTCTGCGACAAACAGCGTATCCTCATCCGCCCCGTCGTGGATGTATGCGAGATAGCGGCCACTTGGCGACAGCGTGACGGAGCGCATCGTCGCCGTCGCCACGAAAGGCTCTACGCTGAGGCCGCCGCTTTGAGCGACCGCTGGTGGCGACGACACGCCGCTCAGCGCCAAAAGCGTGGCGAACAAGATGATGAAGAGGCGCATGCGTTTCCCCGAGTTTACGCGGCCTGTTCAACCATACGCGGTTTGAGGCGCTACCTCGGGTCAATGGATTTCGCTGTCGACGATCCGGCCCGGCACAGCATTGGCGTCCTTGGCGATTGGCGAGCAAATTGCGGCGCTTTTACAATAAAATAGGGCGGACTAACGTCCGCCCCAAAGCCCGCAAAGAGTTTGGATTTAGAAGCGCAGGCTGAACCCCGCTTGCACGGACGTGTTCGAAAGTTCGCCTCGACCAGAATCCGTCGCCGCTTCCAAATTGAACGACATCGCGTCACTGAATTGATACGCCAAGCCGCCTGCCGCGGTGATCCATTGGCGATCGAGTTCACGCCCAATGTCGAACCCGACTTCCGGAGCGGCCAGGAAGCTCGCGCTCACCATGTCCACACCGTCACCGAACTCATTGACGACGCCCAGACGACCATAGGCCGACAACGGCGCGGCGGCCCCATTATCAAACGGCGCATAGGCGAACTGAATCGCTGACTCAACCGTGATCGAGTTCAGCGTACGGCCTTCGACAGCGAGCGCGAACTCCGTGCCGCCCATCTCCTGATAGCCATCGAGATCTAAGCTGCTGTAGTTCACCGCGATCGTCGGCCCGAAGGTGAAGCCGGCGATGGGCTCGAACGTATACCCCGCGCGGATGCCAGCGAGAGATTGAACGGCGCCCGCCAAGGACTCGACCTCGTTGCCAAAGTCGGCGCCCGGGACGCGAGCCATGGCGTAATCATGGCTCGCCACGCCCAGATATGTGTCGAAGTTCCAGGGGCCATCCCAGGCAGTTGCGTACGCCATCACGCCGTAGCCAGTGTGATCCATCGGCGATGTCTGGTTATCGGCGCCGCGTGTCAAAAAGCGCGACACTGTCGTTGAGACGCCAATGGCGAAGCCTTCATTCACGCGGTAGTCGACACCGGCGGTCATATCCGCGCTGCTGAAAGCTGAAATGGCGGCAGGATTGTAGCGCCCGTCCTGATACTCCTCGTTGCCGATCGCGGTGAGGTTGCCTTGGCCGGCGATGAAGAAGCCGACACGATCATCGCCGCGATCTGCATTGTTCAGGCTTTCCGAGAAACCGGCGCCGCCACGTTCGCCGTTGGCGCCTGCTTGTGCGATACGCAGGCCGGCGAGCACACTGCGTTCACTCAAACCGCGCACGCCAGCACGAAGCTCGGCGGAGCGGGCGTTGAGGTTCATTGTGAACCCTTGCGAGTACTGGACAGCGAGCGGAACGGTTTCGAACGAGTTGCCTGGCGCGATGCCGAAGATGGCCCGGTCGAAGGTCGCGAACGTCGCGCCGTCAACCACATCGAACAAGCCTTGGAAGCTGCCGTAATTGCCCCAGCGCAAGTTGTCCAAGGCTTGGCCGAGCGAGTGGAAGCGATGGTGCGGCCCAAAGAGGTGAGCCAAGGACCGCGCCTTCACGACGATATCGACGTTGCCGTTCGAGCGTACGACCGTATCGCCGTAAAGCGATGGGCCGACCGTCAGGAGGTTCACATCGTCAAACTCACCAATCACGGCGTCAGCATGCATGACGGTGTAGACATCCTGATAGCGCGGTCGGCTAGCGCTGTTGACCGGCGCGATCAGCACATCGCCGTCCAAGCTGGCTTGACCGTTCACCTCAATGAAGTCGTTTGTGATCGTATGTCCTTGCCGGCGAACGTTCACCACCAGAGCGCCATGTGAAGACTGCACATAGTCGCCGTTGAGCGTCATCGAACCGATGCCGTCGAGCGAGCCGGCGGAGAGTACGCCGTTGATGTTATAGAGCGTCTGAGCGGTAATCGCGCCGCGACCTGTAAGCGCCCCGCCCCACAACATGTATTCGCGGGTGTTGATCGCACCGTCGACGTTGACGAAGCCGCGGAACTGATCGACGGCGACGAGCGAGTTCAACGTCCGGCCAGACCGCACGTCGAGCGCCGACAAAAAGCCCGACACGGCGAGGTTGTCGATCTCGACACTGATATCGAGCGTCGTGACGCCAATATTGTTCAACGTTACGTCGAAGAACCGCGCCGTGCCGTCCTCGGCGCCATCCCATGTGCCGTATGTGCCCCAGCTATTGTTCGGCACAAAGCCGCGTGAACCAGGACCAGTCGGTGAGCCATTGCTCGCGGTTTCGCCCGTCGTGCTGCTCCCTGGGCCACCCGCGGCGAGCGGATCGCTCGGTCCATGGTGTCCGCCACCGCCATGCTCAAGTTGAACCAACCCGTTGCTGGCAAGGCCGGACGCCGACACCCCGGGCGGGCATGGCGCGCTCGTATCAATTTCACAGTAATACTGATCAGGGCCCTCATCACCGTAGCCGCCGCTGACGTCCGTGTCGAAAACCGTGCCCCACTTTGGGTCATCGGCGAAATAGCCGGGCTCCGCGCCGTTTGGCAGGCCGTTGCGAACGCGTCCAGCAGCATCGATATAGAAATAGTTCGGGTCCATGTTTTGGACCCAGTGCGCCGGATTGCTCCAATTGCGATTGCCATTGCGAGCCGACGCGTAAACGTACGGGTTATTTTCAACGAGCCAGTCAGTGTAAAGGAAGAGCGGGGTGTAATACGAGACGTCGCCGTAGCCGCCGAGCGGCGAGCCGACGCCATTGATCCAGCCGCCCGACAGCACACTGGTAATCAACGGTCGGCTATAGATCTGATCCGCGAACAGCGCTGAACCAGAATCGCCGCCCGCGGTGCCCGCCTCGTTCGCCAGAGCGTCGCCGCCGTACCAATTCATATGGTCGCCAATGAGCACGCCGGACGAGCCGTCGAGTGTGAACGCACCCGCGAACGGGCCAGTGTTGCAGACAATGTCATTGCCATTGCCGGTGCCGAAAAACTCCCCGCGTTGGCAATCGCCCGGCGTGCGGTCGGGACGGTCGAAATCAATGTGGTAGAGGAGCTGCGCGGACGCGGGGTCGCCGAAGCCGAAGCCCGGCACGCCAAACTCCGCCGCGAGGAAATCGTTCTGCGAGAACAGCCCGTCGATCATATTCTCGCCGATGCGGCGCTTGAAATCGATCGGCACGTTGTCGCCAGCCGAGCCTGTGCCTGTCGTGCCGTAGCCGTTGACCACACCATGGGTCGGGCCGCTCAGAGGTGAGAACAGCATGCCGTACGTCGGCAAATTGGCCGCGGGCGTATCCAGCGTCGCAATGGAGATATCGCCGCCTGGAAAAGCTTCCGTGACATTGAACACAGATTGGACCTGCAGCACGTTATAGAAGTCTAGGTCCTCATAACTGCGCCAGTTTCCAGTGAGTGGACTTTGGATCGGGTTGGCGAGGTTGCCGTTTCGGCGCCACGTATCGAACCCAGTGAATGTGTCGGTCGGGTCAAAACCGAAGCCCATGTGATTGGCTTCGCCGGGACCGTAGCTTTCATCGAGCTGGCCACCCGTACAGTGCTGCGCGAAAATCACCGTACGCGGATTAATCAGCGACCCGGTGCACAGAGACGTGCCCACCCCGCCGGTGCCGGGATTGTAGACCCGATTGAACATCTGGCCGACGCCGGCGTATTCGTTGTCGACGTCAACGGATTCATCAACTCCGACATCGTCACGAACGACCAGCGCGTTCGCGGATGTCGTCATCCCTAGGCTGCTCAGAGCAACAATAGACGCGGAAGCAAACAGTTTAGCGAACGTGCGTACTGACGTTGTCGACATCACACTTCCCCTTGTTTGTTCGATGGTCGTTTTATTCGATGGAGAGCCCCGCCGTATTTCCGCCAATATCTGAGGCGTACCGCCAAGGGATCGTCAAGCAAAAGCCGCGACGTGACACCCAATTTATGCGAAGCGGAATTATCGTGCGGCGCAGCATGGAAGCGACCGACCCGAACTAAGCAGACGAGGCGCCCACGTGCGAACCGAGGCTTTCGCAATTCTGGCTATTTTTTGCACGGAGTTCTCCGATTTGGGGAAGCAGGCAACTGACGGTGAAGAGTTCTTCACGCCCGGCAACCGCGTCGATTTGCAGGGCCAGGTGACTTCGCAACAGCCGATCGGCATGTCGGGCCGCTGGCATTATCGCTCAGACGCCGCCGCGTGCGAGATCGAATTCATACCAACAGGCGCGCTGACCCCCCAGGGCTGCAATACACCGCTCTCGTCCGCCCATCGTTGGCGCCTAGAGTCAGGGCGCGAAGGGACGCAGCTAGTCTTGGTTGGAGAAAGCGGCGCGGTTGTCTGGCGCGCGCTGCGTGGCGCCGATGGTGTTTACACTGGGGTCGGCCTGAGAGGTGCGGACGCAACCCTTAGCCCCGCCAACGACGAGCGTTGACGTATGGACCGCCAGCGGCCTAAACACCCGCCCACGCGCTAGCTTTAAGCTGCGCTTTGACCGGCACACGACCCCATATCAGGGTCTGGAGGCTGGCGAGGCGCCCCGCCCGACGTGATCGTCCGGCGGGGTAAAACTGCTTTTGGCGCAAGGAGAGTTGATTGTTTGAGGCCCTGACAGAACGCTTAGGCGGCGTTTTCGACAAGCTCACTGGGCGCGGCGCGCTCAGCGAGGCCGATGTCGATGCGGCGTTGCGCGAGGTCCGCGTGGCGTTGCTGGAGGCCGATGTCGCGCTGCCGGTGGTGAAGGATTTCATCGCCAAGGTGCGCGTCGAGGCGGTCGGCGAAAACGTCATCAAGGCGGTCAAACCCGGCCAGCAGGTCATCAAGATCGTCTATGACGCGCTGGTTGATACGCTCGGCGGCGACGGGGCTCCCGAGGGCCTGCGCATTGCCGGCGAGCCGCCGAACGTCATCATGATGGCGGGCCTGCAGGGTTCCGGCAAAACCACCACCACAGCTAAACTCGCACTGCGTCTCTCGAAGACCGAGAAAAAGCGCGTGCTGATGGCCTCGCTCGACACCCGCCGCCCCGCGGCGATGGAGCAGCTGGCCACGCTCGGCAAAAGCATCGGCGTCGATGTGTTGGCGATTGTGGCCGGGCAGACGCCGCAAGAGATCGCCAAACGCGCACTCGCCACCGCCCGTGTCTCGGGCCACGACGTCCTAATCCTCGACACCGCCGGCCGCACCACGCTCGACGACGAGATGATGGATGAGGCCGCCTCCATCGCGCAGATCGCCAAGCCAGGCGAAGTCCTACTGGTCGCCGACAGCCTCACCGGTCAGGACGCGGTCGAAACCGCCAAGCGCTTCCATGCGCGGCTGCCACTGACTGGCCTGGTGCTGACCCGCGTCGATGGCGACGGCCGCGGCGGCGCTGCGCTCTCGATGCGCGCCGTCACCGGACTGCCCATCAAGTTCCTCGGCGCCGGCGAACGGCCGGACGCGCTCGAAGCCTTCGACGCGCGCCGTGTCGCCGGCCGCATTCTCGGCCAGGGCGACATTGTAGGCCTTGTCGAAAAAGCAGTTGAAAACGTCGACCGCGCCGAAGCCGAGCAGATGGCCAAGAAGTTGGCCAAGGGCCGCTTCGACTTTGACGACATGGAAAAGCAGCTCGGCCAAGTGCTGCAGATCGGCGGCCTGAAGGGCGTCATGGGCATGCTGCCCGGCGTCCAGAAGATGAAGAGCCAAATCTCCGATGCTTCGCTCGACGATAAGCAGCTGCATCGCCAGATCGCCATCATTCGCTCGATGACCAAGGCCGAGCGCTCCAAGCCAGACCTGCTCAACGGCAAGCGCCGCGCCCGTATCGCCAAGGGCTCGGGCGTCGAAGTCGCCGAGGTTAACCGGCTCATCAAGATGCACCGCAACATGGCCGACATGGCGAAAGCCATGGGCAAGGGCAAAATGCCCTTTGGCATGCCGGGCATGGGTGGAGGCGGCATGCCGTCCACAGAAGCCCTCAAACAGCTCGGTTCAGGCAAGTCCCTACCCGGCCTTAACCCTCAATCTGGCCTTCCAGGCCTCCCCGGAGGCCTTCCAGGGCTTCCCGGCAGCAACAAAAAAAGCTAAGAGTTCAAAGGAGAAGCACTGAAATGTCCCTGAAAATCCGTCTCGCCCGCGGCGGCGCCAAGAAGCGTCCGTTCTACTCAATCGTTGTAGCCGACAGCCGCAGCCCTCGTGATGGGCGTTTCATCGAGAAAGTTGGCACCTACAACCCTATCTTGAAGTCCGACGACCCGGCTCGGGTCACCCTCAAGCTCGAGCGGATCCAGGACTGGATGAAAAAAGGCGCTTTGCCGACCGATCGCGTCGCCCGGTTCCTTGACCAGGCCGGCGTATTCACGCGCCAAGCGAAGAGCAACCCCAACAAGGCCCAACCCGGCAAGAAGATGACCGAGCGCGCTGCCGCCAACGCGCCGGCCCCTGCTGCCGAGGCTGAAGCCGCGCCGGAGGCGTAAGGAAAGCACGTGCCCGAGAAGAAGATCGCCACAAAGGCCGCCGCGAAGCCGGCGCCGAAGTCCGCCCCGCCGGCCGCCAAGAAGGCAACGCCGGCGGCTGTCGCCAAGAAGGCTGCGCCAACGGCGAAGCCAGTGAAAACCGCAAAAACGCCTGTGCCTTCGGCGAAAACCGCGCCTGCGCCAAAGCCAGCGCCCGAGAAAGCCGCCAAGTCGGCAGCCCCAGCCCCAAAGCCGGAGGCAAAAGCCAAAGTGGCGGTCCTGAAAAAGGCCGACACCAAGCCGGCCGCTAAGCCGCAGGCGCCAGCCAAGGCCGAGAAAGCCAAGCCAGAAGCGAAGGCGTCAAAGCCCGATCTCAAGGCGAAGCCGGCGAAAGCTGCGCCGGAAGCCAAGGTCGACTCCAAAGCCAAGCCCGCCGCCAAAGGAAAACCAGCGCCTGCGGCGAAGACTGTGAAGCCCGAACCGGCGCCGAAGCCGGTGAAGGTGAAAGCGGAGAAGCCGCCGAAAGCGCCCAAACCACCGAAGCCGCCAAAGCCGCCCAAGCTTGCGCCGGTGGCGGCCGCGTTCGCTGGCCCCATTCCGTCAAAGCCGCTGGCCGTCGCCGCCGGACGAGCTCAACCGGTGACGCGTGCGCCCATAGCAGCGCCCGTTCGCGCTGCGCCAAAGCCCTTGACCGCGCCGAAACCGGTGGCCGCTGAACCCGAATTGATCGGAGAACTGCAAGCCGTGCCCGCATTCAAAGCCAAGACCGGCGGCAAGAGCGGCATGGTGTTGGTCGGTGCCGTCGCCGGCGCCTTCGGCGTCAAAGGTGAAGTGCGTCTGCGCGCCTTCACCGAAAAGAAGGACGGCGTCATCGCCTACGGCCCGCTCTACAGCGAAGACGGCAAGATCCTGCTGAAGCCGAAAAGCTGGCGCGAACTGAAGGACGGCGTCGCCGTCGTCGCGGCCGAGATCAAGTCCAAGGAAGACGCCGACAAGCTGAAGGGCACACGCCTCTTCGTGCCGCGCGCCAATCTACCCGCACCGCCAGAAGACGAGTTTTACATTGTCGATCTGCTCGGCTGCAAAGCGGAGTCGGTTGACGGCCAAGTACTCGGCGAAATTTGCGCGGTGTGGAATTTCGGCGCTGGCGACATCATCGAGTATCGCCCGCCCAACGGCGCTCCCAATGTGCGCATCACCTTCACGCGCGAAACCGCGCCATTGGTGGATCTCGCCGGCAAGCGCGTCGTGCTGGACCCACCGCCGCCGGAGCCCGCTAACGGCAAGTGAGGCTTGTCAGGTCGAGTTGGTCAGACTAGTCTGATTCGATGTCGACGTGGCAACTTCAAACAGCAAAAGCTCGCCTGAGCGAACTCTTGCGCGCGGTGCGTGAAGAGGGTCCGCAGACTATCTCTGTGCGTGGGCAGGAAGAGTTTGTGATCCTGCGCAAAGAAGATGCGCCAGCCAAACGTGCGCCCAAAACATGGGACGAATTGTATGCGGCTGTGCAAGGCGCGGGAGATCGTTTGCTTCTGCCTACACGCGAACCGGAATCGACGCGGGATTTACAATTGGCCGAGGACTTCGCCGAGTGGGGCGAAGATTAGTGTTCATTCTTGATACCATGGTGGTGTCTGAACGGACAAAAACGCGCGCCGATCCGAACGTTTGTGCGTGGTTAGCGGCGCTCGATCCCCAGCAACAATTCATCAGCGTAATTGCGGTCGGCGAGATCCGCTTCGGCATTGACAGGTTGCAGCCAAGTGCGAGCAAGCGCCACTTGGAGATTTGGTTCGACGACCTGATACCTTTTTTCACCGGACGCATTTTGCCAATCGACCTGGCCGTTGGGCAACGTTGGGGCCGGCTGCGCCACGACGCGGGCCGCTCCATTTCAGCCCTGGATGGGCTGATTGGCGCAACGGCTCTCGTTCATAACTTGACGGTGGCGACGCGAAACGAAAAGCACTTCGCCGATCTCGGCGTGCGCGTCGTAAATCCCTGGCTCGCATGAGCTTCGCCGCCACCATCATAACGCTCTTCCCCGAAGCGTTTCCGGGCACGCTCGGAGTCTCTCTGATCGGCAAGGCGCTGCGCGAGGGCGCATGGTCGCTGGACACTCTGCAGCTGCGCGATTTCGGCCAAGGCCCGCACAAGAACGTGGACGATACGCCAGCCGGTGGCGGCGCCGGCATGGTGTTGCGCGCCGATGTAGCTGCGGCGGCGATCGACTCGATCGCACGCAACGACCGCCCGCTCATCTATCTCTCGCCGCGCGGCAAGCCGCTGACGCAAGCCATGGCTGCCGAGTGGGCCCAAGGGCCGGGCGTCATTCTTTTTTGCGGCCGCTTCGAAGGATTGGACGAACGCGTGATCGAAGCGCGCAACCTGCAGGAAGTGTCCGTCGGCGACGCAGTGCTTGCCGGCGGCGAAGCCGCTGCGCTGGTGCTGTTGGAAGCTTGCGTGCGTCTCCTGCCCGGCGTGCTAGGCAACGAAACCTCCACCGTCGAAGAGAGCTTCAGCGACGGCCTGCTTGAGCATCCTCAATACACGCGTCCGCGCGAGTGGGAGGGCCGCGCCATCCCTGAAATCCTGCTCAACGGCGATCACGCCAAAATCGAAGCCTGGCGCAAAGCCGAGCGCCAACGCATCACCGCCCAAAGACGGCCCGATTTGACCCGCAACGGAAAGCGCGAATGATCCGCGCCGCCCTCATCGCTTTGCTCTGCCTCGTTGCCGCGCCAGCTGTGGCGCAGATGCCGCCGGCTGCTTCGAGCCCCGAGACCGAGCGCGCAACGACGGCGCTGTCGGCGCTGTGGCGGCCTGTAACCGCGCTCACCACGGCTGAGATCGCCTCCGCCTGTGGTGGCGCGGCAGAAGAAGTGGAAGCGGTCGAGGCCGCCCTGCCCCCGGTATTGACGCCAGAATCCCTGGCGCGCGTCCGCACCCTGCGCGGCCTGCTCATCATCCCGACCGAGGAGCCGGGCATCTCATACTTTTTCCCGGACATGAGCATGCCCTGGTTCACAGCGGGGCTGGGCGACATTGGCGTCATCGACGAGGCCGAGGGCTTTATCGGCGTCCGCGACGCCGAGGGTCACGAATTCGCGCTTCAGTTGGGCCGCGCCGGCGAGCGTGGCATTCTGCGCTTCAGGGACCCTGAAAACCGCATCCTGAATTTTGTCGCCTGCGCCCCGACAGTGGCTTCCTAACACCCCTCGACAGGTCCGCCCGCTTCCCTTATACGCCCCGCTTTCCCGTAGTTTCCAGATGGAAGCGCCGGCCCCCAAAATATGGGAAAAGGCCTGTGCGCTCCGGTAGTGCCGATGAACCTGATCCAGACGCTTGAACAAGAAGAAGTCGCCCGCATCACCAAGGGCAAGACCGTCCCGTCTTTCGATCCGGGCGACACGCTGCGCGTGAACGTCAAGATCAAGGAAGGCGAACGCGAGCGCGTCCAGGCTTATGAAGGCGTCTGCATCGCCCGCTCCGGCGCTGGCCTCAACGCGAACTTCACTGTCCGCAAGATCAGCTTCGGCGAAGGCGTCGAGCGCGTCTTCCCGCTCTATTCGCCGACGGTCGAATCCATCGACGTCGTCCGCCGCGGCGCCGTGCGCCGTGCGAAGCTTTACTATCTGCGCGATCGCCGCGGTAAGTCGGCGCGGATCTCCGAGCGCAGCGGCGGCGCCCGCGAAGAAGACTTCGTTGGCCAAGCGGCGGATACAGCCGAAAGCTGAGCCCGTTGCGGGGCGCTTTAGTAAAGCTGCTGCGCGCGACGCATCTCATTGAGTTTGCCGATGGCCTTGCCGCTCTGCGCGCAGTGCAAAATTGCGCACGCGCAAACGAGGACTATCGCGCCGCACATCCTCGCCGGTTGTTTCCCAATCCGGCGCTGGTCTACGAAGTGTCCGCGCACGCGCATCTGCAGTCCTATGACCAGAGCGGGCAGGACCACGCCCACAAAATCGCGTCCTTTCTGAAAGCTGCAGAGCTCGGTGAGACCCCGGCTATCCTGGACTGGGGTTGCGGCCCTGGCCGCGTGCTAGCGCACTTGCCTGCCGCGTTGAATAAACCGGGCGCGCGGTTTCACGGCTGCGACCCCAATGCGCGCGCAATTGCGTTTGCCCGCGGCGCCTTCCCAATCGTGACGTTCACGCAAATCGGTGCAGAGCCGCCCACGCCGTATCCGGATCACCACTTCGATGCGGTCTATGGTGTTTCGATCCTCACGCACCTCTCGCTCCCGCGCGCCAAAGCTTGGCTCGCCGAGCTCGCTCGCCTCCTCCAGGACGGCGGCGTCGCGATCCTGACCAGTCATGGTTCGGAGGCGGCCATCCGCTTGTCGCCAGAGCGCCGCATGCGCTTCGAGGCTGGCGACTATGTTGAGCTCGCCGGCGCAGAAATCGGCAGCCGCACCTACGTCTCCTATTTCAATGAAACCGCCGGGCGGCGGCTGTTTGCACCCTACTTTGCCGATGTCACCTGCCATACGCCGAGCCCCGACAGCCCCATCGGTCACGACATATGGGTTTTGCGCGCCCCGCGCAGACCCAGCGCTTGACGAGATGGCCCCTCGCGCGCACCTCCCCTTGGTCCCATGAACGCCCCTGCCAAGCCCCCGCAAGCGGACGTCGAAATCGTCACGCTCGGCTGCCGTCTCAATGCTTATGAGAGCGAAGCTATGCGCGCGCGCGCCGGCGACGCCGGGTTGGCGAACGCCGTTATCTTCAACACCTGCGCCGTCACCGGAGAAGCGGTGCGCCAAGCGCGCCAAGCGATCCGCCGTACACGCCGTGAACGGCCGGACGCGGAGATCATCGTTACCGGCTGCGCCGCGCAAATCGATCCACAGAGCTTCGCTGACATGCCGGAGGTCAGCCGCGTCATCGGCAATGCCGAGAAGATGCGCGCTGAAAGCTTCGCGCACCAAAACGCCCGGGTGCAGGTCGCGGACATTATGGCCGTACGCGAAACCGCTTCGCACTTGATCGACGGCTTCCACGAACGCACCCGCGCCTATGTGCAGGTACAGAACGGCTGCGATCACCGCTGCACGTTCTGCGTGATCCCATACGGACGCGGCAACGCACGCTCCTCGCCTGCGGGGGAAGTGGTTGAGCAAGTGCGTCGCCTGGCCGCCAACGGCGTGCCGGAAATTGTACTCACCGGCGTCGATCTCACCTCATGGGGTCAAGACCTCCCCGGCCAACCACAGCTCGGCGCGCTCGTCGCCCGCATTTTAAAGTTCGCGCCTGAACTGCCGATGCTGCGCCTTTCCTCTATCGACGCTGCAGAACTGGATGATCAGCTGTTTGAGCTCGTCACGCAGCACAAGCGCGTTGCGCCGCACCTGCACCTATCGCTGCAACACGGCGACGATCTCATCTTGAAGCGCATGAAGCGTCGTCACTCTCGTGCGCAAGCGATCGAGTTGTGTACGCGCCTGAAAAGCGCACGCCCCGACATCGCGCTCGGCGCCGATCTCATCGCCGGTTTCCCGACTGAGGAAGAAGAGCATTTCGCCAACGCGCTGTCGCTCATTGAAGACTGCCAACTCGCCTACGTCCACGCCTTCCCATACTCGCCGCGCCCAGGCACGCCAGCCGCACGAATGCCGCAAGTCGATCGCGCAGAGATCAAGCGGCGCGCCGCACGCCTGCGCGCCGCGGGTGAAGCTGCGCTGCGCCGGCATTTAGATGCCTGGGTCGGGCGTGAGGCGGATGTGCTCGTAGAGCGCGAGGGCGTCGCGCGGCTGTCGGATTTCAGCACCGCGCACTTCTCCCCCTCCCTTCGAGGGGAGGGAACCAGGGGGCGGGGTGACGCTCCGCATTTCGCGAAACTACGCTTCACGCATCATGACGGCGCGCATCTGATTGGCGAGCCGGCATGATCTGGGGTCTGTTCAACAAGAAGAGCCCGGCCGAGCAAGCGCAAGCCAAGCAGACCGAGAAAGGCCTGTCCGACGGCCTGCGCAAATCGTCATCGAAACTCGCCGAAAGCATCGGCGCGGTTTTCACCAAGGAAAAACTCGACGCCGCCGGCATCGCTGAACTGGAAGACGCGCTCGTGGCGTCCGACATGGGCGCGAGCGCGGCTGCACGCATCGCCTCCGCCCTCACCGATCAGCGCTTCAGCAAAGAAGACGGCGCAACCGAAGCACGCGAGGCGCTGGCCGCGGAAATCGCCCGTATCCTGAAGCCTCGCGAAGCGAGCCTCGATCTTTCGACCGGCGCCAAGCCGCGCATCGTGCTCGTGATCGGCGTCAACGGATCGGGCAAGACGACGACGATCGGCAAGCTCTCCAAGCTCCTCGCCGACGCCAAAGCGAAAGTCGTCATCGGCGCCGCTGACACCTTCCGCGCCGCTGCGATCGAACAATTGCAAGTGTGGGCGCAACGCACCGGCGCGTCGTTTGTCAGTTCCCATCAAGGCGCCGACGCTGCTGGCATCGCGTTCGAAACCGTGAAGCGCGCCAAGGCAGAGAGCGCCGACGTCGCCCTGATCGACACAGCCGGGCGCTTGCAGAACAAGACCGAACTCATGGCGGAGCTTTCCAAAATCGTCCGCTCAATCCGCAAGATCGACGAGGATGCGCCGCACGAAACGCTGCTCGTGCTCGACGCCACCGTAGGCCAGAACGCGCTCAGCCAAGTTGAAAGCTTCCGCGCGGTGACCGACATCACCGGCCTCGTGATGACCAAGCTCGACGGCACCGCCAAAGGCGGCGTGCTCGTCGCCCTCGCGCAACGCCACGCCATCCCGATCCATTTCGTCGGCGTCGGCGAAAAGGCGGAAGACTTGCAGCCGTTCGACGCGCAGCGCTTCGCCCGCGCTCTGGTGGGACTTAGTTAGGCCGCACGCGCACCGGCAGCGGCACGTTGCACACATTGATCCGGCCCACCGGCTCCAGGAACCAGCTCTCGCGCCGAAAGCGCCGTGACTCGATCACGGCGCTGAATGTCGCGCTCTCCGTGCGCAACGCTTCCAGATTAACGCGCTCGTTCTCCGGCACATCGGACGCCATGCGCACGCGCGGGATCGGCGTGCGTTGCGCTTCGTCTTCGTAGAAGCCGAGCGGGCCCGTGCCGCGCGGCATGACCGAAAGCAGCTCCATGCCCTGCAACACGCGGCCGACGGTTGCGATGTTGCGGTCCAAGTGCCGCGGCGCGTGCCCGATGACGACATACAATTCACCGCCGTTGCCGCTCTCGGCTGTATCGCCCCGTCCGGCGCCAACCATGGCCGGGCAATGCGCCATCCAAGCGTCGCGACCATCGCTCGCCATCGGGAAACCGTCAGCAAAGCCGACTTCGCGTGCGTACGTGTCGGGATCGGCGAGGCGCGTGACGTTCAGTCCGCGGCGCGGGCGCGAGAATTCCGGCGTCAGCGTTGCTGTCGCCGCACCCATCGGCGCCGGATCGTCTTCGTCGCGTCCCCACTGAACGACGTAGTTCTCTTGGCTGCGCACGATGTTGGCGCCGTTGAACCAACCCGCCCGCACCAGTTCGCGAATATTGCGCGTGTGCTCCGGCGTGAACGTCGATGACAGTTCGATGATCACGCGCCCTGCCGGCAGATCCATGTAAATGGTGTTCTCGGGATCGACGGTACGCCAATCGGAGGCTGGCGATTGTTCCAAGATTTCGGCCAGCGAGGGGGCCTGCGCTTGCGCGTCCGCCTCAGGTGCGGCCGTACTCGCGCACGCCGCCAGCGCCAAGGTCGCCAACAAAGCCCCAATCCGCATCGCGCCACTCCCGAAAATGTTCGCGATTTGGGGGCAGAACGGCGTTCAGCGCAAGCGGCTGGTCTCTTTGCCCCAGTTCGGCGTATCAGGACGCATGAGTGAAGACCTGACCGCCCTCGACACCGCCAAGCCCTTCAAGAAGGGCGGCATCAACCAGATGCTGATCGATCTGGGGCCGGTCGTCGTTTACGTCGTCGCCTTCAACATCCTGCAGCGTGTAGAGGCGACGAAAGACAACGCCGTCTATATCGCCACCGGCATCTTCATGGTCGCGACACTGATCGCGCTCGCCTATTGCTGGTTCAAGCACAACCGAATCCCGCCGGTGTTGGTTGTGACTGGCGTGCTGGTCACGGCATTTGGCGGCCTCACGCTCGCCTTCCGCAATCCCGATTTCATCCAAATCAAGCCGACCGTCACATACGTGTTTTACGTCGTCGCTATCGTCGGCTCGCTGCTGTTTGGTCACAACGTGTGGAAGCTGCTGTTTCGGCACGCGTTCGAATTGCCCGATCGCATCTGGAACATTCTCGCGTGGCGCTGGGCGGGCTTCTTTGCGTTTCAGGCGGTCTTGAATGAGATTATTCGCCAAACGCAAACGTTTGAATTCTGGCTCAACTCACGGCCGTTCGTGGTGTTTCCACTTGTCGTTGTGTTCGCCGTCATCAACACGCCGCTGGTGCTCAAGTACGCACGCGACGAGGAAGCGCCGGCAACTGAGGCGCCAGGCAGCTGATTATGCTGATTTCCGGCTGAATTTCGCCTTTGTGGCGAATGACGCTCGTTGTCATGATTGATTGCGCTCACTGCGGCGCTAATGTCCCGCCTGATTTTTGGGGCGGCGCACCATGGCTCGGCCGATGACGGACCATCCTGAGTCCGAGCCGTACAGGCTCGCGACCTCAGCGAGCCACTTGCTGCATCGCGCCGAACAGCTCGCGTCGGAACGCTTTACTCAACTCGTCAACGGCGCCGTAACGTTGCGCCAGTTCGCGGTGCTCGCCGCCGTGCACGAAAACTCCGGCCTCAGCCAAAGCGATCTTGTCCGCGCCACCGGCATCGACCGCTCGACGCTCGCCGATATGATGAAGGGCCTTGAGAAGCGCGGGCTCGTCGCCCGCATGCCATCCACCGCCGACGCGCGCGCCTATTCGGTGCGGCTATCGCAATCGGGCGCCGCCATCCTCGCCGCCGCCACCCAGCACGCACGCGCCGCCGACGCCGCCATTCTCGATCTCTTGCCGCGCACCAAGCGCAAGGCGTTGGTGGAGACGCTCACCAAGCTTTCGAAACTCGCCGCCGAAGCTGCAGAGAAGGCCGAGCGTGAGGCCAAACGACAAGCCAAGCGGCAAGCACGGCAGACGCGTCAAAAAGCAAAAGCCCGCGCGGCGAAGGGCCAGACAAAAAACAACAGCCGCAAACCGCGCCGTTAGCGCGCCGCCAATGCGGGGCGGATGGTTTGTTCAATCACCTCGGCCGTCAGCGGCCCCCGGTGCACCGCCCGGATCGTCCCGTCAGGTCCGACCACGAACGTCTCCGGCACGCCAACCACGCCAAGTTCGATCCCAAAGCGGCCATCCGGATCCTGCCCCACGCGCGTGAACGGATTGCCGAGATCGCCGAGGAACGCACGCGTCGCGTCCGGGCGATCCTTGTAGGCGACGCCGAGAATTTCAACGCCGCTCGCTTGCAGCGCCATCAATTGCGGATGTTCCGCACGACATGGCGTGCACCAAGAGGCGAACATGTTGACGACGTAAGCGCGGCCGGCGAACGCATCGCTCGTAACCAACTGCTCGCCGTCGAGTGGGGGCAGCGCATAAGTCGGCGCGGCGCGGCCGATGCGGCCAGCGGAGAAGGTCTCGCGCTCAGTCTCTCGCGTCAGCATGAACGCCGCCAACGCGACCAGGATCACCAAGGCGACAACGGGAACGAAGGCGAGCCAACGGTTCATGCGCGCTCGTCCTTCTTCAGTTCGAGCGCCCGCGCACGTTTGGCCCAATGCATGGCGCGCAGCGCCACCACCAGCGTCACCACCAGCAAAGCACCAATCGTCACCGCGTACGCCGGCCAGACATACTCCCAGCCACCCTCGATCATGCGCCTGCTCCCCGCAGCTCGGCTGCTTCGACGCGCCGACGGAAGATCGCCGCGCGCATGTTGGACAGCGTAAGCGCGCCGAACAGCGCCAAATAGGCGCCCGCCATCGTGAACAGCGGCCCCATCATGCTCGGGTCGATGGATGAGCCGCCCGAACGCATAATGCTCGCCGGCTGATGTAATGTGCTCCACCAATCGACGGAGAATTTGATGATCGGCAAATTGATCAAGCCGACGAGGCAGAGGATCGCCGCCAGCCGCGCCGCCTTCTCTTCGTCCTCGACCGCGCTCCACAGCGCGAGATAGCCAAGGTAGATCACAAACAGAACCAGCATGGAGGTCAGCCGCCCGTCCCACTCCCACCACGTGCCCCAAGTCGGCGCGCCCCAGAGCGAACCGGTGACGAGGCACACGGCGGCGAACACCGCGCCCACGGGCGCCGCCGCCCGCGCTGCAATATCGGCCAGCACATGGCGCCACACCAGGCCGACGAAACTCGCGCCGCCCATGAACGCATAGACGCCCAGCGCCCACCACGCCGCCGGCACATGCACGTACATGATCCGCACCGTTTCGCCCTGCTGGTAGTCCGCCGGCGAGTAAAGCAGCGCCCACGGCAGCCCGACCGCAAACAGGCCAAGCGCCAGCACCGCAAGCAAAGGCGCAGCCCAGGCTGAAAAGCCCATGAAACGTTGCGGATTGGCGAGATAGCTCAGCATGTCGGTGTGTCCGGTGTCAGGCTGTCAGGTGCCAGAAAAACGCGGGCGAGAGCAGTGGACATTCTGACACCTGAAAAGCCGACAACCGACACCTAGCTCACTCCGCCTGCAACCGCAGGGCAGCCGCCGCCGCGATCGGACCGAGCGCAAGCGCCGCTAGGGCGCATCCTGTGAGAATGGCCAGCGCAGGACCAACCTGTTCGCCCGCCGCAACCGCCGAGCCGAAAATGATTGGCGGTGCAAAGAACGGCAGCACGATGAGCGCGATTAGAACGCCCCCGCGCTTGACCCCTGCGGTTACCGCCGCGCCGACTAGGCCAACGCCGATAAATGCCGCCATCCCCAGCCACAGGCTGACGACGATCACGCCGATCCGCTCTACCGGCGCCTGCAGCGCAATAGCCGCCGGCGCGCCCGCGAGCGCAAGCGGTAGGCCCACCACGCACCAAAGCGCCAACCCTTTCGCCAGCACCAAAACTTCAAGAGGCGCGCGCGACAACAGCATCTGCTCCAGCGAGCCATCTTCGAGATCGGCTTGAAACAACCGCTCCAACGTCGCCAACACCGCAAGCGCAGCGGCGATCCAAACCAGCGGCGGTCCTGCACTTTGCAGCAGCGCGCGCTCCGGCCCCATGGCCAGCGGCACGAGCATGGTGGCGCCGAGAAAAAATCCGAGCGGCGCCAACACGCCGCCGCCGCCCCACATCAGCGCCAGATCACGCCGGAAAGTGACAAGGAAGGCGCTCACGAGCCCACCGTCAGGACATGCGAAGGTGTTGGTCCCAACGGCTCATGCACCGCCGCCACGACGATGCCGCCATGTTTGCAGTGAGCTGCGACTAGTTCGCCGACCATCGCGCGCCCAGCATCGTCCAGCGCCGCAGCGGGCTCATCGAGCAACCAGAGTTTTCGCGGCGCGACCAACAAACGCGTCAGCGCCAAGCGCCGCGCTTGGCCTTGGCTCAACGTGCGCGTCAGCCGCTCGCTCATTCCAGCGAGACCGACGCTTTGCAGCGGGATGTCCCACCCGTGCGGAGCACCGAACAAGCCGGCCCAATACATGATGTGAGCGCGCGCACTCAGGTTTGGCTTCAGCCCATTGGTGTGGCCGATGAAGTGGAGCGCCAAGCCGGGCTCCTCTTCGCCGTCGAACTCGATGCGTCCGGCGCGCGGTTTCAGAAAACCCGCCAGCGCGCGCAGCAAGCTTGTCTTGCCGGCCCCGTTGGCGCCGCGCAGCTCGACGTACTCTCCGGCCGACGCCTCAAAGCTCATATCCTTGAACAGAACGCGCCCGCCCCGCGCGATGGAAAGCCCATCGACCCGCAAAGCCGGTTTGTCTTGGAAAGGTCTGGCGGCGCTCATAATGCGGCCCTGCTTCTAGAAAGGGTTGCGCAATACGCCAAGCGGGCCTTGGGTGCGCGGCGAGGGAGGATCATCCATGCGTCGTTTTGTGGCCGGACTGGCTTTAGCCGGTCTGCTGATCGGGTGCGGGCAGGCCGACATGGCCACCCAAGCCCCCGTCACCGAGGAAAGCGCCGCTTATGGCGGTATGGCGGACATGGCCGCCGGCGAAGCGGCGCCCGCACCACCTCCGCCCATGGCGCAGCCGGCGCCCGCGGAGCCAGGTCGCGGCGTAGATGTCGACACCGAGGAGCGCCAACAAGGTCCGGGGACGCCAGGCCTCGAAGTTCCGAGCGAGCGGCTAGCCGGCGTCATGGATCGCCACGTCCAGGCTTGCCAAGCCGCCGGCCCACGCCTGTGCCAGTTGATCGGCTCCAATCGCAGCGGCGATCCGGAGAGCTACATGGAAGGCTACGTCCAGCTGCGCGGCGAGCCGCAATGGTTGCGCACCTTCATGGGCGGCATGGACGCCGAGGTCGACGCCGCCGGCGGCCGCGTCATCTCGCAAAGCACCAACGCCGAAGACCTCACACGCCAAATGGTCGACACCGAAGCGCGCCTGCGCGCGCAAACCGCCCTGCGCGACCGCTTGCAGCAATTATTGCGCGAACGCCCGGGCCGCTTGGCGGATTTGCTGGAAGTCGAGCGCGAGCTGGCGCGCGTGCAGTCGGAGATCGATTCCGTGCAGTCGACGCTGGCTGTTATGCGCACGCGGGTAGCGATGTCGGAATTGTCACTTCAGTACCGCTCCGCCCCCCGCTCCGTCGGCAGCGACACGTTCGAGCCGCTGCGCAATGCGCTGGCGAGATTCCTCGGCATCGTCGTCGCCGGCTTTGCGGCGATCATCACGATTATCGCCGGCCTCATCCCGGTCGCGATCGTGGTCGTGCCGATCGTGTGGCTCGCACTGCGCTGGCGTCGGAGTCGCGGCGGGCGGTTCTTCAACCGCACCCCGCCGCCATCGCCGCCAGCGGATAGCTGACCTGGTGCGAGCGGTTTGCGAGCCGCTCGCAACAACTTCTTCACCCCGTCTCAATTGCGCCTAGAATAAACGGCGTTACATAAGCCTTGCCGCGCGCGCTCGGTCTGAGTCCGGGCTTGGGGCGCTCCCCAACGCGCTTGCATCTCTGAAGCTCCCCAGACGGATGCAGATCCATGACTTCTTTGAACTCGTTCAACGCCCGCTCCACGCTCAGCGCCGGCGGCAAAACCTTCACCTATTTCGATCTTAAAAAAGCTTCCGCCGGCGGTCTCGGCGACATCTCGAAATTGCCGATGTCGCTCAAAGTGCTGGTCGAAAATCTGCTGCGCACCGAGGACGGCGTCGCGGTGAAGCAAGCCGACATTCTCGCCATGACGTCGTGGCTGGTGAACAAGGGCAAGAACGAGGTCGAGATCGCCTTCAGCCCGGCGCGCGTGCTGATGCAAGATTTCACCGGCGTGCCGGCCGTCGTCGATCTCGCCGCCATGCGCGATGCAGCATCAAAGCTCGGCGCCAATCCTGAGCGCATCAATCCGCTGGTGCCGGTCGATCTCGTCATCGACCACAGCGTCATGGTCGACCATTTCGGCGCGGCCGGCGCCTTCAAGCAGAACGTCGAACTCGAGTATGAGCGCAACGTCGAGCGCTACCAATTCCTGCGCTGGGGCGCACAGGCTTTCCAAGACTTCCGCGTCGTCCCGCCCGGCACAGGCATCTGCCATCAGGTGAACCTCGAATATCTCGGCCAATCCGTGTGGGTGCGCGAGATTGACGGCGAAACCTTCGCCTATCCGGACACCGTGGTCGGCACTGACAGCCACACCACCATGATCAACGGCATCGGCGTGCTCGGTTGGGGCGTCGGCGGCATCGAAGCGGAAGCGGCAATGCTCGGCCAATCGATCTCGATGCTGATCCCTGAGGTCATCGGCTTCCGTCTAACCGGCAAGCCGCAGGAGGGCACAACCGCCACCGACCTCGTGCTCACCGTCACGCAGATGCTGCGGAAGAAGGGCGTCGTCGGCAAGTTCGTGGAATTCTACGGGCCCGGCCTCGACACGATGAGCGTCGAAGACCGCGCCACTATCGCCAACATGGCGCCTGAATACGGCGCCACCTGCGGCTTCTTCCCGGTCGATCAAAAGACCGTCGATTATCTCCGCGCCACCGGCCGCGATCCCGCGCGCGTGGCGCTGGTTGAAGCCTACTGCAAAGCACAGGGCCTCTGGCGCACCGACGTCGAGCCCGAATTCACCGACTCGCTCGAACTCTCGCTCGCGGACGTGCGCCCCTCGCTTGCAGGCCCAAAGCGTCCGCAAGATCGCGTCGTGCTCGGCGGCGTCGCCGATGGCTTCACCAAGGTGATGACGGACGAATTCCGCAAGAGCGATGAATTGCGCAAGCGCGCGCCCGTCGCCGACGCCAATCACGATCTTGGCCACGGCGATGTCGTGATCGCCGCTATCACGTCGTGCACCAACACATCGAACCCAAGCGTCATGCTCGCCGCCGGCCTAGTCGCGCGCAATGCGCGCAAGAAGGGCCTCGATGTAAAACCTTGGGTGAAAACCTCGCTCGCGCCGGGCAGCCAGGTGGTCACCGATTATCTCGCCAAGTCCGGCCTCGATGATGATCTGAACGCGCTCGGGTTCAACCTGGTCGGCTATGGCTGCACAACCTGTATTGGCAACTCGGGCCCGCTGCCCGCCGCGATCTCAGCAACGGTGGCAGAGCAGGATTTGGTCGTCGCCTCGGTGCTATCCGGCAATCGTAACTTCGAAGGCCGCGTGAACCAGGACGTGCGCGCCAACTATCTCGCCTCGCCGCCGCTTGTTGTGGCGTATGCGCTGGCGGGCTCGGTCTATGCAAACCTCGAAACCGATCCGCTCGGCACCGGCAGCGATGGCCAGCCGGTTTATCTCCGCGATATCTGGCCCACCAATGCCGAGATCGAACAAACAGTGCGCCAATCGGTGACGCCGGAAATGTTCGCTTCGCGCTACGCCGACGTCTTCAAAGGCGACGAGCATTGGCAAGGCATCAAGGTCGGCGCCGGGCGCACATACGCTTGGGACACGAAGTCCACCTACGTGCAAAACCCGCCCTATTTCGAAGGCATGAGCATGACGCCGACGCCGCCGACGGACGTGCGTTCAGCACATGTGCTCGGCCTCTTCGGCGACAGCATCACCACCGACCACATCAGCCCGGCAGGCTCGATCAAGAAGGTCAGCCCCGCCGGCGCCTACCTCACCGAAAACGGCGTGCCGCAAGCGGAGTTCAACTCTTACGGCGCACGGCGCGGCAACCACGAAGTCATGATGCGCGGCACCTTCGCCAACATCCGCATCAAGAACCAGATGGTGAAAAACGAAGACGGCTCCGTCGTCGAAGGCGGCTACACTATCCATCAGCCGTCCGGCGAGCGCATGTTCATCTATGACGCGGCGATGCGCTATCAGCAGGAAGGCAAGCCGCTCATCATCTTCGCCGGCAAGGAATACGGCACCGGCTCATCGCGCGATTGGGCCGCCAAGGGCACGACGTTGCTCGGCGTCCGCGCCGTTGTCGCCGAGAGCTTCGAGCGCATCCACCGCTCCAACCTGATCGGCATGGGCGTGCTGCCGCTGCAGTTCGTCGACGGCCAATCCTGGGCCGGCCTTGGTCTCACCGGCGCCGAGACCGTTTCGATCGACGGCGTGGCGGCGCTCGGGCCGCGTCAGCGCGTGACGCTCAACATCACGCGCGCCAACGGCCAAAGCGAGACGGTGGAAGTCCAATGCCGGATCGACACCGAGAACGAGGTCGAATACTTCCGAAACGGGGGTATTCTTCACTATGTCTTGCGCGGATTGGCCCGTTCGTCCTGACGTTTCACCGTCCCGTCACGCTGGTTTGATTCGAACCGGCGTGCTTGGGCGGTCATGGTCGGCGCCATGATCGGCCGATTCTTCGCCATCGCCGTGCTCGCGCTGGCGCTGTTCGCCCCGGCGGCGAACGCCCAGTCGCAGCAGGCCGACGTCGTGGTGGAACTCTATACCAGCCAAGGCTGCGCCCAATGCCCGCGCGGCAACCGCCTGCTCGGCATGCTGACGCGCGAAGAGCGCACGCTGGCGCTGACCTTTCCTGTCGGCATCTGGGATTATCTGGGCTGGCGCGACACCTTCGCCCAGCCCCACTTCACAGACCGCCAGCGCGCCTTCTCACGCGCTCTGCACGTGCGCGGACGTTTTACGCCGCAGCTTATCCTCAATGGCGCCAACCAGATCAGCGCATCCTATTGGGATGAAGCACGCGCCGCCTTCGATGACGCGCACACCCGGCCGCTCCGGCGGGTGAACATTTCCATTACGCGCTTACGCTCAAACCGCGTGCGCGTCGCGCTGGGCAGCGGCGCGGCCCATCCCGGCGCCGACATCTGGTTCATTCCATACGATCCGGGGCCGCTCGACGTTTACGTGACGCATGGCATCAACCGGCAGCGCCGCGTGCTGCACTACAATCTGGCGACCTCGATCGAGCGTCTGGGAAGCTGGACCGGCGGGGCTGTCTATTTCGAGGCCGCGCGCTGCACCCCGCGCTGCGCGGTCATCGTGCAAGAACCATATGGCGGACCGATCTTGGCCGCAGCGTTCACGACTGGGCGATGATTAGTCCAGCGCGGCGGGGATGAGATCCGCCAAAGGCGGAGCGAAGTTCGCCGCATCAAGTTCGCTCAGCGCATAAGCCCAAGCGGCGACGCGATTGTTGATCGCCAGCGCCGCAGCCTCCTGCTCGGGCGTTTGCGCGCGCGCCACCAGCTTCAGCCACGGCCGCCCGTCGCTCTCGATCACCTCGGCATCAATGGCGACGCCGTCAAATGTGAGCGCCCGCACACGCGCGCTCACAGCACCCTGGATCGCCGGCGCCGGCTGCACATCGACGGGCGTCAGCGCCGTGATCTGCTCAGCCGCCGCCGCCACGCTCGATTGCGCCAGCGATGCAAGCGCAGGCGTCTCGATCCGCCAGGGCTGGTCCGCCGCCTCGCGGGCGAGGATGTACGCGCGGCCCACCGCCGGCGAGATTTCAACCCGCGCCAAGCGCTCCGCCGGAAGATCGATCGGCCGCAGTTCCAACCACGAGGCCAAATCGCGCAGCGGAGGCAGTTCGCCGCGCGCCGCCCAAGTCTGATCACCGTCGGGTCGGCGCACATAAAGCCCGGTCGGCTCGACGCCGAGAATGAGATTCACCAGCAACGCGCCACGCGCATCCTCGATCTGCACCAGGATGCCGCGCCCGCCTTCGCGCGGATCATCGACGCCAAGACGCGCATGCTTGGAGGCATCGGTCGTCATGCGCCGCGTGAAGCGCAATTGCTGCAAGCCTTCAGTCAATTGCGCTAGGCGAGCAGGCGTCACCGGATAGTCGCCGCGATCACGCATCACCCAAACCGATTGCTCGCCGCGCTGCGCGCGTTCAATGCGATATGAACCCTCGGCGCTTTGAATGGTTATGCGCGTGCCGCCGCGGATCGTTTCGGTCAGCCCCGGCACGACAAGGCCTGACGCCAGATCAGGCCGCGAAGAACGCATGTTGATCGCCGTGGTCACCGCCGCGATCGCCACCAAGGCGCCAGCGATCAAGAACAAGGTGAGGATGCGCGCTTTACGGCGCTCAGCGAGATCCGTCATGACCGCGCCCTCCCGCGCCGTTGCCTGCGCCAGAATAGAAAGATACCAGCCGCCGCGATCAGTAGAGGCGCAAGCCAGATGTTGATGAACACAATCAGCGTTTGCAGCCGATCGATGTCGCCGCGCAGATCGCGCTCGGCGCGGCGTAGTTCTCCGCGCACCGCAACGACACGCGCGCGGAAGCTCTCGATTTCGGCGTTTTCTTCTGGCGTCAGCTCAGCGCCGAGATCGCCTGAGAAAAAGCCCGAGCCGCGGCCCCGCTCCTGAAGCTCAGCCAGACGCGCCTCGGTTTCGCGCAGTTCAAGCTGCAACTCTTCCTGACGGCTGCGAATGCGCCGCTCGGCGTCCGCCTCCATGTCATCGACCAATTCCATGCGTCGCAGCGACGGCGCCCGCGACCGCAAGGACACCAGCGCATCCGAACCACCGAGCACGTCAATCGCGTTCAGCGCAAACGAGGCGTTGTCAGCAGCGGCGCCCCCGCTTTGCGGGTCGACGTAGAAATCATCTTCCAGGAAGTCGACGTCGGCGACGACGACGAGTTGCGCGGGCGTCGCCGAGCGCGCCAGGTGTTCTACCGGCTCAGCCGCTTCCACGGGCGCTGTCGTTGCTGGCGACGGGACCTCCAAGCCCTCGACAGGCGGCGTTGCTGCGGGTGCGCCGTCTGGAAACGCGGTTTCGAGATCGCCGGTCAGTCGCAGCGCAATCGTCTCGATGCGCCCGCCTGAGGGCGGCCACATCGCGGCAATGTCATACGGCGACGGCCGCGCCAGCGCTTGCGCGGCCGGCAGACGCATCGTCTCGCCGCTGGTGCGCACCAACGGCAAAACCTGCACGCCTTCGCGCTCGCTCCAGCTCAAACCGCCCGCCAGACCGAAATTGATGCCGCGGCGCAGCCACGCCGTCATCAGGTCCTCACGGTCCAACTGCTCGGCCGGCACCGAGAAGAAGAGCGGTTGCGGCGCCTGGCCGACGCCGCCCGTCGTTGGATCCTGTACCTGCACCGGCAGCGCGTTCTCGCCATCGAGAACGACGCTTGGCGTCATCGCCAATCCCCAACGCGCCATCAACGGCTCAAGCGTCGACGCCGTGGGGATCGGCGCAACTGGATTGAACGGATCGAAACTCGTTTGCGCGCCGCGCATGGCGGCGGGATCGAGTGCGATGAACGCCCGTCCGCGCCGCAGCACGAACTGATCGATTGCGTAGAGTTGGCGTTCGTTCAAGGCGCCGGGATGAATGATCGCCAGGACGTCCGTGTCGGCGGGAACCTCGGTGAAATCCGCTTCAAGCTTGGTGACATCCAACAGACGGCCCATTTCAGTCGCGAACAGCGATTGACTGGGCCCGGCCTCCGGATCGGCGGCGGTTGCCGGATCGATCGGCATCGACGTGATCAGCGCAACGTTTGTTCGATCGGGGTGCTCTAGTTCGAAAATCAGACGGGTGATCTCGTACTCAAGAAACGCTTCGCGCTGCGGATCGAACAACGGGATGACGCGCTGATCGTCGATCGCGTTGGCGCCGGTCAGGCCGAAATAGATCGGGTCGGCGCCCTCGAACGGGCGCACCGGCTCGATGCCGGCTTCGACCGCCGCGTCCTCTTCTTCCGAAAACGGTTCGACGTCGACCTCCACGAAGCGCACGCGCCCATGGCTGCGCGCCGCAAACGTCTGCAGCATTTCACGCACGCGGGCGCCGTAGGCGGTGAGTTGCGGCAACGGCGCCGCTGCATCGCGTGAATAATAGAGCGTGAGTTCGACAGGCTCGCTCAGCTCATCCAGCGTTTGCTGGGTGCCGCGCGAGAGTGAGTAAAGCTGGTTCTCAGTCAGGTCCAGACGCCAGGAGCGGAACCACGAACTCGCGGTCACGTTCGCGGCGATGAATGCGATAAAGATCGCGAGGGCGGCCAGAAGGGCGTAACGGCGTGCGCTCATGGCTTAGCCCCCCCGCCGTGCATCGACCGCGAGCGCCGTGAACCCGAGGCAGAGCGCAATCAGCGACGCGAAGTAGAAGATGGAGCGAAACTCGACGACGCCTCGCTGCGCCGCATCGAAATGATGCAGGATCGAAAACCGCGCCACCGCCTCCGCGCCAGCGCCGCCAATGAGCGCCGAGAAAAAATCAAGCACGAGCGGCAAGCCAAGCGCTGTCAGCAGGAAGGAGACCAGAACTGACAGCACGAACGCAATCACCTGCGCCGCTGTCAGCGCCGACATCACCGTGCCAATCGCGATGTACGCCCCCGCCATCAGCAAACTCGACAAATAGGCCGTGAAGATCGCCGCGTTATCGGGCGAGCCCAGAATGTTGACCGTGATCCAGAGCGGGAAGGTCAGCGCCAAAGCCACCGCCGCGATCGTCCACGCCGCGAGATACTTGCCCAGCACCAGCGACCATGTCGGCGCCGGCAGCGTCATCAACAGTTCGATCGCGCCGGAGCGGGTCTCTTCCGCCCAGAGCCGCATCGCCACCGCCGGCAGGAACACCATGAATATCCACGGATGGAAGCTGAAGAACGAGGTGAGATCAGCACGCCGCGCTTCGAAGAAGCCGCCGACTTGGAACGTGAAAAGCCCAATCGCGAACAGAAACACCGCGATGAAGACGTAGGCCGTGGGCGTAGTGACGTAGGACAGCAGTTCACGGCGATAGACCGCCGTCATGCTGGCAAGACCGGGGCGCTTCTTCAAACCCGTTCCTCCCCACGCGTCAGCGTCTGAAACGCGCGTTCGAGGCTACCGTGTTCTTCGATCAAGGCGGCCGGCGTCTTGTCAGCGACGATACGGCCCTGATCGATGACGATAGCGCGCGTGCACACCGCCTCAACTTCTTCCAGGGAGTGCGTCGAGATAATGAGACCACGCTCTTCGCCGAGCTTGCGGATGAGGTCGCGCACGGCATGGCGCTGGTTTGGATCGAGGCCATCCGTCGGCTCGTCCAGGATCAGCAGCATGGGATCGTGCAGCAGCGCCGCGGCAAGGCCGACACGGCGGCGGTAGCCTTTGGAGAGCGTCTCGATCGGCTGATCGATGGTTTCGCCCAGGCGCGCGTCCTGTGCGGCGCGGCGGACAGCATGGCGGGCGGCTTCGCGGCTCATGCCGCGTGTCTCGGCGACAAAGCGCAGGAAGGTCCACGGCGTCATCTCGCCGTAAAGAGGCGCGCCCTCAGGCAAATACCCGACGCGCTCCTGCGCCCGGCGGCGTTCCTGCGCAACGTCGATGTTGAAAATCTTGGCGGTGCCCTCGTCAGGTTCGAGATAGCCCGCGATCATGCGCATCGTCGTCGTCTTGCCAGCACCGTTGGGGCCCAAGAAGCCCACGATCTCGCCGACATCGAGTGAGAACCCAATGCCGTCAACGGCCTGGCGACGGCCGAATCTTTTGCGCAAGCCATCGACCTGCAGCAGCATGCGGATGCCCATCCCCGTCAGAAAAGCGAGGGCCGCTCTTACGGCCCTTCGCGCGAAAACACCACCGCTCTTTGTCCACAGGGGTGCGGAGGTGGCGGCGAATCACATGCGTCTGATTCGAGCAGCTATTGCGGACGGGTTAAGACGAATCCGACGAACGTCTCTGGTCGCGCGCTGGCGTGACATAAGCGGCGGAGCCATGCTGTGATGGGTATGCAGCCGGCGCGCAAAAACCTCGATTACACAAGGAAAATGCGGCGCTTTAGATGCACAAAAGCCCGCGAGGTTCGCGGGCTTTTGGAAGAAACTGTGTGGCCGACCGAAGCGCGTACTGGGGGGGCTGGGGGGGCTGAT